>Ga0180215_1002744_pt1 | contig 17303 bp, 13 predicted proteins | sample eDN3rd37CBELigBY_FD_128871 | JGI IMG/M metagenome (GOLD analysis project Ga0180215, IMG submission 128871) | Enriched backyard soil microbial communities from Emeryville, California, USA - eDNA 3rd pass 37_C BE-Lig BY (version 2) (version 2) | ecosystem: Environmental > Terrestrial > Soil >... | reverse complement strand
GTCCCCCCACTCATTGGGCACCACCTGGGGTGCGCCGTCCAGCGCGACGCTCACGCAGGAGTAGCTCGTCCCCAGGTCAATCCCGATCGCAATCTCATCACTCATACGCTGACGCCCACTCCGTTGCGGTTTGGCTGTTGTTCGACACTCTAGAAAAGGGAAGGCAGGGGGTCAAACAAGCGGCCGCCTCTTTTTGGAAATGCCGGGGGGATGGATCCCCCGCCCCGCTCCGCGACCCTGGTTCGGCACGCGCATCGTACCCAAGCTTCCCAGAAGGACACCGAGGACCACGATCAGATGAAGCAGCTCTTCGCCATTCAGACCAACGATCCCACCCTGCTCCGCTGTCAGCTCCGGCGCCTGCAGGCGACCCTCTCCCTCCCTCCCGGAGAAGCGATCGGGGTGGGCTTCTACCTGGACGACGACCTCCTCCTCACCAAGGCGCCGCCCAAGGCGGAGCCCCACGATCTGGAGGCCATGCTCCCCCAGCTCCGGTCTCCGAGCCTGATCGCCGTCTCGGGGGCGACCGACGGCGCCTTCGACGCGGAGGCGATCGATCCTTTCCGCTTCCGGCGCTGGGTCTTCGCCATGGTGGGCGGGGTGGAGGGCTTCGACGCGATCCGCCCGGCGCTGGTGGAGAAGCTCCCTCCCTTCATCGCCAGGCAGATCCGCAGCGCCACCGATCGGGAGCACCTCTTCGCGCTCTTCCTGCACGAGCTCCACCAGCTGGGGCGGATCGACGATCCGAACCTCTCGGCGGAGGAGGCGGCCCGCTGCCTGCGGCGGGCCATCCGCACGCTCGACTCGCTGGCCAGGGAGCGGGGGCAGGTGCGGCAAACCGAGCTCGCGGCGGTGGCCTCCAACGGGCGCGCCCTCGCCGCAGCGCGCAGGGGGCTGCCCCTCTTCTACGGCCTCCTCGAGGGGATGGCGAGCTGCGAGGTCTGCGACCTCCCTGCGGAGGGGACCGGGATGGATCCCGGGGATCCGGCGGCGCAGCTCCACCGCCGGGCGAAGTCGGTGGTGATCGTGGCGGAGCCTGCGACCCGGGAGGGCTTCATCGAGGTCCCGGACGGGAGCACCCTCGCGGTGGGGCGCTGGCTGGACATCACCCTCACGCCGATCCAGGGGCTCGACGAGACGTGACGGGCGGCGGCCTACGGGCCGAAGGCCGAGGTCTCGAGGGTCAGGAGCAGCAGGTTCGAGAAGGCGTGCACGATGATCCCGGGCCCGATGGAGCCGGTGCGCTCGCGCAGCCAGCCGAAGAGGATCGAGGGAAAGAAGACGGCGAGCCGCCAGGGATAGAACTCCCCCAGGTGTCCCACCGCGAAGAGCCCCTGGGTCACCCAGAATGCGGCGCCCACCGGCACCCCCAGCAGGAGGAGGCGCCCGCTCCCCCAGGCCTGCTTCAGCCGGGTCTGCAGGTAGCCCCGGTAGAAGAACTCCTCCGGGAGCGCCACCACCAGCACCTGATCCAGCACGTGGAGCCACATCCGATCCGGCAGGCGGAGCTGGAACTGGCCGCTGCTGCTGTAGGGCATGATCAGCGCGCGGAGGCCGTCGGGGAGGGAGGGGATCAGCTCCAAGGTGAGGAGGAAGCCCCCCACCACCGGCAAGAGGAGGAGGGCGGAGACCCCGAAGCCCCACTTCAGATCCCGCCGGAACGACGCCGCCGCCGACGCCGAGCGCCAGGGCCAGTCGGGGACCCCGAAGTCATCGACGGTCTCGTCGCGGCGGCGCATCCCCAGGCCGGGGAGGTAGAGGAAGAGCCCCGCCGCCACCGCCTTGAGCTGGCGGCCCACGAAGGGGATCACGAAGCCGATCAGCTTGGCTGCCACCAGCCCGCCGAAGGCGGCGGCCCAGAGGAGGAGCGCCTCCCGGGCCAGGCCTGCCTTCTGCCGGGGCGACTCGAGATCGGGAGGGGAGCCGGCGGGGAGCTCGGGCGAGGAAGTCATCGGGCCGGCATCGTAGCCTCGCCCCTCGCCGCTGACGAGCCTTTGTCCACCGAACCGACCAGGCTTCCGAGCGGCTGGTCAGCGGCGGGGAAGGATGGGAAGCTCCGCGTGTGATCTACTTCTTCCTGATCGACGGGGTGGGGATCGGCGGGCGCGACCCCGGGCTCAACCCCCTCGCCCGCGAACGCTACCTCCTCTCCCACTTCGTCGACGGCACGGGGACCCGCCTGCCTCGGGGCGGCACGGTCGGCGCAGCGGACGCCACCTTGGGCGTCCCCGGCAGGCCCCAGAGCGCCACCGGCCACACCACCCTCCTCACCGGTGTGAACGCATCGAAGACCCTGGGCAAACACCTCCTCGGCTTCCCCAACGAGCGGCTGCGGCAGCTCCTCTATCGGCAGAACCTCTTCCTCGACCTGCGCGCGGCGGGCAGGTCCGGGACCTACGCGAACGCCTACCGCTGCGGCTACTTGGACGGCCTCGAGCTCGAGCACGATCACCCCGCCCTCCCCGAGCCGCCGATCCCCGTCCCTGCGTCCAAGCTGCGGCCCTCCGCCACCACCGCGTCCATGTCCACCACCGGCCAGCTCTTCCGCACCTTCGACGATCTGCGGGCAGGGACGGCGCTCTACCACGACATCACCAACGAGCTTCCCCGCTCGGTGGGGAGCGACGTCCCCCGCCGGCAGCCCAGGGAGGCAGCCGGGATCCTCCTCGAGCTGCGGGGCGAGCGGCTCCGGGATCGGCTCCGCGTCCCCGCCGCGGGATCGGAGCGAGGTCACGACCTGGCGATGTTCGAGTTCTTCCGCACCGACGAGGCGGGGCACGCCCAGGACTTCGACGAAGCCGCCCGCGCCCTCGGCGAGCTCGACGAGCTCCTCCACCACCTGATCGAGGGCCTGGGCCCGGAGGACGGACTGCTGGTCACCAGCGACCACGGCAACCTGGAGGATCTCTCCAGCAGGCAGCACACCCTCGCCAAGGTCCCGGTCCTGGGCTTCGGCACCGCCGCCGCCGTGGCGCCGAGGATCCGATCGATCCTCGACGTCCACCCTTCCCTGCTGCGGCTCGCTCGCTGACCTCGTCCAGGACGAGGCTGAAATTCGAGGCTGTCTCTATTTTTCGTCGGACGTCGACGTCGCCTTCGATTTCGACTTCGTCGCCCAGGGGCCGTCCAGGGTCTGGGAGCGCTGGTTCGCCTTGACGGTGCGCTGGAGCTCGAGCTCGCTGATCAGCGCCGCAGGGGCGACGGCGGAGACGGGGACGTAGCCGGACTCCGCCCCGCAGAAGCCGTTGAAGATCCCGTCCTCGTCGCCCATGGCGATGATCTTGTTGATCGAGGTCAGGGGGGTCCCGACGATCTCCACGCCGCGGACGAGCTCCTCCTTCCCGGTGGCCACGTCGATGCGATAGACCATCCTGGGGACGCCCTTGAACGCCTGGTAGCCGTAGGTGGAGGTGTTGGTGTTGCCCCCGGTGATGTCCCGGATGATCAGCGCGTAGGGCTTGTTCGCCCGCTTGGCTTCGGCGATCAGCATCTTGCGAAGCTGGGCGTAGGGGACCCGCTTGGAGGAGGTCACGAAGAGGTTCGCCATGCGCGCCATGGGGGCGCGGATCCCCTGGGCGCGGCCGTGGCCGTTGGAGTGGGTGAAGCCCTTCACCGGCTTGCGCGAGAGCAGGTAGTTGCGCAGGACCCCGTCCTCGAGGAGCGTGGTGCGCTGGCCGGGGACCCCCTCGTCGTCGTAGCGGTAGTAGCCGTTGAGGGGCTGGCCCTGGTGCTCGCTCCTGGTGGGATCGTCGATCACCGTGATGAAGCTGGGCAGGACCCGGTTGCCGACCTGCCCCTTGAAGGTGCGGCCCTCGTTGTCGTCGTGGAGGCGCTCGCCCTCGAGCCTGTGACCGACCGTCTCGTGGAAGAGGACCCCGGTCGCCTCCGGCGCGAGGATCGCCGGGCCGGTGTAGGGATCGATCACCGGCGCCGTGCGCAGGGCCAGGAGCTCGGCGACCATGCTGCGGATCTCCTTCTCCATCTGCTTCAGGGGCGGGAGCTGCCCCTCCCTTCGCGCGTAGAATTCGCGGGAGTTGTCCAGGAGCTGGCCGTCCTCCGCCCGGGTCACTGCCAGCACGTGGACCGAGTAGAGGGTGTCCTCGGTGATCAGCTCGGTGCCTTCGCTGTTGGTCTGGATGCGCACCGCCTTGTCCGCGGTGATCCGGACCTCGGAGTCGAAGATCTCCGGGGTCTCGCGGAAGATGGCGGACAGCGAGGTGGCGGCAAGGAGCCAGCGCTCCCGCTCGAAGGGAAAGTCCACCGGCTCCTGCACGAAGCGGGCGGGCTTCTCCTGGGTGAAGGAGGTGGTCGCGTCGTCGTCCTCCATCGCGTAGACCGCCTGGGCCTTGTGCTTGAGCCAGTTGGAGAGGGCGGCCTTGTACTTCTCGTCGGTGAGGAGCCAGAGGGAGTTGCGCAGGGCGCCGACGTCGGGGAAGAGCGGCGCGTCGGTCTGCGCCAGGTAGGTGGGGCCGCCTGCGTCGCCGAAGAAGAAGGGGGAGTCGTCCACCCCCTCGGAGGAGTCTGCCTCGTAGCTCCCCACCCGCACGTCCACCCCGAGCTTCGCCTCCCGCTGGCTGCGGTCGAAGTAGATCGCGCCGTAGCGCCCGACGATCCCGTGGCTCTCCACGTCGTTGAGCCGGTAGGAGATGAAGTAGGGGGCCTCCTGGCCGCTCATCTTCAGCTCCGCCATGGAGCGGGCGAGCTCCGCCTTCATGGCCTCCATGCGCAGCAGCCGCTCGTCCTGGACGATGGCGACGGCCTTGTCCTCCTGGGCCCTCGCCTGGGTCGGGAGCCCGAGGGCAGGGAGCGCCAGTGCGGCGATCGCTGCGGCGAGGAGGCGCGCCCGGGTCGGGGCGGGAGCGAGGGCGTGGGAGGGGAGAGGGGGCTGGCGGTGCGGGATGCGTTGCATGGGGGGAGCTTAACCGAAAGGCCGGGGGCTGACGATCTTCTCTTCGGGCCGGGAAGACTCGCTGCGATCCGCCCCGGAGGCTGGGCGGCAGGGCCGGATCGTGGTGCGGAAGACGAGGGGGAGGGCCCCCTCCTTCTCGATCACCACGGCGGTGGCAGCCTCGACCTGGTCGTAGCCCTTCGCGTACCAGGCGGGCTCCAGGGTCGGCAGGGGACTGCCGGGCTCCGGGATCAGGAGGGCGACTGGGGTCGCATCGCCCTCGGCGCCGATCTCCACGACCCACCCGCCCTGCCCTCCCTCCCGGATCCGCGGCGGTCCCGCCTCGGCAGGGATCAGGAAGCGGCATTGGGCGCGGTGGGTGTCCGGGGCCGCCAGCCGCAGAAGACCGAGGGGGGCGGGTGCTCCGCCCTGCGGGCCTTGGGTTCGCAGGAGCCGCTCTCCCGTCGCGGAGGCTGGCCCGCCCGGGGCGGTGAGGCGATCGACGATCTCGATCGACTCGTCGGCCCGATCGAGGGCGACGACCCTGCGGTGGATGGCTCCCAGGCGCAGATAGCCCCGGTGTTCACCGACGAAGCGGGCGCGGGTCGGGCTGGACTCGAAGCCGACGCAGCGGGGCCGGGCGTGATCCGGGAGGGCGAAGAGCCTCCCGAGGGGGAGGGGCTGCTGCTCCGCCCCGTCGAGCTGCACGGTGCTGTGGGCGGCGGTGCCCCGCAGCTGGTTTCGCAGGGTGGGATCGCCTGAGTAGGAGCCGCTCCCCGGATCGGCCACCACCAGGATCCCGTCGACGCAGACCTCCACCGAGAGCTTGTCGTTGTGGCCGTGGGTGCCGAGGCCGCCGGTGCCGTTGGGGCCGCAGGCGATCGCGACGCTGAGGCGGCGGGAGCGCAGGAGGTAGATCCCGCCGTGGTGCAGGGCGCTGTCGCGATGGGGCTTCCTCGGGCGGCCTGGAGCCTGGGTCGGCAGCTTCCCCTGGACGGGCAGGTCGCCGGCGCGCTCGCGAAATGCAGATGGAGGGAGGGGAGGCTCAGCCAACCGCCCGGATCGCTGCCCGCCCCGCCGCGGGCCCCTCTCCTTCGGCGGCCCCAGGAGCCAGATCTGCTCGATCGGCGGTGTCGAGGCGGGGTCCTGGCTGCCGAGGAGCGCCGCCTCGCTGGCTGGTGCTGCCGGGGCGAGCGCCTGGCCGCCGAGGTGCGCCGCTCCGAGGGCGGCGAGCCAGCCCAGGTCGAGGGAGTCCCGCCTGGTGAAGGGGATGGCCCTGCCGGAGTCGTCGTCGCCGATCCGCGGGGCGAGGCCCCTGGCGTCGCGGAGCTCCGCGGTGGCAGCGATGGCCAGGGCGAGGCGGCGGCGCACCGGCTCCGGCAGCGGCAGCCCTGCGGTGGCGGCGAAGAGGTCCCCGAGGAGGAAGAGCTCGACGGCGAGGCCGTGGTAGGGCACCGAGCCCTCGAAGCCGAAGCCGTCCGCGAGGGTCTGGGCCATCAGCTCGTCGGCGAGGCCCTTCGAGGCGCGCCTCGCCGCGAGGTGGGCGCCGGGGAGGCGCGGGAGGAGGGCCGAGGCCGCGAGCATCCCTACCCAGTTCGCCACCAGGTGGTTGTTGGCGACGACCCCCGTGTCCTCCAGGTGCCGCGGGATCCAGGCGAGGTGCAGCGCCAGGAAGCGGAGGATCTCGCGGAGCGCGTCGGCGCGATCGACGAGGCGCCGATGTCCCGCCAGGAGTCGGAGCGCGATGGCCATGTTCGACGCGCGCAGCGCCACCTCCATGGTGCAGGTCCACTGGATCCCCCGGGGCGCCTGCGCGAGGTCGACCATCCGGTCGAGGGCGGCGTCGACGAAGGCCTCGGCCCGGTCGGGATCGTCAGGGAGGAGGAGCGCTCCGCTGGCGAGGTGGACCACCTCCTCCAGCCTGCCGACGATCCACTGCCGCTTGGGATCTCTGCCTCCGGGGATCCTGGCGCCGTCGTTCGGGGCCCGGGCCCCTCGGCCGAGCGGCTGGCGACTGGCGCCGGTCCCTCCGGTGGATCCGCCTTCGTCGGCCCCGGCACCGCGTCCGGCCGCACCTCGAAGGCGCCCTCCCCCGCCGTCCGCCCTTCGGACGAGGGGGGGCTTCTCGCCGGTGACGATGGGATCGACCTCCCAATCGATCCCGCTCCAGCCTCCGCTCGCCAGGGGCACCTCGGCTCCCGTTCTGGGAAGGGTGACCTCCCTCCCGAAGACGACGATCCGCCCGCTCAGGGACCGCTCCGCCAGCGCCACCGCAGCCTGCGCCGCTGCTGGGAGCCGCTGGGAGATCCAGCGCGCGCTCTCTCGAGCGGCGGATGGGGAGCGGAACCCCAGCGGCCCCTCGAGGGGCTCGGCGAGGCGGCCCGCCAGATCGGCCTCCGCCTCCACGCCGAAGGATCGAAGGAGCCCGGCAGGGGTGATCTCCGCCGGCAGCGGGAGGAGCGGCAGGGAGGTCTGGCGCCAGAGCCGCAGCCCCGCCGCCCGGGCCAGCCGCCGCGGCGGGAGGTTGCGGGCCAGGAAGCCGTAGTAGCCGAGCGAATCCAAGGCTCCTCAGCCCCTCGGCAGCTCGCGGCGCAGGTAGGTCGCCGCCACCGCCGACCGGATCTCCTGGACCCTCGCCTCCCAGGACTCCGCTGCGATCGTCTGGGAGCGCGCCGCCCGCGGGGTCGGATCGTCGAGGGCTGCCTGCACCGCCTGGATGAAGCTCCGGTGGCCGGAGGCGATCCTGCAGTGGGCGAGGCGGGCCACCTCGGGCACCGGGGTGGAGACCACGGGCAGCCCCGCCGCCAGGTACTCGCGGACCTTGAGGGGGTTGGAGCTCCTGGCGAGCTCGCTCTCGACGAAGGGCATCAGCCCCACGTCGAAGCCCTTGCACCAGCGGGGCAGCTCCTCGTAGGGGCGTCGCCCCATCAGGTGGACGTTCGACGCACCCGCCAGCGGCGCGAGGGAGGTCTGCACCTTGCCGAGGAGCACCACCGATCCCCTGGGGAAGGCGTCCGCCACCGAGCGCACCAGCGAGAGATCGACCCACTCGGCGAGGAGGCCGAAGAAGCCGATCACCGGCTTGGGGAGGGAGGTGAGCTCCGCCGGCGGCGTGGTCATGGGCGAGAGGGCCTGGGAGAAGTGCTCGTAGTCGACCCCGTGCCGCACCACCCTGCAGTTGGCGTTGTAGGGGAGCTTGGCGTCGCGCAGCCTGTCGGCGGAGACCAGGACCAGGTCGGCGCGCCTGGCGAGGTCCGCCTCCATCTGCGCGATCTCGGCCGGCGCACCGGCGAAGGCGGAGAACTCGTCGACGCAGTGGTAGACCACCAGCTCCTCGCCCAGGGTCCCGGAGACCGGCGCCGACGCGGGCAGGAAGCTCCACGAGATCGGGCGCTCGTAGTGGAGGCGGCGCATGGCCCGGAGGATCTGGCTGCGAAAGACAGAGCCGTTGATCCGCCGCGCCATCCCGCCGAAGGCAGGGAGCGCCAGCGGGCCCAGGACGTGGAGGTTCGGCCACGGCTCGGTGAGGCCCCGCATCGCGTCGCCGAGCTTCTTCACGATCCGCCCCAGGTCCTGGCTGCTGGCGGTGGGCCGGCGGTTGGAGATCGAGTTGATCCAGAGGACCCGGTTCTCCTTGGCGAGGATCTTCATGATGTGGGTCTTGGAGAGGGGATCTCCATCCCAGTCATTGGAGAAACAGACGATGTCCCTGCCGCTCAGGGCGTGGGTCGGGTCGAGTCGTTGCGGATGAATCATGACCAGGCTCCCTCCGTTGCGGGGTCGGCGCCGATCCGCCGCCACGCGGCGAGGATCGAGGACTCGGCCTCGGACGCTCCCGGCGCCTCCCGACGCCGCTGCGCGGATCGATCCACCTGCAGCCTCCTCGCGATCGCCTCGATCCGGGCGGCGAGGTGGGCAGCGTCGCCGCTGCGAAAGACGGCGGTCCCCGGCGGTCGCGGGGAGGCGTCGCTGGCGACCACGTCGATGCCCAGGCCGAGGGCCTCTCGGACCGAGAGGGAGTCTCCGTCCGCGAGGGTGGGCCGCAGGAAGATCGTGCTGCCCTCGATCGTGGCCAGGGAGGTCTCGTGGTCCAGCTCCCCTAAGGGGACCACCGTGTCGAGAAGGCCACGGGATCCCAGCCGCCGGGAGAAGGCAGGGTCGAGGGTCCCGGGGCCGAAGACCAGGGCGCCGACGCGGACTCCACGGGAGAGGAGGATCTGGAGCGCCTCCAGGAGCACCTCCTCCCCGTACTGGGGCCCGGGTGCCAGGGCACAGCTGAGCACGGTGGAGAAGCGCTGCCGCGCTGCGAGGGCAGCAGCCGGCGCTTCCTTGGAGCCCCGCACCGCGCCGAGGAAGGGGCTGACCACCTGGAGCATCGATCGCGGGACGCCTGCCCCCTGGAGCGCCTGGGCGATGGTGGCGTTGGTGCAGAGGATCCGACCGTATCCCCTGCCGCAGGCCCGGGCCGCCTTTCGCGCCAGGTCCGAGCCGTCGAGGAGCGCAGGGGCGAGGCCCGAGTGCACCGTGAGGAGCCGCCGCTCGCGCCCCCGCGCAGGGAGGGAGGCGGCAACCGCCACCGCCCAGGCCTTGAGGTTGTTGCCGGGGATGTGGACGTGCACCGGATCCTGCCGCAGCGCCGCCCGGATCAGCCCAGCGGCGAAGCGGGCGTGGCTGCCGCCGTCGTGGATCCGATCGACGCCGCTGCGCTCTCCGTGTCCGGCCCCGATGTCCAGGACCTCCATCTCGATCCGGGCGTTGCCGGCCAGGGTCCGGAGGGCGTGCAGGTGGACGGAGATCCCGCCCCAGGGCGGCGGATAGCAGCCCACCAGGAGGAGGCGGCGGCTGGGGCCTGGGAGCCAGAGGTCCTTCACTCCTCGCCTCCGCTCGCCACCCCGTGTCCGAAGTGCGCCTCCATGTTGGAGCGGAAGGCGGATCGGGCCCGGGTGGAGGCGTGGAGCGGACGGGCCGGGACCCCGGCGACCACCTCCCCCGGCGCCACGTCGTGGACCACCACCGCGTTGGCGCCGACGATGGCCCCGGCGCCGATCCGGATGGGGCCGAGGATCTTGGCCCCCGCCCCCAGGAGGACCCCGTCCCCGATCCAGGGCGCTCCCCGCTCCCCCGAGCGCCCGCCGACCGTCACCTGGTGTGAGACCATGCAGTACGAACCGATCCGGGTCTCCGGGTGGATCACCACGCCGAGGCCCCCGTGGCCGAGCTGGGTGCCCTCGCCGATCTCCGCCTCCAGCGGGAGGACGGACGAATAGAGCACCCGCACGCCACGCAGGATCAGCTTGGGAGCCAGCGGGACGCCCAGGTGGTGCAAGCGCCGCGCGAGACGATGCAGGTAGACCGCGTTCATCCGCCCTCCTCCGGCAGTCCGTCGGCGCAAAGTTAGCTACGGATCTGGGAGAGGACCGCCGCAGGACGCACCCCGACCAGGAGGAGGCTCAGGGCGTAGGCGAACCAGAAGAAGGTGCCGACCACCAGGAAGGAGGCCAGCGGCGTCAGCGGATAGATCGCCTGGGCCCAGTGGGCGAGGAGCGCCGCTGCCAGAGCAGCGCCACCTGCCCGCAGCACCGCCCGGGCGGGGATCACCTCCGCGATCGCTGCGAGGCTCCCGCGGAGGAGGCCCTTCGGCGGCGCCTGGGGCGCGAGGGCCCTGGCAGCGATCAGGAGGAGGAGCCCCTTGGTCGCTGCCTCGGCGAGGACGAAGCCGGTCATCGCGCCGATGGGTCCCATCCTCGAGGCGAGGCCCAGGATCAGCGGGACGGAGAAGGCGACCTTGGCCACGTAGATCCAGAAGAGGGAGCGGGTCCGATCCTTCGCACGCAGGACCCCCTCGACGGGGAGGCAGGCGAGGATCACGGAGACCAGGGCCACCCGCAGGATCGGCGTCGCCGCGATGAAGCGATCGGTGTAGAGGATCGTGAGGAGCTGGGGGGCGATCACGAAGACCCCCGCCGCCAGCGGGAGGAAGGCGTAGGAGAGCTTGGACACCGCGTCCCGGAACAGGCGGATGGCGCCGGAGGCGGGCCGCCGCTGCCGCTCCTCCTCGCCGATCTGATACATCAGGAGCTCGGTGGTGGGCGTGTACAGCAGGTCGACCACCGGTAAATTGAAACACCCCACCGAGTAGATCGCGAAGACCGCCGGGGAGCTGGTGACGCTGACCACGTATTGGTGGAGCTGCTGCTGCGGCATGGCGAGCAGCATCGCGCCGCCGAAGGGCAGGCTGTAGCGTACCTGCCTGGGGATCAGCTCCCGCCGGAAGAGGGGACCCTCCAGCGGGGCGACCAGCGTGAGCCAGGAGGCCACCGTGCGCAGGAAGGCGAAGAGCGCGGCGCCCCAGATCACGCCGGCGAGGCCGTATCCCAGGAGCGCGGGGACGACGTAGGCGAGCATCTTGACGGAGTCGCTGCCCACGTAGGTGAAGGCTGCCTGCCGGATCCGTCCCTGCGCGGTCAGCCCCGCCTCGAGCGCGCCGCTGGCGAGGAGGAAGCCGCAGTAGATCGCCATCGGCAGGCGGAGGGCGACGAGGGCCTCCCCGCCGACCCAGGCCACCAGCTGGGTCGCGAAGGTGAGCGCGACGGTGGCGAGGCCCCCGGCGGCGAGGAGGTAGAGATGTGTCTGCCCTAGGAAGGCGCGCCGCTCCACCTGCTCGCTGCGGGGCAGGAAGAAGTAGAGGCTCTGGGGGATCCCCATCGCCAGGGCGAAGTAGAGGGTGTGGGAGAGGAGGAAGAACTGCTTGAAGGTGCCGTACTCCTCCAGGATCAGGAGGCGGGCGAGGGTCATGGGGATCAGGAAGGTGATCGCCGCACAGAAGATCCGAGCGACCACCAAGGGCCGCGCGCTGGCCCTGCCGCCGGTCCCCCGCAAGGGAGCTAACCCTCCGCCGACGTCGTCTGGCTCTCCTGCACCTGCGCCGCTTCCCGGGTGGGGACGCCGTCCACCTTCGCGCGGCGCCCCCTGCTCCCCCTGCCCCCCAGGGGAGTGGACTGTCTCGGATTCGAGACCGAGCCGTCCCCTGCGTGGCTGCGATCCGCCGGGTGGCGCTCACCCGGCACCCACCTCGGGATCCCGATCGCGCCGCCCAGGAGGCCGAGGGTCCCGTCGAGGTTGCAGGAGTTCACGCTGCTGGAGTAGCCGCTCAGGCCGCGGGAGGTGTACTCCCACACGCACTTTCTGGGGAGGGCGTAGGGGTTCGCGCCCAGCTGGGTGGGTCGATCCTCGGTGGTCACGGCGCTTCGGTAGCCCGCCGCTGCGAGCTGCTCCATGGCCTGCTTCGAATACCAGCCGTTGGGATAGGCGAAGTGGCGCACCCGTGTCCCGAGCTCCGCCTCGATCCGCTCCATCGGGATCCGGAGCTGGCGCTCCCCCTCCCCGAGGCTCTCGTTGGGCAGACAGCGGTGATCGATGGTGTGGGCCCCCACCTGGACGCCGGCGGCCTGCACCGCCCGCAGCTCGTCCCAGCCGAGGAGCCTGCAGTCCGGGGCCGCTGCTCGAGGATCCTCTCCGAGGCTCCGCTCCAGGTTCTCGGCGAGGCGCAGACAGAAGGCGCGCGGGTGCCGCTCGAGGAGCGAATCCAGGGTGGCTGCGGCGCCCGCCGAAGAGGCGCGGGCGAGGAGCTCCGTCCCCGGCCCCGGGCGCATCCGCTTGTCGCCCACCAGCTTGAGGAGCCGGTAGAGCCTGTCGTGGAGCAGGGGCTCTCCCGAGTCTACGTGCCCGGAGGAGACGTAGACGATGGCGGGCGCCCCGTGGCGACGCAGGATCGGCACCGCGTGCTCCAGGAGATCGGCGTAGCCGTCGTCGAAGGTGATCACACAGAGATCGCGGTCGCTCTTCTCGCGTCCGGCCAGCACCTCCAGGGCGAAGTCCAAGGTCGCGATCCGATAGGTCCGGGCCACCCAGTCGAGCTGCCGCTCGAAGGTGCGGGTGCTGGTGAGCATCCCCGGGATCACCCTCTTTCGCATCCCCTCGAAGTCGGGGACGATCCGATGCCAGGCGAAGATCTGCACCCGGCAGCCGCCGGATCGACGCCGCTGGATCGCGCCCAACCAGTTCCTGCCCCCGCTGCGCTCGAGGACGGAGGAGACCGCCTCCTTCACCGCCCTCCTCATCCCCAGCTGCATCCGGCTCCACGGTCCGTACACGGCATCCCCCCTCGATCGTCACCTGCTCGTCCCGCGAAGGCGGGAACCCGGCCTTGGATCTTCAGCCGAAGCTCGGTCCACCCTCCCGGCTCTCCCGTGCCCTGCGCATGCGTCGCAGCCGCTCCACCCACCCCTCCGGGAGCAGGGCGTGCGCGCCCCTGCGCGCGATCGCCTCCCCCGCCTCCCGCAGCAGCATCAGGGAGGAGCCGAACCCCAACGAGACCACCCGCACCGCCACCGTCCGGCGCCTGCCCCCTGCCCACTCCAGCTTGTAGGGCTCCATCCCATGGAGGAAATCGTAGACACGGGCGCCTCTTCCGATCGCCGCCTCGATCGAGAGCCCCAGCAGGACCAGGCCCACGCTCCTGCGCGCCCAGGCAGGGTCGTACCCCGACTGGAAGAAGTAGAAGGTGTCGCCCCGCCGCGCCTCGTCGATGCCATAGATGGACGCGACGCAGTCGCCGCCCACCCAGAGCTCGTCGAAGTGGAGGCGCCCTGCCTCGGCCAGGCGAAGGACCATCTCCCGATGAAACGCCCGGGTCGAAGGTCGCCCCAATCCGTCGGATCCCCCTTGCTCCTTCCAGCGCAGGTCGTGGAGGTGGAGGAATCGTTCGAAGGCGGCGGCTGCCTCCTCGGGGGCGCGCACCATCCGATGCTCGAAGCCCTCCATCGCACGGAGCTGCCGGAGCCTCCGCTTGTAGTTGTCCGCGCGGGAGCTCCTGGCGAGGACCTTGGCGAAGCCACCGTCCAGCTCGATCTGGGGGCAGACGTAGCGGGGCAGGACCCGCTGCTTGAACCGAGCCCGATCCCCGAAGGAGGTGAGGATCGAGGGGTGGCTGGGGGAGCCCTCGTCCATGCCGTCCAGCTCGAGGAGATCGAAGTCCCGGGCCTGGGCGAGGTGCTCGAAGATCAGGGCGGTGGCCTGGGCCCGCCTCGGACCTCTGGCGAGGACGTCCAGGTAGTCCGCACCGCCCTGCCTCTCCCCAGCGAAGGAGAGGCGGGTGATGGGCCTGCCCAGGCCCGGCAGCCTCGCGGTCTCCTCGCAGAGGGGGAGGAGCGCCACCAGCTCCCGCCCGTCTCGGACGCAGACCATCCGAGGCAGGCGGCCGGTTCCCAGGTGGCGATGCCAGCTCTCCGCCCACTCGAAGGAGAGGAAGGGAGGGCAGGCGCTGGACGAGGCGGTGTCGCCCTGCAGCCTCCGCCAGTCGGTCTCCAGATCGCGGAAGGCCGAGAGGCCCCGGACGCTCTCCACCTGCAGCCCGCTCATCGGGACGCCGCCTTGGATCCGATCACCGCCTCGATCTCCGCCGCCATCCGGTCGATGGTCTCCGGCGCCAGATCCTGGTGGCAGGGGATCTCCAGGACCTTGCGGCGCAGCTCGTCCACATCGGGAAAGATCCCTGCAGGGAGCAGGGGGTGGTGCCGCCCCCAGAAGTCCACCGCCTCGATCCCCCGCAGGGCCAGCGCCTCCAGGACCTCGGCCTTCCGATCGGTCACCAGGGGATAGAAGAGGGGGCAGACCCCCGGCGGCAGCTCACCGAAGATCGGCGCCGAGATCCCCCGCAGCCGCCCGAGCAGGTGGAAGTAGTTTCGCCGCCGCCTCTCGACGATCGCCTCGAAGTCCTGGGCCTCGATCACCACCTGCGAGAGCGCGCTCATCGAGAGGCCCTGCCGCGACCTGTCGAAGTGCTGGGTTCCGGTCGCCACCCGCTCGACCCCCAGCCCCCCGGAGATCAGCCGCCCCGCCCATCGGATCGAGCTGCGGATCCGCTTGCCCAGCGGCCCGCCCCGCAGCTCCATCCCCTGCAGGAGCGACGCGACGACCGGCGCCAGGGTGGTCGCCACCCCAGGTCGGACGCCCTCGGGACGGCCCAGGGGACCGTCCCGCATCCGCACCAGGCCGCCGTTGGGGGTGGGCAACGTCTTGTAGAGACAGAACACCGCGGCGTCGCCGTGGGCGCCCAGCGGCGTGTCTCCATTTTTGGAGAGGAGGGCCAGGGCGCAGTCCTCGATCAGGCGGATCCCCCGCGCCCTGCAGGCCTGGGCCAGCTCCTCCGCTGGCCCGGGGAAGCCCAGATAATGAATCAGATACACGGCGGCGGTCTCGGGGCGGACCATCCCGATCACCTGGGTGGGATCGACCTCCATGCGCGGGCCGACCGGATAGAAGCGGGGCTGCACCCCTGCGTCCACCAGCGCCTCCAGCTCCACCCCGTGGAAGTAGGCGGGGAAGAGCACCTCCCGCCCGTGGAGGGACCAGAGCCTGGCGAGCTCGTAGATCCCGTTGCGCGCGAAGAAGAAGCGGGAGGTGCCAGGCTCGTCCAACGGGAAGGGCGCCGTCACCCGCTGCCTCCGGCGCAGGAGCATCCCCGGGCGGAGGAGCGGGAGGGCCGTCGCCAGGAGCGGCGCCTGCTCCACGGCGGATGCCTCCTGCCTGCTGCGCGGGGACGCCCCCTGGCGCCGGAGGAGCTCCTCGCCGTCCACCGACTCACCGTCCACGGATCGCCTCCCGCAGCTTCCCGAGGCCGAACTTGGCGGAGTGGAGCGCCGCCCCGAGGGGCCCTCGTCGAAAGACGTAACACCACCCGTGGCTGCGCACCTTCTGGGTCCAATCTCCCTTCCAGGCCATCCACGGCCCCAGGAAGTCGAGTTCGTAGTTGCCCCTGGCGGCGCAGTCGCGCAGGACCTCCTGGAGGAGGAGCTGCCCCGGCGAACACTCCTTGTGCGCGGCGGCGAAGGCGGGCTTGGGGATGAAGTACCGCCCCCCCGCCGCCAGGCCGAAGTGCATGGCCACCGGCTCGCCGTCCAGGTCCAGGGCGTAGAGGGACAGGGTCCCCTCCTCGGCGGCCCAGGCGGCGATCTCGTCGTAGAAGCCGCGGGTGTTCGGGTCGCAGTCGATGGCGCTGCCCTGGCTCCCCTTCCACCCGTCCCGCTCCAAGGCGTAGAAGGCCGCGAGGGCCTGTGGGTCGGCGCGATCGATCCGGCGCAGGCTCACCTTCCCCTTCTGCTCGAGCTTCCGCATCCGCCGGCGGAGGTTGGCGCGAAAGTGGGTGTCGGTCCGGGCCAGCACCTCGTCGAGCCCCCCTGCCCCCAGCGGCACGTAGGGGGTGCGCATCGACTCCCAGCGCCCCACGTAGTTCCGGTCCTTGGCTGCCGAAGCCAGGAGCCGCTCGGCGGCGCCGCCCTCGGGGACGTCGCGGAGCTCGATCACGTCCCAGCCATCCTGATCCTTGAGGTGGTCCCACGCCGCCTCGATCCAGGGGGTCGGATCCTCGCCTCCGTGGATCAGATCGAAGCGGCAGGAGTGAACCCCCGCAGGGGCGCGGAGCTTTCGCACCGGGAAGCCCCGGAGCCGCGCGCGCTCCTGGACCAGGGGCAGCAGGAGGCGCAGCCTGCCCCCGGAGCGGACCTCCACGATCCGCAGCTTCGCGTCCGGCTCGAAGGCGCGCAGGTGCGCCCGGATCCACTCCGGCCGGAAGAAGGGATCCGAGCAGGGCCCCTCGTCGCAGAGCGCCCGCCACTCCCGGAGCAGCTCGTCGATCCGCTCCGCCCCTCCATAGCGCGAGGTGGCGATCGGAGCCCCCGCCTCTACCTCTCGATCCATTCTGGTTCTCACAGCGCCCCCCGCTCCTAGATGTCGCTCACGATGCTCTTGCTGGGATCCCCGGGATCACCAGGTGGTTCGAAGTGCAGACTGCAGGATGGATGCCGCTACTCGACGGTGACGCTCTTCGCCAGGTTGCGGGGCTGGTCCACGTCGCAGCCGCGCTCGAGGGCCATGTAGTAGGCGAAGAGCTGCAGCGGGATCGACGCATAGAGCGCCATGATCGTCGGGTCGGTGGGAGGGATGGAGAAGACCACGTCCGCGACCGAGGAGAGATCGGGATCGCCGTCGGTCCCCACCGCCACCACGAAGCCGTCGCGCGCCTTCACCTCCTCGAGGTTGGAGAAGACCTTCTCGCGCAGCCCGTCGCGGGTGGCGAGGGCCACAACCGGCATCCCGTTGGAGATCAGGGCGATCGGCCCGTGCTTGAGCTCGCCGGAGGGGTAGCCCTCCGCGTGGAGGTAGGAGATCTCCTTGAGCTTGAGCGCCCCCTCCAGCGCGAGCGGGTAGCCGTAACCCCGCCCCAGGTAGAGGAAGTCCCGCTCCCCCGCGAGCTTCTTCGCCAGCGCCGCCACCGGGGCCTCCAACCTCCCGATCAGCCCCGCGATCTTCTCGGGCGCCTGGACCAGGGCCTCGGTGACCTGCCCCGCTCGGGCGG
>Ga0180215_1002739_pt1 | contig 17308 bp, 14 predicted proteins | sample eDN3rd37CBELigBY_FD_128871 | JGI IMG/M metagenome (GOLD analysis project Ga0180215, IMG submission 128871) | Enriched backyard soil microbial communities from Emeryville, California, USA - eDNA 3rd pass 37_C BE-Lig BY (version 2) (version 2) | ecosystem: Environmental > Terrestrial > Soil >... | reverse complement strand
AAGACTTCCGAAATCTATATAGATGGTTTTTATAGCTTTACACCGCAGGAATATATGATTATTGAGCAGTTAATGAAGCATTGTAAGCAAGTCACGATTACGTTAACACTCGATCGCTCTTTCCATAGTCAGGCACCAGATGAATTACATTTGTTCCGTCTTTCAGGGGAGAACTGCCGGACATTATATGAGATTGCTTCTGTAAACGGAGTATCTGTTGAAGAAGTCATGTTAAATGAGCCGAAAAGATGGAAGGATGCAGCTTTGCAGCATCTTGAAACCCATTTCGATTCTAGACCTGCTTTCGCATATCCTCATTCGCCATCTATTCATATTGCTCAAGCGGTTAATCGGCGAACTGAGATTGAAGGGATAGCCCGAAATATTAAGCGCCTTATATCGGAAAAGAATTACCGCTATCGTGATATCGCTCTTTTCATGAGAAATGGACAAGATTACCATGAAATGATTGAAACGATTTTCCGTGATTATGAGATTCCTTATTTTATTGATCAGAAAAGGACCATGCTGCATCATCCATTAGTGGAGCTGATACGGTCGGTTCTTGAGATTATTGATGGAAATTGGCGCTATGAACCTGTTTTTCGTGCCATTAAAACCGAACTGTTGTTTCCACACGGACAAAACAGCAATAAGCTTCGTGAGCAAATGGATAACCTTGAAAACTATGTATTAGCATACGGAATCAAAGGAGATAAATGGACGAGGCGGGAGCGCTGGATTTATCGTCGAATTCGGGGATTAGAGTATGAAAATATTGCACAAACCGATAGGGAGAAGCGAAAGGAGCAGGAATTAAACGAGCTTCGACTTATGGTCACAGCACCTGTTTTACGATTGTCACGAAGGTTGAAAAGAGGGGAAACAGGGAGGAATCTCGCAGAAGCTCTTTATTTATTCCTTGAAGAATTAGATATTCCCGCAAAATTGGAGAAGTGGAAATTTGCTGAAGAAGAAAAAGGAAACCTTGTTAAGGCACGCGAGCATGATCAGGCCTGGAATGCAATTATGGATATACTGGATCAATTTGTCGAGATACTTGGTGATGAAGAATTATCTCTAAAGTCCTTTTCAAAAATCCTGGATGCAGGGCTTGAAGCATTGCGATTCTCTCTTGTTCCGCCGGCAATCGATCAAGTACTGGCAGGAGATTTGGAAAAATCACGACTGTCAGATGTAAAGGTAGCCTTTATTATTGGATTAAATGAAGGGGTCCTGCCGGCGAAATTTACCGAGGATGGAATACTTGCTGACGAAGATCGGGAGAAATTGCTTACAAATGGGTTGAAAATAGCTCCTTCAAGCAAGACAAGATTATTAGATGAGGAGTTTCTCGCCTATAAGGCTTTCGTGACTCCATCTGAAAGCTTGTTTATTAGTTATCCGTTAGCAAATGAAGAAGGCAAAGCATTAATCCCATCTCTTTATATAAAAAGAATTCAGGATTTATTCCCAGAGCATAAAGAGCTACTCTATATGGCAGATCCATCTGAACTGGCTGATGAAGAACAGCTTGAGTACATTTCACACAGGAATAGAAGCTTGTCTTATTTGACAGCACAGCTTCAGCTTAAAAAACGGAATTATCCTTTAGCTGATTTTTGGTGGGATGTTTATAACTGGTATGTAACAGGCCGTGATAAAGAAAGTGCCGTCCTTGTTCTTTCCAGTTTAGACTATAAAAACCCTGTCAAACCGCTTTCCGAGCAGGTTGCAGAGGAGTTATACGGAGATGTGATTCAAGCAAGTGTATCCAGGATGGAGCTGTTCCAAAGCTGTCCATTTTCGCATTTTGTACAGCATGGTTTGCGCCTACGAGACAGGCAGGTTTTCCGTCTGGAAGCACCAGATATTGGCGATTTGTTCCATTCAGCTTTAAAATATATTGCTGAAACCGTTATGACAAATAATCTAACGTGGGCAGATTTAACTAAGGAACAATCGGAAAAATTAGCAAAAGCAGCGGTGGAAGCGTTGGCGCCAAGGCTCCAAAATGAAATTCTATTGAGCTCAAACCGTCACGCCTATATCAAAAGGAAGCTTGAGCAAATCATTACAAGAGCTTCGGTAATTTTAAGTGAACATGCAAAGGTGAGCGGTTTTGCACCTGTCGGCTTAGAGCTTGGCTTTGGTCCCAAAAGTGAGCTTCCGCCGCTTTCCTTTGAACTGCGTAACGGGACAAAGATGCAGCTAGTGGGCAGGATAGACCGTGTTGATAAGGCAGTGGACGAAAACGGTGTATATTTACGGATCCTGGATTATAAATCAAGCTCAAAGGAGTTAAATTTAGGAGAAGTATACTACGGTATGGCACTTCAGATGCTGACCTATCTAGATATTATTATGAGCCATTCAAAATCCTTAGTTGGATCAGAGGCCGTTCCCGCTGGGGTTCTTTATTTTCATGTTCATAATCCGATGATTAATGCTAAGCAAATTTTAACGCTTGAAGATATTGAAGAACAAATCTTTAAAAAGTTTAAAATGAACGGACTCGTACTTGGTGATGAAAGGGCGATCAGGTTAATGGATTTAAGCCTTGATTCAGGTTCATCCGATGTTGTCCCTGCTGAAATAAAAAAGGATGGCACATTAGCGAAGCGTTCAAAGACTGCGAGCAGACAAGAATTTGATGATATGCGCAAATATGTCCGTAATATGTATGTGAAAACAGGCAATAGCATTACGGAAGGGAATGTTCATATCTCTCCATATAAAATGAAGGATAAAACACCATGTACTTTTTGCTCGTATAAATCAGTATGTCAATTTGATGAATCGATGGAAGATAATCACTACCGCATGCTTGTACCTCGTTCAAAAGAAGAGGCTCTTGAGCTAATGCGAAAGGAGGTAGCAGAGAATGGGAATAGACAAGATACCACCGAAGCCTGAAAGTGCAACATGGACCGATGACCAGTGGAAGGCCATTATGGCGAGTGGACAGGACATTTTGGTTGCCGCTGCTGCCGGATCCGGTAAAACAGCTGTATTAGTTGAAAGGATGATCAAGAAAGTACTGTCAAAAGAAGCGCCGATTAACGTTGATGAGCTTCTTGTCGTTACGTTTACTAATGCTTCAGCAGCTGAAATGCGTCACCGGATTAGTGAAGCATTAGAAAAAGCAATCAATGAGGATCCAGCATCCAATCATTTACGAAAACAGTTAAGCTTGTTAAACCGGGCGTCCATATCAACCATTCATTCCTTTTGTCTTGAGGTCATTCGAAAATATTACTACATGATTGATGTTGATCCAGGATTTAGGATTGCCGATGAAACCGAAGGGCAGTTATTACGTGATGAAGTTCTCGATGAGTTATTTGAAGAGGAATATGGCAAAGCGGAAAATGAAGATTTTTTCCGGCTTGTCGACAGCTTTACAAATGATCGCAGTGATACAGCGTTAATGGATATTATCCGGGACCTCTATGACTTTGCCCGTGCAAACCCTGATCCTGACAAGTATTTGCACAAGATCGTCCAAATGTATGAGGTTGATACCGATGGATCAATAGATGAACTGCCATTTATGGAATCCTGTATGTTTGATATAAAGCTGCAGCTTGAAGGGGTTAAAGGCATGCTTGAAAAAGGGCTTGCATTAACAAAGGTGCCAGGTGGACCTGGGCCTAGAGCAGAGAACTTTTTAGATGATTTGACTATTGTTGATACGATGCTGACTGCCTGTCAGGAGTCTTGGAGCATGCTACACCAGGTAATGCAAAGCTGGTCTTTCTCTCGTGCGAAAGTCTGCCGCGGAGATGAATTTAATAAAGAGCTGATTGACCGTGCGCAAAAACTCCGCGAAGCTGCTAAGAAAAAGCTGCAAGATTTGCAGAAGGAGTTTTTCTCGCGAAAACCGGAAAGCTTCCTGCAGGATATGAAGGATATGAAGCCTATAATCGAAACGTTGACAAGACTAGTAAAAGGCTTCTCTGAGCGTTTCAGTGCAGTAAAGAGGGAGAAAGGGCTAGTGGATTTTGCAGATTTAGAGCATTACTGCCTTGATATACTGCTTGATTCAGCAGCGAAAAAGGAAGGAATTTTAATTCCTTCTGAAGCAGCCAGCCACTATCGTGACCACTTTAAAGAAGTACTAGTGGATGAGTATCAGGATGTGAACCTAGTACAGGAATCCATTATCCAGCTTGTCACAGAGGAAAATGAGAAAACAGGAAATCTCTTTATGGTAGGCGACGTGAAACAATCTATTTACCGTTTTCGACTAGCAGAACCAAATCTTTTTCTAGGCAAATATAATCGTTTCACTGATGATGGAAATGACACTGGATTAAAAATTGATTTGGCAAAGAATTTCCGGAGCCGTCATGAAGTATTGGCTGGAACCAATTATTTATTTAAACAAATAATGGGTGTTAACGTTGGTGAAATCGAATATAACAAAGCGGCTGAGCTTGTAAAGGGTGCTTCGTACCCTGAGGATGTTTCATATCCAGTTGAATTACTGCTTATTGACCTTGAAAAAGAGGGAAATGATTCTGAAGATGACAGTAGTGAAGAGAATGAAGCGGTGCTTGATGAGATAGAACTGGCACAATCACAGCTTGAAGCGAGGGTCATGGCAAAGAAAATAAAAACGATGATTGCTGAAAAAACCCCAGTTTTTAACCCGAAAACAAATAGCAGTCGAAATGTCATGTATAAGGATATCGTGATTTTGCTCCGCTCAATGACGTGGGCCCCACAGATTATGGAGGAATGTAAACAGCAGGGGATTCCTGTCTATGCGAATCTTTCAACAGGCTATTTTCAAGCAACGGAAATTACGATTATGATGTCATTACTAAAGGTGATTGATAACCCGTATCAGGATATCCCGTTAGCTGCGGTCCTTCGATCACCGATTGTAGGTCTTCATGAAGAGGAATTAGCCAAGATCCGCATTCATGAAAAAAATGGGACCTTTTATGATGCTTTATCCTCCTTTTGCCGAAGTAAACAAACCGGTGATAATGAGAGGCTTTATGACAAAGTTAAACCATTTCTCCTGCTGCTAGATGGCTGGAGGTCAATGGCACGCCAGGGTTCTCTGTCCTCACTAATTTGGCAGCTGTACCGTGACACACATTTTTATGATTTTGCCGGTGGTCTGCCCGGCGGCAAACAAAGACAAGCAAATTTACGTGCATTGTATGATCGTGCCCGTCAATATGAAGCCACTTCCTTTAGAGGCTTATTCCGTTTCCTACGTTTTATTGAAAGGATGCAGGAACGGGGGGATGATCTTGGTGCAGCACGGGCCCTTGGTGAACAAGAGGATGTTGTGCGTATCATGACCATTCACAGCAGTAAGGGTCTTGAGTTCCCAGTTGTATTCGTAGCCGGACTAGGAAGGCAGTTTAACATGATGGATCTAAAAAAATCCTATTTACTTGATAAAGAATTTGGTTTTGCTTCCAGGTATGTAAATGTAGATAAACGGATTACTTATCCATCACTGCCGCAGTTAGCCTTCAAACGTAAGAAAAAGCTGGAAACGCTGGCGGAGGAAATGCGTGTTCTATATGTGGCATTAACTAGGGCGAAAGAAAGACTATTTTTAATCTCGTCAGTGAAAAGTTTGCAAAAGAAGCTTTCTAAATGGGAGCAGACACTTGAACACCCTGATTGGCTGTTAAAGGATTATGAGCGAGCTTCTGCAGTCAGCTATCTTGACTGGGTCGGTCCTTCACTCATTAGACATCGTGACTGTCAGCTGCAGATGGAAGAAGGAGCCAAACTATCTGGACTGGTCCCTGAGGAACTGATTGAACACCCATCCTGTTGGAGGATTGCTGTTATCAATGCAGATGAAGCCGCAGTAGTAGATGAGGATGAACCTGCTGATGATTCTATCTGGCTTGAGAAAATTTTGCAAGGCGAAGTGATAAGTAGGGAATCACCTTTTAAAGAGGAGATTGAAGCAAGGCTATCATGGCAATATCCATATAGAAGTGCGTCATCCCATCGTTCAAAGCAATCGGTCTCAGAAATAAAAAGACAGAAGGATTCAGCAGATGAGTCAAGCGGTACAGAGCTATTACGCAAATTTAAAAAGCCATTAATGAACAGACCTCGCTTTATGCAGGAAAAAGCACTATCACCGGCCGAAATCGGAACGGCCATGCATATGGTGATGCAGCATATTGATTTTACCAAGCCTGTTGAACAGGAAACGATTATAAAGCTTATCGAGGATATGGTCAGAAAGGAACTTTTAACAGCAGAACAAAAGTCTGTGATCGATCCTGATTTAATCTGTTCGTTTTTTGAGTCTCCGTTAGGAAAACGCATGACCACTGCACCAACTCTCAAGCGCGAGGTTCCCTTCAGTTTGTCTCTTCCGGCTGTGGAAGCATATGAGGATTGGACTGAAGAGGACGAACCAGTGCTTGTACAAGGAATCATTGACTGTTTGTTTGAGGATGAGGATGGACTCGTTCTGGTGGATTATAAAACAGATAGTATAACAGAAAGGTATAAAGGCGGTTTTGAAGAAGCAAGACCTATTCTTGAAAAACGATATCGTGTCCAAATGGATCTATACACAAAAGCCGTGGAGCAAATTTATAAGCGTCCGATTAAGGAACGATATTTATTCTTCTTTGATGGAGCCCATATCTTAAAATTAGAACGATAAAAAAAACCGGCAGGGCGATTTAATGCCTGCCGGTTTTTCATAAGCTTAATTATTTCCTACATTTGGCTGATCAATTAGATCTGTATCAAAATGGTTTGTTGCACTAATGCCATTATTGGCCATAATAAATCCACCTGTGTTTCCTCCGCCGGAACCGGAAGTCGATTTAGAGTTGTTTTTGGGTGCTATATTTAATGCATCTCCAAATTGAACATTTCCTCCGCCAACATTTAATATTTGAACCGGACCAACAATTGCTGGCATCCTTTCCACCTCCTATGCTTATTCAACATTGTTTTCACTGTTCCCGTTCGTGTGTTCCAATTGTCTGATATGCAGGGTTCTTGATTCCCCTTGAAATTGGCAGGAACTTCCGATGTGCAAAACAGCTGCGGAGGTTACCCCGCTTATATCAATGGAGCCAACTTGAATGAGAGGATGTAACGAAGTTGAACCAATAGTTATCGGCTCAACTATTGGTTCGATTGGAAGTTGAAAAGAAAAAATGGGAAATGAATTAAAATTACCTTCATTTGAATAAAATAATTCTTTTTGTCTTTGAACGGCAATGGCACGTGTAAAAGCAGTAATAGATGTTGAATCACCTATTTGAATCACTGAGGACAGTGCGGATGAGTCCACTTTAAGTGAATCTACTTTTGATGTTCGGTACATAGGTAATTATCCTCCTGGAGTTAAAGGTACGAACGGTCCGATAATCAATGATTCGGCAGGAGTATCAAACAGTGAAGTAAGCTGAATGGAGTTTGCATCACCAACCATTAATAGGGACGAACTCGATACGCCTATGATTCGAATACTGCCAACACAGAGCTCACGGTTGACTACTTCAAAATTCATTCTGATTTGGTCCTTTCATATTTTCTGGTAAATGTTGAAGGAATGTTAAAACACCATGATGAATTTCCTTCTTCATTTGTTCGAAAATCCATTCTTTATGCTGATCTTGTGTGCTTCCATTTTGAATAGGCTGGTTTAAATAATATTCAATTCTTGATGGAAGCTGCTTTTTAATATCTTGAAGAATAAAGTCACGATACGTGTCATCTACTCGAAATTGTAGCTGCTCTCCTGTATTTTTCATAATCATCTGAAGGTTTTCATCTAAATATCGGTGAACTGAGTTTTCAATTTCAGTAAACATAGACATTCTTTCTTTTGGATTAGGTACCCCATTTTGACTTGGTACAGAAAAATCCTCAATACCCTGTAAATCAGATGGATTTAACCCAATATTTAATGTACCTTCTAGTGTTTCTACTTTTAATTGATCAAATTTATATTCCATTTTTTCAACGCGAATAGGAGGACGGTCATTTAATTCTGTGACTTTTTTCTCTAACATCTCTATCTTTTTTTGTAATTTTCGTATTGTTTTGTCCTGTGCATATACATATGCTTGAATAGATTGAATGGCCTGATACAAATTTTGACTCATTTTTCCCACCTCACAATACTACTAAATCTACAAATTAAGAAAGCAGAGGAAATTTTTGACCATTACTAACGATTAAGCGGTTGGCGATGTCAGCGGTACTGCAGGTGTTTCTAAAAGTTCTCCTGGTCTAGGAGCCTGAGGCGCTGGTCCTGTAAATCCTCCCGTATTATAAAGATTTGAGACTGGCTTAATAATTCCTGCACTGCCAATTTGAAGTACAGAGGAGTTTGTAATCCCTTCAATTTTCAAAAAGTGAATGCATATCGACTGTTGAACATAGAAATTCATGGAATTCACCACTTTATTCACTATAATAAGCTGTGATCTGTTTGAGCAAAAAGATTTTATTTTCTTTGTCTATACATTGAAGAAGTTACCTTGATCCGTAACGTCTGAATCAATAGTATTTGTTGCACTTTGATGGTTTTGAACATAGAGACCATCACCTGTATTAAAGGAACCTGCACCAGCAAATGTCTTTGCATTGGAAAGGGTTGATATTCTATAGACATCACCAATATGGAAAACGGCTCCTGATCCAACAGCTATGACTTGAACAACGCCTACGATGGCTGGCATTCTGTAACACCCTCTATATATATAATTGGACTGGAATAAAGAAATGTGTACTCTTTGCCCAGCTTTTTTTACATTGTATGTGATTGGTGATGAAAGGTGCGTTTATCGCCCATGTTTTTTCCTTACAATGAAAGGTGAAGTGTAAAGCAATTGTCTATAAATATCATATTAATAGGTTTTTCCATTTCTATATGGTATGATAGGTTCGAATTTTGATGGAGGAGGATTATTAGTATGACACATGCACATATTACAACATGGTTAATAGCATTAATTTTATTTTTTGTAGCAATAGGTCTACATAAAGCAGGGAAACAGCGCGGTTTTAAGATTGTACAAATGATTTTACGATTGTTCTATTTATTGATTATTGTTACAGGAGTGATGATGCTCTTCAGTATGTCTGCAATTAGTACGATGCATTGGATTAAGGCCATACTTGGAATTGTTGTGATTGGCTTGTTTGAAATGCTACTCGGGTCTACTACGAAAGGAAAATCGACTGGAACGGCTTGGGTAATATTCGTGATTGCATTTATAGTCGTGGTTTATTTAGGATTATCGCTGCCATTAGGATTTTATATTTTCTAAGACTAACTTAAAAAAACTGCCGGTTAGGGCAGTTTTTTTGTTGATTTTGGTTTATTCAACCGATTTTTTCAATAACCATTCGTTTGCCTGTGCTTAATGTAAATTCGAAGCGGTCACTCGTTTTTTCAAAGTAGGTAAAATGATGATGAACACTACAAATTGAATCCCCATTATCAAAAACGATAAAATTCACGCCGCTTTTTTGTTTACTTTCATTAAGAAAGGTCAATTGGTTATAGCAATAAATACAATCATAAATGGAGAAATCCATCGTATTTAAGCTCGTAATAAATTGATAAAAAGCATCATCATTGACTTCCTCTAGAAGGCGCTCTAAGGAAAATACCAAATTTTTTCGTATTCGAATGATATCCTGATCCTTTAAATGGATTGTTTCTTTGCCTCTTTGAACTTTGCCTTCTTTACATAGAATCCCCTTACGCCACCGGTTTAAACGGAATACCTCCATTTCTTCGTGAAGCCAGACATCTAGTAGGGTCGCTTCTTCTGTTTCTTCATCAAAAAAGACCCATTGGTCGTTTATACATTCAATTGTTCCTTCTGTGAAGGCTCGCTGTTGGTATTCGATCAGTTTTGTACGCTGTTGTTTATTCATGGTTTATAAGACCTCCGTATAAAAACCTCCGTATATAATCCCATTTATCATGGGAGAATTTCATTTTCTTTCTCTATTAGTAGACATATTTACCTTGTTTTAAACCCAAATTTTGTTTTTCGGGACAAATAACCAAATGAATGCTTATGCATAGAGTAGATAAAGGGAACATGGCTTTAGCTTCATTCAGAAGAAGTTTTCCGATTCATTGGGGGTTTAAACCTCCGGCGGATGTCGCGGATTTTTTAAGGGTAATTTATCGAGCAAGCTCGGTAAAAATCCAGACACAAATTCGACAGCGAATTTGATCGTTTCCGTAAAGAAAGGGTGAGCATAATGTGCGGGATAACAGGATGGGTTGACTATAAGAGAAATTTGCATAATAGTACTGCATCCATTAGTAAGATGACGGAAACTTTGGCGAAAAGGGGACCGGATGATACTAATTTATGGATTGATCAACATGTTGGATTCGGACATAAGCGATTAGTCGTTGTAGATCCAGAGCGCGGTAAACAGCCGATGGTGAAAGTAAAAGATAATTATCAATACACGATTTGTTATAATGGCGAGCTGTACAACACAGAGGATATCCGAAAAGAACTGCTACTAAAAGGATATTCTTTCAATGGTCATTCTGATACAGAAGTTCTGTTAGCTGCCTATATAGAATGGAAAGAAAAATGCGTAGATTATTTAAATGGGATATTTGCCTTTGCAATTTGGGATAAAGAGCGGGATTTATTATTTATTGGTCGTGATAGGCTGGGCGTAAAACCACTGTTTTATTATGAAACTGCAACAGGGTTTATTTTTGGATCAGAGTTAAAAGCTGTATTGGCACATGAGGATGTACAGCCAGCGCTCGACTCGGAGGGTTTAGCAGAAGTATTTGGATTGGGGCCTTCCCGTTCACCTGGAGCAGGTGTTTTTAAAGGTATAAAGGAGTTAAGACCGGCCCATGCTTTAACATTTTCACGAAATGGATTAAAGACCTGGCGTTATTGGAATGTGAAAAGTGAAGAGCATAAGGATTCATTTGCTGAAACGGTTGAAAAAATCCGTTATTTATTCACAGATGCCGTTACAAGGCAATTAGTATCAGATGTACCTTTATGTACATTTCTTTCCGGTGGTCTTGATTCAAGTGCTATTACAGCTATTGCTGCAAAAGCATATCAGAAGGAAGGTAAGGGGCAGCTTCATACGTATTCCATTGATTACGAAGGCAATGATCAATTCTTCAAAGCAAATGAGTTCCAGCCTAATTCAGATGGTGCATTTATAAAAAAAATAACGGATACCTTTAACACGGTACACCACAGCTGTGTGATATCCCAGGAAAAACTAGCTGAGTATTTACATGAAGCGGTACATGTGCGTGATTTACCAGGCATGGCCGATATTGATTCATCATTGCTTTGGTTCTGCCGTGAAATCAAAAAGGATTTTGTCGTTAGTCTCTCGGGGGAGTGTGCAGATGAGATTTTTGGAGGATATCCATGGTTCCATCGGTTAGATGACTTAAGTCGGTCAGGTTTTCCTTGGATGCGGTCAATCAACGAAAGGCATGGATTATTAAAGACGGATTGGCAAAGGAAGTTAAAGCTTCAGGAATATTCACTTGAAAAATATAAGGAAATGGCTGCTGAAACACCGCTGCTTGATGGAGAAAGTATGGAGGAAGCTAGAAGAAGGGAATTGTTCTACATCAATATGCTTTCTTTTATGACAACATTACTTGATCGAAAAGATAGGATGAGTATGGGAGCAAGTCTTGAGGTCCGCGTCCCATTTGCTGACCATCGTTTAGTAGAATATATGTGGAATGTACCGTGGGACATGAAAATGACTGGGAATCGGGAAAAGGGAATTTTACGTAAAGCATTAGAAGGCCTGCTTCCGGATGAAGTATTATACCGAAAGAAAAGTCCTTATCCAAAGACACATCATCCTGCATACCGGAAAATCGTAAAAGGCATGCTGGAAGGTATTTTGCAAAACAAGAATACCGTATTATACGAGTTCTTTGATGAGACGAAACTGAAGGAGATTGTTGAGTCAGAAGGGGCATCCTTTAAAGAGCCGTGGTTTGGCCAACTGATGACAGGTCCTCAGCTGTTAGCACATCTTGTTCAAATACATCATTGGTTTAATGATTATAATATCAAGATTATTGACTAAGTAAATTTTTTTACGAAGTGTCTGGTATACAAAATACAATGTTTACCAGACACGCTAATATTTCATTCATGATACACTATCCTGAAATTGTAGGATTGCTGCATCAAAAGGTTTGATAACCGCAATTAATTCCTCTGACTCCATCATATATTCTTGATTTTTTAACAAATCGGTTATTTTTTGTCCTTTTAACGAAAAAGGCAGTGTGAACTTTAATTCCTCTGATGATGGATTAAGTATAACTAAGCACTTACGGCGATTGCTCGTTTTTACATAAGCTATTCCATTTTCAACTGAGAGAAAGCGGAATGTACCGTTATTCGCTAACAAAGGCTCCGTTTTTCTAAGCTGAATCAGCTGAATTATATGGGTATATAAATCACGGTTTTGCTGCTTTTCATCCCATATCATACAGCGGCGGCAACCGGGATCCATTCCTCCTGTTAAGCCAACTTCATCTCCGTAGTAAATACAGGGCGTACCAATAAATGTAAGGAGGAATGTATAAATTAGCTTTGCCTTTTCAATGTTTCCGTCACATTCGGTTAGTATTCTTGGTGTATCGTGACTTCCGACAAGGTTGAATAGGGCTTCGTTCACTGTGTCAGGATACTGCATTATAACTGTTGTCATTTGTTCTCTAAATTCATTAGCAGAAAGCATTCCCTTTGCAAAAAAGTGAACGGTTTTTGTTAAAAATGGATAATTCATAATTGAATCAAATTGATCACCTCTAAGCCAAGCAATACTGTCATGCCAAATTTCACCAAGAATATAGAGATCTGGTTTGATGGATTTAACTGCCTGTCGAAATTCACGCCAAAATGCATGATCGATTTCATTGGCTACATCAAGCCGCCAGCCGTCAATATCAAACTCTTTAACCCAGTAGCGCCCTACATCAAGCAGGTAGTTTTTTGTCTCTTCATTTTGGGTATTTAGCTTCGGCATTGTTTCAACAAAGGAAAAAGTGGCATAGTTCGGTCTCGCACCGCCTTTTAAAGGAAACTGGCTTGTATGGAACCAATTTTTATAAGGAGACTTTTCCCCGTTCTGCCATACATCCTGAAAAGGTGGAAAATAAAAACCGCTGTGATTGAATACAGCATCAAGCATAACACGAATTCCTTTCTCATGGCATGTATCAACGAGTAGTTTAAAGGTTTGTTTATCACCGAATTGCGGATCAATTTCGAAATAGTCAATCGTGTCATACTTATGATTGGAGTGCGCTTTAAAGATAGGAGTTAAATAAATTCCGTTTATTCCTAAATCCTTTAGGTAATCGAGCTTTTGAATAATACCTAAAAAGTCACCGCCAAAAAAATTTGCAGCAGATGGTTCCTCACTCCCCCATGGTTTTGTTTCTGTTGGATTCAGACTATTGTCCCCATTTGCAAAGCGTTCGGGGAATATCTGGTACCAAATCGTGTTACGAACCCAATCAGGTGAACGGAACACCTCATTCGTATGTAAATAAGGGAAACAGAAATATTGGTTAGGATCCTGTGGTGGCTCAGTGAAATAGCCTTTTTCAGTATAGATAATGCTTTCAGTGTCTCCATGTACAAGGAATCCATAACGTAATCGCTGGTAGGGAGGTGAAACCTCAGCCTGCCAGTAATCAAATAAGGCATCTGTTCCGATACGAGCTAATGGGGTGGTCCTTGTAACCCATCTATTATCTTTCCATTCATACTGATCTCCATATATCAGCTCAATGGCAGCTACATTCCCTTTCTTCGTTTGAATTCTTAAATGCAGCAGGTCTTTATGGAAAGGATAGGCAAATTGATCGGTTGGACGGTGAAAAATAGAAGCTCGTTCAATCATCGAAATACCCTCCCTTCATCATGATATTTTTAATAGGTTTCCCGTTATGAACTAAAATTTACGCTATCATTCGGTTTATTATGATATGGATTAGGGTGAATAGTTGAAATTTTTCAAAATAATATTGTTTTTCGTTGACGGTCGTACAGCCTAAAGGATAATCTTAATAGAGCAAGGAAAAAGCTTTTTTATGATAGTTAAGGGGGAGAATGTAAGATGAAAAAATGGGTTTCGATGCTCATGATCATCTCATTATTTTTTTTATACGTCCTGCCGGCAGATGCTGTTGAAAAAGATAATCGTAAATGGCAGGATGAAAGCGTTTATTTAATCATGATTGACCGCTTTAATAATGGAGATCAGAGTAATGATGAGGATGTTGAGATAAATAATCCAAACAGTTACCATGGCGGTGATTTTCAAGGTGTGATTGACCAATTAGATTACATAAAGGATATGGGATTTACTGCTGTATCGCTTACACCTGTCTTTGATAATACAGCCGGAGGATATCATGGATATTGGGTCAACGACTTTCACAAAACAGACGAGCATTTTGGTTCGATTGATCTATTCAAGAAACTGGTAAAGGAAGCGCATAAGCGGGATATGAAAGTCATTCTTGAATTTGAAGTGAACCATGTAGGTCCTAATCATGCTTGGTTAAAGGACGGAGAGAAAAAGGATTGGTTCAAATCAGACCAAGATCAACAAAAAGAACTGCCGTTATTAAATCAGGATAATGAAGAGGTCAAAAACTATATAATTGATGCCGCAAAATGGTGGATTGAAGAAACGAATGTTGATGGTTATCAGCTGCAGTTAACAGAAGATTCATCTGCTGATTTTTTGAATAGGTTTATAAAAGAAGTGAAAGCAGTGAAAGAGGACTTCTATTTGCTTGGAGAAGCGAAAGATGCAGATGAAGAGCAGCTGGTATCATTTATGGAGAACGGCGGGGATGGAATTACAGACTATCGATTGGCCTCTGAATTAAGAGAGGTATTTTCTCAGCCGAATCAGTCGTTCTCACCTCTTTTTGCCAGGTATGCACAAAATGAAACAATGTATCCAGAAGCAGATTTAATTGGAACATTTATGGATAATCAATTTACTGAACGCTTTACAAGCAATACTGTCGAGAAAAATGAACATCCGGGTCCACGCTGGAAGCAGGCATTAACGTTCCTCTATACAACACCAGGTATTCCATTCGTCTATTATGGAAGTGAAATTGCATTGAATGGCGGGGATGAGCCCGATAACCGTAAGCAAATGAATTTCCGTACCGATCTAGAAATTGTCGATTATATTAAACAGATAGGAAGTCTGCGCTCAGATCTGCCTTCATTAACTAGAGGAACATTGGATGTATTATACGAGAAGGATGGGATGACTGTATACAAACGTGATTATAATGAAGAGACGACTGTCATCGCTGTTAACAATACAACAAAAACACAAACCGTTACTCTTACCGCTGAGGAGCTTGCAGCTGACAAGGAATTAAGGGGTATGTTAAACAATGATTTAGTCAAAAGTGATGACAATCAATATCGTATCACGATTGACCGTGACGAGTCTGAAATATATCTCTTACGAGATAAATCAGGTATCAATTATTCCTATTTTGTTGCACTTGGGGCCGTGTTGGTGGCATTTTTCATTTTCCTTGGCCTTGTCATAAAAAGATCCCGTAAACAGTCAATATAAAAAAAGCGAAGTCAATGACTTCGCTTTTTTTAGTGTTTGTCTCTTATCCGTTAACGATCGTGCCACCGTTGATATGAATAATCTGCCCGCTGACATAGGAGGAATCATGACTGGCAAGATAAACATAGCCAGGGGCGAGTTCAAAAGGCTGACCGGCTCGGCCTAGCGGCGTATCGCTTCCAAACACTTCTACTTGATCCTCTGGGAAGGTGGAGGGGATTAACGGTGTCCAGATAGGACCTGGAGCGATTCCATTTACACGTATTCCCTGAGGTGCAAGTGATTGTGCTAAAGATCTTGTAAAGCTTACGACTGCTCCTTTTGCTGCAGAATAATCAAGCAGCTGTTCATTCCCTTTATAGGCTGTAATAGACGCAGTATTGATAATAGAGCTTCCTTTTTTTAGATGGGGCAAAGCAGCTTTTGTCAGGAAAAAGAATGAGTAAATATTGGTTTTAAATGTCCTTTCTAATTGCTGCGCACTGATATCCTGCAGACCTTTCTGTGGATGTTGTTCTGCAGCATTATTGACAAGAATATCAATTTTTCCAAATTGATTAATGGTTTTCTTTATCACTTCCTGGCAGAAGGATTCTTCACCCACATCCCCGGCTAGCAAGAGGCATGTTTTATTTTCAGCTTCAATAAGCGTTTTTGTTTCTTCTGCATCTTGAGTCTCGTCTAAATAAACGATGACAACATCAGCACCTTCTTTAGCAAAGTAAATCGCAACAGATTTTCCAATTCCGCTGTCGCCACCAGTAATAATTGCAACTTTATTGGATAATTTGCCTGATCCTTTATATTCAGGATCAATTGAAATGGGCTTTGGGTTCATTTCAGCTTCTATTCCTGGCTGCCTATTTTGATGCTGTGGAGGAAATACTTTCTTTTTTTGATTCATAAATTTGACCTCCTAGATCGTGATATCTATTCATTTACTATTAAGTTAGTATGATAGAAAACAGTGGAGAATATTTATTGAACCATATAAAAAAAGAGGACGGTAGGACCATCCTCTTTGACTTATCGATAATTGACAAATTGTACATCAATAGTTAAATCTGCCTCTTTGACCGCTTGAATAATTTTTTGCAGGTCATCACGGCTTTTTGCCGTCACACGGATTTGGTCATCCTGAATCTGGCTTTTGACCTTAAGCCCGCTGTTTTTAATGATGGTATTAATTTTCTTTGCATTTTCTTTATCAATACCCTGAACTAGCTTTGCACGTTGTCTAACTGTACCCCCGCTTGCTTTTTCAATTTTGCCGTAATCAAGATTTTTAACGGGAACACCACGTTTGAATAATTTACTGAAAAGAACATCCTTAACCTGGTCTAATTTGTATTCATCATCTGAAATAAGTACCAGCTCTTCTTTATCTAGAGAAATATCACTTTTGCTTCCTTTAAAGTCGTAACGTGTTTGGATTTCTTTCATCGCTATTTGAATAGCGTTTTGTACCTCTGCGAAATCTACATCCGACACAATATCAAATGAACTATCTTTAGCCATAAGTACCTCCCATAAAAACAGTATTTCGTACCAACAGAATATCTTATTAAATATATCTGTTACGGAAAGAAGTTTCCCTTTACATTTTAATTATAGTAAAATATATCAGTTGATACAACTTTAGGAAAATAGCTCGTGAAATCAATTTTTT
>Ga0180215_1002734_pt1 | contig 17345 bp, 19 predicted proteins | sample eDN3rd37CBELigBY_FD_128871 | JGI IMG/M metagenome (GOLD analysis project Ga0180215, IMG submission 128871) | Enriched backyard soil microbial communities from Emeryville, California, USA - eDNA 3rd pass 37_C BE-Lig BY (version 2) (version 2) | ecosystem: Environmental > Terrestrial > Soil >... | reverse complement strand
GCGCTCGCGGCGATCGACCTCGCCCTCTGGGACCGCGCCGGGCGGCGCCTCGGGCGCCCGGTCGCCGCGCTGCTCGCCGACGAGCTGCTCGACGCCGTCCCCGTCAACGCGTCGGTGGACGCGGCCGACCGCGCGAGCGTCGCGGCCGCGTGCGCGCAGGCCGCGGCCTCCGGCTTTCCGTGCGTGAAGATCAAGGTCGGCGTGGGCGACGACGCCGGGCGCGTCGCCGCCGCCCGCGCCGCTGCCGGGCCGCAGGTCGCGCTGCGGCTGGACGCCAATGGCGCGTGGGAGCCCGAGGAGGCCGTGCGGACGATCGAGGCGCTCGCGCCCGCGGGGCTCGAGCTCGTGGAGGAGCCCGTGCGCGGCGTCCGCGCGCTGCGCGAGGTCCGCGAGCGGGTCCCCGTGCGCATCGCGATGGACGAGACCGCCGACGAGCCGGGCGCGGTCGCGTCCGGCGCAGCCGACGCCGTGTGCCTGAAGATCGCCCGCCGCGGCGGCATCTCCGGCCTGCTGGCGACGGCCGCGCTCGCGCGCGCCACCGGCGCCGACGTGTACCTGGCCTCCACCTACGACGGCCCGCTGGGCATCGCGGCGGCGCTGCACTGCGCCGCGGCGCTGCGGGTGCGCACGCCGTGCGGCCTGGCAACGCTTACGCTTCTCGACCTCCCCGTGCCCGGCGCCCTGCAGGTGCGCGACGGAGCGATCGCCCTTCCGCAGGGCCCCGGACTGCTCTGAGTGCGCACGACGATCCTCCTCCCCCTCCTCGCGCTGGCCGCGCTCCTCGCCGCCGCCCCGGCCGCCGGCGCGGCGCGCGTCCCGTGCCCGCCCGGGGTGGAGTGCCGCACGGTCACGGTGCCGCTGGACCGCGCGGGCGCCGTGCCCGGCGACGTGGCGCTGCGGGTCGGCATCGTGCGCGCGCGGCGCGCGACCCGGCCGCCGCTCGTCGCGCTCGCCGGGGGGCCGGGCCAGGCCACCGTGCCGTTCACGCGCGACTTCGCCGACGAGCTGGGCACCCGCGCGCGCGGGCGCGACCTGGTCACCCTCGACACGCGCGGGACCGGATGGTCCGGCCTGGTGCGCTGCCGCGCCTTCGAGCTCGCGCTGCGCGCGTCGGACGTGGTGTCGGGCACGTCGTGCGCGCGTGAGCAGGGCGCCCGGCGCGCCTTCTACACCTCCACGGACGTCGCCGCCGACATCGACGCGGTGCGCCGCCGGCTCGGCGTGCCGCGCATCGCGCTGTACGGCGTCTCCTACGGCACCCGGGTCGCGCTGGAGTACGCGCGCCGCTACCCGCAGCACACCGAGCGGGTGATCCTCGACTCGCCGCTGGACGAGGGCGGCAGCGACCCCTTCTCCCTGGCCACCGCGCAGGCCGTCACGCGCGTCCTGCGCGCGGTGTGCCGCTACGGGTGCGGCGGCGTCGACAGCCCGATCGGCGACCTGCGGACGCTCGCCGCGCGGCTGCGCGAGCAGCCGCTGCGCCGGTGGGTGCGCGACGGGCGCAGCCGCGTGCGCCTGGAGCTCACCGAGGACGACCTCTACTCCCTGCTGGTCTCCACGGACCTGTTCGTCCCGCTCATGCAGGCGTTCCCGATCGTCGTCGAGGAGGCCGTCGAAGGCCGCTACGCGTCGCTCATCGGCCTCATGCGCGCCGCGGACGCGCTCGACGAGCTCGGGTCGCTGCGCGACTTCAGCCCCGGCGTGTTCGCGGCGACGCTGTGCGAGGAGTCGCCCACCGCGTGGGATCGCCACGCGGACCCGGCCACGCGCCGCGCGCAGGCGCTCGCGGCGCTCGCGGCGGTGCCCGACGCGGCGCTCGGCCCCTTCAGCCGCGAGGCGGCGCTGCGCGCCGGCCTGTGGCCGGTGTGCGGGCACTGGCCGGCGCCCGCGCGGCCCGCCCCGCCCATGCCGCCGCTGCCGTCCGTGCCGTTCCTGCTCCTCTCGGGCGAGCTGGACCTGCGCACGCCCCTGGAGGGCGCGCGGCGCCTCGCGGCGCGCCTCCCGGACGCGCGGCTCGTGCGCGAGCCCGGCTGGGGCCACGACACGCTGTCGTCCGGTTCCGGCGGCTGCGCCGGGCGCGCCGCCCGGCAGTTCCTCGCCGGGCGCGAGCCCTCCGGCTGCGGGCGCCTGACGGTGCGGCCCGCGCGCGCCGCGCGACGGGCCCGCGCCGTCGCGCTGCGCTAGTTCCGCCAGCCGCGGATCGCGGTGGCGACGGCCTCCGGCGCCTCCAGGGGCAGCGAGTGCCCGCAGCCCGGCACGAGCGTGAACGACGCGTCCGGCAGCTGCTTCGCGAGGCGCCGGCCGAGGGCGACGAACTTCGCGTCGTGCTCCCCGGCGAGCACGGCCGCGGGCATCGTCAGCTCCCCCAGCCGGCCCCACAGCGGCCGCATCACCCCCGTGCCGATCCCGCGCAGCGCGGCCGCGAGGTTCGCGGGGTCGTTGCGCAGGCGGTCCTCGTGGGCCAGCGCGGCGACCTCCGGCGACTGCGTGCTGAAGAGCGCCTGCGCCGCCCAGGCGCGCGCGACCGCGTCGATGCCGTGGCCCTCCATGCGCGCGGCGAGCGCCTCGTCCGCGGCGCGCCGCGCGGCGCGCTCGCGGTCGTCGTCGATGCCGGCCGTGGTGGAGACGAGCACGAGCCGCCGCACGCGCTCGGGGGCGGCGAGCGCGACGTGCAGCGCGATGCGCCCGCCCTGCGAGTAGCCCGCGAGCGTGAACGGCCCTGTCCCGGCGGCCTCGAGCACGTCGGCGACGACCTCCGCGAAGCCGATCGGGCGCCGCGCGCCGGCCTCGCCGTGGCCGCGGATGTCCGGCGCGATCGCCTTGTAGGTTCCCTCGCCGAGCGCGGCGAGGACCGGCGCCCAGCTCCGGCCGGTCTGCGTGAAGCCGTGCAGCAGCACCAGGTTCGCGCTCATCCCCACATCTTCCCCGTGCCCGCAGACGACCAGCATCTCCTGCTCCGCGCCTTCACGGACGAGCTCGTCCGCTGCGGCGTCACGGACGTCTGCACCTCGCCGGGCTCGCGGTCGACGCCGCTCGTCGCGGCGCTCGTCCGCGACGGGCGGCTGCGGGCGACCTCGCACGTCGACGAGCGGTCCGCCGGATTCTTCGCGCTCGGGGCCGCGAAGGCGTCCGGGCGCCCGGTGGCGATCGCCTGCACGTCGGGGACCGCGGCGGCGAACTACCTCCCCGCGGTCGTCGAGGCGCACGAGGCCGGCGTGCCGCTGCTCGTGCTCACGGCCGACCGGCCGCCGGAGCTGCGCGCGGTCGGCGCGGGCCAGGCGATCGACCAGCTCGGGATCTACGGTCACAACGTCCGCTGGTTCTTCGAGGTCGGCAACCACGAGGCCTCGGCCGAGCGGGTGCGGTGGATGCGGATGCTCGCCTGCCGCGCCGTCGCGGCGACGCAGGCGGGCCGGCCGGGGCCCGTGCACCTGAACTTCCCCCTGCGCGAGCCGCTCGTGCCGCCGTCCCTCGGGCCCGACCCGTCGCCGGGGCGCCCGGACGGCGAGCCGTGGATCGCGATGCCGGGCGCTCCGCCGCCCGGCGACCCCGACGCGCTGGCCGACGCGCTCGCGGGGGCCGAGCGCGGCGTGGTCGTCGCGGGCGCCGACCGCGACCCGGCCACCGGCGCGGCCGTCGCGCGCCTGGCCGCGGAGGCCGGCTGGCCGCTGCTCGCCGACCCGATGAGCCGCGCGCGGCGCGGCGGCGCGGCGATCGCGCACTACGACGCGCTCCTGCGCGACCCGGGCTTCACGGCGCGTGCGCGGCCGGATGCGGTACTGCGCGTCGGCGACCTGCCGACCTCGAAGCCGCTGCGCGCCTGGCTGGCGGGCCTCGCGGACGTGCGGCAGGTGGCGTTCGCGCCACCCTCCGTGTGGGCCGACCCCGACGCGACGCTGTCCGTGCTGCTGGGCGGCGCGGCGGCGCCCGCCGTCGCGGGCGCGTCCCTGCCGGCCGCCGACCCGGCGTGGCTCGCAGCCTGGCGCGACGCCGACGCGGCCGTCGCGGCGGCGTTCGACGCGGTGCTCGGCGGCGCGCTGTCGGAGCCGCGGATCGCGCGCTCGCTCGCCGCGCGGCTCCCGGGGGACGCGACCCTGCTCGTGGCATCCTCGATGCCCGTGCGCGACCTGGAGAGCTACGCCGGCGTCCGCGACGACCCGCCGCGGGTGCTCTCGAACCGCGGCGCGAACGGCATCGACGGCACGGTGTCGACCGCGTTCGGGATCGCGTCGGTGAGCGACGGGCCGGTCGTCGCGCTCCTGGGCGACGTCGCGCTGCTGCACGACATCGGCGGGCTGCTCGCCGCCCGGCGCGTCGGCGTGCCGCTCGTGCTCGTCGTGATCGACAACGACGGCGGCGGCATCTTCGAGTTCCTCCCGGTCGGCGCCGAGCGCGACTTCTTCGAGGAGCACGTCGCGACGCCGCACGGCGTCGACCTCGCGCACGCCGCGGCGCTGTACGGCTGCGCGTTCGAGGCGCCCGAGGACCTGGAGTCGCTGCACGCCGCCGTCGACGCGGCGCTCGCGCGCGCCGGGACGACGATCGTGCGCGCGCGCACCGACCGCGCGGAGAACCTCGCGCTGCATCGCCGCTGCACCGAGGCGGCGCTCGCCGCGATCGGAGGGGCGGCGTGAAGCCGCTGGCCTCCCCCGTCCGCGAGCTGCGCACGGCGTCGGCGCTGTACGCCGTCGCCTGTGCCGTCGCCGTCGTGCTCGTCGTGGTGCTCGATCGGGCGAGCGTCGTGGGCGCGATCGTCCTCACCGCCCTCGGGGCGGTGGTCTTCGGCGTGGCGATCTGGGTCGCCGCCTACGGCCGCTTCCTGCGCGACGCGCTCGAGGCCCCCGCGCCCGACCCGCCGGACGCCGCGCGCGAGGAGCCGTCGCGGACGGTCGCGCGGACCGTGCTGACGAACCTGCCGCTCGCGGCCGTGGTCGTGCTCATGGCGCTGCTGGTGCCCGGCGTCGCCGGCGTGCTGCTGGGCAACGCGGTGTGCCTGGGGCTCATGGCCCGCGGGATGGTCGACTGGCAGCGCCGCGAGGGCGCGCTGCTGCTGCGCGAGCCGCGCTACCGGACGCAGGGCCCGGACGGCCGGACCGGCCGCGGGTTCCTCGACCCGGTCGACTTCTACCGCGCCGACCTGCGCTAGCCCCGCGTCCACCGCGCCCGGCGCGGCCGCGATTTGCATTCCGAACGCTTCCGATATATCGTGATGGCTCTTCGACATAGGGAGTCACATCTCGATGCATGCCACCACACACTCCGACCCGTTCGACATGCTCCGTCGTTGGGCCATGGGCCGCGGCGGTCCTGGCGGGCACCGGGGCCGCCCGCATCACCACCACCGCGGGCGTGGCGGGCCGTTCGGCCCGTGGGGCCCCGGCTTCGGCGGGCGCGGCCCGCGCGCGCGCCGCGGCGACGTCCGCGCCGCGCTGCTCGTGCTCCTCGCCGAGGAGCCGCGCAACGGCTACGGCCTCATGCAGGAGATCGAGCGCCGCAGCGAGGGCGTCTGGCGCCCCAGCCCCGGCTCGGTCTACCCCGCCCTCCAGCAGCTCGAGGACGAGCGGCTCGTCCGCGCCGAGGAGCGCAACGGCAGCCGCGTCTTCACGCTCACCGACGAGGGGCGCTCCTACGTGGAGTCCAACGACCTGGGCGCGCCGTGGGAGGCCGTCCGCGACGACCAGGGCGAGGACCTCCGCGACCTCCGCGGCCTCTTCGCGCAGGTCGCCGCCGCCGCGTGGCAGGTCGGCCAGGCCGGCAGCGAGGCGCAGATCGCCGAGGCCCGCCGCGTGCTCGCGGACACCCGTCGCGCGCTCTACCGCATCCTCGCGGGCGACGAGGACGAGGCCTGATCGTCAGGCGCGGGCGGTCTGCGGATCGCCCGCGCGCTCGACGAGCGTGCGGAGCGCCCGCTTGAGGGCCCGCCGGTCCGCCGCCGGCAGCGGCTCCAGGAACCGGCGCTCGGCGTCCTCCACGGCGCCACGGGCGCGCTCGAGCAGCGCCCGCCCCTCGTCCGTCAGCTCCAGCGCGTAGGCGCGCCGGTCGCGCTCGTCGCGCCGCCGGCGCACCGCCCCGGCGCGCTCGAGCTCGTCGACGACCGCGACCATCGTCGTGCGGTCGATCCCCTGTCGCGCGGCGAGCCGGCCCTGCGACAGCGGCCCCTCGGCCTCCAGGACGACGAGCGCGCCGAAGCTCTTCGGGCTCAGGCCGGTGCCCTGCAGCGCGGCGACCGTGAGCACCCGGTGCGCCTCGTGGGCGCGACCGAGCAGCGGGCCGAGATGGTCGAGCAGCTCACCCATGCGGCCCGACATGCTAATGTCCCGCGCTGACTGTCAGCATCACTGACGATCAGGAGGACATCATGTCCTACGCGTCCGTCCGCTACATCGTCGACGACGTCGACGCCGCCGCCGCCTTCTACACCGACCACCTGGGCTTCGAGGTCGCCTTCCGGCCCGGGCCCGGCTTCGCGATCCTGCAGCGCGACGCGCTGCGCCTGCTCCTCTCCACGCCGAGCGGCCCCGGCGGCGCCTCCCGCGCCGGCGGGCGACCCGAGCCCGGCGGCTGGAACCGCGTGCAGATCGAGGTCGACGACCTCGCCGGACGCGTGCGGGAGCTGCGCGACGCCGGCGTCCGCTTCCGGGGCGAGCTCGTCCACGGGCGCGGCGGCGACCAGATCCTGGCCGAGGATCCCTCCGGCAACCCGGTCGAGCTCTTCCATCCGGCGTCCTGAGGAGTCGCTTCGCCACATGAGCAGTGGCGAAGAGGCCAAAAACTGATCTACATTTCTCGCAACAGCGCCGCGGGGGAGGCCCGGCGGCGGCGAGCAAGTGGAGACGAAGATGAGCGCGACAGAGCCGGTAGCAGACAACGGCGTCAACGTCGAGGCACTGCTGGATGCCCGCAACGCCCTGACCGACGCGCCCGAGGCCGCGGAGTTCACGTGGCGGGCGACGACGGAGTGGGTCCGGGGCACGCGCACCGAGTCCACGATCTCCGAGTACTCGGGCCTCGGCGAGCAGCACAACCACAAGTCCACGTGGAGCTACACCGCCGACCACCCCGAGGTGTTCGCCGCGGAGGACAACGGGCCGACGCCGGTGGAGTTCGTCCTCGTCGGCCTGGCGACGTGCCTGACCGCGGGCGTCGCGGCGGTCGCCCAGAACCGCAACATCCAGCTCGACTCGGTGAAGGCCAGCATCGAGGGCGACATGAACATCCTCGGCATCCTCGGCGCCGACCCCGAGGTGCGCAACGGCTTCAACGACATCCGCGTGCACTTCGACATCGACGCCGACGCCGACCAGTCCGAGATCGAGGCGCTCGTCGCCCAGTCCCAGAAGCGCTCGGCGGTGTTCGACGTCGTCACGAACCCGTCGAACGTCACCGTGACGGTGAACTGATCGCGTGACGCACGTCCCTGTGGTGATCGTCGGGGCCGGGCACTCCGGCCTCGCGGTCAGCCACGTCCTCACCCGTCACGACATCGACCACGTCCTGCTCGAGCGCGGCGGGGTCGCCAACACCTGGAAGACCGAGCGCTGGGACTCCCTCCGGCTGCTCACGCCCAACTGGCAGACGCGCCTGCCGGGCCTCGCCTACGACGGCGACGACCCCGACGGCTTCATGCCCGTGGCGGAGCTGGCCCGGTTCCTCGAGCGCTACGCCGAGCGCTGCGGCGCGCCGGTGCAGACCCACACGGAGGTCACCTCCGTCGCGCCGGGCGACCCCGGGTACGTCGTGCAGACGACCGAGGGCACCTGGGAGGCGGACGCGGTCGTGCTGGCCAGCGGCGCGTTCAACAGGCCGAACGTCCCCGCGCTCGCGGGCGACCTTCCCGCCGCGATCGACCAGGTCACCACCTTCGACTACAAGCGCCCGGACCTGCTGCGTCCGGGGCGCGTGCTGGTCGTCGGCGCGTCCGCGACCGGCATCCAGATCGCCGACGAGCTGCTGCGCTCCGGCCGGGAGGTCACGGTCGCCGTCGGCGAGCACGTGCGCATGCCGCGCGTGTACTGCGGCCGCGACATCATGTGGTGGCTGGAGCGCATCGGCCGCCTCGACGAGCGCTACGACGAGGTCGACGACCTCGTCAGGGCGCGCCGCGTGCCCTCGCCCCAGCTCGTCGGGACGCCCGATCGCGCCGACCTCGACCTCAACGCGCTGACGGCCCGCGGAGCCGAGCTCGTCGGCCGCCTCGCCGCGGTCCGCGACGGCCGCGCCCTGTTCTCCGGGTCGCTGCGCAACGTCTGCAACCTCGCCGACCTCAAGCTCGTCCGCCTGCTCGACACGATCGACGCGTGGGCCGCGCAGGAGGGCCTCGGCGAGGGCGAGGGACCGCGCCCGGACCCCACGGCGGTCCCCGAGGCGCCGAGGCTCACGATCGACCTCGTCGAGGAGGGCTACGAGACGGTGCTGTGGGCGACCGGGTACCGCGCGGACCTCTCGTGGCTGCACGTCCCCTGCGTGGACCGCAAGGGCGAGGTGCGCCACGACGGCGGCATCGTGCGCGACGCGCCCGGCCTGTACCGGATCGGCCTGAACTTCCTGCGGCGGCGCAAGTCGAGCTTCATCCACGGCGCCGAGGACGACGCGAACGACATCGTCGCGCACCTCCTCGCGCACCTCGGGCGGCCCGCGCGGCGGGCGGGCGCGCACGCGGGCGGCTGATCGTCAGCCGCCCGAGCCGGCCCAGGAGGCGACCCAGTACTCGGCGAAGCGCCCGTCGGCGACGCGCAGGATGTCGTGGCCGAGCAGCGGCATGTCGCCCGCGGGCGTGCGGCCCACCCCGGTCCAGCGCGCGGCGACGAGGTCGCCCTGCGCGATCGGGCCCAGCTGGAGCCTGAACTCGAGCTCGGTGAACATCTCGCGGGTCTGGCCGATGAGCTCCACGAGGGCATCGCGGCCGTCGACCTCGCGGTCGGGCCAGTGGCCCTTGAAGTCCTCGGTGAGGATCTCGTCGGCGACGCCGAGATCGCCGTGCCAGAGCTCGTCGAGCCACCGGTGGTACAGCGTCATGTCCGCTCCGCTCCCAACACGGGCAGCAGCGCCCGCAGCTTGACCTCCGTCTCGGCGAGCTCCGCGGCGGGGTCGGAGTCGCGCACGACGCCGACGCCGGCGTAGAGGCGCGCCACCGGGCCGATCAGCAGCGCGCTGCGCAGCGCCACGCAGAACTCGCCGTCCTCGTTCGTGTCGGTCCACCCCACCGGGCCCGCATACCAGCCGCGGTCCAGGCCCTCGAGCTCCGGGATGAGCGGCGAGGCGGCCGCCCACGGCTCGCCGCCGACGGCGGGGGTCGGGTGCAGCAGCCCGGCGAGGCGCACGGCCGGGACCGGGCGCGTGAGCTGCGCGCGGATCGGCGTCGCGAGGTGCTGGATGTTCGCGACCTTCACGACCACCGGCTCCGGGCCCTCGGCCACCCACACGGCGTGCTCGCGCAGCGCGCGGGCCAGGCGCCGGACGACGATCGCGTGCTCCTCGCGGTCCTTGCCCGAGCGCAGCAGGCGCTCGCCGAGGTGGTTGTCGACGGCGGGGTCCGCGCTGCGACCCGTCGAGCCGGCGAGCGCGAGCGTCGTCGCCCGCATCCCCTCGCGGCGGATGAGCAGCTCGGGGCTGGCCGCGACGAACGCGGCGTCGCCGCGCCCCACGCAGAACACGAAGCACGACGGGAACCCTTCGCGCAGGATGCCGAGGATCGCGGCCGGGTCGTGGTCGGCGGGCGCGTGCACCTGCACCTCGCGGGCGAGCACGACCTTGTCGAGCGCGCCGGCGCGGATGCGCTCGACGCCGCGCGCGACCGCCCCTTCGTAGTGCTCGGGCGGCATCGCGCTCTCCACGCTGAACGTGCCGACGGGGTCGGGGTCCCAGAGCGGCAGCGTCGCGGCGGGGTCCAGGGACGCCAGGCGATCCTGCAGCCGCGCGAGCAGCGCGTCGGGGTCGTCGCCGGCGCCGACGAGCGCAGCGGCCGTCATGCGCACCTGGTCGCCGCGGCGCGCGAACGCGATCTCCGGGACGTGCAGCGACGCGGGGGCGTAGCCGCGCCAGTGGCGCGACGCGCCGCCCTCGTGGGCGAAGGCGAAGCCGCCGACCGCGACGAGCCCGCTGCCCGGGCCGGCGTCCGGCGCGTCGCACCGGGCGGTCGCGACGAGGGCGCTCCAGCGCTTCGCGACGCGCACGAAGCGCTCGGGCCCGTGCTCCTCGAGCGCCGTCGCGCAGCCCAGGGCGGCGAGCGCCGCCCTGTCGCGGTCGGGCTGCTCGAGGCAGAACCACGGCTCGCCGGGCTCGCGCCCGGCGGCGACGACCGCGGACGGGTCGACCGACGCCGCGACCGGCACCGTGACCGCGGCGAGCACGCCCTCGCCGGACGCGCGCGCGCGGGCGACGGCGGCGCCCAGCCGGGCGCGCAGTCGGGCGGCGTCCGCCTCGCCGAGCTCCAGCGAGGCGGGCCGCTGCCGCAGCGTGCCGGCCGGGCCCGAGATCAGGTCTCGCCCCGCCCTCGGGCGATCGCGATCTCGCCCGTGCGCATCATCTCGATGAGCCCGAACGGGCGGACCATCTGCTCGAACGCCTCGATCTTGTCCGTCGTGCCGGTGACCTCGATGGTCACCGAGCGGCGTGTGACGTCGACGACCTTCGCGCGGAAGATCTCGCAGATCTGCATGAGCTCGCCGCGCTGGGCGCCGTCGGCGGCGACCTTGAACAGCGCGAGCTCGCGCGTCACGGTGTCCTCGGGGTCGAGGTCGCGGATCTTCAGCACGTTGACCAGCTTGTGCAGCTGCTTGGTGACCTGGTCGATCGGGTGCATCGCCCCGTCGACCGTCAGCGTGATCCGCGAGGTCCGCTCGTCGTCGGTCGGCCCGACGGTGAGCGTGTCGATGTTGAAGCCGCGCCGCGCGAACAGGCCGGCGATCCGCGTCAGGACGCCCGGCTTGTTCTCCACGACGATGGACAGGACGTGCTTGCGCCCCGTCCGCAGCCCGCCGGCAGCCTCGAGCTGCTCGAGCGACAGCATCTCCTTCGTGCCTGGCTCGCCCACGGCGCTCACCCCTAGCCGACCATGTCGCGCGCGGCGGCGCCGGGCGCGATCATCGGGTACGTGTTCTCCTCGCGCGTGACCCGGACGTCCACGACGACGGGGCCCGGCGTGGCGATCGCCTCGCGCACGTCCTGCACGAGCGTGGTCTTGTCCGTCAGGCGAACGCCGGTGCAGCCGTAGGCGTCGGCGAGCTTGACGAAGTCCGGGAACCGGCCCATGTCGACCTGCGAGTAGCGCCCGTCCCAGAACAGCTCCTGCCACTGGCGGACCATGCCCAGGTAGCCGTTGTTGAGGATGAACACCTTCACGTCGATGCCGTTCTCGGCGCAGGTGGCGAGCTCCTGGGCGTTCATCTGGATCGAGCCGTCGCCGGAGATGCAGATGACCGTCTCGTCGGGCCGGCCGACCTTCGCGCCCATCGCCGCGGGCAGGCCGAAGCCCATCGTCCCGAGGCCGCCCGAGTTGATCCAGCGGCGCGGGCGGTCGAAGTGGAAGTACTGGGCCGCCCACATCTGGTGCTGGCCGACGTCGGAGGCCACGATCGCATCGCCCCCGGTCGCCTCGTAGAGGGCCTGGATCGCGTACTGCGGCTTGATCTCCGAGTCCTCGGAGTCCTCGTAGCGCAGCGGGTACTTCTCCTGCCAGCCGCGGATGCGCTGCCACCACTCCTCCAGGCGGCCGCGGTCGGCCTCGAGCGCCCGGTACTCGGCGACGAGGCGTTCCAGGATGTTGCGTGCGTCGCCCACGATCGGGATGTGGGCGGGGACGTTCTTGGAGATCTCCGCCGGGTCGATGTCGATGTGGATGAACTTCGCGCGCGGGGCGAACTCCGAGAGCTTGCCGGTGATGCGGTCGTCGAAGCGCGCGCCGATCGCGCAGATGAGGTCCGCCTCGTCCATCGCGTAGTTCGCGGCGCGCGTGCCGTGCATGCCGAGCATCCCGAGCCAGTGCGGGTCGGGCGCCGGGTAGCCGCCGAGCCCGTTCAGCGTGCAGGTGATCGGGAAGCCGCCCTCGCGCACGAGCTGGGTGAGCTGCGCGCTGGCGTCGGCGCTGATCACGCCGCCGCCCGCGTAGATGACGGGCCGGCGCGCCGCGGCGAGCGCCTTGGCCGCCTGGCGGATCTGCTTCTGGTTGCCCTCCGTCGTCGGCTGGTAGCCGGGCAGGTGGACGTCGGTGACCGGCTGGTAGGGGATCTCCGCGCGCGAGAGGTCCTGCGGGATGTCGACCACCACGGGGCCGGGGCGCCCGGAGCGGGCGACGTGGAAGGCCTCGTGGATCATGCGCGGCAGCTCGAGCGGGTGCTGCAGCATGAAGGAGTGCTTCACGATCGGCATCGTGATGCCCATCATGTCCGCCTCCTGGAAGCCGTCCGTGCCGAGCAGCTCCGTGCGGACCTGCCCGGTGATGAACACGCAGGGGACGGAGTCCATCATCGCGTCGGTGATCGGCGTGACGAGGTTCGTCGCCCCCGGGCCGCTCGTGCCGAACGCGACGCCGACCTTGCCGGTCGCCTTCGCGTAGCCCTCGGCCGCGTGTCCGCCGCCTGCCTCGTGGCGCACGAGGACATGACGGATCCCCGCGTCGACGAACGCGTCGTAGGTCGGGAGGTTCGCGCCGCCGGGATACCCGAATACGACGTCGACACCCTCCGCCTTCAGGCACTCCATGACGGCATCGACCGCACGCATGCGCGACCTCCTTTCCAGCACGTAGGGGACCGGACGAGGATAGCTATGCCGTTCGCGCGCGAGCGGACGCCTCGGATTCGATCGCGACCTCGGGGAAGTCGAGCTCGGTGCCGCAGCGCATGCACAGCGCGTCGTAGAGCTTGACGATCCTGCCGCAGTGCGGGCACTGCTTGCGCAGCTCGTCGCGCTCGAAGCGGTAGCACAGCGCGGCCAGCAGCCCGAGGAACGGGATGAGCCCGGAGATCGCGAACCAGAGCAGGAACGAGCTGCCCTTCAGCTTCCCGACGATCCCGCCGGCGAGGCCGAACATGAGGGCGATGAACAGATACGCCCCGCCCTCCATGGCCCTACAAGAGGACGCGCAGTGCCCAGACCACGGCGATCGCGGCGACGATGACGACCACGACGGTCGCCAGCCACGCGACCACGCCGATGAGGAGCTTCAGCAGCAGCCAGGCGGCCACCGCGAGGACGAGCACCGCAAGGACTCGTGTGAGGAACGACGGGCCCTGCTCTTCGACTTGCTGCATGCTCCTGAGGGTACCGCCCGCGCCCGCCCGTGCGGGCGCGGGCGTCAGGCGCGCCGGCGCTCGCCCCGGGCGACCTCCAGAGGGGTCGGGCGGCGCGACGCCTCCAGGCGCGCGCGGGCGAGCCGATAGCGCCGCACCTTCGCGGCCTGCGGCCCGGCCGAGGAGGAGGCGACCGGCCGCGCCGCCGTCCGGAGGAGCACGTATCGCGTCTGAGGGGTGGAGGCGGTCATGGGCCGGATGGTCGAGGACCCGCACGCCCGCCGGTATGGCCACCCTGTTGGATCTCAGGCGGCGCGCGCTGGACCGGAGGTCGGCTCCGGTCGGGCCGCGGCGTCCAGCGCGGGGCGCATCCGGCGCGCGAGGCGGCGGCGCACGCGCCACCGCGCGCCGGAGAAGGCGAGGTTCGCCACGGTGGCGAAGCCCTCCTCGTCGGTGCGCAGCGCGAGCAGGAGATGGGCGATGCGGTCGCCCGCCGGCAGGTCCGGGTCGTCGACGCGCACGCACCAGCAGTCCACCCGCCGCCCGCCCGGGCGCACGAGCAGCGCGCCCGCCTCCCCCACGACCCACGCCCCGAGCCGCCCGGGCTCCACCACGACGCCCGTGCGCGCGTGCAGGTCGCGGGCGGCGTGGCCGACGAGGTCGCCGAGCAGGCCCGCCGCGGCCCGCTCCGAGCGCTCCTCGCCCGGCCCGCGCGGGCGCATGACGCCGGCGCCGCGCGACGCGTACAGCTCCGGGATCACCCACGCGTGCGCGAGGCACAGGAGCGAGACCGGGGCGGCGAGCGGCTCGAGCCACAGCAGGACCGCGCCGGCGAGGACGAACGGGACGACGTGCGCGACCGTCGTCAGCGTCCAGAGGCGCCCGGCGCGCCGCAGGCGCAGCGCGTCGACGCGGGGGCGCCAGGGGACCGAGGCGGTCTCGGGGAGGACCGCGCCCTCCACCGCGCCTCCTAGCCGCCCGAGATCGGCTTGCGCAGGATGACCGTGTCGGCGTCCACGGGCAGCTCGCGGACGTGCTCGGCCCTCCCCGGGCCGGTCGTCACCATCGCCAGGTAGCCGCGGTCGAGCTCGCGGCGGAACGCCTCCACGGCGGCCTCGACCGCCGCCGGGTCGTCGGCGCGCCACTCGGCCACGGTCGAGTGGCCGGTGCGGTCCATGCGGATCAAACGAGCCATGGAGGAAGGCTACGCCGATCGCGGTGGCGAGGCATCGCCTCGGCTCTCAGACGCCCAGCTTCTCGCGCACGATCCGCGTGACCTCGGCGCCGTCGGCGCGGCCCTTCGTCTCGCGCATGACATGGCCGATGATCGCGCCGATCGCCTTCATGTTCCCGGCGCGGATCTTCTCGGCCGCATCCTCGTTGGCGGCCAGCGCCGCCTCCACGACGCCGTCGAGCTCGTCCGCGTCGCTGACCGCGGCGAGGCCCTCGGCCTCGACGATCGCGGCCGGGTCGCCGCCCTCGGCCACGAGGCGCTCCAGGACCAGCTTGCCGTTCGCCGGGGTCAGCGTGCGGCCCGCGACCATCCCCACGAGCGTCGCGAACGCCTCCGGCCGCACGGCCGTCTCGCGCGGATCCTGCTCGCCGATGCGCGCGACGAGCTCCCCGGTCACCCAGTTCGCGAGCGGCCCCACCGGCGCGCCGTCGGTCTCGAGCGCCGCCTCGAAGAAGTCCCCGAGCTCGGGGCGCCAGGCGAGCTGGCGCGCCGTGTCGGCCGGGATGCCGAGCGCCTCCAGGCGCTGCTGGCGCGCCGCCGGCAGCTCGGGCATCGCCGCCCGCGCGGACTCGATCATCTCCTCCGTGATCTCCACGGGCAGCAGGTCGGGCTCGGGGAAGTAGCGGTAGTCGTGCGCCTCCTCCTTGGAGCGCAGCGACGTGACCCGCTCCGTGCGCGGGTCGAAGTGCAGCGTCTCCTGCTCGACCTCGCCGCCGCTGCGCAGGATCTCCTCCTGGCGCGCGATCTCGGCGCGGATGCCCCGCTCGAGGAAGCGGAAGGAGTTCATGTTCTTCAGCTCGGTCTTCGTGCCGTAGACCGAGCTGCCCACCGGCCGCAGCGAGATGTTCGCGTCGCAGCGCAGCGAGCCCTCCTCCATGTTCACGTCGCTGACGCCGATCTGGCGCATCGTGGTGCGCAGCAGCTCCAGCCACGCGCGCGCGTCCTCGGGCGTGTGCAGGTCGGGCTCGGTGACGATCTCCGCGAGCGGCGTCCCACAACGGTTGAAGTCCACGATGCTCGCGTCCGAGCCGTGGATGCGGCCGCTCTCGCCGACGTGCACGAGCTTGGCGGCGTCCTCCTCGAGGTGCACGCGATGGATGCGCACGTCGCCGAGCCGCCCGCCGCGGCAGAGGGGCTCGTCGTACTGGCTGATCTGGTACGCCTTCGGCGAGTCGGGATAGAAGTAGTTCTTGCGGTGGAAGACCGACCGCGGCGCGAGGTCGCACTCGAGCGCCAGGCCGATCATGAGCACGTTGCGGATCGCCTGCTCGTTGGCGACCGGCAGCGCGCCGGGCAGCGCGAGGCACACCGGGCAGGTGCGGGTGTTCGGCGGCTCGCCGAAGGACAGCTCGCAGCCGCAGAACATCTTCGTCCGCGTCGAGAGCTGGACGTGGATCTCGAGGCCGATGACGGGCTCGTACTCGGTCATGCGCTCCTCGCCTTGGACCCGTCGAAGCCGATCGCGCCCTCCAGCGCGTGCGCCGCGTCGAGGATGCGATTCTCGCTGAACGCCGGGCCGGCGATCTGAAAGCCGGTCGGCAGGCCGTCGGCCAGCCCGTTGGGGATGGAGATCGCCGGGATCCCGGCCAGCGGCATGGGGACGGTGCAGAAGTCGGTGAGGTACATGCTCAGCGGGTCGTCGACCTTCTCGCCGAGGCGGAAGGCGACGGTCGGGCTCGTCGGGGTGACGACGAAGTCGAACGTCTCGAAGGCCGTCTTGAAGTCGCCGGCGATCTTCGTGCGGACCTGCTGCGCGCGGCCGTAGTAGGCGTCGTAGTAGCCGCTGGACAGCGCATAGGTCCCGATGAGGATGCGCCGCTTGACCTCGTCGCCGAAGCCGTCGTGGCGCGTGCGCGTGTACATGGAGATGAGGTCGCCGTCGCCCTCGCGGCGCAGGCCGTAGCGCACGCCGTCGTAGCGGGCGAGGTTGCTCGACGCCTCGGCCGGGGCGAGCACGTAGTAGGCGCTCAGCGCGTGCTCCGCGTGCGGCAGCCGGCACGTGTCGACCGTCGCGCCGAGGTCCTCGGCGAGGCGCAGCGTCGCCTCGAACGCCGCCTGGACCCCCGGGTCGATGCCCTCCCCGGTCAGCTCCTCCGGGACGCCGAGGCGGATGCCGTCCAGCCGCTCGGCCGTCGGCATGCGCACGGGCTCGGGCAGGCCCAGCGACGTCGCGTCGCACGGGTCCCTGCCGACGAGGTGCGACAGCAGCAGCGCGGAGTCGGCGACCGTGCGCGTGAGCGTGCCGCACTGGTCCAGCGAGGAGGCGAAGGCGATCATCCCGTAGCGGGAGATCGCGCCGTAGGTCGGCTTGAGGCCGACGATGCCGCACAGCGCGGCGGGCTGGCGCACGGAGCCGCCCGTGTCCGTCCCGAGCGCCCACGGGACGAGGCCGGCCGCCACCGCCGCGGCGCTGCCGCCGCTCGATCCCCCCGGGACGCGCTCGCGGTCCCACGGGTTGCGCACCGGGCCGAAGGCGGAGTTCTCGTTCGACGAGCCCATCGCGAACTCGTCCTGGTTGGTCTTGCCCAGCAGCGCGGCCCCCGCGGCCTGCGCCTTGCGCACCGCGGTCGCCGTGTACGGCGGCAGGTAGCCCTCGAGGATCCGCGAGCCCGCCTGGCTCGGGACGCCCTCCGTGCAGAACAGGTCCTTCACGCCCATCGGCACGCCGCGCAGCGGGCCGGAGAGGTCGGCGCGCTCGTCCGGGCCGTCGGCGACCCACGTGAACGCGTTGAGGTCGTCGGCGGCGGCGCGGGCGCGGTAGGCCTCGAACAGCTCGACGGGGTCGACCTCGCCCGCCTCGATGCGCGCCACGGCCTCCGTGGCGGTGAGGTCCAGGAGGTCGCTCACGGCGCCTGCGGGCTGGGGACGAGGAAGCCGCCGTC
>Ga0180215_1002731_pt1 | contig 17351 bp, 16 predicted proteins | sample eDN3rd37CBELigBY_FD_128871 | JGI IMG/M metagenome (GOLD analysis project Ga0180215, IMG submission 128871) | Enriched backyard soil microbial communities from Emeryville, California, USA - eDNA 3rd pass 37_C BE-Lig BY (version 2) (version 2) | ecosystem: Environmental > Terrestrial > Soil >... | reverse complement strand
ATTTGAGCGATGGGCGGCTTGGTCGCACCGGCACCGCTGGCGGGTCCTTGCCGCTTGGGTCGCCGTGCTGGTCGGTGTCACCGCCGTGTCCAGCGCTGTCGGCCCTGCCTACCACAACGACTTCTCCCTGCCCGGGACGGAATCGCAGGCCGCGACCGACGCGCTCGCCGAGCGCGCTCCGGCGCAGGCGGGCGACACGGTCACGATCGTGGTCGACGGCTCCGGCCCGCGCGTGGGTGAGCTGCTGGACGAGGTACGCGAGCTGCCGAGCGTCGCCGGGGTCTCGGACCTGCAGCGCTCGGGCTCGATCGGCTACGCGACCGTCGCGCTCGACGGCGTCATGGCGGACGTGCCGCGCGAGGACGTCGAGCGGATCATCGACACCGCGCTCGCCGCGGACGGCGACGGACTGCGGGTCGAGGTCGGCGGCGACCCGGTCCGCGAGGTCCAGGAGGGCGCGGGCGGCGGCGCCGAGGGGATCGGGATGATGGCCGCGCTGGTCATCCTCGTGATCCTGTTCGGCTCGCTGCTGGCCGCGTCACTGCCGCTCGTGACCGCGGTCTTCGCCGTCGGCACCACGATCGGGCTGATCGTGCTCGCGTCGCACGTCTCGGACTTCGCGGACTTCACGCCGCCGCTGATGATGCTCGTCGGCCTCGGCGTGGGGATCGACTACGCGCTGCTGATCTTCGCCCGCTACCGCGGCGAGCTGCTCGACGGCGCCGACGGCCGGCGCGCGGCCGTGGTCGCGATCAACACCGCGGGGCGATCAGTGTTCTTCGCGGGCTGCACGGTGATGTTCGCGCTGCTCGGCCTGTACGCGCTCGGGCTGGCGTCGCTGCAGGGCGTCGCGCTCGCGGTCGCGCTGACCGTGCTGATGACGATGCTGGCCGCGCTGACGCTGCTCCCGGCGATGCTGGGCGTGCTCGGCGGGCGGCTGGAGCGCAGGATCAAGCGGCGCGCCGAGAAGTCCCGGCGCGGCGACGGCGAGCTGTGGCGCCGCTGGTCCGGGTTCGTGCAGCGCCGGCCGTGGCCCGCGCTGGTGGCGGCGGTCGCCGTCCTGCTCGCGCTGGCCGCGCCCGCGCTCGGCATGCGGCTCGGCTTCGCCGACGCCGGCACGGACGACCCGTCGACGACCACGCGCCAGGCGTACGACCTGCTGGCCGAGGGCTTCGGCCCGGGCTTCAGCGGCCCGTTCATCGTCGTCCCCGAGGGCGACGACGGCTCGCTGCAGCGCGTGCTGGAGCGGACGCCGGGCGTCGCGCAGGTCCAGCCCGCGGGCGAGACGATGATCGCGTTCCCGACCACCTCGCCGCAGGACGAGGAGACCGACGAGCTGCTCACGCGCCTGCGCGAGGACGTCCTGCCGGAGCTGTCCGCGCAGACCGGCGGCACGTACCTGGTCGGCGGTCCGCTGGCCGCGTCGGCGGACTTCACCGCCAAGGTCAACGAGCGCATCCCGCTCTTCCTGGCGGTGGTCGTCGGGCTGTCGGCGCTGCTGCTGCTCGCGGTCTTCCGCTCGCTGCTGGTCCCGCTGAAGGCGGCCGTGCTGAACCTGCTGACGATCGGCGCGTCGCTCGGCGTGATCACGCTCGCGTTCGGCGGCTCGGGCCCGATCGAGTCCTTCGTGCCCGTGATGATCTTCGCGATCGTCTTCGGCCTCTCGATGGACTACGAGGTCTTCCTCGTCTCGCGCATGCACGAGGAGTGGGAGCGCTCCCGTGACGCGACGCGGGCGATCACCGTCGGCATGGCCACGACGGGCCGCGTGATCACCGCCGCGGGCGCGATCATGGTCGTCGTCTTCGGCGCGTTCATCTTCAGCCCGGAGCGCATGCTGCAGCAGTTCGGCCTCGGCCTCGCGGTCGCGATCGCGCTCGACGCGTTCGTGATCCGCTGCCTGATCGTGCCGGCCGTCATGCAGCTCTTCGGCGAGCGCGCCTGGTGGCTCCCGAGCTGGATCGGACGGCGAATTCCGCGCTTCGCGCTCGAAGCCTGAAACGGTTGCTAGGCTAGGCGTCCTCCCAGGGCGATTAGCTCAGCTGGGAGAGCGCCGCCTCGACAAGGCGGAGGTCACTGGTTCGAGCCCAGTATCGCCCATCCTCGCGAGCCCGCCTACAGAGCGGGCTCGCGGCGTTTCCGGGGCCGGCCGAGGTAGCAATGAGGTAGCAATCCTCCCGGCCAGTGGATGCGGTCTGTCCGGGCACGTTGTCGTCGCGCGGCGCACAGGCCAGCGCGGTGGGACCTCTCGTCGGCATCCCAAGCGTCCGCAGGACGCGCGACCATCCTGCGGGGGCCGCCAATCACCTTGACTTCCTCGCCGCGCTGGATCGCCACAGGCGCACGAGCCAACTCGGCAGGGTGGCGGTCGGTTTCGAGATGCAGGGCCTGGCCTGGGATGCGGGGCTGGTCGAGCGCGGTGATATCGCCGCGGCGCGCTGGACCGGGGAGCTGGTCGAGCTCGGCTACGTGCGCGCGCTCTCGCGATCGCCCGGCGTGCGTGATCTCTCGCCCGGCGTTCCGTGGGGCGATCGTGAGCTGCAGCCGTTCTCGGACTACGAGGTCACGCCTTCGGGGCGCGAGGAGGCCGACCGGATCCATCGCTTGCGTCGCCGGTCAGCAACCGACGCGGCGCTCGGCGCGACGTTCCCGATCCTCAGCCACGTGTGATCGACCGAGACGCAGCGCGGCGCGCTCGCCGGTCAGTTGCGCGATCTGCGGACAGTGCTGGATCGCGGCAAGCATGTCGCCGCGATCGGGGCGGCGAAGAATCTCGTCGAGGCAGCGAGCAAGGTCGTCCTCGAGGACGCTGGGGCGCCCCCGCCGCCACGCACGGCCTCGCCGTCGGCAATGTACAAGCTCGCGCTCACAGCGACCGCGCGCCCGGGCGCGGGCCCGCGAACGATCTCGGGCGCAGTCTCACCACGACGGTCCATCGCCTCAGTGAGTTGCGCAACGAGGTTGGCGCCGGGCACGGCACGGCCGCGGTGCCCGATGTCGACGCCGCGCGGGCCCGGCTCGCGGCGGCGCTGCGGTGTCGGCCGCCGAGTTTCTGCTCAGCTCAGTCGCAGCCGAGTAGCGTCAGTGCCTGGCGCTATCCCCAAACGGCGGCAGCAGGACACGGTGGCGCCGCCACTGGCGCACCAGGTCGGTCAGCTCGCTGACGTAGTCGCTGCGGTGCCACTGGCCGGGGAACGGCAATCCATCAATCGGGACGTCTTCTAGGCCGGCGGTCGTGAGTGCTCGAGCGACGTCGTCACGAATGCCTGTGACGACCACGACGACGGATCGCGGCCTGGTGCCCGCAACGCGCTTGCCCAGCTGCGGCACCGCGGCACGCTGAGCCTCGCGCCGCACGCGCCTCGGGAGGTCGTTGATCGGCGTGTGCGAGAGGTCCTCCAGGTAGCAGTCCATGCGCTGGAACGCCGGCAGGAACTCGACCCTGGCCAGACGTGGGTAGGCGGCGATGAAGGCGTCGCGCGTCGCGTGGTGCAGGATCGAGTCAGCGTCGTAGAAGAACGTCGGCCCGGCCGGCGGTGACTCGCCGACGAACAGCACGCGTAGCTCGTCCGGCCGGTAGCTGCGACGTCGACGCTCGCGGGCGCGCGACGCGGCCACGACTCCTCACGGCTCCGGGACGAGCTCGCGGCGGGGGCCGCCCTGCAGGAGCACGTGGCCGGCACCGTCAAGCGGTACGCCGTCGAGCCCGAGGTCGGCGTTGACGGCACGCACCGCCCGCGCCCACTGATCGATGGACGTCGGCTGGTGTGGATCGTCGATGAACAGCAGGTGCGCCAACCAGGCACGCACGCCGAGCGAGCGCAACCAGCACAGGTGCGCGAGCCGATTCGCGCTCTGATACAGCCGCCCGCACCAGTCCGCCGGCGAGCGGCAGGCGACGCTGAGCTGGTGCTGGGTCCAGGCGAGCGAGCTCTCGATCCGCATCCGCGACGGCGAGCCCGACATCGCCTGGCAGCCGGAGCCGAAGAACTCGTCCGGGTAGCTCTTGCCCTCGACCAGCAGCACGCCCGGACGCTGGTCATCTGGCCGCTGCACGACCGCGAGCGCGTCCCAGTGCGGCCCGCCCGTCGGCCAGAACGAGCCCAGCTCGGCGGCGTGCTGACCGAGGTCCACGCGCTCCAAGAACGCGCGATCCCAGTACTCGCGGAACCCGGCATCGGCGAGCGGGCGTCGCCATTCCAGTCGCGCCCCAGCGAGCGACGGGAACTCAGCGCGGATCGCGTCATCGAGCTGTGCTGTGCGGACGTTGACATACAGCTGCGTCTGCATCTGGCTGCCGGCGTACGCGGCCCCGGTTGCGTCCACGCGCTCGCCCATCGGTTGCTCCTATGTCAACGCCAGGGCTGTTGCTGGCGCGTTGGCGTTGTCGTGGTGCATGGTCATCAAGAGGGTGTAGGTGCGGCGGGTGATGTGGCGCTTGAGGCATCGAAGGGCCTCGCGGCGGGTCTTGCCCTCGGCCTGCTTTCGCTCAAGGAAGGCTCGAGCTTCGGGGCAGGTGCGCGCCTGGTAGATCGCGATGCGGTGAAAGGCGAGGTTGAGCTGGCGGTTGCCGCCACGGTCGAGGCGGTGGCGGTCGCGACGCCCGGATGACACCGGGACCGGGGCGGTGCCGGCGCTGCGGGCGTAGCAGGCTTCCGAGCGGAAGCGCTCGATGCCCGCGGTCTCGCCGAGGATCTTGGCGGCCGTCAGCGCTCCGCAGCCGACGAGGTTGTCGATCAGGACGCCAGCGTGCTCGCGCGCGAGCCGGTCCAGCTCACGCTCGTAGGCGTTGATATCACGGGTCAGGCCGCGGATCTTGAGCAGCGTTTCGTGCGCGATCCGGCCCTGAACCGTCGTCTGGCAGCCCGTCCAGGCCTTCAGCTTGGTCGTCCAGCCGAGCTGGTCCATCGCGCGGGCGGGCACCTCGATCGGGCAGTGCATGTCATGTAGCGCCCACCTGAGCCGGTTGATCTCGCGGGTGCGCTCGGCGACCAGGTCCTCGCGCCGGTCAAGCAGCCGGCGCAGGTCCGGATCCACGCCCTCCAGCCGCGACCGGCAGCGTCTCGACGCCGGCGCGGATCGCGGCCAGCGCGACCGCGGCCGCGTCGATCGGGTCGCTCTTGCCGCGCAACCGGCCCGCCGGCCGGGCACCAGCCATCAACCTGGGCGGCACCCGCACCACGGCCTGGCCGTGTCGAAACAGCTCGCGCTCCAGCCGCCCGGACACGTGCCGAACGTCCTCCATCGCCCACACCCGCTCACGCCCAGGCTCGAGGTCCGCTGCCCACAGCAGCGCCTCCAGCGCGCCCTCCGGCCGCGACGAGAATGTCAGCTGGCCGAGCTCGCGGCCTGTGGCGCCGTCCACCGCGACGATCGTATGCGTGCTCTTGTGGGTGTCCGCGCCGATCACAATCATCTGCACCGTCCCTTCGTCGATGAACCGGAAGCGGACCTCCGGCAGACACACCTCAGTCGGGGCGATGCCACGCTCCTATCAAGTCATGCCGGCGATCCTCGAACCGGCGGTGAGCGACACAACCGATGACGGTCAGGCCCTCTGGCCGACAACGAGCGTAAGAGTCAGCTCACCGCCGGCCGAGGAGCCTTCACCGCCGGCCGGACGTCACCCCGTCCGCAGCACCGACTCTCTCACTGATCGGAGCGTACCTGGGTGCGCTCGCCGTGGACCGGCCGGAGACGCCGAGTCAGCTTTGGCGTCCTCGCGCGACCGCGCTTCACGCTCCGCCGTCGCCGTGATCTGAGGGTTGTTGCTCGTGGCGAGCCACGCGGTCGATGAGGCGGGCGCGGACGGCGTCGAGCTCGGCGAGCTCATCGAGGTCGGCGGGGACGCGCTCGGTGACCTCCACCGCGGGCAGTTCGCGCGCAGGACGGTCGGAGTGCCACGTCGAGACGGCGATTGGGGCATAGACGCGATGCAGCGTGAGCTTGGCCACCGTCTCGTTGCGGTCTGGCAGAGGATGATGCCGACGCTCTCGCGGTCGTCGCCGAGTCGCAGCTGCTCGTCCACGGCGTTGAGGTAGAAGCTCATCTTGGCGACGTGCTCGGGCTGGAATCGGCCGATCTTGAGCTCGATGACCACGAAGCGCCGCAGCGTGTGGTGGTAGAAGAGCAGGTCGAGAAAGAACTCGTCGCCGCCGACGACGATCGGCCTCTGGCGCCCGTAGAACGCGAACCCGGCGCCGAGCTCGATCAAGAACCTCTGGATGTCGTCGATCAGCGCCTGCTCGAGTTCGCGCTCGCGGCCATCCTCGGCGAGCTCGAGGAAGTCGAACACGTACGGGTCCTTGATCGCGTGCAGGACGGCGCCGGCGTCGTCGGGTTCGAGAACTTCGGCGAAGTTGGTGAGCGCCGCGCCTTGGCGTACGTGGAGCTTGAGATCAATCTGGGCCTTGAGCTGGCGGGCCGACCAGTGCTGCTCGGCGGCCTTGTGCGCGTACCAAATTGTAGGTTTCGGCTGGTCGGCGAAGCTGTCGAGCAGACTGCGGTGCGCCGTCCAGGAAATTTGTGCCATCACTGATGGCACTTTCTCGGCGTCGGGCCAGATCGCTGCGAAGCGGCGCATGTAGAACAGGTTGCGGCGCGTGGAGCCGCGCGGCGAGCCGGTGTCCGCGGCGAGGTCCTGGGCGATCCGGCCGACGACGTCGTCGCCCCAGTCGCTGGCCTGCTGTTGCGCGAGGATGTCGTGCCCGATCGACCAGTACAGCAGCACGAGCTCTCGGTTGAGCGCGCGGGCTGCCCGTGCGTGGGATTCGCGGATCCGCTGGCGCAGTCGCTCGATCAGCTCGCGGTAGCTCGCGCTCTCGGCGATGGCTTCCAGATCGGGCTTGGGGCGGCGCGCGGGCGGCTGGCTCATTGTTCGGTGACGGTACGTGCCGGCGCGGACCGTTCGGCCGATGAAGCGAACGCGATCACCCACGCGCACGGTGCCGAGAGCCCGCCGGTGCCGTAGCACCCCGAGGCCCAGGAGATGTGAAGATGCGCGGGGCAGTCGCCGCCGCAGGTTCGTGGCGAGCCGTGGCCGGGGTAGCCGTCGTAGCCGACGAACTGGATCGCCGGAACCAGCGGGCAGGACGGTCGTACGCCGGACACGGCGCACCCGGGGTTCCAGCCTAGGTCGTGCGCGAGTTGGCCAGCCGAGGCGTCCCATACGCCCTGGGTGATCCCGTCCGCGGGGACGAGGTCGATGCCCGTGCCGTCGCCGTGGGTGCTATGGCCGTCTTCGCGTGCGGCCGTGACGCGCAGGTGATACCGGCGCAGCATCCAGATCACGTCGGTGTAGATTCGCGCGTCGACCGGTTGCGGCGCGCGGCCGCCTGCCATCCCCCACGTCGGCAGCGTCCTAAACGCGCGCGGCGCGGTCAGTCGCTGGGCGGCGCGAATGTCTGCCGGGCCGGCGGGTGCGTCGACGCCGCTCGCGCAGCCGTCAGTGGCCACGCTGATGTCGTCGGCGTAGTCGCGGGCGCGGGCGAGGACGTCGTTGACGTAGGCGTGCGAGTGGTTGTAGCCAAAGATCGCCTGGCGGAGGTCGCCGTCGGCGTCGCGTAGCAGCGTGCGCACGTAGTTGGCAGCGGAGGGGATCGCGTCCTCGGGGTCGTAGACGTCCTTGGTCCCGTCGTGATCGCCGTCGACGCCGTAGCGTTGCCAGGTCGACGGCGGTCCGTCGGTGAGGTTGAACTGCATCGGCCCGGCGCAGCAGCCGTAGCGGTTGACGCCGGAGCGCACGCCGGGCGCGTCGAGGCGGCCGTGGTTGGTCTCCACGGCGCCGATCGCGGCGAGGATCTGCCATGGGACGGCGAACGCGCGACCCGCCGTGCGGTAGGCGGTCAGGTAACGGGCAGGGATCTCGCGATCGGCCGCGGCGCTAGGGCCGGGCTGGTCGCCACCGGTGCAGGTGTCGAAGCCAACCGCGACACCGAGCAGGCTGGCGAACGCCGCGAGCACAAGCACCAGCGCCGCAGCGAGCGCCACGGCAATGCGAAGCGATCCGGTGGAGGTGGCGATGGCTCCCATGGCGGTCTCACGTGTCGAGGAGCCGGGTGACCAGCCAGCGCGAGCCGCGCCGCTCGAGAACGAACGAGATCTGGAACGACGGCGCCTCGGCGGTTTGGAGCGTGGCGACGGCGAGTACCGTGGCGGCGGTCGGTTCGACGGTTACGCGCCGCACCGTTGGCATGTGGCGCTGCTGGGCTGGCGTGACTCTGGGCGGGTACCGGCGGAGCTCGCGGACGAGCTCCGCCGCGGCGTCTTCGATCTCGCGCGCAGTGAGCCGCCCGGCGAGGTAGCCGGCGTACTGGACGCCGAATCTCCGGGCACTCGCGCGGGCAGCCACGAGCTGCGACGGAGCGACCACGAGCGGCGTACCTTGGCTTGCGCTCGCGGGAGCCCGCGCAAGGGGAGGGGTCGACTGCCTCGCGTGCCGTGTTGGCCGCGTGAGCGCGTGGTCGGGTCGGAGCGCCAGGAACGCCGCGACCGGCGTGGCGAGGACTGCGAGCGCGATCGCGGTGGTCCATGTCGAACGAGCTCTGAGCATGCCCATGGATAGGCGCGCGCGGCCGTGGCGCCTGCCGTCCGTTCCACGACCCCGGTGGGCTCAGCTCATGTCCAAATCGCCGTTGTCGATGCCTCCGCGCGCTGGCTGGCGATCAGCGAGCGCCGGCTAGCGGAACCGGTACCGGAACGTGAGCTATGACCAGATGTTGTGGACGGCCCTGATGAGGAAGGCGGCGTACCTTCCCGGTTGATTGAAGACCGACCGCCCTGGTGGGCGGCAAAGGAAGGCACGCCATGGAGAATGTTCGCAGGCTCCCCGCCGGGGAGAACGACGAGGTCGCGGTGTCGTTGGACGCGCTCGCGCGCGAGGGCGCGCGCAGGATGATCGCGGCCGCGTTGGAGGCCGAGGTCGCCGACTACTTCGACCGGTTCGCGGGCGAGGTCGACGAGCACGGCCACCGGCTGGTGGTCCGCAACGGCCGCGCCCGCGAGCGCAAGGTCACGGTCGGATCGGGCACCATCGCCGTGTGTGCGCCACGTGTGAACGACAAACGCGTCGACGCGGACACGGGCGAGCGCCGGAGGTTCACTTCAAAGTTCCTGCCCGCGTACACGCGCCGGTCGCCGAAGGTCACCGAGGTGCTGCCGATCCTCTACCTGCACGGGCTCTCGACCGGCGACTTTGAGCCCGCGCTGCGGGACTTGCTCGGCGAGGACGCCTCGGGCCTGTCGGCAACGTCGATCAGCCGGCTCACGAAGGCCTGGCAGGCCGAGCACACCCAGTTCCGCACCCGCAGCCTCAGATTCCATCGCTACGCGTACCTGTTCCTCGACGGCGTGCACGTCTCGGTGCGGTTGGGCGAGGACGACCGGCTGTGCCTGCTGGTGGCGATCGGCGTCCGCGAGGACGGCGTCAAGGAACTGCTCGCGGTCGAGGACGGCTACCGCGAAAGCACCGACTCCTGGGCCCAGGTGCTGCGCGATCTGCGCGATCGCGGCCTGACCGAGCCCAAGCTGGTGACCGGCGACGGCGCGCTCGGCGCCTGGGCCGCCCTGCGCGACGTGTTCCCGGGCGCGGTCGGGCAGCGCTGCTGGGTGCACAAGATCGCCAACGTGCTGGACGCCCTCCCGAAGCGCCTGCAACCGCGCGCGAAGACGCTGTTGCACGAGATGATGGAGGCGCCGACCGCGAGCGCGGCGCGGCAGGCACGCGAGGTGTTCCGCTAAGAGTTCGCGGCCAAGTACCCGAAAGCGATGGACAAACTCGATCGCGACTGGAAGCAGCTCACCGCCTTCTACGCGTTCCCCGCCGAGTACTGGCGGCATCTGCGGACGACCAACCCGATCGAGAGCAGCTTCGCGACCGTCAAGCTACGCACGCGCGTGACCAAGGGCGCCGGCTCCAAGCAAACGGCGCTGGGGATGGCGTTCAAGCTGCTCAAAGCCGCCGAGGACCGCTGGCGGCGCTTCAACGGTCACGAGCTCGTCGCCGACGTGCTCGCCGGCATCAAGTTCAAGGACGGGATCCGGGTCCCCGACGAGCACCCGACCACCCCCGAGAAGATCGCCGCCTGATCCTCATGTCAGGGCACGATCCACAACTCTTGACAATTGCTCCCGGAACGTCGTTCCGTCGCAGTAGCGGCGCAGCTTGTTGCCGAGCTGAGCGCCGTGGCTGCGGTTTCTCACTGGACGGGACGTAGGCCACATGCGCGTGCCACCCGCGCGGATCACTGCCGCGCACCAGCCGTTTGCCGCGGCTGCGGCCGATCGCGCACCAGCCCTTTGCCGCGGCTGCGGCCGATCGCCGGCAGATACTCGTCGCGGTCCATCCCCGGGCGCGTATTCCGGTCGGATGAGCCAGCGAATCGCGTTTCAGTGCGCGTGATAACACCCGCGAGCCGTAGCAGCGGACGCCACGCGCAGCCGAACCCGGCCACTCAGTGCGCGTACAACCCCTGTTATCCGCGCACGGACCGCCACGGCTGAGATCATCCACTGATGGCCAGCCCGCTTCCCGAGCCGGTCGGAACGCAGCTCGCCGTCGTCGAGCTCGCCGACGTCGCGGGTCCGCCGACACACGCGGCCGCCGCGGTCGACGCGTGGGCGCACACGCTCACGTCGACGTCAACTCGACGCGGCGCGCGTACCGCATCGCGGTGAAGGAGCTCGTCCCGGCGCTCGGCGATCCGTGGGCACGCTCGTGAGCGCTCGCGAGCCCGAGCACTTGGGGCGGCAGGTGCGGACTCGTCGTACACGCGCGGGCGGGTACGCGCGCGAGATTCGCGCCGTCGATCCCGGCACCTGGACGCGGGAGCTGGTCGGGGCCGCGCTCGCCGACTGGACGCGGCTCGTCGGGCGCGCACCGCGCGCACGAGTGGTCCTCGACCGGCCGCAGCTCGGGCACGGTCCGATGGCTGGCCGAGTACCCGCGCTGGCCGAGCACCGGCACTGTCATCTATCACACGGCACCTGGACCGCCGGCCTGCATGCCGCCGGGCTGTCCGGTCCCGCGCTCGAGCATGATCTGCCCCGGCGCGAGCGCGTCGCCAGCGCGGTCGCGCTGCGCGCCGCTGGCATGCCGGTGCGAGCGATCGCCGGCGAGCTCGGCGTCGACTTGCGCACGGTCTACCGCTACCTGGCCGCCACCACCTGCGACGGCTGCGGCGGCCCTGCGCTGTCCGGCGAGCGCTGCCTGGAATGCGCGCCGCGCAACGGCCCCGCCGCGACACCGGAGGAGATCTGTGCAGCGCTGCGCGCGTGGGCGACCGAGCACGGCGCGCCGCCTCGTTCGCAGGACTGGACCGCGGCCTCGGCGCTTTGGCGTGAGGCGTGGCCGCGCTGGCCGGGCATCACCACGGTGCTGCGCGTCTACGGCGCTTGGAACGACGCGCTCGACGCCGCCGGCCTGCAGACACACCGCTACGCCTGGGACCGCGATGAAGCGCTTGAACGACTCGTCGACGCTCGCACCGATCCTCAACTGCCCGGGCAAAGCCCCTGCACCCGCTACTTCGGCTCGTGGAACCGAGCGCTCCGTGCGTCCGCCGTTACGCTCGACCACCCCGCGCACTGGGACGACAACGACATCCACGCGATCCTGCAGGAGTGGGCGAGCTGGCACACCGCCCACCATCGCGGCGAGCCCAGCGCCGCCAGCTACGCCCGCTGGGCCAGCCAGCAAACCGAACTCGTCCCGTCAGCGACCTCGATCCGTCGCCGCTTCGGCGGCTCGTGGAACAACGCGCGCCAAGCTGCCGGACTCGCTCGCTCACGCAGCGGACGTCCACGAGCACCTCGACGCTGAGCCCGCCGCTGCCCACTTGCATGGATGCGAGCAGTCAGCGCCTGACCGCTGCTGTTCATGGATGCGGGAGCGGCCGCGGCCTCCCGTCGCGAGCCGCCGGGCGCCTGCTCCTGGTCCGAGGCAGTCGTCTCGTTCACGATGTACTGGGACGCGTGCTCGCCCCACGACAGCGGGAGCGTCAGTCAGCGTCCGAGAATTGTCCTATCTGTGATGAGGCTCGCGGTCAACTGCACGGGCGGGGGTGGGGAGTGGCTGCGCGGTCGGGGTGGCGCCGGCCGCGGTGCGCGGGTGCCCAGTCCTATCTCGGTGCTCGTGCCCGGGCAGGGGCGCGGCGACAGGATGGTTGATAGGGAGGACCCGCTCTGAGCGGTGCGGCCGCTCATTCCTTCAGGGCCCCGACCGCAGCGGTGTAGTCGTGGCGGGGCATCAATTCGTCGGGAGCTGGCCGCGGTCATCGTTGGCGAAGGGGCGAGGCGCACGCAGCCGGCGGCAGTCGCTGCTCAGGCGGCCGGGGCGAGGGCGTCGTCGCCGAGCTCGCGCAGCGTGTGGTGCGCGCGCCGCAGCAGCTTGCGTGCGATGGACAGCACGGCGCGGTTGGCGCCGACGCGCTGCTTGAGCTCGAGGTAGTAGGCGTGGTCGGGTGAGGCCGGCTTGCAGGCCGACTCGGCGGCCTCGAAGGCGGCCCAGCGCAGCACGGGCGGGCCCTGGCGCGAGAGGTGGCCGGCGCGCCGCTTGGTGTCGGACTCGTGCACGGTGACGTCGAGGCCGGCGAAGCGCACGGCTTGGCGCGAGGATGAGAAGCGGCGCGTGTCGCCCAGCTCGGCCAGGATCGCGCACGCGACCTGAGGGCCGACGCCGTAGTGGCGCATCAGCGCCCGGCAGCCGGGCTGGGCGCGCGCGAAGGCCTTGAGGTCGCGGTCGAGCGGCCCCAGCTGCTCGTTGACGTGGGCGATCACGGCCAGGGCGACGGTGATCTGGCGCTGGGCGGCCGGCGAGAGCTCCAGCGCGGCGAGCTGCTGGTGCGCGTCGCGGCCGTCGAGCCGGCCGACGGCCAGGCGCACGCCGTGATGGAAGAGCACGGCGTGGATGCGTTGCAGCCACTCGGTGCGCTGGTCGACGAGCGTCTTGCGCAGCCGCACCAGGGCGCGCAGCTCGAGGATGTGCTCGGGCGCGATCCAGGCCTGCGGCAGGCGCCGCTCGATCAGCAGGTCGCGCAAGTGGCGGGCGTCGCGCTTGTCGGTCTTAGCGCGCCGCTTCGGGCCGCGCGCCGCGGTGGTGTCGGCCGGCTCGGCCAGCTGCACCGTGGCGCCGGCGCGCTGCAGCTCCTCAACGACGAACCGCCAGCCGGTGGTCGCCTCCACCGCCGCCTCGACGTCCTCGCCCGCCCAGCGGCGCAGGAACGTGCGCAGGCTCACGCGGTCGGCGGGCGCGATCCGGCCTGTCGCCACCTCCCCGGTCGCGGTGTTCAGGGCGTCGTAGGTGATCTGCGCGCGGTGCACGTCGAGCCCGACAACGATGGCCATGCGGGTCCTCCTCGACCTCGTGGGACGCGTCGGACTCAGGGTCCACGGCCGGTCGGACGGCGCCCCGTCACATGCCATCCTTCTCGGATGTCGACGAGAGCGACGACGGTCAAACCGGCAGCAGCCTGCCGAGCGCGTGTTCGGTGAGTGCCCATAGGCGCGCGGCCGTCGCCGGGTTCTTAGCGGAGACGTAGACGTCGAGCAGCTGCGGCCGGCCGCGGAGCTGGCCGAACCTGGCGGGGCCGACGAAGGCGCCGCTCGGCGTGCCGGGGTCGAGCGCGCGGAGCGTGGACAGCGCGCCGGCGGCGGCCGACTGCAGCAGCAACCCGGTGACGACCTTGCTGACAGGAGCCAGGAAGCCGCGACCGGCTTGCTCGAGCTGGCGGGCGAACAGGTTGGTCGCGCTGGCACCCGGGTGCGCGGCGACAACGCTGACCGGCGAACCGGCCTTGCGGCAGCGGCGGTGCAGCTCTTGCGCGAACAGCAGGTTGGCCTGCTTGGTGTTCCGGTAGACCTGCTTGCCGTCGTAGGGCGCCGGGTTCAGCAGTTGCTCCTGGGTCGTTTGCGGCGACAGCTGTCCACCGCGCGCCTCGGTGCTCGACACGAGCACGACACGCGAGGCGCTCGCGTTCAGTAGCGGCCACAGTCCGCCGACCAGTGCGGCGTGACCCAGGTGGTTGGTGGCCATCTGCCGCTCGAAGCCCTGCGGGGTGAGATGCAACGGCCCGCCCATGACTCCGGCGTTGCAGACCAGGGCCGAGAGGTTGTCGTGGCGGTCGAGCAGCGTCCGGGCGCAGCTTGCAACCTGGTCGAGGTCAGCCAAGTCGAGCTCGACGACGCTCGTCGACCCCGCCCCGGCCAGGCCCGCCGCGGCCTCCTCGCCGTTGGTCGTGTCGCGCACCGCGAGCACGACGTGGGCGCCGCGTCCGACGAGGGCGCGGGCCGCTTCCAGGCCGATGCCGCTGTTGGCGCCGGTCACGACGAACGTGCGTCCGGTCTGCCGAGCCAGCCGCCGATGCCAACTCACGCGGGAGCGTACGGGCGACTGACCCGTCTGCGGAGCGATCGAGTTCCGACGTTCAGCGCGCACCTGCGCCGCCTCGGACCAGTCATCTAGCTACGGTTGCGCCGGCGTGACGTGCGTGCGTGCGCGAGGCGCTCCGCGGCCGCGGTGGCCGTGCGCTTGAGCTCGCGCAGTCGCGTCGCGCTGGTGGCGACGCGCCTGCCGCTGATGACGCGCGCGTGGTAGAGGTTGAACCGGTCCCTGTGGTACCGCGCCTCGGCCTCGAGCTGTTCCAGTTCGGCGTCATGCGGCGGGTCGGACGGCCGACGCCGCGGCGCCGGCGTGGCTTCCTCGGCTTCGCGCGCGATGGCTTGCGAGCGCATCCGCCCGCGCACCGCTGCCAGCAGGCCCTTGCGGCTCATGTGGCCATCCTTGAAGAGTCAACTTCGATCATCGCTGCGACCTTGGTCCAGCTCTTGACGGGGAGCCCGAGCGCCGGTCAGAGGTGGAGGGCCGGCGAGGCGAGACTGACGAACCCTGCATCCAGTGTAAGGGGCGCGGAGGCGCCCACGGCACCTCCGGGCCTTCCCCCGGCGCGCCGCAGGAAGACCGCCGCCGGCGCTCGGGCGGAGATGGCGGAGACGGCTGTGCGCTGACACGCGGAAAGCTCAACGTCCGAGAATGCCCTGAAGAGGACGTGTCGCGGACGCGGCTGCGCGCGTCCGAGAACGCTCCTTTCCGGACGCCGGCTGGTCCCTGAAGCGGCACGGGCCGCGTCGACAGCCGCCCGCAGCCACTGAGGGGCACTACGGTCCGCAGAGCCCCGTCCGGCGCTTGAGCGCCGGCCGTCAATGGAGCCCGTACACGAGAGGTCACGACGAGGTCACTTCAGCGCTGCTGGGAAGCGACTTCGCGCAGGTACCGCCGGCCACCGCACCAGCACCGAGATCGGATCGACCCGAGCCGGGTGCGGTCTTGCGGTGATCGGTCGAGTAAAACCCAGTGCCCTTGTAGCGCGGGCTGAACGGCTGCATGACTCGCTGGACGCTTTGCCCTGTCGTCGGGCAGCTGTCGAGCGCGTCCGCGGTGATCCGCTGCTCGAGCTCAAACGACGAGCCGTCGCGGCGACGGTAGACGTACACGGGCACGATGAGCTGCGCCGACCCTTTACGTTTCCCGGCGTCCAAGTGCCTGGCGCCACGCACTCCAGGTCGTTTCGAGGCGGTCGTGAAGATTTTCCACGTCTGCGGGTGCCAGCGCCGACGGCGCCTCGACGGTGAGGTCGAGCTCGACGTCGGCGAGCACGCGTTGTGTGAGTTCGCGCAAGCGGGTGACCGCTTCAAAGGCCGCCGCAGCCTGAGCGACCGCGTTCGAGTCGACTCCAGCCGGCGCCAACCGAGCGATGACTCGTGGCTCGGGGAGCCGCTCGAGGCCTTCGCGCACGAGGTCCGGCTCCCAGCCGGACAACTCGACCAGCCGCTCGAACGGTACACCAGCGTCTGCCGCGCGGCGGAGGGTGAACGAGACGAGGTGAACGGCGCGGCCGAGCGACTTGGTCGACACGTGCTGGCCGGCGTCGGGTCGACCGAGCTCGTGCATCGAGGCGACGGCCTCGCGGTGACGCGCGGTAGCGGCGGCGAGTTGGCGTTCCGCCTCGACTCTAGAACCGTCAGAGCAAACTGTGGTCATCGGTCAGCGCAACTTGACGTTGCAGTTCCAGCAGTGCTCTGCCGACGGCCAGTTGAGCGCCTTGGCGACCAGCGACCAGCCGGGCGCTCTGCAGACAGGGTTCGGGCACGACAACAGATCGCTTCTCGCAAACTCGGCAGTATTCGGCCGGCGATCGGATGGCTTCCGCGACGAGCGGTGTCGCGCTTCGGAATCACAACCTGCATCTCGTCATCCCCTCGCCGCGACGGCACGCAGCGGGCCGGCGGACACAGAGCCGACGCTGCCGCCCTCGTTCATCCACCGGTCCTCGTCCAGCGCCGCGGCCCGTGCGAGCTCGGCGACGGGGCGCGCACGCTGTCCACCGGCGATCGCGCGCAATGTCGTTGGCGCCACCTCTTCAAAGGCCCACTGGGCGCCGCAACGCCAGCACGCTTCTTCTTGTCGGGCCATCGGTGCCTGGCAGCAGTGGCACAAACGTGAAAAATGTCGGTCGCGCATGGCTCAGCGCTCGTTCCCGAGAGCAGATCGCCGGTCGCACGGCGTCCGCCACTCAATAGGAGGACGGCTCTTCCGTCGCTGAGGGGAGAAACTGTCAGTCAAGTCACCGCTCGGCACCTGGCCGGGCGGTGCCCTGCGCGAAGTCGCTTCGCAGAAGCGGTGAAGTGGCCCTGCAACCATTGTATCCCTTTCCGGGGCCCGCGCAGGACCTATCTCGCTCATGCTGGTCGCGGCATGCCCCACGGGGCGCTATCGAGTTCCTGCAACCCGGCACAGCCGAGCCGATGACGCCCGGAACGGACGACCGGATCGCCGCAGTAAGCCGCATCCTCGGCGACATGTCCGAGCATGCCCTTCCCGGACACGCCCGACATCGAGAAAGCGCATCGGAACGATTCCCGAACCGTTCGGGCTCGGCGGATTCTCGCGACGTGTTCGCGCCGTGAGCGAGAACGAGCGCCGGGCGCGGCCCCGCCCTAGCGTCCGTGTTGGCGTCGGTCTCCGATGGGTCAGCGACGTCGCGACGGCGGTGTGCATCAGGCAGGCGACGTCTCCATTAGCCGGGGGATCAAGCGCACGTCCGGCGCTGCCGCCGCGCGCGCCCTAGACAACCAGCGGAAGCGCCACTCCGGGCCGACGCGTGGCACCCCGTGCATAGGCACGACGTCGTCGTCTGCGAGCTCGCCATCGGTGGTAGCTCAAGCAGCGTCGCTGTCGCAACGAGGCGAGGCTGGCCTGTAAATCGGCGCGGCGAAGTGGGAACCTTGGCTCTACGCCTCGAACTCTGTCGCGGGTCGACGCGGAGCCGAGCCCCCTCCGCGGTCAACGCTGGTGCCCT
>Ga0180215_1002730_pt1 | contig 17351 bp, 5 predicted proteins | sample eDN3rd37CBELigBY_FD_128871 | JGI IMG/M metagenome (GOLD analysis project Ga0180215, IMG submission 128871) | Enriched backyard soil microbial communities from Emeryville, California, USA - eDNA 3rd pass 37_C BE-Lig BY (version 2) (version 2) | ecosystem: Environmental > Terrestrial > Soil >... | reverse complement strand
GTTGGAAGACCTGCTGGTACCACCCGAATTGCCGTTAACCTGGCAGGCGCCCTGACAGTCATCCCTTGCCAGCACGTCCCGATCCCTAGTCACGTCGCAGATAAAATTGATGAAGCGCAATTTCGGCCCAATTTTTTGTTGTAGCCTATTCAAGATGGCCTAGCCCGACGCAGCGCGACGGATCGTTAGAGAGCGGATTCTAGCGCGACGAGAGACCGCCAATAAATTCCGTAATAAGCTGGCGGTCAGCCGCCTTGGGAACTTGTGCATCATCGCCGCTGTCTTGACCCCTGACACATTGATTAAGAGGATGGCGTTTTGCGGCCTGAGCCTTCTGATCCTTGTGGCACTTAGGCCTTCCAGCCCCTACCGGCCCAAGCCCCGAAGCGATAGCCGAACGAAACGCGACCTCGCGAACTGCCGGAGCGTAACCCCCCACCGTCTAGGCAGCCCGTTCGTTCAAACGCGAGAAAATGCGTTGGATGAATGGGGTGGCCTACGATTGTGGGATCAGTCCGATGTCGTGCCGTGTCGCGTTTGTCATCGCCGATCACTTGAACAGTGTTTCGGGTGACGCTTGGCCGTCGGTCGAGCGGGTCGCGAAAAAGCTTTGCGTAAGCACCAGAACAGTGCGGCGGTGCGTTGGCGAGCTGGAGCGCGCCGGCTGGTTGATCGTGACAAGACCGCGAGGGCGGACTCGGACCAACCGATATCGGCCAAGGCTTCCGACCCGCAAACTAGCGGCCACGGTTAAGAGGACAAATACGAGATCAAAAGGGGACAATGGCGTCCCCGAAAAGCGGAAACAGATGTCCCCCAATCCTACATAGGGAACGTACCTATATCCTACTTGGAAGGGACGGTCGGCGAGGGGGGGCAGGATCTTGCGCGATCAAGGCGCCTACGAAGAGCGCATCATAGCCCGGCTGGGTGCACGTGGACGCGAGATGTTGGAAGCGCTGGCGCAGGAGGATCCCGTCGCCCTTACCAATCTTTGCAGAGCTGAAAAGCTCGGAATGCTCCCAGATGCACACTTGCAGGCCGTGATCGGGAGGTTCGCCCTGTAACGATCAGACGGCGCCTCGGCCAGAGAGCGCCTATCGATGCCGGCTGCGCCGTTCGCTCCGGCAGCGACCGCAGACCCATGTGACTAACGAAGCAGAGTAAGGCAATGAGCATTAGCCGCCATGTCGAAGCCCCGCGTATGGAGGTCGTCTTCATCCCCGTGGATGAGGTGAAAGATACGGCAGGGGGTGGGAAAGGACCCTGGCGAATCTAGTGCATGCCTCGCGCGAACGCCAGCAACGGACTATCCAGCGGCTGCGAGCAGCGCGGCAAGATTTGTAAACTTTTCGGGAGGGTTGCCTTTGGCTCTGCCGAGCGCGATTTCCTTGTGGTCGACCTGCGGCCAGTCTCGATAATCGACGGATCGGATGCTTCGTGCGGCTAGTAATGCGTGCAAGCCTGCTGCGCCAGGCTTCGGCGCTTCGCAGATCAGTGCAAGATCCGACAGTAATGTCTCGATGGTTCTAGACTGTCAGCCCGGTTAGTGCCGATGACGCCGGTCGCTCCGCGTTTGATCCAGCCAGCGGCGTAAAGTCCCATGAAGCGGGGAGCCGTCTTCCGCGATCAGCCGACCTGCGCAATGGCAGATGCTGCCGGTGCGCTCGTTGAATGGCAGACCAGGCATTTGCTGTCCGCAATAGCCTACCGCGCGGAACAATAGCTTGCAAGGAACATCCTTGATCACCGTTCTGTTGCCGGGACAGTCGACCCTGAACCGGATCGCCGTCACTTGCTCCGGTCCCAGCCCGGCAAGCGGGACATGATGGAAATGAAAGTGGCACCGGCGGCTGCCGGTGCGATCCCGCCGCACCGCAAATTGCTGAAACAAATCGAGCTTCCGCTCAATATCACCATCACCGTTTGCGGAAACAGGCGATAGATTGTCCATCGCGACGACGGGATCGCAGCCGGGAAATGTCTGCAAAACTCGGCCAGTTCGCGCGGCGAGAATTTCGTATCCATAGGTCCGCGCCGTCCGAATACATGTATGTCGCGGACGCGACTTTCCACCAGCATTTCCAGCGCAGTCGCGGATACGTCGGTATGCCTTAGCTCATCAACTGGCTTCGCGAGCATTCGCGCGACATCGAGCGCAACATTGCCCTGGCCGATGATGGCTGCGCTCTCCTGCGATAGGTCAAAAAGAGAGATGGCCGTTGTCCCAGCCGACAAAGTCCCGCGCAGTGTGGCTGCCGCGTAGATGCTCGCCTGGAATGCCAAGCGCACGATCGCTTTCGGCGCCATAAGCAAAGATCACGGCGTGATGGGTCTCGCGCAGTTCCGCCACTGTGATGTCGGCGCCGACGCGGACGTTGCCGACGAAGTGCATTCTGCCCGATCGCGCAATGCGGTCGTAGACTCGCGACACTAGCTTGAGCTTCGGATGATCGGGCGCGGCGCCGCTGCGCACCAGGAAGAACGGCACCGGAAGGCAGCAAGGCGCCGTCCGGCCGCTTTGCCTATTCGTGTGGCTGACGCTCAAGCGGGGTCCCTCAGCTCCGATTGCTTGCGGACCCACTGATTAAAATTCGTCAGCCGTGAAGGGCTTGCCGAAAGCGGTCGTGAGACGGCACATCTTGCGCTGTGCCGCGGCAAGCGCCTTCCATCGTGTCGGTGTGAAGAGGAACGAGAAAGCGGCGGCGGTCTTTTGTTGGTGCACGTGAATCGTGTTATCCGGCGTACGCTGCGACCAAATCATACGCACGACATGCAAACCGCCCAATGCTCTTAATTCGGGATTGATCCGGCGGAGCTGCTGGAGATCATTGCTGCTTTCCGCGCGCTTGAGACGTCTTCCTGCAACCGCTGAGCGGCAAGGGCGACCTCAAGGCGATTGCGAACCTGCAGCTTTTGCATCAGCAAGGTCATGTAGTGTTTGACTGTCTTGTGACTGAGATTGAGCGCTGTGGCGATTTCCTTGTTCGTCTTTCCACGCAACAGCAGACCGACGATTTGCTCCTCGCGAATACTAAATTTTATTGTTGCATTTGATGGTCGCGTTGCTTTGCTGCTCAGTGCCGCGACGACCTTCGCCGCAAAACCCTCTGTAATGTACATTTCCCCGATCTGGACTGAATGTACCGCTCGCAACAAGTCCTGAATCCGCGAACCTTTCAGGACATAGGCGCTCGCACCAGCGCCGAGCGCGCGGACGGCCACATCGACCTCAAGACAAGCCGTGAAAACCACGATTTTTGTCTTTGGAGCAACCTTGCTAACAACCGCGATCGCGTCGAAAACATTTCCCGGCATACAAAGATCGGCAATGATGATGTCGGGATGCTGATGAATTGCCAGATCGATGATGTCCTGGGCCGAAGAGCCGGTCCCGGAGACGCGAGAATTTGGGACATCAGAAAACAGTGCCGACACGCCGACGAGCATCGCCGGGTGATCGTCTACGAACGCGACAGACACGGTACTCATGGAAGACTCCCAGACCGTTGTTTCTTATATTTCTCTGGTGATTGCCCCGTTAGTTATTTCTGCGCCCTTATCGTCCCAGTCGGATCATGCAAACTTTGCTACATGTTTTCAACCAGAAATATATATAGAGCGCTTCCGAAAGTTAATTCCGGCGCGATCGAACCTTTGTGAATGAACAGCCGGTCACGGATAGAATATTGTGAATGAACAGCCCGGTCAGATGATCTACGGCGCTAGTAGTAGGCTTCGGCTTGCTTCGGCGCCAGCGCGTTAGAGCAAGGTACGGTTGCCTTCAGCACTGTGCCTCCGCCGGTGCGTGGTCTAATCTCAAACGTGCCTTGGAATCCCTCCACCCGGGTGCGCAGTCCACGCAATCCGAGGCCGCTATTGCTTTTGGGATGTGATAGCGCCTGTGCTGGGTCGGCCAGGCCACTATCAAGAACCAGCACCTCAATATTGCCGTTGTGCGTGGACGCCTGGACCTCCTGACCCCGGCCACCGGCATGCAAGAATGCGTTGTTGAGCCCCTCCTGAACGACGCGGTAGAGGCAGATCCGGATCGGAAGTGGTGCGTCCGCGGGCAGATTGGAGGCATGAAATGTTACGTCAGACCCGGTGGTGTCCTCATGTCGTTTAATCGCAAGACGCAAAGTGTCTTCGACGGACAGGTTCTGAAGTTCCGGTAATACGAGGCCATGCGAGAGCGCTCGAATTTCCGCCAGGACCTGGGAAATCAAATCGATCAACTGTTGAAGCTTGTTTGTCGCGACAGAGATCGCCCCCGAGGGGCGATTCTCGTCTCCGATGAGACCGGACGCCTTGAGCATCAAAAGACTGAGAAGTTGAACGGGTCCATCGTGAATGTCCTGACCGAGCCGCCCTAAAAGCTGCTCGTTCGACCGGGCGACGGAAAGGCGGGCGTCCTCCGCGATGCGGCGAAGCCGATCGTTTTGTCGAGCGAGAGCCTCCGCTTCCTGGATTTTCTGGTTCAGCGCATAACGATGATCGAGCGTGGCGACATTCGCTTTATAGACAAATAGAAACAGTATAAATGCCATTGGCAAAGTAACGGTGAGGACGACGACAATCGTCGTAAGCATAATTGATCGTGCCTCGGAAGCGATCGGCTCGCCGTCAAAATACAGTTCTCCGACAGCAATGATGTCTCGCGTCCCGGTTTTCTCGATTGGCGCGTAGACCTCGATCAGCGGCATTTCAGGTTCGTGACCGAAGTCGACTTTGGCGTCATGAAGGTCGTCGAACGTTGCGATTATTTCTCCCCTCATCACGCGATGGTGTCTGGTCGTCGGCAGTTGACGACCGATCAGTGACTTGTTTGTTGAATATGCGACGACGCGATCCGGCGTCCATATCTTTATGAGCAATACGCGTGCGCGCAGCTCGTTCTTCGATAATTCGTCAAGTCTTTCGAGTGCTTTCGGCGAGAAGGTCGAAGACGTCGCCAGTTCCTGTGCAATCGGCCCGATAAAGAAGGTTATCAGCGCTGTGCCCTCGTCGGCGGTATTGCGAAGCATGGCGTCTTTCGCAATGCCTGAAAGCAGGTGAGCAAGAAGTCCGATCGAAACCAGCGCAGTGGCGGCAGCAGCGCCGACGAACTGAGGAAAGACACCAAACTTCAGCGACCGGGCCGTGAGGGGCATTGTGACAACACGATTGCATCTTGCCGTATCGTTTTGCGGTCGACCTTGCCGATTGCGTTCCTGTCGAGCGTGACCTAGCCGATCTCGCCCCGATGGTAGGGTCTTTTTTTAAAAAATCGAAGTCAGAAATATGGGATTTCACCCCCATCGTAGTTCCTATTGGACCAAGGTCCGATCCCTGACACCGCCATAAGTCGGTCCAAAGCCCTCCAACGGTTGGACCTCAGTGTGCCTAATCTGCCCGACCTAGGCAAATGCTCTTGCGCAGCCAAACCGTCTAAGACGACCCGAACAGTCACCGGCTGTGCGCGGTCAGGGCCGATCGCGTTCGGTCCAATCAGAGTGGTGGGAGCTGGTCATGGCGGTGAAACTCAACAAGCACGACCTCGAATTCATTCTGAAGCAGATCAAGATCGCCGAAGCGCATTCAAGCGGCATCCCGCTCAACGAGATTCGTGTCGATGAGAACGGTGTCTATGGCTGGAATGGACAACTCGCGATCAGCCAGCCGCATCTGCCGTATGGTCTTCGCACCGTCGACGGAACCTACAACAACATAATCCCGGGCCGCGAACTCTGGGGCGCCGCTGACCAGACCATGCCGCGCATGTTCGACCCCAACTGGCGCAACGAGACGGACACGTTTGACAGGAATGGCGAGCAGCCAGGCGGTTTGGTTGACAACGATAGTTACGATTCAGGCGGCCTCGGGGGCGATATCGCGGACGCGGACCCGCGTATTATCTCAAACCTGATCGCGGACCAGACTCCAAACAATCCAGCGGCGCTGATCGCGGCGCTGCGCTATGCAGGACATGAAGGCGATCTCACGGCCAAGATGGCGTCGGTGACAGAGCCGTTCTCTCTTCTGCATGCTGCCCACGTCGCTCAGGCCCGGGTCGACAGCTGGCAGAAGATGCTGGACGATTTGAATGCCGTTATCGCCACGACCCCGCCCAATCAGGCGATGCTGGAGAGCGTGCGCGATGACACGGTGTTGCCGGCCCTTGGCACGGCGCAGACCAATGCCGCAGCGGCGATTGCTGCCGCGGCTGGCGCTCAGGAAGCCCTGGATGTGGCGGCCGCGGATCTCGGCATCGAATTCGAAGTCGACGGCCGGTCACTCAGGATTCCGAACGTCGCACCCGACGAAGGGCTGTCGGCGCCTTTCAACGGCTGGATGACCTTTTTCGGTCAGTTTTTCGACCACGGGCTCGATCTGATCAGCAAGGGCGGCGACGGAACGATCTACGTTCCGCTTCAGCCGGACGATCCGCTTTACGTTCCTGGTGGCTTCACCAATTTCATGGTGCTGACGCGCGCGACGCAGGTGGCGGGGCCCGGCGAAGACGGGATACTCGGCACGGCGGACGACACGCAGCGCGAGGCTGTCAACGTCACGACCCCGTTTGTCGACCAGAACCAGACCTATACGTCGCATCCCTCGCACCAGGTGTTCCTGCGCGAATATGAGCTCGATGCCGAGGGCAAGCCCGTAGCGACCGGCCGCCTGCTCGACGGCGCCAGCGGCGGCCTGCCAACCTGGAAAGACGTCAAGGAAAACGCGCTGAACTTCCTCGGTATCGAACTGACCGACCGCGACGTTTTCAACATCCCGCTGATCAGGACTGACCTGTACGGAAAGTTCATTCCTCATCCGGACACCGGCTTTGCACAGATCATTATCAATATCGGGCCGGATGGCATTCCGAATACGTCCGACGACATCACCATGAGCGGGACGCCGGGCGATCCGGTCAGGCTCAATCCCAATGACGGCGGCATTGAGCCGGCGCGAACGTCGCACTCCTTCCTCGACGACATCGCGCACAACGCGGTGCCCGTGCTCGACACGCAGGGCTTGCTGATCACTGACGGGACTAACGTGCCGGACACTGATCCAGCCGGGAACGCAGTGCAGTTCAACCCGCTGACCGGCCGCAACACCGAGTATGACAACGAACTGCTCGATGCGCATTTCGTCACCGGCGACGGCCGCGGCAACGAGAATATTGGCCTTACCGCCGTTCACCACGTGTTCCATTCCGAGCACAATCGCCAGGTCGCGGTAACCCAGCTGGAAATCCTGAAAACAAAGGATCTCGATTTTATCAACGAATGGCTTTTGACTGACCTGACGCAGGAACAGGTGGACAGCATCCCAACCGGAGGTCTCGCTCTCGCAGAACATGCGCAAACGCTGAATTGGGACGGCGAGCGCTTGTTCCAGACCGCGCGCTTCGCCACCGAGATGCAGTATCAGCATCTCGTGTTCGAGGAGTTCGGCCGCAAGGTACAGCCGATGATCGACGCGTTCGTGTTCAACACGATCACCGACATCGATCCGGCCATCTTTGCCGAGTTCGCCCATGTCGTCTACCGCTTCGGGCACTCGATGCTGACCGAAGAAGTCAAGCGCATGTTTCTTGACAGCGAGACCGGAGAGCCGATCCGCTACGATGAAAACGGCAACGCGGTTTCCGTTGGCCCGGACGAGCTTGGTGATTGGGCCCAGGATATTGGCCTGATCGAGTCCTTCCTCAATCCGATCGAATTCGACAAGGGCGGTACGATCTCGCACGACCAGGCCGCCGGCGCGATTTTCCGCGGCATGACACTGGTGCACGGCAACGAGATCGACGAGTTCGTCGTCGACGCGCTGCGCAACAACCTGCTCGGCCTGCCGCTCGACCTCGCCTCGATCAACATCGCGCGCGGCCGGGACACCGGCATGCCCACCCTCAACCAGGCGCGGGCGCAGCTGTATGAGGCCTCCAGTTCGACCTTCGTCAAACCCTATGAAAGCTGGTCGGAATTTGCCGCCAATCTCAAGAACCCGGCATCAGTGGTCAATTTCATTGCGGCCTATGGCACCCATGCGTCGATTCAGGCTGAGCAAACCATCGAGGGCAAGCGCGCCGCCGCCACTGCTCTTGTCATGGGTGTTGAGGTCGTCGTTACGATCGACGGGCAGGAGCGGACATTCTTGCCACCCTCTGACCGTCTCAACTTCCTCAATAGCACGGACGCGGGAGTTGGTGGCACAAACTGGAGCACAGTCGAAACCGGCCTCAACCACATCGATCTGTGGATCGGCGGTCTGGCCGAGAAGAAGATGCCGTTCGGCGGCATGCTCGGATCGACCTTTAACGCAGTGTTCGAAGCGCAGCTCGAAATGCTGCAGGATCTCGACCGGTTCTACTATCTCACCCGCACACAAGGCCTCAACCTGCTCAACGAGCTCGAGAATAACGCATTCTCGAAGATGGTCGCCGCCAATTCCGACATGACCGACCCTGGCCCGGACGGCATCGTCGGCACCGACGACGACATCGAAAGTCCGTTCCGCACCGGCGTCGATCCGTTCGCCAAGCACGACTACGTGCTAAACATCGATCCTGACAAGCAGATCGAGGCCGATCCGGAGCATGACGACGCCGCCCTCAACGCCATCGGCATGACCAAGGTTCAGCGCGATAACTTGCTGACCGGAAATGTCAACGAGGCAGAGCTTAAAAACTACATTCGCTTCATCGGCGGTGAGCATGCCGTGATCGGCGGCTCGGCCGGTGACGACACCATTATCTCCGACTTCGGCGACGACGCCATCTGGGGCGGCGCGGGCAACGATCGCATCGAATCCGGCGCGGGCGTCGACTTCGTGATCGGCGGCTCCGGCAACGACATCATCACCGATAGTGGCGACACCGGTGACTTCATCAAGGGCGAGGACGGCGACGACGTGATCGCCAACTCCAACGGTCTCGACGTCCTGATGGGCGGCGACGGCAAGGACGTATTCTTCGTCGGCGTGGATGCCACCGAGGTATTTGGGGGCGAAGGCGATGATTTCATTCTCGGCGGTGCCGACGCTGACTTCCTTATGGGTAATGAGGGTGACGACTGGATCGAGGGTGGCGACGGGTTCGACGTGCTTTCCGGTGAGAATTCGGAGCTGTTCTTCAATTCATCCATCATCGGCCACGATGTGCTGTTCGCTGGCGAGAACGAGAACGACTTCGACGCTGAATCCGGTGACGACATTATGGTCCAGGGTGAAAGCGTCATGCGCAACGAGGGCATGTTCGGCTTCGACTGGGCGATTCACAAAGGCAACCGCATCGCCGCCGATTCCGACATGCGAATTCCGATCTTCACCACGGTTGCTGATGACATCCTGCGCGACCGCTTTGACCAGACCGAGGCTCTGTCCGGCTGGATGCACAACGACGTACTGCGTGGTGACGACCGTGGCAGCAAGGAGGAGATCGAAGTCGAGCTCGACATGACCAATCACGAGCTCACCCAGGCCGGTGTCAACCGTATTGACGGCCTGCGCGCATTGCTTGGTAACCTGATTGCCGACGCGCCGACCGGCAATGATCCCGCTACCGGTAAGCCATGGGATTTGGAGAAGATCGTCGCTTTCAAGGCTGGCAATATTCTGATTGGCGGCGATGGCAACGATACCATCGAAGGCCGAGGCGGAGACGACTTCATCCACGGCGACGCCTGGCTGAACGTAAGAATTCGCATCACCGCCGCTGGCCAGGAAAACACGGCGGTAAACGAAATCGCCACAGTCGACACGCTCAAGCACGTCTTCACGCAAGAGCAGGTCGATGCGTGGAAGCCTGTCAATCCAACGACAACCGAGGAGCTGGATCACGCTGCTTATCTCCAGTCCTGGGTCGGCAAGTCGCTGTATGAGCTGATGACGACGCGAGTCATCGTTCCCAATCAGATGCATATCGTGCGCGAAATACTGTATGACGAGGATCCGTCAAACAGTGTCGACACCGCGATCTTTGCCGGAAACAAGGATTGGTACGAGATAACGGAATTTGAGGACGGTTCGGTTCGCGTGGCGCGTCGCGAAATGGAGGAAGTCGATCCTCAGATCGACGAAGGCACCGACACACTGGTTGGCATCGAGCGCATCCAGTTCGCCGACCAGACTGTGGTCCTGCAGCAGTCCGGCAATCATGAGCCGGTCGGGCGTTTGACCCTTACAGGGCTTCCCGCCCGTGAAAACCAGATGCTGACGGTCTCGGCGGAAAATGTCTACGACGCCAACAATCCGGGCGTCGCCGGGCTGGGCAACGTTGGCACCATCACCTACCGCTGGCAGATCGAACGCAACGACGGCACGGGCGACTACATCAACATCCCTGGCGCCTTCGGGAATACCTTCACCCCGGGCGACGAGCATACGGGTCTTCGCATCCGCGTTGTCGGGACCTATGTCGACGCCGGCGGCGTCACCGAAACCGTGATGTCGCTATCGACGGATATCGTGATCGGCGAGAACGATGAGCCGGTCGGGCCGCTCCTCATCAGTGACACGACCCCGACTCTCGGCCAGCAGTTGACGGCGACCGTGGCCTTCACCGATCCGGACGGCATCACCGATGCGTTCGAGGAAGGCCTGCTGACCTACCAGTGGGAATACTCCACCAACGGTGGCAATTCTTGGGCGCCAGCAACGCCCGAGCAGGCAACCCCCGAATTCACGCCTGCCTCTGAGCACGTCGGCGCAATATTGCGGGTCGTCGTTCGCTACACCGACGATTTGGCAAACAACCACATCGTGGTGTCGGCTCCAACGAGCGTGGTCGGTACCAACCTCGTGGCCAGCGGCAACGCGTCCGCAAGTGGAACGGCCGGTGACGACATCATCGTTGCCATCGATCCTTCCGGCAGCAACACGCTGGAAGGTCTTGGCGGCAGCGATGTGATCCTTGGCGGCGGCGGAGACGATACGCTTGACGGCGGCGAAGGTGCTGACGTCCTGACCGGCGGCACCGGGGCGGACAATGTCGACGGCGGTGCCGGCGACGACACGCTCATTTATCACGAAGGCGACGGCGTCGACACGCTGACCGGCGGCGACGGAACGGACACGCTGAGCTATCTCGGCACGAGCGGAGACGATCATCTCAGCGTCGCGTATGACGGCAACGCGATCACCGGCATCGAAGACGGCACAGTCGCCGGGATCGAGAATGTCAACGCCGAGATGTTCGACTCGGCAAGCGAGACGGATGGCGATACGCTCGATTATGGTGCGACATCCACTAATGGCGTGAACGTCAACCTGCTGACCGGAAGCGCCTCTGGCTTCTCATATATCCGCAACATCGAGAACGTCATCGGCACGGCGGCAGCCGACACGATACAGGGTGATAACGATCCCAACCGCCTGGTGGGCAACGACGGCGCCGATACGCTTCGCGGAGGCTTCGGCGGCGACCGCCTCGAAGGTGGGGGCGGAGACGACCGCCTTTATGGCGAGGCCGGCGACGATGTGCTCGTCGGCGGCGACAGCACGAGCGGCGGCTCGCCCATCACCGGCTACGACCGTCTCGATGGCGGCGCGGGCGTGGACACCGCGAGTTATGTGGATGCGTCCGCCGCCGTGACCGTCGACCTGTCGCTCGTCGGCCCACAGAATACCGGCGGCGCCGGCAACGACTGGCTGATTGACATCGAGAACCTGATCGGAAGCAATTTCAGCGACACGCTGACAGGTAACAACTCCAACAACGTCCTTGATGGAGGCGGTGGAGCCGGGGGCGATAGCGACGACCTGATGATTGGCCTCGGCGGTGACGACACCTACATTATCGACGACGTGTCTGGAGCCCTTGCGACGCAGCGCGACAGGGTGGTCGAGGCTGTCGGTGGCGGCAACGACACCCTCATGGGCTCGGTTGCGATCGATCTGAACTCTGTCGCCTTCGTCGGGCAGGAAATCGAGAACATTGTCCTCATCGGCGATGGGAACTTCGCCGCCACAGGCAACGATCTAGACAATCGCATCACCGGAAATTCCGGCAATAACTTGATCGACGGCGGCCTCGGCAACGACATCGTCGTCCTGACCGGACAACTCACCAACACCTCGTTCACGTACAACAACGCTCAGGCCGATCTGCGCGTGAATGTCGGGCAGGGTACGGACCGTCTGCACAACATCGAAGGGCTCGAGATCGATGGTGTCGTCTACAATCTGATTGAAGGAGGAACCAACGACGCAAACACCCTCAACGGCACGAATGGGGACGACATCCTTGCGGGCGTGAACGGCGCCGACACGCTGATCGGCGGCGACGGCAACGACATTCTGGTCGGCGGCAATGGCGCCGACAGCATGACCGGCGGCGCCGGCAATGACGTCTATTTCGTCAACGATGTAACCGGACCCCCAGCCAATCGGGACCAGATTTTCGAGGGCGCCGGCCCTGCCGGCGGCATAGACACGGTCCACATCTTCGACACCAACGAGACGAACACGATCACGTCGTACGACATGGCGACCCTCGCCGCCAACGTCGAGAATCTGGTGGCGGTCGGCGACACGGCGCGCACCATTGCCGGCAACGGCGAGAACAACGACATCACGACCGGCAGCGGCAACGACGTCATCAGCGGCGCTGCGGGCAACGACATCTTGCGTGGTGGCGCTGGCGATGACGAGCTCGACGGCGGCGAGGGCGACGACGATCTGATTGGTGGCGAAGGCGATGACGATCTCATCGGCGGCGCCGGCACCGATACCGCTGTATTCGCCGGGAAGGCCGCCGGCTACTCGTTCGCTTTCGATGTCACCGGCACCGTACTGACGATCGACGATATCGACAGTTCGGACGGCGACGAGGGTAGTGCCCGCCTGCTGCAGATGGGGACTACCGATGCAATCGAACGCGTGCAGTTTGCTGACCAGACTTTCGTCGTCAACACCGGTGACGACGGCGATAACACGATTGTCGTTCCCGGCGGTGTCGGCCAGATCATTCTCGGCCGAGGCGGCACCGACGAAATCAGGGGCAGCACCGGCAACGACATCATCATCGGGGGTGCCGGGGATGACCTGCTGTTCGGCAGCGATCTTCCTGACGGTGATAACGCCGTCATCGGAGATCTCGACGACGATACCTTCATCTGGAACGCCGGTGACGGCAGTGACACGATCAACGGCGGCTTCGAAGGCGCCGGCGGCGACCTGCTCGTCATCAACGGAAACGCGGAAGCCGAGATCTATCGTATATACACCATCGACGAAGCGATTGCCCGGATCGCATACGAAGACGGCGATGTCGGCGGCGATTTCGAAGCGGAAATCGTGATCACCCGCCAGGTTGGAGCCGGCGACGAGATTGTCATCGCCGCCATGACCGACATCGAAGAGATCATCATCAACGGCACGGCGATCGCCGGAAGCGGCCAGGTCGGCAACGATACAGTCCAGATGTTCGGCGACTTCAGCCTGACCAGCCTGCGTCCTGAAACGATCACCGTGGTCGGCGGAACGGGCGACGATACGGTTGACATCTCGTCGCTGCTATCGGCGCACCGGATCGTCTTCAAGACCAAGGGTGGCAACGACATCATCATCGGGACGCTGCGTCCGCAAGATGTGATTGAATTCCCGGATGGTTCGACGATCAGTGATTACCAGGTTGAGACCAACGAGAATGGCAGCTTTACGGTGCGGAGCGCCACGCATTCGGTGACGTTCTTCAGCACCGGTGGCCTGCCGCAGTTTGGCAACGACGACGGGGACGACGACGAGACGCTGCAAGCCCCCATCGACGATGACGATGATCAAGGAAATAGCGGCGGCGACGACGATAATAACGATGACGACGACGACGACAACAACAACAATGATAGCAGCGACGATGACGATGATGACGACGACAGCGCTGGCGATGACGATGACGACAGCGATGGCGTTGATGACGAGGGCGATAGCGATGGCGTTGATGACGAGGGCGATAGCACGGGCACCGGCGGCAATGTGACCGGTCCCGGTCTGCGCACCGGAACCCCGCAGGGGGACGTGCTGATCGGAACGGCCGGTTCGGACAACATCGTTGCCCTTGCCGGCGACGATGTGGCGATCGGCGACGGCGGCGCCGATACGATTTCGGCCGGTGATGGGGCGGACTTCGTCGACGCCGGTTCGGGCCGCGACGTGGTGATGGCGGGCGCGGGCGACGACCAGGTGTTCGGCGGCGCGGAAGCCGATACAATCTTTGGCGATGACGGGGCCGACCGGCTGTTCGGTGGAGATGACAACGATCTGATCGTGGCGGGCGCCGGCAACGACACCGTGTTCGGTGGCGGTGGCAACGATACCATCGTTGCCGAGACCGGCGACGGCAATGACCTCTATTTCGGCGACGAAAGTGATGGCGGTGTCGGCAATGATACGCTGGACATGACCGGCGTCTCGGCGGATGCCACGGTTCATCTCGGCAACGGTCCGTTGGCGAAGGGCTATGCCCATAGCAGCGAAACGGGCGCCGACACGCTGTGGGGCATCGAGAATGTCAATACTGGCCTAGGCAATGACACGATCACCGCCAGCAACGCGGTGAACGTGATGGATGGCGGCGCCGGCAACGACACCTTCGTGTTCCCGACCATCCAGGCCGCCAATGGCGATCGGATCGTGAGCTTCGAGCCGGGCGACAAGATCGACCTGAGCGGCATTGACGCCGACGAGACGGCGTTGGGCAACCAGAGCTTCACGCTGGTAAGCGGCGGCGCGTTCACTGCGGCAGGCCAACTCTCGGTGAGCTTCGAGAACGGCGTGACGATGATCCGCGGCAATGTCGGCGGCAATCTGGATGCCGATTTCGAACTGGAGGTCGAAGGCTACGTTCCGACCAATCCCAATCTGACCCTGTGAGGCTGCTCGCTGCGGCCGGAGGCTGAACAAGCCTCCGGCCGATCGGGGGTACGGTGGGGAGTTGGACAAGATGGCCAAAGAAAGAGAACTGACGGCGGCGAAGCGTCAGAGGCTTCTGGAACTGACGGCCGGCTTTCGCGGAATCGTCATCTTCCTGTTCGTCATCTCGGGGATCATCAACATCCTCGCGCTGACCGGCTCGGTCTACATGATGCAGATCTATGACCGAGCGCTCACCAGCGGGAGCGTCCCGACGCTTCTCGTTCTGTCGACGCTTGCGATCGGTCTCTATCTGTTCCAGGGCTGCTTCGACGTGATCCGGTCACAGATCCTGATCCGGGTCGGCGCGAGGCTTGATACCAAGGTGGCGCCGCTCGCCCATCGTGTGGCGATCGACATGCCGCGTTACGGCTTTTCTTCCTCGGAGGCGCTCGACCGCGGGCGCGACGTCGACACGGTCAGAAGCTTTCTCGGCAGCCAGGGGCCGATGGCTCTATTCGATCTGCCATGGATGCCGATCTTTGTGGTGTTCGTTTATATCCTGCACCCGCTGCTAGGTGCGCTGACACTGGGAGGTGCTCTCATTCTGACGATCATCACGATCGTCAGCGAGATTCGGACCAAGACATTGGCCCAGACGGCTCGGAAAGCGACCGTGGTCCGCAACACCGTCGCCGATTCCAATGCGCGCAACGCTGAAGTGATCAAGGCGATGGGCTTCGCCGATCGCGCGGTCGAGCGGTTCAACGTTGCGAACCGCGATCATCTCGATCTGCAGACCAGAACAAACGATATCACGGGGACATTCGCGGCGATTTCGCGCGTGTTGCGCATGCTGCTGCAATCCGCGGTACTCGGTCTTGGCGCCTATCTGACGATCAAGGGAGATTTGTCGGCCGGCGCGATCATCGCGGCGTCCGTGGCAAGCGCGCGTGCGCTGGCTCCGGTCGATCTGGCGATCGGAAACTGGAAGAATTTTGTCGCCGCGCGCCTCTCCTATAGCCGCCTCCGCGATACCGTAGTGGCGCTGGCCTCGTCGGTCGAGCCATTGAAATTGCCCGCGCCGAAGCAGCTGTTCACCGTCGAAAAGATCACCGTGGCCGTGCCTGGGTCCGGACGTGTGATTCTCAGCGACGTGGGCTTCGAACTGAGCAGTGGCCAGGCGCTCGGCGTGATCGGTCCGAGCGGCGGCGGAAAAACCACCCTGGTCCGGGCGATGACCGGCATCTGGCCAGTGGTGCGTGGCAGCATCCGGCTTGACAATGCCGACCTGACGCAATGGCCCGACGAACTGCTCGGGCGGCATATCGGCTATCTGCCACAGGACGTCAGCCTGATGGACGCAACTATCGAAGCCAACATTTCGCGCTTCGAGGATCGGCCGGACCCGGTGAAGGTGATCGAAGCCGCCCAGGCTGCCGGAGTGCACGAGATGATCGTCAAGCTGCCGGAAGGCTACAACACGCAGCTTGGAGCGAACGGCACGGCGCTTTCCGCCGGTCAGCGTCAACGGATCGGATTGGCGCGCGCAGTTTACGGCAATCCGTTCCTTGTCATCATGGACGAGCCGAATTCGAATCTCGACAACGAGGGAGAGGTCGCGTTGACAAACGCGATCAAGAGCGTTCTTGCGCGCGGCGGCATCGCGATCGTTGTGGCGCATCGGCCGAGCGCACTGGTCGCGGTGGATTATCTGGCGGTCATTCAGAACGGCCGCCTCGTATCTTTTGGGCCAAAGCACGAGATCATGCGGCCGGTCGCTCAAGCTGCCGTGGACTCCAGCCGACGGGTGCTCGCATGATACAGGTTCAGGCATTCCGAAACGCTGAGCAGCAAGGGTCGCAGGGCGGCCTCCCTGAGGAATATGCGAAGGATCGCAGGGACGAGGACACCAAGCCTGCGCGCAAGCCGCTTCTGTTCCTCGCTGTTCTGCTCGGTGTCATCGCTTACCTGCAATCGTTCATCGCGCCGAAGCCTGCGCAAGCGCAGACGGAGCAGCAGGACGATGAGGAAGCAGGAGCGTATGAGCCGGAGCGCGCCGCAAAGGCTGGCGATGAAGACAGCGAGAGCGCCCCCGCGAAAGACGAATCCGACGAGGAGGAAGAAGACGCCGACAACATTCTGTTCTTCACCTCTTCGTTCATCCCCGAATTCCTCGCCAATGAGGCGCCGGCGCTTGAGTTCAGCAGCGCTGGGCGACTGGCTCCCTCATCAAGCCTGCGGCCGTTCGGTTCGGGCCAGGCGCTTTTGGAGGGTTTCAAAGCACCTCCGGTGCTCCCCGACTTCGGGACGGGCGGTGGCGGTGGCATCGGCGGTGGTGGCGGCGACATCGGCGGAGGTGGCATCGGTGGCGGCGGTGGCATCGGTGGAGGTGGTGGCGGTGGCATCGATGGTGGCGGCATCGATGGTGGCGGCCTCGGTGGAGGCGGCGGCATCGGCGGAGGTGGTGGCGGTGGCGTCGGTGAAGGTGGCGGCATCGGCGGTGGCGGAGGTGGCGG
>Ga0180215_1002729_pt1 | contig 17352 bp, 13 predicted proteins | sample eDN3rd37CBELigBY_FD_128871 | JGI IMG/M metagenome (GOLD analysis project Ga0180215, IMG submission 128871) | Enriched backyard soil microbial communities from Emeryville, California, USA - eDNA 3rd pass 37_C BE-Lig BY (version 2) (version 2) | ecosystem: Environmental > Terrestrial > Soil >... | reverse complement strand
GTATGAGCCGATCCTGCTGTCGGTGCTGTCGCTCTCGCTCAGCCGCTGCTCGATTCTGGCGGTCGCCCTGCGGAAGAACGCGCGCGCGATGGCCACGAAGATCTGCTCTTTGCTGCCGGCGACGGAGTACAGGGTCGACTTGGAACGCTTCAGCTGCCTGGCCAGGTCTTCGATGCTCAAGTGCATGAACCCGTCGCGGATGACCAGCGAGATCAGCTCGTCGATGAGCTCTTCGCGGCGCACGGATGCCCGGCTCGCGGTTCGTCGCTGCGTCGCCGCCTGCTGCGGCCGGTTGGGTGCGTGTGCCATACTCTGCACAGTACCAGAATGCAATCTGTAGTACCGGTTCAAGTACTGCGTGAAATGAGCAATGATGCCCGCTACCCGCCTGATGCCCACAGAAGAAGCACAGGAGCTGATCGATCTCGCGCGAGAGATCGCCACGAAGGAACTCGCCCCGCGCGCGCCCGAAGCCGAACGAGACGAGGTGTTCGCGCGCGACATCTTCCGGATGCTCGGGGCGGCCGGCCTCATGAGCCTCCCGTACCCGGAACAGTTCGGCGGGGGAGACCAGGCCTCTGAGGTGTACCTCCAGGTGTTCGAGGAGCTGGGCACGGAGTGGGCCAGCATCGGTGTTGGGGTCTCGGTGCACGCGCTCTCGTGCTACCCGCTGGTCACCTACGGCACCGAGGAGCAGAAGCAGCGCTGGCTGCCCGACATGCTGTCGGGGGAGACCCTTGGGGCGTACTGCCTCTCCGAGCCGCACGCCGGTTCCGACCCCGCAGCGATGCGCACGCGCGCCGTGCGTTCGGGCGACGGTTACGTGATCACGGGCGCCAAGGCGTGGACGACGCACGGGGGCGACGCCGACTACTACACCGTGCTCGCCCGCACCTCAGACGACGGGGGCAGGGGCATCAGCTGCTTCCTGGTGCCCGGCGATGCTGAAGGCCTGAGCGCCGCGAAGCCGGAGCACAAGATGGGGCTCACGGGCTCTCCGACGGCCACCATGAACTTCGACGGCGTCTACGTGGAGGAGGCCCGCCGCATCGGCGAGGAGGGTCAGGGGCTTCCCATCGCGCTCGCGGCCCTCGACTCCGGCAGGCTCGGGATCGCCGCCGTCGCAACGGGGCTCGCGCAGGGCGCTCTCGACCTCGCGATCAATTACGCCAACGAGCGTGAGGCCTTCGGCAAGCCCATCATCCAGCACGAGGGGCTCGGGTTCCTGCTGGCCGACATGGCGGCGGATGTCGCGTCGGCCCGGGCCACCTACCTCGCTGCTGCGAGGCTGAAGGATGCCGGTTGGCCGTTCAGCAGGGAATCGGCGATCGCCAAGCTGGTCGCCACCGACAACGCCATGAGTGTGACCACCAACGCCGTGCAGGTGCTGGGCGGTGCGGGCTACACGCGTGACTTCCCGGCAGAGCGCTACATGCGGGAGGCGAAGGTCATGCAGATTTTCGAGGGCACCAACCAGATTCAGCGGCTGGTCATCTCGCGCCACCTGACGCGCCGCTAGCGCCTCGGTTCGCGCGCGAGCCGTTTCCGGCCACCGGAGCGTGCCGCGGCAGCCTCATCGCGCCGAAAACGCCTCGCGGGTGGATGTGCTCGAGGGGTGCGGCGCCTCAGCGGTCGGGGAAGCCGTGCGGAAGTCCGTCGAGCACAGGTGCGAGACGGTCGAGGTGCTGCCGCTCCAGGTGCAGGGCCGCAGCCTCGCGCTCCCGGCGCAGGGCGGCCACCGCGGCGAGGAACAGCTCGGGGTCACCGCCGGGAACCGGCGACACGAACACGGCAGCCTCCGCCGCGAGCCCCCGGGCGATGCGCTCGCGGGAGTCGGGGGAGTGCCCCGCGGCCTGCCTCAGAAACTGGGCGATTCGTCGGGACAGGCCCGCGGGCATCCGTGCCACGTCTGCAGTCTTCGACCACTGCACGAGCGAGAGCGGAACCCCGAACACGGGGTGCTCCACCGCCGAGATCCGTTCGTGCTGGCTGTACGTGCCCGCAAGGTAGTCGCCCAGGCGTTTCGCCTTCGAGTTCAGCAAGCCCACCAGGGTGGCGATGCCGCCGAAGGTGAGGAACAGCTCGAGCACTCCCGCCATGGCCCGGATGAACGCGTGCCGGAACCCGATGGCCCCTCCATCGTCACGCACAACGCGGGCGCCCACCGCGAGCTTGCCGAGCGAGCGACCCTGCGTGAGAAGCTCCACCGACATGGGAACCGCGACGATGCAGAATACGAACGCCACGATCGCAACCGTGCGCTGCATGCCCTCATCGAGGAAGGCGGATGCCACAGGCGAGAGCACCAGCAGCACGATCAGCAGGTAGACCAGCAGGTAGGCGAACACGTCGATCGCAGCGCCGGCGGCCCGCAGCACGAACCCGGTCGGCCGCAGGTCGAGGGCAACGGCCTCGCCCGTGATGAGCTCGTCCTCCGCCGCCGGGGCGTAACCGCCGCCCGCCGAAAGGCTCGGCGCAGACGGTTCAGACATGCCAGTATCTAATCAGATGGATCTCGACGCATACACCGCCGCGCACCGCGAAGAATGGGACGAGCTTGCCCGCCTCGGCAAGAAGCGTCGGTTCACGGGGGCGGAGGCGGATGCGCTCATCGAGCGCTACCAATCGGGCGCCACCCAGCTCTCTGCCATCAAGACCACGGCGGGGCAGTCCCCGCAGGGGGAGCAGCTCTCGCTGAGACTCTCCCGTGCGCGGCTGCGCTTCACCGGGGCGAGCAGCAACGTGCTGAGTGCGCTGCCCCGCTTCTTCGGTGCGCAGCTGCCGGCGGCCCTGTATCGCATCCGGTGGTTGTCGATCGCGGTGGCGCTCGGGACGGGCCTCGTGGCCGTCCTGTACGCGGTCTGGGCCCTGAACACGCCCGGCGTGCTCGCGAACGTGGGCACAGCGGAGTTCCAGCGGCAGTTCGCCGAGCACGACTTCGTCGACTACTACTCCGAGCATCCGCCGGCCTCGTTCACGGGTCTCGTGTGGAGCAACAACGCCTGGCTGGCCGCGCAGTGTGTCGCGTTCGGCATCGTGGGCGTCTACGCTCCGTACCTGCTGTTCACGAACGCCCAGAACCTGGGGCTCTCCGCCGCCGTGATGGCGGCGAACGACCGGCTCGACGTGTTCTTCCTCTACATCTCGCCGCACGGACAACTCGAGCTGTACGCGATCTTCGTGGCTGGTGCGGCCGGCATGCGCATCTTCTGGGCGTGGATCGCGCCCGGCGCGAGAACCAGGGGCCAGGCGCTCGCCGAGGACGCGCGCGCTCTCATGACGGTCGCGATCGGCCTCGTGTTCGCGCTGCTGCTGTCTGGGCTCATCGAGGGCTACGTCACGCGGCTCGACTGGCCGTGGCCGATCAAGATAGGCATCGGCACCGTCGCGCTCGCTGCGTTCCTCGCCTACCAGTGGGTGCTTGGGCGTCGGGCGACGCTCGCGGGGGAGACCGGCGACCTGGCCGCGTTCGAGGCCGGTGCCTCACGCCTGGTGGCCGGCTGACGCCCCAACGATGACGGCTCTTGTCGAAGATGACTGTGCCCGTAAAGCGCGCATCGTCGACAAGTACCGTCATCGTTGAGTCGGGCGGCGGGCGGGAGTGTGGCGGGCGGGTGCGGGGCGGGCACGCCGCCCACCGGTCACAGGCGGCCTGCGGCCTTCAGGGCGAGATAGCGATCGGCGACAGCGGGCGGAAGGTCGAGCGGTGCCCCCACCACCACGTCTGCTCCGAGCTGACGGATGGCGGCAGACACGCGCGCGGTGTCGAGCAGGGCACGCTCGGCTGCTGCCGCGCGGAACACCGCATCGCGGGTCGACCGGTCGGCCGTCGCCTGCACTACCGTCGGGTCGGTGACGGATGCCACCAGCACGGTGTGCTTGCGCGTCAGCTGAGGGAGCGCGGTCAGCAGCGACCGCGACGAGCCGGGTGTGGTTATGGAGGTGAGCAGCACCACGAGGGAACGCTGGTTGGTGATCGACCGGACGAGCGACGGTGCTGCGCTCCAGTCCATCTCGATCAACTCTGGCTCGATCGGGGCCATGGTGTCGACCATGCGGGGCAGCAATTCTGCACCGGATGCTCCGAGCACGCGCCCGCGCACCCTCCTGTCGTAGACAACGAGGCTCACCCGGTCGCCAGCGCGTGAGGCGAGCGCCGCCAGCAGCAGCGAAGACTCGAACGCCGTGTCGAGCCGCGTCTCGTTCTCGATGCGTGCCGCCGCCGTGCGCCCGCTGTCGACGATGATCACAACCTGCCGGTCACGCTCGGGGCGCCACGTGCGAACCACGACTTCCTGCCGCCTGGCTGTGGCGCGCCAGTCGATCGACCGCACGTCGTCTCCGCGCACGTAGTCGCGCAGCGAGTCGAACTCGGTTCCCTGCCCGCGGATCATCACACTCGTGCGCCCGTCGAGTTCGCGCAGCCTGGCGAGCCTGGACGGCAGGTGCCTGCGCGAGGTGAACGCCGGCAGCACCCGCACCCGGCCGGGAACGTCGAAGGTGGCTTGCCGCGCGACGAGGTGCAGCGGCCCGAACGACCTCACCGTCACCTGGGACGCTCGCCGTTCTCCCCGCCGAAACGGCGTGAGCCGGGTGACGACGGCCCTGCGCTCGCCGGGCGGCACGCTCAGCCGCGCCCGGGTCGGCGTCGCTCCCGCCGACGGCTCCCAGGCGTCGCGCACGATTCCGTGCATCCGTCGGCGGCCCTGGTTCACCACGTACAGCGTGGCGTCGACGCTCTCGCCCAAGCGAACCCGGTCCGGTACGGTGCGGCTCAGTTGCAGCGCACGCGGCGACCCCGCGGCGAGCAGGTCGATCACCCCGATCGCCACGACGAGCCCCAGCCAGATCAGCAGCATCCCGGGGTCGTCGAAGTAGACGATCGGCACAATGCCGAGCGCCAACAGGGCGACGAACCAGCCGGAGATGGCCACTCTAGATCGGCACCTGAACCTGCTGCATCACGGAGCGCAGGATGCTGTCGGCCGACACACCCTCAAGCTCCGCCTCCGGCCGAAGCTGGATGCGATGGCGCCACACCGGCAGGATCATCGCCTGCACGTGGTCTGGAGTGATGGCATCCAGTCCACTCAGCCAGGCCCACGCCTTGGATGCCGCCAGCAGTGCCGTGGTTCCTCGCGGGCTGACGCCCAGCTTCACGGACGGGCTGTGGCGTGTTCCCCGCGCGACGTCGACGATGTACGCGAGCACGTCGGGACTGACGGTGACGGATGCGACGGCCGCCTGCGCCTCGGCGAGCAGGTCTGCCGTGAGCACGGGCGTGACGCCCGCCGCGGCGAGGTCTCGCGGGTTGAACCCGGCGGCGCTGCGCACGAGCACCTCGACCTCGTTGTCGCGCTCCGGCACCTCCAGCACCAGTTTCATCAGGAACCGGTCGAGCTGCGCCTCCGGCAGCATGTAGGTGCCCTCGTACTCGATCGGGTTCATGGTGGCGGCCACCATGAACGGTGCGGGCAGCGGGCGCGTCTGCCCGTCGACGCTCACCTGGCGCTCCTCCATCGCCTCGAGCAGTGCTGACTGCGTCTTGGGTGGCGTTCGGTTGATCTCGTCAGCCAGCAGGATGTTTGTGAACACCGGCCCGGGGCGGAAGTCGAATTCGCCCGTCTTCGACTCGTAGACGAGCGAACCGGTGACGTCGCCCGGCATGAGGTCTGGCGTGAACTGGATGCGCTTGGTGTCGAGTTGCAGGGTGCGGCTGAGCGTGCGCACCAGCAGCGTCTTGGCAACCCCGGGCACGCCCTCGAGCAGCACGTGGCCGCCGGCGAGCAGCGCGATGATCAACCCGGTGACGGCGCCATCCTGCCCCACGACCGCTTTGCCGACCTCGGTTCTCACCCGGGCGAATGCCCGCCGCAGCTCGCCGCCATCCGGTTCTGCAGTATCGGGTGCTGCGTTCAATTGTTCACTCGTCATGCGTTCATTCTCCCGGTGTGGTCGGTGCCCGGTCGGGCGCGGCGCGTGACTTCCGTCTCGAGCCTCAGCAGGTCATCCGACAGGCGGATGAGTTCTCGGTCTGTCGTGGGTTCCGCCTCGAGCAGCAGTCGCCTCACCTCGTGCAGGCTGATTCCGGTGACGGATGCGGCTGCCCCCGCGACCTCTGCCACGCTGGCTGAGGTGGGCAACCCGCAGGCAGTGCCGATGCGCGCAATGGTGCCGACGCGGAGCGCGTCGAGGGTTCGCAGACGCGCGCCGGACTTCTGGTACAGGCGAGCGCGCCCGTCGATGGTCTCGTTCGCGGGCACCGTGACGGGAAGGTGTTCGACCACCAGCGGCCCCATCCTGCGCCCCTTCCACACCCCGGCTGCGATGACCGTGAGCGCGAGCAGTGCGAGCACGGGGCTGAGCCAGGCCGGGGTGAGGTCGGCGATGGTGGCGGTGCCGCCGACCACGTCTGCGAGGCTCGGCTGGTACCAGACGAGCGTCGGATGCTCGCCGAGCAGCCCGAGCACGAGGGCGGCGTTGCCCGCCTCTGCGACCCTCTCGTTGGTGAGGGCGTCGGATGCGCCGAACACCGTGAGCGCGCGCCCGCCCTGTTCGATGCGGATGAGCGAGTAGATGTCGTCACCGCTGCCGAGGCAGGCCTGCGCTGTGACCTCGTCGGTGTCGACGCGGTAGCCGAGGCCGCCTCCCGTAACCGTGCCAGCCCGGGTCACCGCTGCGACCGCGCAGTCGGCTTCGAGGTTTCCCGAGACCCCTCCCGCGGTTCTCACCGCTGGGGCGACCTCACGCAGTTGCCCGAATGTCGCCTCTACCAGCACGGTGTGTGCCGCCAGCTGGGCGAGCTCCGTGATGCGTTCGGGCTCGAGGTGATTGGATGCGTCGTGGAGCAGCAGCGTGGCATCCGTTCCCGAGAGCGCGCCTTCCGCATCCTCCGCGGTGTCGACGACGATGACGTCCACTCCCTGGTCGCGGAGCACCTCTGCGACGGCCATGGCACCCTCCGGCCCTGCGTTGGTGGCGGAGAGATACACGCCCTGCGACATGGTCGCGCCCTGCACCACCATCGTGATGGTGCCAACCACGATCGCTGCGATGGCTGCGATCACCCAGAAGCGTGCACGCTTCAGACTTGTGCGCAGGGTGGGGGTGGCCAGTGTCATCGACGCACCTCGCCATCGCCCTGCGTGCCTGCGAAAGCGCCCACCGGCATCCGCGCTGCCCGCAGGGACGCCTCGAGTGCCGCAACCTGACGGTACTCGGCCTCCGTGCCCGCCTTACCCAGGTAGCGCACGCGGTCGAACGAGTCGGCGGCCCGAGCCAGGCCAGACGCGAGCTCAGGGAACGCATCGCCAGCCCGAGACGCGAAACCGTGCGCAGTCGTTCCCGGCGTCGTGGCTAGGATGGTGCGCTCCGCGAGCCCGCGCGCGATCGCCCGGAACGACTCCTCGATGGCCACAGACCAGTCGCCGCGGGCCGCAGCAGCCGCCGCGTCGCGTCGCAGGGTGTCCGCGGAACGCGCGTCGTCGTCGCCGAACAGTTCGCCCGTGACAGCGCTGCGACGGTTCAGGGCGGGCATGCCGAAGATCACGAAGGCCGCAACCAGTGCGGCCACCACGATCACGACGATGACCGCCAGCAGCAGGGGGGAGGGGCCGGCAGGCGTGCCCGTGAAGAGCGACTCGAACCACTCGAAGATCGCCGCAGACAGCCGATCGAACCATGTCGGCTTTGCTGCCTCGTACTTCGGGTCGCTCAGCTCCCTCAGAATCCAGTCGCGGGCCTCATCGGCCTCCGGATCGACCGGCACCTCTGCCCACAGCGCGGCGACACGGCCAACCGTCGTCATCGCTCACGCCCAGGGTGAAACGCTCTGGGCCGGAATCCCCGGCGCGGTTCCACCCTTCGGCAGGTACGGGTCTGCGGGGGTGCGGCCCGCGCTCGACTCCTCCACGAAGCGCGCCAGGTCGAGGTCGAGGCCCTCCTTGCGCATCCGCAGGTCGATGTAGATGAGGCCGGTGGCCGCGCACTGCACAACCAGCGCGACGGATGAGAGCACCAGCACGACGAGCATCGAGACCACGTAGATGGCCGCCACCACCACGACCGTCACCGGCCCGCCCGTACCGTTCGGGTCCATCAGGATGAGCACGAGCGGCGCGAGGAACTGTACGGGAGCGGAAACCACCTGCACGGCGATGCCCACAATGACCGCCACCAGCAACTGGATGCCGAAGACCCGCCAGAAGTTGCCGTCGATCAGCCTCCACGAGCGAACAACCGCGTCGCGAAGCGACAGGCGCTCGCCCATGAGCACGCTCGGCACCAGAGACACCCTCGTGCCCAGCCACACGGCAGCAGCCACGAACCCGAGGCCTCCGAAGATGCCGACGACCACCGCGAGTGCAACCCCCACCGGCCCGATCAGGGTCAGCAGCACGATGAAGACTGCGAGCAGGGCGATCGCGACCAGCGCGACCAGGGTGATCAGAAGCATCCAGCCGATGAGGGCCCACAGGCGCCCCTTCGCGCGCGCCCACAACTGGCGGAGTGTCGACTTCTCGCCGAGGGTAGCGCGCTGGATCTCCAGCATCAGGATGCCCTGAACCAGTGCGAGTGCCACCATCGACAGAACGCCGGGAACCAGCGTAGACAGCAGAATCGCCACGACCGAGCCCGCCGCGATCTCGTCGGCGTCAGACGCGTTCGCGGTGAACAGGCGCGAGAAGGCGGCGAAACTCACGAGGCCGGTGACCGCCAGAGTGACGAGGGTGATGACCAGCTGCACGGCCAGCGCGAACCCGAACGTTGGGCGCGGGTTGCGGCGCAGCACCTGGAACGAGCCCGTAAGGATATTGCCCAGCGTGAGGGGGCGAAGCGGAATGAGACCAGGCTTCGGCGGTGCTGTCCAGCTGCCCACGGGCGGTGCAGTCGGTGAAGGTGCCTGCTCAGGCGCGGCCGGGCCGTAGGCGGACGGTGCAGGTGCCCCGGGCGCTGCTGGCGGCATCCACTGCTGTTCGTCGCTCACGAGTTCCCCTCACCGATCGCTGCGAATGGGCGGTCAGACGTATGCTTTCACACTCAGCTACTCTTGTGCCAAGCGCCGCAGGCCCGGAAATGCGGCGACGGAACAGAAGACGGGACGATGAACGCGCGCATCCTGGTTGTAGACGACGACACCGCCCTCGCCGAGATGATCGGAATCGTCCTGCGCACAGAGGGCTTCGAGCCGCTGTTCTGCACAGACGGTGCTGAAGCGCTCGCCGCCTTTACCGAGCACAAGCCAGACCTCGTGCTGCTCGACCTCATGCTGCCGGGCAAAGACGGAATCGCGGTGTGCGCCGACATCCGCAAGGAGTCCGGCACGCCCATCATCATGCTCACTGCCAAATCAGACACGACGGATGTGGTGCGCGGCCTCGAGAGCGGGGCAGACGACTACGTGGTCAAGCCGTTCAACCCCAAAGAGCTGGTCGCGCGCATCCGCACCCGCCTGCGCCCGAGCCCAGAGGTCACCAACGACCGCCTGCGCATCGGCGACCTGGTGCTCGACGTGCCGGGCCACGAGGTGCGGCGCGGCGAGCAGAAGATCAACCTCACGCCGCTCGAGTTCGAGCTGCTGCTGGCGCTCGCGATGAAACCGCACCAGGTTTTCACGCGCGAAATGCTGCTCGAACAGGTGTGGGGCTACCACTACAAGGCAGACACCAGGCTGGTGAACGTGCACGTGCAGCGCCTGCGTGCCAAGGTCGAGCTCGACCCAGACAGCCCCACCATTGTGATGACCGTGCGCGGGGTCGGTTATCGTGCAGGTTCCACCGATTAGCCCAGGACCCACACCGCTCGGGATGCGGCTGGCCAGGTTCTGGAGGGGAGCCGGCCGAATCTGGCGCACCTCCCTGCAGTTCCGCACCGTCGCCATCGCCGTCATGCTCACCGGCCTCGCCGTCACCGGCATCGGAGGCTACATGGCCGTCGTCATCGGCGACAACCTCTTCGACTCGCGACGCGACGAGGTCGAGACCGAGCACGTGAGGGCGACCCTCCTGGCGCAGGACCTGTTCGCCGACGCGTTCGACGTCGAAGACCCGGCACAGGTCGACCTCGAGAACCTCGCCATCACGGTGAAGAACAACATCCTGTCGTCGACGGCGAGCCCGGGAACCACGGGCTTCACCATGCTGCGCACGCCCGGCCAGTCCACCCCGCGCACCATGCCGAGGCCGCAGACGCAGGACTTCCCCGAGGTGATCACGGCAGACCTGCGCCAAACAGTCGCCGACGGTTCAGGGCGCGTGTACCTGCAATCGGTGACCCTGCCATCCGGTGCCCCAGGCCTCGTCGCTGGCTCGCAGGTCGACGTGCCCACGGCGGGGCAGTACGAGCTCTACCTCGTCTACGACCTCACCAACGCCCAGGCGACCCTCGGCTTCGTTCAACAGACCATGGCCCTCGGCCTTCTGCTGCTCGTGGTCATGATCGGTGCCGTCACCTACTTCGTGGTGCGCCTCGTGGTCGCGCCCGTTCAGGCGGCGGCGCAGACCAGCGAGAGGCTCGCAGCGGGCCAGCTCGAGCACCGCATCCCCGTGCAGGGTGAAGACGTGCTCGCAACCCTGGCTCGTTCGTTCAACGGCATGGCAGACAGCCTGCAGCAGAAGATCACCCGCCTGGCAGAACTGTCACGCGTGCAGCAACGCTTCGTCTCGGATGTCTCGCACGAGTTGAGAACACCGCTCACCACCATCCGCCTGGCCGGGGACGTGCTCTACGACCAGCGCGAGACGTTCTCACCCACAACGGCACGAACGGCAGAACTGCTGCACGCCCAGGTGGAGCGCTTCGAGCTGCTGCTCGCAGACCTGCTCGAGATCAGCCGTTACGACGCGGGCGCGGTGGAACTCGACCTCGAGCCCACCAACATCGTGCGCCTCGTCGAAGACGCCGTCGACAGTGTGCAACTGCTCGCGGCAGAGAAGGGGTCAGACCTGCGACTGGTCGCACCGGGTGGGTACTTCGAGGCAGAGGTCGACCCGCGACGCATCCGTCGCATCCTGCGCAACCTGCTGGGCAACGCGGTCGAGCACGGTGAGGGTAAGCCGATCGTCGTGACAGTGGACAGCAACAGCACGGCCATCGGCATCACAGTGCGCGACTACGGAGTCGGCATGGAGCCCGCCATGGCCAACCGCGTCTTCGACCGCTTCTGGCGGGCAGACCCATCACGCAAGCGCACCATCGGCGGAACAGGTCTCGGCCTCGCGATCGCCCTTGAAGACGCCGCGCTGCACGAGGGCACACTGGAGGTGTGGTCTGAGGTCGGAAACGGAACCTGCTTCAGGCTGACCCTGCCCCGCGAGCGAGGCGTGAGCATCCTCGTCTCGCCCATCGACCTGCCGCCCGCAGACGGCCCGCCACTCGAGGAGGCGATCAATGACTGAGCGCACCAGACGGATGCGACGGGTCGCTGTTGCCGCGCTCGGCGCCATCACGGCGCTCACCCTCGCCGGCTGTGTCACCATCCCGAGCTCCGGGTCTGTGCTCGTGGGGCGGGAGGTCAGCGACCAGGGGTTGCAGGGCCGCACCGAGTTCCTGCTGGAAGGTCCCGTTGAGGGCGCAGACCAGGAGGCCATCCTCACCGGGTTCATCGCCGCGTACAGCGGAACCGGAAACTACGACGTCGCCAGGCAGTTCCTGGCCGAAGGGTTCGACGAAGAGTGGGACCCGCGCGAGAGCGTGCTGGTGCGAACCGGGAGCTGGCACATCGACCGGGTCGGCGAGACGGCGATGGAGTACTCCATCGTCAACAACGCCATCGTCGACCGCGACGGCGTCTACACGAGCTTCGCGCCGACGCCGCACACGCTCGGGTACGAGTTCGTGCTGGAAGACGGGGAGTGGCGCATCAGTGCTGCACCAGACGGCATCGTGCTCTCGAGCGGCACCTTCGAGGAGTTCTTCAAGGTGCACGCCATCTACTACCTCGACCCCACCGGCCGGTTCCTCGTGCCCGACCTGCGCTGGTACCCCAGCGGCACGGCGGCCGGCAGAATCGTCAGCGCCATCCTCAATGGACCGCCCAGTTGGCTGGAGGGCGCGGTCACCACTGCGTTCCCCGAGGGAACCCAGCTCGCCCCGCCCAAGCGCGTGACCGTCGAGTCGGGAATCGCCCAGATCGACCTGAGCGCTGAGGCGCTCGCCGCGAGCGACGGCCAGAGGCAGCTGATGCGCGCCCAGCTCGAGGGCAGCCTGCGCAGTCTCAGCATCCCCAGCGTCGAGCTGTCGGTGGAAGGCACGCCGCTGACCATCCCACCACTGGGCCCGAGCGCCCCGCAGCTACGGCCGCAGATCAGCAACCAGCTGCTCGTGCTTCGAGACGATGAATTCGGTTTCCTCGCCGGGGATCGCATCACGCCCATCGACGGACTGAGCAACAAGATCGTCTCCACCGAGCCGAGGGCGGTCACGCTCGGCGCAGACGGCATCAGCGCCGCCGTGCTCGGCCGCGACGGCGTCTACCTAGTGCGCAGCGCCGTCGAGGAGCCGACGCTCATCGACGGCAGGAATGGCCTCATCGCTCCCGACCTCGACCCGCACGGGTATTTGTGGAGCGCCCAGAGGGCCGGCGCATCGAGCATCCGGGTGTTCGACACCAACGGCAACGTGTTCCCCATTCAGACGACGCTGCCGGCAGACGCGCAGATCGCGGCGATCTCGGTGTCGCGGGATGGCGCACGGATCGCCATCCTCCTGCGCACCGAGTCTGGGCCGCGCGTTCAGGTGGGTGCGATCATCCGCGACCAGAACCGCGACCAGGTGCCACTCTCTATCGGCGATGCGCGCATCGATGCTGCTGCGGGTTCGGGTGATCCGGTCGACGTGACCTGGATGGACGAGCTCACGGTGGCGACCCTCACCGGGTCTGACGATGACTTCTCGGTGACGTCGTTCCAGGTGGGCGGCAAGAGCAGGTCGCTGGGCAGCCCCGGTGTGGCTACGGCCATCATCGGCGGTACCAGTGAGAACGGCTTGCGCGTGCTGCGCGCCGACGGTGTGGTCGCCATCAAGCGGCCCAGCGGCTGGCAGGCCGGCCCGGAGGTCTCCCTCATCGCCATGCAGCGCTGACGCCGCCTGCTGCGCCCCGCCCCGCGCATCCGCCCGACGACGTCGCCCCGCGCAGGCGCCGCCCGCGCATCCGCCGCAGCGCCTGCCGAAAACGAAGGAGAAACCCGCTCAGCGTGCGTCTGTGGCAACGACACGCCGCATTTCGTGGAGTATCTCCTTCGTTTTGAGCGGGGCGGGGCGGCCTCCACAGGGGGCGGGCGCGGCGGCCATCCACGGGGGCAGCGCAGACCCGGCGGGAGCAGAGCGGATGCCGTGAGCATGGCTGGATGGGAACCGTCAGCGACGCGATGCTCGACGCTCTCGCCGTGCTCATGCCGGTCGAGTGCGTCGGCTGCGGCGCCCCCGACCGCAGCGTGTGCAGCGCATGCCGCGCGAGCCTCCGCGCCGAGCTCCGGCAGCACGCCTTGGCCGACGGAACTCCGGTGCTCAGCGCGCTCGACTACAGCGGTGTTGCACGCGCGGCCATCCTGGCGTTCAAGGAGCAGGGAAGAACGGATGCGACGCGCGCGCTCTCCGCGCCGCTGCGGCAAGCGCTGTGCGCGGCCCTGGAGTCGTGCGGCACTCCGGCGACCGAACTGGTCTGCGTGCCCACCAGTCGCAGCTCGTACCGGCGCCGCGGGTACGACCCGGTTCGGCTGCTCGTGCGGCGTTCCGGCTTCCGAACATCCGGGCTGCTACGGCACAGCCGTCGCACTGAGCATCAGAAGGCCCTCGACCGCGAAAGCCGGGGCGAGAATGTCGTCGGTTCGCTGGCCGCGAGGGTACAACTCACCGGCCGGGAAGTCATCGTCGTCGACGACGTGATGACCACGGGAGCCACGCTGACGGAGGCTGTGAGAGCCATCCGCGAGGCCGGCGGAAGGGTCGCGATGGCAGTGACTCTTGCTCATACTGCACGCCGTTTCAACACGCACAGAACTAACTGACAGGCAACTAGTGACTTCCACAGAAAGGCGGTCTACGGTAGCCGAAAGAAGGCGCGAACGGTCGCCTGGTTCCGCGGGCGGCGCGTCGCATAGGAACTAGGAGGACGCCATGGAAATTTCCATCAACGGACGCAATCTGGGTATCACGGATCGGTTCCGTGACTATGCGACAGAGAAGGCAGACAAGGTGGCGCACCTCGCCCCTCGCGCCCAGGCGTTCCAGGTGAAGGTGAGCCGCCACAACGAGAAGAACGGCTCTGGCGGGGAAGACCGCGTAGAGCTCACCCTCATCGGACCCGGCCCGCTCGTTCGGGCCGAGTCGAACGGATCCGACAAGTACGTCGCATTCGACCTCGCCCTCGACAAGCTGCTTCAGCGCGTCCGTCGCGCGAAGGACCGGCAGAAGGTGCACCGCGGCAACCACCGCCCCGTCTCTCTCCACGAGGCGAGCACGGCAGGGTTCAATGTGGTCGACATCACCCCTGCCCCGCCGGAGCTGCTCGAGACGGTTCGTACTGGATCCATCCCCGTGCAGAACACGGAGGAGGCGGAGGAGACGCCGTGGAGCCCCGTCGTCATCCGCAAGAAGGTGTTCCCCGCCAAGCCCATGACGGTGGACGACGCGCTGTACCACATGGAGCTCGTCGGCCACGACTTCTACCTCTTCATTGATGCTGAGACCGACCGCCCGAGCGTGGTGTACCGGCGCAAGGGTTGGGACTACGGCGTGATCGGCCTGCAGTCAGAAGATGAGCTGCCGGAGGCGGCAGCTGGGGGTCGCAAGCGCAGGTGAGTCCGCGCATCCGGGTCCGCGTAGCGGGCGTCTGGTTGGGTCGGAGGGTTCTGCTGGTGTCGCCAGTGACCAGCTGGCAGAATCCTCCGACTCTGCGAACTGGGGTGCCGGATGCGCCCACTACAGCATTCGCTCAACACAGCGGGAGCTAGGATTGCTACGGTTTGTAGCTGGTGTCGTGTCGCGACGCCGTGCGACCCGAAGCAAATGGGAGTAAATCGGTGGCCAATGTTCTAGAGCGAGTACTTCGTGTGGGTGAGGGCCGCACCCTGCGCCGCCTGCAGCGTTACGCGGCAGCGGTGAACCAGCTGGAAGACGACTTCACCGAGCTCACCGACGAGGAGCTGCGGGGCGAGACTGCGGAGCTGCGCGAGAGGTACTCCAACGGCGAGTCCCTCGATGATCTTCTGCCCGAGGCGTTCGCCGCCGTGCGTGAGGCGTCCAAGCGCACCCTGGGCATGCGTCACTTCGACGTTCAACTCATGGGTGGTGCAGCGCTGCACCTGGGCAACATCGCCGAGATGAAGACCGGTGAAGGTAAGACCCTCGTTGCGACCCTCGCCGCCTACCTCAACGCGATCACCTCGCGCGGCGTTCACATTGTCACCGTCAACGACTACCTGGCCAGCTACCAGTCAGAGCTGATGGGCCGCATCTTCCGCGCGCTCGGCATGACCACCGGATGCATCATCTCGGGTCAGACTCCCGCCGAGCGTCGCGAGCAGTACGCCGCAGACATCACGTACGGCACCAACAACGAGTTCGGTTTCGACTACCTGCGCGACAACATGGCTTGGCAGGCCAGCGACATGGTGCAGCGCGGCCACCACTTCGCCATCGTCGACGAGGTCGACTCGATCCTCATCGACGAGGCCCGTACGCCGCTCATCATCTCCGGCCCGTCGTCAGGCGAGGCCAACCGCTGGTTTGCGGAGTTCGCGAACGTTGCCAAGCGCCTGGTTCCGGGTGTCGACTACGAGGTTGACGAGAAGAAGCGCACCGTGGGCGTGCTCGAGCCGGGCATCGAGAAGGTCGAGGACTACCTCGGCATTGACAACCTGTACGAGTCGGCGAACACGCCCCTCATCTCGTTCCTGAACAACTCGATCAAGGCTGCCGCTCTCTTCAAGCGCGACAAGGACTACGTCGTGATGAACGGCGAGGTGCTGATCGTCGACGAGCACACCGGTCGCATCCTGATGGGACGCCGCTACAACGAGGGCATCCACCAGGCCATTGAGGCGAAGGAGGGCGTGGCTGTCAAGGCCGAGAACCAGACCCTCGCCACCGTGACCCTGCAGAACTACTTCCGCCTCTACAAGAAGCTCGCCGGCATGACGGGTACGGCCGAGACTGAGGCTGCGGAGTTCATGAGCACGTACAAGATCGGGGTCGTTCAGATCCCGACCAACAAGCCCATGATCCGCATGGACAAGCCTGACCTCGTCTACAAGAACGAGGAGGCCAAGTTCGCCCAGGTGGTTGAAGACATCGTGAAGCGTCACGAGAAGGGCCAGCCGGTCCTGGTCGGTACCACCTCGGTCGAAAAGAGCGAGTACCTCTCCCGCCTGCTGGCGAAGCGTGGCGTCCGCCACGAGGTGCTGAACGCGAAGAACCACGCGCGTGAGGCTGCGATCGTCGCGCAGGCCGGTCGGCTCGGGTCTGTCACCGTCGCCACCAACATGGCCGGCCGTGGTACCGACATCATGCTCGGTGGTAACGCCGAGCACCTCACCGTCACCGAGTTGAACCGACAGGGTCTCAACCCCACCGAGACTCCGGAGGAGTACGAGGCCGCCTGGGACGCCGTGTTCGAGAAGGTGTCTGCCGAGGTGAAGGCCGAGGCCGCGAAGGTCACCGAGGTCGGCGGGCTCTACGTGCTCGGCACCGAGCGCCACGAGTCGCGTCGCATCGACAACCAGCTGCGTGGTCGGTCGGGACGTCAGGGAGACCCCGGCGAGAGCCGCTTCTACCTCTCGCTGACGGATGACCTGATGCGCCTGTTCAATTCGGGCGCAGCTGAGTCGATCATGGGTCGCAGCAACGTGCCAGACGACCTGGCGATCGAATCGAAGGTCGTCAGCCGTGCCATCCGCAGCGCCCAGTCGCAGGTGGAGGCGCGCAACGCTGAGATCCGCAAGAACGTGCTCAAGTACGACGACGTGCTGAACCGTCAGCGTGAGGCGATCTACGGTGACCGCCGTCACATCCTCGAGGGCGATGACCTGCAGGATCGCGTTCAGAAGTTCCTTGAGGATGTCATCAACGAGATCATCGACGAGCACACCGCTGAGGGGCACGCCGATGACTGGGATCTCGACGCTCTCTGGACGGAGCTTCGCACGCTCTTCCCGGTGTCGATCACGATCGACGAGGTACTCAACGAGGCGGGTTCGCGCGGTCGGGTGACCCGCGACTTCCTGAGCCGCGAGCTGCTCTCTGACGCGCGCGTCGCTTACCAGAAGCGCACCGACTCTCTGGGAGAGGCGGCGATGCGCGAGCTGGAGCGCCGCGTGGTGCTCTCGGTGATCGACCGCCGCTGGCGCGACCACC
>Ga0180215_1002727_pt1 | contig 17354 bp, 12 predicted proteins | sample eDN3rd37CBELigBY_FD_128871 | JGI IMG/M metagenome (GOLD analysis project Ga0180215, IMG submission 128871) | Enriched backyard soil microbial communities from Emeryville, California, USA - eDNA 3rd pass 37_C BE-Lig BY (version 2) (version 2) | ecosystem: Environmental > Terrestrial > Soil >... | reverse complement strand
TCATCCCGACGAACGGAGGGATCTCGTGACTCGTTCGCGCTGCACGGGTTCAACGAGGACGAGATCCCTCCGTTCGTCGGGATGACAGGGGAAACGGGACAGCACTCCCGAACATGTCATCCGACAAGATCATTGTGGCGGACTACTCAGGATGCAGGATGATAGAGGCGGGGCTGACCGTCCCTTTGGACAGGTCACATTCCTGCCACTGACCGATGCCATATGGTGGTGCTCGTGCGAAGAATTCGGGCTGGTATCCGCACGTAGAGCAGGGAAGGCGGGCAGACGCACGATGCTGTGCACCCGAGTCAGGGCAAGGCCGCCCATGAGACTTGCCGTCGGATTGCTCGTCGGGTTGCTGGCGCTTCCACTTCTCACGCCAGATCAGGCCGCCGCTCAGGTATCTCCACCAACAGTCGTCTATTACCCGGCCACCGGGCACCACGTCGCCGAGCCGTTCCTGTCGGTCTGGCGTGCGAACGGTGGCTTATCGATCTTCGGCTACCCGCTGACCGAGGTGATCGAGGTCGACGGGATGCAGGTGCAGTACTTCGAGCGAGCGCGCTTCGAACGGCATCCGGAGAACGCCGGGACCGAGTACGAGGTGCTGCTGACGCTGCTCGGTTCGTGGCTGGCTGGAGAGCGGGACCACCCCGCCTTCACACCATTCCCTTCCGACACTCCGCCACCGACCGATCCGGGACGCGAATTCTTCCCCGAGACCGGCCACTACCTCTCGTACGGCTTCCGCGATTACTGGGAGACCCACGGCGGCCTGCGCGCATTTGGCTACCCGATTTCGGAAGAGTTCGTCGAACTGAACCCCGATACCGGTGTCGAGTACACGGTCCAGTATTTCGAGCGCGCTCGCTTCGAGTATCACCCGGAAAACGCCGGGACGTTCTACGAGGTGCTGCTGGGCCGGATCGGTGCACAGCGCGTAACGGCAGATGGGATCGACATCGCCCCGGTCGCTCGCAACGAGGGTGTGCCGGACTACGACGAGTCGCTCTGGGCACCGCCCCCGGTCGAGCCGCGCGGGTTGTCGCTACCGGTCCTGATGTACCACCGGTTCGGCGACTACGCCGAGCACTATCAGGTACCGTACTGGGCCTTCGAGCAGCAACTGGACTGGCTCCAGGCCAACGGCTATCAGACGGTGACGCTCGGCGAGGTCTACGACTACATGGCCGGAACTGGCTCGCTGCCGCCACAACCGGTCGTCATCACGCTCGATGATGGCTACCCCTCGCAGTGGGAGGCGGGTCAGGCGCTCTCGCGACGCGGGATGGTCGGCACCTTCTTCATCACGACCGGTCAGCCACACCTGGCCGACTGGCAGATCCGCGCACTGGCCGATGCCGGTCACGAGATCGGTGCACACACCATCTGGCACGCTGACCTGACTACGCTCTCCGACAGCCAGCTCGCCTGGGAACTCACCAGCGTCCGCGCCGAACTACAGGCGATCAGCGGCCAGCCAGTCGACTTCTTCGCCTATCCCTATGGTGCATACGACAATCGCGTCATCGCCGCGACTCAGGCGGCTGGCTACCGCGGCGCCGTGGCGGCCTGGGGTGGCCGCTGGTGGTCGCCCGATACGCCCTGGACGGAGCCACGGATCGAAGTGTCCGGCTACCTCACGCTGGATGGATTCATCGCGCTGATCCGTTAACGATCGATAACCTCGACTTTCAGCCACCACTCATTCGCTGTTTGGACCTTGACGGTCGTCATCCCCGGCGCTAGAGCGGATTGCACTGTGATTGCGTCGGTGCGATGCTAGGTCGCCTCGGAAGGAGGTGGCCGCATGCGCGCCAAGAGCCTGGATCTGCGTCAACGGGTGGTGGCGGCCGTCCATGCCGGCCATCCCACGGCCGAGGTGGCGACCCTGTTTGGGATCGACCGCAGCACCGTCAACCGCTATCTGCGTCTGGACGAGGTCGGCACACTCGAGCCCAAACCGCACCCAGGTCGTGTCCCCCACATCCCGCCGGCCCAGCACGATGATTTGGTGCGGCAGTTGCACCTGCATCCAGACGCTACGCTCGCCGAACACTGCCGTCGCTGGGAAGCGGTGTATGGTGTCGGTGTCAGCCTGGCGACGATGTCGCGCGCCATCCGTCGCGTTGGCTGGACGCGAAAAAAAGGACACTGGCAGCCCGGGAGCGCGACGAGGCCGCTCGGGCTGCCTGGTGGGCCGAGACCCTGACTCTCCCGGTCGATGACCTGGTCTTCGTCGATGAGACCGGCACCAACACCGCCATGGCCACCCGCTATGGCCGGGCACCGCGCGGACAGCGGGTCAATGGTCGGGCTCCGCGCAACCACGGGCCAAATACGACCGTGCTGGCCAGTCTGACGCATGCCGGGATCGGACCGGCCCTGCTGGTTGAGGGTGCCACGACGACCGAGGTCTTCACCGCCTACATCGAGCACGTCCTCATCCCCTGGCTACGGCCAGGCCAGATCATCATCCTGGACAATCTCTCCGCGCACACCGGCGAGCGGGTCCAGACCGTGATCGCCGCCGCCGGCTGTCAGGTGCGCTATCTTCCCGCCTACTCGCCGGATTTCTCACCGATTGAGTGGGCCTTCAGCAAGCTCAAGACCGGCTTGCGGGCGGCGATGGCGCGCACCCGTGATGCGCTGGAACGGGCTGTCGCCGATGGCCTGGACGCCATCACCGCCGACGATGCCCACGGCTGGTTCTACGGCTGTGGCTACGTCCCGCTGAGGCGATCACTATGAAAACCGCTCTAGAAACTGTACGTACACTCCTACGTCGTTTGTCGCAACGGTGCGATGCCGCCGGAAGAGGTCGCCAGAACAAGGAGCCATGCCATGATGCGATTCCTGATCTCGTTCGATGATGGTGCGATGTCGCACATCTCCGCTGAGGATTTACCCACCGTGTCCGACGCCTCGCACCAGGTGGTCCGGGAGGCCAAGGAGGCCGGCGTCTGGATCTTCGGCGGCGGGGTGGTGAGCCAGCAAGCGAGCATTGTGTCCACCGACGGGACGGTCGCTGCCGGTCCGTTCCCGGAGACCAAGGCCGTCATCGGCGGGTTCGCAGTCGTCGAGGTGCAATCACGCGAGGCCGCATTGGAGTGGGCCGCCAGGATCGCCGCTGCCTGCCGGTGCGCACAAGAGGTCCGGGAGATCGGGTACGACCCCGAATCCTAAAGCGAACTGAATGAATACGATGCCTATCTCGTAGGGACAGGTCTCAGACCTGTCCGCGGCCCGCAGGCCGACGGTTCAACACAGGAGCGCGTGACACACGAGCGCAGACGTTTGCGACCTTTTCGTTGCCCCCGAGGATCGGCGCGACGGCCTGCGGGCCGCGGACAGGTCTGAGACCTGTCCCTACGAGGAATGGCGCCAGAACGGACGGCTCATCATCGAGCCGTCCGTCCTGATTGGGGTGGTGGGGTGTGTTGGCTTAGCCGGAGATTGGTTCGGCGCAGTTGTCCTCACCTGGGAAGAGCGGGCGGAGGAAGAGGATGTAGGCGTCCTCATCGTTCTCGCCGGCCTCCGGGGTGCCTTCGCTGGCCATGACCCAGTGGGTCAGCTGGTTGGCCTCCTGGAGTTTCGGCAGCAGCGTCTTCAGGTCCTCGCCTTCGACGACATCGCAGTTGAACTCACCGGTCAGGTACGGGGTGCCGAAGTTGGCCAGGTCAGAATCCAGCGGCCATTCGAGCACCTGCGGCTCAAGACCCTCTTCGATCATCGGGGCGCTCGGCGAATCAGCCGGCAGGACCGCGATCTGCATCCGCTCGATCTCGTACTCGTGCGCTTCCTCGACGATCATCGTCGGATCGATCCAGAAGTCGACGCCGCTCATGTCCTGCATGAAGGTCAGCAGCTTCTCGCGCGCTTCGCGATCCTCATCGGAGATGTTCGGATCCTCACCAAGTTCCATCTCGAGCGCGTAGGCACTGACGACCGAGGTCTTGCCATCGGCGTTGACGGTGAAGACCGTCGTCGCGGCATCGGCGATCATGTCGTTGCGGTATTCGGCGTCACCATCGAGCAGGCCGGCATCCTTCGCCTTGGCCAGAATCTCCTGGACGCCCTCTTCGCTGAGGCAGGTCTCCTGCAGGTTCGGTAGGGCCGGGGCAGGATAGATCTCAATCTGCGGGCCCTGGACAACGTAGCAACCGTCGCCGAACAGGACAAAGACCGGCAGGCGGGTCATCAGCGTCTGCGGCATCACGAAGCCGCCGGTGTACTCGATCTTGATGATCACCTCATCGCGGCCAGTCGGGTGCTCGATCGTGTCCGGGTTCGTCGTCGGGCTGGCCGGCTCGTCGGTCGGCGATGCACTTGGCTCGACAGTCGGCGTGCTGCCGCCGTTACTGCCGGTGTTGTTGCCATTGTCGAGGTCTTCCTCCTCGCCACAGGCGAGCAGCATCGCTCCCAGGATCGCGAGGACGGCCATCATCGAGAACATGCGGACCATACGTGGCAGAATCGACTTCTGCGCCATCGTGGGTACTCCGTCTTCCTCATCAACCATCGGGCTGGATATCCGATCCACCCGAGAGACTTCGTTGTCTCTGCATGTGAGACGCCACCACCTGCTGGTTGGTTCCCGAAGCGTCAGGACAGTTTCTGAAGCCATCCTGCCGAGCAGGTGCCAGACTGTCCTGTCGGTTACTCCCGGATGGTGAACGTCGCGCTGGCTGAGAGGTCGGAGAGGATCGTGCCATTGCGGTGGGCGCGTTCGGTCGTTGCGCCGATGTGGAACTCGCCGCCTTCTGGTGATTTGCCTGCGCAACCGGCGAAGTGGCCGGGATCGACGAGTACCTCGAACGTGCCATCTGCCGCGACGATGATGCCGGCAGCGACCGTCGCAAAGCTGCTGTCGATCGATGGCGCTCCGTAGAGGTTGACGGTCGCGCCCGGATCGAAGCCGCTACCACGGACGACGATCTGCGTCGTGCAATCACCTTCGTCGCTGGCGAACGTCAGAACCGGGACGCGCTCGGCCGTTGATGGCGGCGCGACATCCTCCTTCGGCCACCAGAGCGGCCTCCAGACAGGCTGGCCAAGGTCGGCGACATGATCGTGAACGAGCCGGTGATCTCCACCACCGGCACTGATCACGTAGAGGTGACCGTTGCGGATCGTGCCGGTCGAGAGGTCGGTCCCTTCCGGCGCGGCGACGACGGCAATCTGGCGCGAGTCCGGCGACCAGCCGGGTGGTGACATCCCGTAGCCGGTGATATCGCCGAGCCGTCGTGGCGCGGCACCGTTGGCACCCATCGACCAGAGTTGCGTCTCGTAGTCCGGCTCGTTCTTCACTGGCGAGCGCAGGTAGGCGATCGACCAGCCATCCGGTGACCACGCCGGTTGGTACTCGTTGTCCGGCGTGTCGGTCAGCCGCGTCAGCCCGGTGCCGTCGACGTTGATAACGTAGATATCGCTGTTCCCCTCGCGGTCGGAGAAGAAGGCGATCCGGCTACCGTCCGGCGACCAGTCGGGAGCCGAATCGACACCGGGATGACGGGTCAGTTGATGCAGGTCGCTGCCGTCACGGTTAACGACGTAGAGGTCGCCACCTGTCTCGAACACGAGCGCGCTGCTATCCGGGGACCAGGCCATGTTCGTCCCGCGATCGACGCGGACGCCGTTGGTGATGCTCACTTCACGGCCACCAGCAGCCGGCACGACGTAGATATCGGTCCGCATGTCACGCGTCGAGACAAACGCGATCCAGACACCGTCTGGCGACCAGAGCGGGTCACGGTTATCGACGAAGATCGAGCGCTGGTCGACACCGGTTCCATCGGCACTCGCGACATAGACCTGAGCCGTCCCGCGCGAGTCGCTCGTCCAGCTCAGGTAGGCGCCATCCGGCGACCAGCCCGGTCCCCAATGAGTCGATGCATCGTTGGTCAGGACTTCCAGGTTGCTACCGTCGGCGTTGATGAGTGCGATCTGCGGCACACCACCGTGGTAACTGACGAACGCCAGCCGGCCGCCCCCTGGTAGCTCGCTACCCGGGTAGGTCCAGCCACGCGGACGCTGGGCATCCGGGTCACTCGCGACCGGCCGGTCAGCATCGCGGACGCCATTGAGGCTCTGGAACGTCGCAACCAGCAACAGCGCGATGAGGCTCACCATCGTCATCCCGGCGATGAGGCGGAAACCTGAGCGCGGTTGCCCGTGCCGGTCAGCATCACGCGGAATCAGCCGCAGCCGGCCAAGCGACCGGCCATCGAGCGGAACCGTCCCACCCGTCCGGTCCGTCTGCTTCCGACGACGACGGGCACCAATCCGGTTGAGGTGGCGCTGCTGCTGCTCGGCCGACAGCGATTCACCACCGAAGGCACTCCGTACCTCCTGCCCAAGCTCGTCGAGCTCGATGTCGATGTTGGTACGGTCAGTCACGGGTTGTGTCCTTTGAAAGCGACTCGGGAGTTGAGAACCCCTCCCCAACCCCTCCCCTATGAGGAGAGGGGCTCTTGTCCGTTGGTGTGTCAAGCCCCTCCCTTTCCAGGGGAGGGGTTGGGGAGGGGTTCGCAATACCCAGCAAGGCCGACGAGAACCAGTGTCGCATCACTCACCCTCCCCCAGCTCAATCGCCAGTCGTTTGAGCGCGCGCTGGAGGCGCATTTTGACGGCGCCTTCGGAAATGTCGAGGATTTCGCTGATCGTCGCGATCGGGAGTTCTGCAACGTAACGCAACAGGACGACCTGCTGGTGCTGGTCGGAGAGATGGCTGATTGCGCGGCGGACATCGTCGCGGCGTTCGATGCGCAGGGTTGTGGTCAGGGCGTCTTCGTCGTGCTCCTCGCGCTGGCTGCGTTTTGCCAGGAAGCGCCAGAGTTGGCGACTCTTGCGATCGCGATCGGCGATTCGGCGGCTGGCGATCGTGAAGATCCAACTCGCGAAACTGCCACGGTCAGGGTTGAAGCCGTTGATGCCTTCCATCGCCGACATCATCGTGTCGGAGACGATGTCGTCGGCGGCTGTCGCCGAGCGGGTTCGACCGAGGGCATAGCGATAGATGCGGTTGCTGTAGCGCAGGTAGAGCTGGGCGAAGCAGTCGGCATCGGTCCGCGCGGCAAGCGCCAGCGCCTCGTCGCTATCCAGCGGCATCACCGCCGGGACGACCGCCCGCTCCCCAACCTGCCCGAAGACAGTCCCCTTGCTAACCAACCGCGCCCCCTTCGTTCTACTGGCTATATCGCGCGGGGTGCTATCAGGGTAACGCTTGGCGAGGTGACAGGTGTCAGGTATCAGGTTTCAGGTTTCAGGAGTTATCGACCGTGTGGGCGCTTTCTCCCGATCCCTGACATCTACAAAAGGATCAGGGACTTGACCCATGCGGGCCAAACCCCTGATACCTGTCACCTACTCGTACCGCAGCGCCTCCGCCGGTGCGATACGGGCTGCCTGGCGGGAGGGGATCCAGGTCATCAGCAGCGCGGCCGCGAAGGTCGAGCCGAGGATGACGAGGAGGACCGGCCAAGGGATCACGAACTTGTCATATGCCTCGCCGAACTCGCCGCTCTGGACGAGTTTGTTCGAGAGCTGGAGGCCAAGCGCCGTGCCGGTCAGCAGGCCGATACCGACGATGAAGGCCGACTCGGCGACGAACGAGAAGGAGATCAACTCCCGCCGCCAGCCCATCGCCCGCAGCATGCCGATCTGCTGGCGCCGCTCGACGACCGAGCGGAAGGCGATCACACCAACAGCCGCGACACCAACGAACAGGCCGAGCGCCATGAAGCCCTCGATGATGTAGGTGAAGCCGGCTTCCTGCTTCTGCATCTCCTTGAGTTCGTCGGCGATCGAGACTCCCTGGACGCCGTTGGTCAGCAGGGCAGCTTCGACATCCTTCGCGAAGGCGTCGGCGCTGTCCTTGTCATCCAGCGAAAGCACGTACGAGGTCGTCGAGGTCTCGCCATAGATCGCATCGACGGTGTCCTGGTGCATGTAGAAACCATGCAGGCTACCGATCGTACTGTCGATGACACCGATGACCTTCACGGTATGCGGCTGGCCGGTGCGTGGGTCCATCAGCTCGACCGAGCGAGGCTCGAAGGTCTTGTCGTCGTCCGAGACGTCGGTCAGGATGAAGGCATCCGGATCGCCGGCGAGGTCGTCGCTCTCGACACCCCAGGTGTCGAGGACGGCCAGGTTCGGATTGGTCGCCAGCGCCTGGAGGATTGCCTCGTCCGTGTCGTAGCCGTTCGCACGGCCCTGGAAGGTCAGTTCGCTGTTCTCGATGAAGGCCGTGTCCATCCCGAAGACGGTGTACTGCTTCCACTCGCCAGCGTCGTCATCGTCCGGCCGGTCGCCGACGCGCAGGTCGGAGTTGAACTCGGACGGGTTCGTCAGCGTGCCGATGGCATTGACGCCACTGGTGTCGACGCCATTGGCTTGCAGGGTCGCCTCGATGTCGCCGATCGTGTTCGCATAGCTGCTGCGGGTATCGGCGCGGACTTCCCAGCCGGCGTTGGCCGTATCGCCGAGCGCCGATTCCTGCGAGTTCGCGTTCATCGTCGCCATCATGACCAGCGAGAAGATGATCAGGCTGAACATGGCGATCGTCATACCGGTCCGGCCAACGGCAGCACCGGGGTAGGCGACAGCGGTCCGGACGGCCGGTAGCTTGCCGCGCAGGAGGTTACCGGCCAGGCTGACACCCTTGAGCAGGATGTCGTTGTTCTGGACGATCACGATCGTCGCGCCCAGCACCAGGAAGATACCGCCGGTGAAGAACGACTCGATCCCGATGTCGTAGGTGCCGAACAGACTCTCGAAGGTGCTCTCCGGCATCAGCCAGAAGGTGACGATCCAGAGGCCGACGGCCGTGAAGACTGGCCGGCTCGGGACACCGAAGAAGCGCAGGAAGAGCGCGATCCCGAACGGCAGGATGCACATGCCGTTGGTGAACAGCATCACCTCACTGCTGGACGAGCCGCTCAGGGTCATGAAGCCGCCGAGCAGGGTGAACAGCGTCGCCCAGACAAAGGTCGACTTCTTCCGCTTCGGCGAGACGTAGTCCGGCATGTCACGGATCGCCGCGACGATGTTGATCCGGCTGATCTTCCAGCTGGAGATCACCACCGAGGCGAAGGTGATAACGGCGCCGAGGCTGTAGGCGACGACCATGCTCTTCGGCTCGACGTGCGGCTCGACCGGCACGTAGTCACCGACGATGGCCTTCAGCCCGGCCGCGATCCCGAAGGTGGCCGCGACACCAAGCGCCGCACCGACGATACCGGCCAGGATTGCGTAGCCGGAGCCTTCTGCAACGAACTGCTGGACAAGCTGGCGGCGGTGGGCACCGACGGCTCGCTCCATACCCATCTCGCTGCGCCGCTCGGAGGCCAGCATCGTGAAGATAAGGACAATCAGCAGGACACCCGACGCGACCGAGAAGAGGCCCAGGACGATGAAGATCGTCGTCAGTGTCGTGGCAATCTTCTCACCAGCATCGACGCGATCCTGCTTGAGTTCACTGACGCCGTAGCCTTCGCCCGACAGGGCATCGCGCAGCGCTGTGCTGACCGTGTCATTGTGGTCGAGACTGTCGCGGACCGTGCCGTCGTTCGAGATGGCGATCGAGGTGATCGCGCCGGGCTGGCCGATCAGTTCCTGCATCGCCTCAAGCGGCATCGCCAGGCCGGAGAATTCCAGCCCACCGCCGCCAGCACGCCGGACACCCGACAGCCACGAGTCCTCAGCGACGGCGGCGACCGTCACCTCGTGGGCGACATCGTCGACGTAGATCGTGACGGTGTCACCGGCGATGGCATCGATCTCGCCCGAGAGCCGTTCGGAGACAACGACGCTGTCCTCATCGAGGCCTGCGAAGTCGATCGCCGTGCCATCGGTCGCCTTCAGGCCACCGAAGGCATCCAGCCGGCTGCTATCGATACCGGACAACACGACGTCCGGCTCGGCCAGTTGCGCGCCATGGTTGATGACCGGCACGCGCGCATCCAGCAGTGGCATGACGCCATCGATCTCCGGGATCGCAGCGGCTGCCCGATCGACACGCTCCAGCGAGTCCGACGGTAGAACATCCTCAGATGTCAGAACCGTCGTGACCTCCGGCTCGTGGCTGGCGACGACCAGTTCATCGACCTGGCCGAGGTTGGTGTAGATGTCACTCGTCATTGAGTAGTTGACGGTATCTCCGGTGCCGAGCGCTGCCGAGATGATCATCGTCGAGAGCATCAGTCCAACGACGATCAGCACCGTCTGCGCCTTCCGGCGCGGGATGTTACGCGTCCCGAGCTTAAAGATGACGGGCCGCCGCCACGCCACCCACGCCACCGACAGGAGGCAGAGCGACAGCAGGATCAGCAGCGCAATCATCAGTCCGGTGATGGGTATGCCGAGGATGTCGTTCACGGTTGGAGCTCCTTTATTAGTTAGTCAGCCGGTCAGTTGGTCAGCCAGTCAGCTTCTTGCGCATAGCAATTGCTGACGGTTGACCACTGCGAGCCGACTCTGGAATCTGAAGGCTGATTACTGACAGACTGACTGGCTGACCAACTGACCGGCTGATCAGTCCGTCGCCACCGCGTCCACTTCCGCGAGGGCATCGTGGTTGACGACGCCGGCGATCTGACCGTCGCGCATGCGGACGATCCGATCACAGCGGTCACCGATGCCGGGGTCGTGGGTGACGATCACGAAGGTCAGACCGTCGCGGCGGTTGAGTTCGCGCATGAGGTTCATGATCTCGACAGCTGTCTTCGAGTCGAGCGCGCCGGTTGGCTCGTCAGCCCAGACGATCGTCGGGTTGGTGACGAGCGCGCGGGCGATCGTGACGCGTTGCCGCTGACCACCCGAGAGGCGGGCAGGCCGGTGGTTGGCCCACTTGCCGAGGCCGACCCGCTCCAGCGCCTCGTGCGCCTGCTTGCGGGCCTGCCGGGGCCGGACACCAGCCACCAGCAGTGGAAGCTCGACATTCTCAACGGCTGAGAGGACGGGCAGAAGGTTGTAGACCTGGAAGATGAAGCCCATCTTGCGGGCACGGTAGTCGGTGCGCTGGCGGTCGGACATTCTGGCGAGGTCCGCGCCATCGAGGGCGATGGTGCCGGAGTCAACATTGTCGAGTCCGGAGAGGCAATTGAGCAACGTCGTCTTGCCACAACCGGACGGCCCCATCACTGCCACCATCTCGCCAGGAGCGACGCTGAAGTCAACTCCCTTGAGAACCGTCACCCGATCGGTGCCGGTGTCGTAGGTCTTAACGACCTGGCGGGCATCGATGATCGGCGGTACGCCCAGCAGCGCCTCGCCATACGACTCGAACCCATTCGACGCGTGCTGCTTCCGGCTCATTCGGAGCTGGACCATGATTGGACCTGTCCCTTCCTTGAGGACAATCGCCCCGGCCCCATTGCCGGAACGTGTCTGTATGGTGATGGAAGGGGCGAATACGCACACCGGGCAGATTACGGGTTACGGGTTAGGTAGATTACGTGTTTGGGGGAACTGACCTCACCCCCCCAACCCCCTCTCCGACACGGAGAGGGGGGCTTTGCTCCCAGAAAAATAAGCCCCCTCCCCGAGTCGGGGAGGGGGTTGGGGGTGGGGTTCGTGACGGGCAGCAACTACGCCCCAAGCAACTCCGCATTAAAGAAGGTAATGACCCGCTGCTCGTACTCGTAAGGGAACCGGGATGGGAGTAAGGACTATCCCACCTCGGTTCCCTGACTGGTGTGCGATCGCGATCAAGCCGCGGTCATCTCAGGCTAGGTACCTGGAAATTCGAAGCGGACGAGCCAGATGGGGGAGCGTCCAGCGGCGTGGCTACGCCAGCCGGAGCGTGCGGCCCAGCCACTTGCGCGTAGTTGATCGGCCAGCGCTGACCCTTCTGCGGCGACAATGACCCGGGGTTTCGGGTGCTGCTCAGCGGCGAGCAGGCGGTTCGTCGTGCAAGGCGCTGATTGTGACAATGTCTGGGCCATCATGACAGCTCGTCCCTTCGCACTGGGTCATCGGACGGGGACATCCACCCGGCGCCGGTACGAGCCGTACGTGACGGATCAGGCTGCCGGTTGGAGGCTATCGGCCGGATCGTTGCGGTGCTCGTGCAGCCACTTGAGGAAGACCATCCGCCGGACCTGCTCGATGTCCTCGATCATCTCGATCATCGGGTAGACGGCGCGTAACTCCTCGAGCCGTGTGATCTGCTCGGGGCTGAATCCCTGAGCCACCAGTTCGGTCGTCCCGGCCGTCGCCTGCGTCGTTGCCTGCATCGGTGAATCCCTTCACTGGAATCCTCACTCCCAGCGTCGTTGCTGGGATATACGCATTGTGAGGCAATGAGACCTCGCGCACATCGGGTGAATTACGCATTTCCGACTACGCATTTGGTCGGAGTCCGGACAGCAGGCAACAGGTAGTTCGCGCCAGCGTCACGAACCGGGCAATTCGCTCTCGACGACGAGCCCGATCCGAAGGGCGGTGGTCGCTGCGGCAGTCCGCGAATTGACGCCCAGTTTGTTGAAGATGCTGCCGACGTGGCCCTGAGCGGTGCGATGACTGATGAACAGTTCCTCGGCAATCTGCCGGTCGGAGCGGCCAGCGACGAGGAGCCGCAGGACCTCCATCTCGCGGGCTGAGAGACCCACAGCGGGCGTTGGGCGGGGCTGCGTAACGGCTGGACTGGCAGGAGTCGTTGCTGCCAGGTTGAGGAGTTCATCGATACCGAGGGAGCGGCCGGCGTTCCAGGCAGCAGTGAAGCCCTCGTTGCCGAGATGACGCTGAATCTCTGCCAGTGCCCGCTCATAGGGACCTGACAGGAGCGGCATGAAGGCACCGCTATGCTGCTCGCGGAGCGCTTCGGAGCCACCGAGCAAACGCGCCGCATAGTCGTAGTGGCCGGTGAGCTGTGCGGTAACGCCGAGTTCGTTTATGGTCCGCGACATTCTCCACCAGTCGCCCACCTCGTACCAGAGCCGGACGGTCTGACGATCGAACTCGATTGCCCGTTCGAGGTCATTCTGCATTCTGTAGATGCGACCCAGATGACCGAGCGAGAGCGCGATGATCCACGTATGGTTGCTGGCACGACCCAGCGCCAATGCCTCCTCGATCAGCGCCGTCGCACGGTCGAGATCACCGCTCTCTCGATAGATCGCGCCGGTTCCGTTGAGGGTGACGGCGAGCCAGGGTCCAGCATCCAGTGCCCGAAAGATCGCCTCAGCTTCTCGATACAGTTCGAGCGGGTATTCCGGCTCCCGTCGATCGTCGACGACATCGGCCAGTGCGTAGAGTGCGATGCCAAGTACGGCAGGATCGCCAACAACACGCGCGACCTCCAGCCCATGCTCGTGCATCGCGACGGCCGTCTCGAACTCTCCGACGACTTCGGCGAACCAGCCGCTGATCGTGTTGAGCCGTAGCCAGAGCAGGGTTGGTGTCTCATCGAGCGCTTCGAATGCGCGCGCTGACCAGGTCCGGCCAATCGTCAGGTGCCCACGGGTGAACCAGAACCACCAGGCACCAACGGCCATCTGTGCGGCCCGCTCGACCTCGCCGGTTTCCAGCAACCAGCCCAGCACGGCCAGGAGGCTGTCGTGCTCCTGCTCGAGCCGGTTGAGTGCGGTCTGAGAGGGGACAGCGGTCATCGTCGCAGCCGCGTCCGTAACCAGTGCCTGACACCAGTCGGCGTGTCGCCGTCGAGTGTCGGCGTCCTCTCCGCTACCGGCAAGTTGCTCCAGTGCGAAGGCGCGAATCGTCTCGAGCATCGTAAAACGGGGTTCACCATTGGCGTCCGTCCGCTGGAGGAGGCTCTTGTCAACCAACGACGCGATGCCGTCCAGCACGAGGTCCGATCCAACGACCTGCTCGGCGGCATCGATCCCGAACCCGGCCGGAAAGACTGCCAGCCTGCGGAACAGTGCCTGCTCATCGGGATCCAGCAGGTCATAGCTCCAGGCGATCGCGTCTCGCATCGTCTGCAGCCGCGTTGGCTGGTCACGCGGTCCGCCGATCAGCACCCTGAGCCGGTCCCCCAGCCGTTCGGCCAGCGCCTGCGGAGAGAGAATCTTCGTCCGGGCGGCCGCGAGTTCGATCGCCAGTGGCAGGCCATCCAGCCTCCGGCAGATATCGACAATCGCCGGCGCGTTCTCCGCTGTCAGCGCGAACCCCGGATTGACGGCGCTGGCCCGCAATAGGAAGAGCGACACGGCCTCGCTGCTGGCGACCTCTTCCAGCGATCGAGCATGAGACGCACCGGGGACGGCCAGCGGCGGGACAACCAGTTCATGCTCACCGCTCACACGCAGTACAACGCGGCTGGTGACGACCACCTTCAGCGACGGACAGGCGGCCAGCAGCGTCGTCAGCGATGGACCAGCCTCGACAATCTGTTCGAAATTGTCGAGCAGGAGTAGCCTCGGCCAACCACCCAGTGCCGAGGCAAGTTGATCGACGAGATTCGTGTCGCCGGCTTCGGGGATGTTCAGCGCACTGGCGATTGTCAGCAACAGCGAATCGGGATCGCTAACCGGCGTCAGCGGGACGAAGGTCACACCGCCGGGGAAATCCGGAACCAGTTCGTCGGCCAGCAGGATCAGTAGCCTCGTCTTGCCGACTCCGCCTGGCCCGGTCAACGTCAGCAACCGAACGGTGTCGTCGCGCAGCATCGCGACTGCCTGTGCTACTTCGCGCTGTCGTCCGACGAGCGCAGTCAGTGGGGCCGGCAGAACCGGAACTGGCGCGATGACACGCCCCGGCGCGATTGGTGTTGGGGTGCCGATCTGCCTGAACGCATCAGCAGGCATCGAGGACGGCATCTTGGCGTTCGCCCTTCCTGTTGGCCAGATTCGCGACGTCCTTGACAAGCGCACAATACACCCGTGACAGGCAGTCCACAACTGACCAGAACGCATTGACCACGAGTCAACCCGTCCTGTGTGTCACGATCGGTTGTCCACCAATGTGGATAACTCGGTGGGTCGATGTGGACAAACGGGTGGAAATGGGGATGTCGATGTGTACGTACACTCTCGGACCGTCGATAACTGCTATTTCGTACAGTGGACAACTCGGGACGGCTGACTGACAACTGCCCGGTGCCAGATCGGTCACAGTTCGGTTGTGGGGAGATGAGGATAAGTCATCCGGTGACTCGTCAGCGCGATTTTCGTTGTCTGGACAGTCAGAACGGCAGTTATCCCCACTATCCACACCCTCTACTCTTATCTACTTAAAACACATACAAAATGATGAAAGAAACGAGACGAGAACGAGGGCCGGTAACCGAGACTCGGGAAACGGGGATGATAAGCGGACCAGTTTCCTCCAACCACCCCCGAATCCCAAGTCCCGGCTTACCGGTTCAACACCATCCGCACCAGGAAGTCATCGCTGCGGCGTGCATCGTCGATGATGGTGGAGACGTGCTTCCAGCCGTGGCCCTCGTCAGGATAGACGGTGTACTCGACATGCTTGCCGGCGTGTTCGAGCGCGGCCGCCATCGTGTCCATCTCCGATCGATGGCAGACGATGTCGTCCTCACCCTGGAGGATCAGTAGCGGTCCACGGACGTTATCCACATGCGTTAGTGGAGAACGCTCGCGATAGAGGTCGCCACGCGCGCCACCGGTACCGCCCATCAGTTTCGCGATGTAGTGACGCTCAAAGATCCAGGTTCGGTCGGTGAAGGTCGCCAGATTCGCGATGCCATAGCGAGCGATGCCGGCCTTGAAGACTTCTGGCGCGCGTGTCATGCAGATCAGCGTGCTGTACCCGCCGGCGGAACCACCAGTCGCGACGACGCGGGTGGGATCGACCGCGCCACGGGCGATGACGGCTTCGACGCCGGTCACGTTGTCGTCCAGATCGCCGCCGCCCCAGTCACCATAGAGCGCTTCCATGAACGAGCGCCCGTAGCCCTTCGAGCCACGATAGTTCGGGGCGAGAACGACGTAGCCGCGCTGGACGAGATACTGAATCCACGGAATCCAGGTCTTGTTGGCCTGTCCGACCGGCCCACCGTGGATGTGGACAACCAGTGGATGTTTCCCGGGCTGAATCTCACGCGGCTGAAAGAGCATCCCGTGGACCGTCAGTCCATCGCGCGATTGCCATGAGATGACTTCTGGCTCGACGAGGTCACCACCAACGACGCCACCGGTCGCCGAGAAGGTCAACTGTCGCCGTTCGCCATCGACGGTAATCTCCCAGAGGTCGGGCGGCGCCAGCGGCGACTGGTAGACGCAGACGAGCCGCCGCTCGTCGATCCAGGCCAGTTCGGTGTGGACACCGCGCTCGTCGGTCAATTGGCGCGTCTCGCCGCGTGCGAAGACGCAGACCTGGTTCTCGTTGTAGTCGTTACGGGTGAAGGCGATGGCCGTCCCATCCGGTGAGACCGCCGGCCAGAGGTGATCGTGCATGCCAGTGACGAGTGGCTCGGGTTCGGAGCCGTCGGGGTGGACCGCCCAGAGGCCGGGATGCTGGCTGCCATTGTCGGACATGTAGAAGATCGACTCGCCGTTTGGCGACCACTGCGGCCAGTTGTTGATGACCCGCTCGCCGCCTGCGACGATGCGCCGCTCACCCGTCTCGACATCCGCGACGACGACGGCCGCCTCGTCCCAGGGCATGTCGTAGTGTGGCCACTGCATCCAGACGATCGATCGGCCATCCGGCGACCACTTCGGCTCGGCGACATAGTCGTCGGACTCCAGATCGCTCAGAACACGCACCCACGAGCCATTGATAGCAGCGACGAAGATATCGACGGCCTCGCCCCGCTCCGCGACGTAGGCGACGCGGGTGCCATCCGGCGAGACGGACGGCGAGTGATGATTACCGGCGGCCTCGTCGATCTGTCGCGATGGCCCACCGCTGGCCGGGACAGCCCAGAGTTTGCCCTCCTGATTGGAGGCAAAGACGATCGTGCCGCTATCCGGCGTCCAGGCAATCGAGGAGGCCTGCCGCTGGCTCAGATCCGGTCCCTGCGGGCGGGCAACGTCGGTCAGTTGCATCGTCTGGCCGGTATCGAGGTCCAGTACCCAGATATCGAGCCGCCCATCGTAGCCCCGTGAATACGCGATCTTGCGGCCATCTGGCGAGGGTCGCGGCGTCGCGATCGTCGGGATCGTCGCCCACGCCTCCGGTTGCAGCGTCGCCTCCCAGCGCCCCGGTTCCCTGCTCCAATGGTCGTCACGTGTCGACATCTTCTCGCTCCCCTCATCCTGCCGCTCGGCATGTTGCGGCAGGATCGCAGAGGGTGGGGGAGGGTGCAATGGGCGTGATGCGTGATGCGTGATGCGTGATGCGTGATGCGATGGTCTCGTAGACACTGTCTTGCCGGTCAAGCGGCGAGCGGCTCGGTGGTGTCGTCCTGCTGGCGGTAGTAC
>Ga0180215_1002726_pt1 | contig 17378 bp, 20 predicted proteins | sample eDN3rd37CBELigBY_FD_128871 | JGI IMG/M metagenome (GOLD analysis project Ga0180215, IMG submission 128871) | Enriched backyard soil microbial communities from Emeryville, California, USA - eDNA 3rd pass 37_C BE-Lig BY (version 2) (version 2) | ecosystem: Environmental > Terrestrial > Soil >... | reverse complement strand
TGAAAATAAAAATTCATCATAAAAGCACTTGTCATTTTTTAGATTATTTAATATTGTTATAATAATCTTATGTTGGTGTCTTCCTTAATATTTTTATTTGTTAGAAGCACCTGATAAAGGTTATATTTTCGCTTTAAAAGGAGAAGGTAAAGAGAGAAAAATTATAAGAAAAGGTGAAGTTCATGAGTGAAGAGCAAAAGATATTTGATACTAGAAACCATGCTATTGAGTTAATGAATCAAAGAGGGGTTACAATAGACGATATCGCAGAACTTGTCTACTTTTTGCAAAAAAACTATCATGAAAATTTACAATATGAAGATTGCAAAGAGAATGTTCTTCGTGTTTTATCGAAACGTGAAGTTCAAAATGCCGTATTAACGGGTATTCAGCTTGATATCCTTGCTGAAAATAATCAATTAACTGAACCGCTCCAGACGATTATTGCAACAGATGAAAGCTTATATGGAGTCGATGAAATTCTTGCCTTTTCAATCGTCAATGTTTACGGATCCATTGGTTTTACGAATTATGGATATATCGATAAATTAAAACCCGGAATTTTAAAATATTTGAATGACAAATCAACTGGTAAATGTCATACCTTTTTAGATGATATTGTCGGCGCCATTGCCGCAGCTGCTTCCAGCCGACTTGCTCACCGTGCACGTGATGTGGAATAAATATTTAGAAAAAAATCCGAACGGAAAAAGACCGTCCGGATTTTTTAATCCTCGATTTAATATTATAAGAACTTCCACTCGTCAAGGGAGTCGATGGAATAAGTGGGCTGAATCTCATATTGCTTTAATTGCTCTTTTGTCGTTACACCTGTATGAACGAGCAATGTGTCAATTCCTGCTTTAATTCCAGCCATAATATCAGTTTGATAATAATCTCCAACCATAAGTGTCTCTTCTTTTTTAGTTCCTAGAACTTTGATTGCTTGTTCAGTAATAATCGATTCCGGTTTCCCAATAAAAATAGGTTGAACTTGAGTGGATGTACTAACTAATGCGGTTAGGGACCCATTTCCAGGAAGAAATCCACGTTCACTTGGCAAAGCAATATCTGCATTCGTTGAGATAAACTTCGCACCATTTCGAATCGCTAAACAAGCAATCGCAAATTTTTCATAGTTCACTTGTCGGTCTAAACCAACGACGACAACATCCGCATCTTCTTTTGCAAAACGAAATCCTTTCTCTTCCATTGCTGCTTTAAGACCATCTTCACCAAAGAAGTAAACAGTCGCATCTTTTTTATATTCGTATATGTAGTTGGCAGTCGCCATTGAAGTAGTAAAAACTTGCTCTGGTGTTGCAGGAATATCAAAATCATTTAATTTCTCTGCAACTTGTTCGGGAGTTCTTGTCGAATTGTTTGTAACAAATAAATAAGGAATATTTTTCTCTTTTAGTGTTTGAACGAAACGACTAGCCGCATCAATTCGTTCTGTCCCACGATACATCGTACCATCTAAATCAATTAAATAACCGTTGTATTTTCTCATCTGTATCTCCTGCATTATATCATTTTTTAAAGGCCGAAACTGGGCCAAGTTCATCTTCTAAATAATTTCGAACACGATTTGGAAATTGAGCATATGCATCTAATTCAGCTTTAACTAGTTCATACATATTTTCGTGATTAAGTTCTGTATAATTTTGAACAAGTTCTTTACGTAATGGTAGAACTTTTTTAAAGCTATCTGCCATTTCGCTCGTAATCACTTGTTCATCCAACAAAATATCAATGATATCATCATAACTTCCTGGGTCTCTCATAATAAACCCATCAATCATCGCATTCCCTACATCTGTTAATGTTTCAATTAACATTTGAACTATTCGTTCCAAAGCTTTTGCTTGAAAAGGATCTTGAATCGAAGTTAGTTTTGAAAAAAGCTCAATTTGCTTTTCCAAATATTTTAATATGGCTTCAATTTTTTCTCTATCAATGAAATACATAGCTTGCCCCTTCCTTTGCAGTCTTTTTCAAGGAGAAAATCATTATGTAAAGGTCTTCTTCCTACTATTTTATAATACCATAAAGATAAAAGGGCATGTATGGACAAATTGTTTAAGTCGTTAGGAGGAAGTATGATGACTGAACGAATTTTTTTATATGATTTTATAGAGGATGCACGAGTTCGCTATATCAGTTTTACTGCAAATTTAAGAAGGTTTGATTTAGCTATTGTAATTACCGATCAATTTTTTGGAAAAATGCTAATTCTTGATTTACAAAGTAATCGATATGCCATTATCGGTCATGATGATTTAGAGGAAGAAAATTATTTAGAAGAGGTTTATGAACTTACAAAAGAGGAAGGAACTGAGCTCAGAAGTTTTTTATATGAATTGTTATAAATACCTTTCAAAAACTTATTAATAAGGCTCTCTTTACCGTAAAAGTAAAAAATCTGCTCGATACTTGAGCAGATTTTTTTAACGATCAACTTTTTTTAGAACAAAATATGAACAGCCAAAATTACAGTACTCATACAAATACTCAGATAATGTACTGATTTTTGTGTCAAATGCCGCTTTTTGATTTTGATCATCAAAGAAACCTTTTAAACGGAGCTGTCCGTATCCCCAATCGCCCACGATGTAATCATATCTTAATAATATATCGCTAAATCGATCACGAAAAGCTTGCTCATTAAAGCCGTTTTTTCGTTCTTCAATTAATTCATAACAAACATTTTGAATGCAAACCACAAATTTCACCTCACTGATGATTCACTTAAAAGGAATTATACATGATTTTTATAGATAAAAAAATAATCGCTTAATAACAAAACTTCCAAAAAATTTCAATTATGATTTTACACGATACTCATAAACTAATGCTAGTTATTGGAAGGAGGATACGCTTTGAGAGCTATTTATATATTTATTTTCACATTTCTTTTTCTTCTTATATCTAGTTTATCACAGATTTCCAAAACGCACGCACAACAATCAACTGATGAAATTTACGATCAACGAATGAACTTATATAAAAATATTGAAATGGTTACACATATTCCATGGTATTATATTGCAGCAGCTGATCAATATGAACGGAACATAAGAAATGCCAGAAAAGATTTACCAAAACCTCAAGGTTTAAGCGGTATATATATTCGAAAAGAAATTTGGGCTGGCCCGACAAATCCAAACCATGATGATAAAAATCCATTAAGCATCCAATATTTTGATGGTATCGGTTTAGACGGTAATGGAGATGGAATCGCTGACCCTGAAAATGATTTTGACGTACTATTTACCTTTGCAACTTATTTGCGTCAATATGGAACGGATGAAGATAATCTTAAAATTGGTTTATGGGAATATTATAAGCGAGATAAAAGTGTCAGTGTCATTTTAGAGATTTCAAAAATTTACAAGACCTTTAACAGTATTAAATTAGATGAACGTCGCTTTCCATTACCACTTTGGGCCAACTATAGTTATCGAGATACATGGGGAGATGCTAGAGGCTGGGGTGGAAGACGCATTCACGAAGGAACAGATATTTTTGCAGGCTATGGTGTAAACGTATATTCAACTTGTTACGGAATTGTAGAAATGAAGGGTTGGAATAAATATGGTGGATGGAGACTTGGAATTCGTGATGTAAATAATACATACCATTATTTTGCCCACTTAAATGGTTTCGCAAAAGATCTTAAATTAGGGGATGTCGTCAAACCTGGGCAATTAATCGGTAGTGTAGGAAGTTCTGGTTACGGTCCTCCTGGAACATCAGGTAAGTTCCCTCCACATCTTCATTATGGAATGTATAAAGATAATGGAAGGACAGAATGGTCTTTTGACCCATATCCACACTTAAAAAAATGGGAACGTGAAACAAGAAAAAATGCTAGAAAACGCTAATGAATGACGAAACAATGCTTGTCTGGATTGCCGTTATTCATAGCGGCATTTTTTAGACTTGTAGTACTATTTAGAATATTGACAGTAGACTAAATAGTAAATATAGTATAGAATAAGATTGAAAAAATATATTATTCTTTTGAGTAAGAATAATATATTTTTTTATCCAAATATTTCAGAATATTAAATCAAAAGGGGGAGCTTTCCGTAATGTTTAAGAAAAGGTTTACCAAACTTTTTGTCGCAACTGCTCTTTTTGCAGGAGTACTTGCGGGATGTGGTAGTCAATCATCAAGTAGTGGGGATACGATTAAAATCGGTGCCAATCTAGAATTATCTGGTGGTGTTGCTTCGTATGGTTCTTCCATTTTAGAAGGAGTAAAACTAGCTATTAAAGAAATTAACGACAGTGGTGGTGTAGACGGGAAAAAATTCCAATTAGTTGAAGCAGATAATAAATCAGAGAATGCTGAAGCTGTAAGTATTGCTACCCGTTTGACAACTCAAGATAAAGTCGTTGCCATTATTGGATCAGCAACTAGTGGTAACACAATTGCTCAGGCACAAATTGCAAACCAAAATAAAACTATACTAATTACACCATCAGGTACCTCTGAAACAGTTACTGTTGATGAAAATGGAAAACTAAATGAGTATGTATTCCGTACATCTTACATAGATCCATTTCAAGGAACTGTCGCTGCTAACTTTGCATTTAATGAGTTGAAAGTTAAAAATGCTGCTATTTACATTGATAATGCAAACGATTATTCAAAAGGACTTGCACAAGCCTTTAAAGAAACATTTGAAGCTAACGGAGGCAAAGTAGTAATCGAAGAATCTTATGTAGAAGGAGATACTGATTTCCGTTCTACTTTAACTCGTATTAAATCCGCAAACCCTGAGTTCCTATTTATTCCTGGTTACTATGAAGAAGCAGGTCTCATCATTAAACAAGCTCGTGAATTAGGTATTACGATTCCATTTATGGGAGCTGACGGTTGGGATTCACCGAAACTTGTTGAATTGGCTGGTGCAGATGCCCTAAATAATACATTTATTACAAACCACTATTCATCTGAAGATAAAGACCCTAAAGTACAAGAGTTTGTTACAAAGTTTAAAAATGAATATAACGGTAAGTCTCCAGATGCATTTAACGCTCTAGGCTATGATTCCGTATATCTGTTAGCAGATGCTATTAAACGTGCAGGAAGTTCAGACCCTGAAAAGATTAAAGAAGCACTTGAGAAAACTGAAAACTTATCATTAGTTACAGGTGTTGTAACTATTAATGCAGATAATCACAACCCTATCAAATCGGCTACTATTCTTGAATATGTAAATGGTGTTCAAACATTTAAATCAAAAGTGAACCCTTAATCACGGTCGTATAAAATGGGAGGTATTTTCCTCCCATTTCAAATTTAATAGGTTCATAGGGGTGGGTGATAAAATTTGGAATTTATTCAACAGCTATTCAATGGAATATCAATTGGAAGTATATATGCCTTGATTGCCTTAGGGTACACTATGGTTTATGGAATTATTAAGCTCATTAACTTTGCACACGGCGATGTCTTCATGTTAGGGGCGTTCACAGGCTTTTATTGTATTGTCGTTCTAAAATTAAGCTTTATCCCTGCACTTATTATTTCGATGACGTTCTGTGCCATATTAGGAATTGTGATCGAAAGAGTTGCCTATAAACGGCTTCGGAACTCTACTAGAATTGCAGCCCTCATTACTGCAATTGGGGTTTCATTATTCATTGAATATGTGTTTATTTATTTTAGAGGTGCCGGAGCTGTCGCTTTTCCAGAAGCTTTACCAAAATCATCAATCAATATATTAGGGGCACAAATCAACTCCCAAACATTATGGATTTTATTAATTACGATATTATTAATGATTACCTTACAACTAGTCGTTCATCGGACAAAAGTTGGAAAAGCAATGAGAGCTGTTTCAGAAGATCCTGACGCTGCGAAATTAATGGGGATTAATGTAGATACAACCATATCAGCAACTTTTGCAATTGGTTCCGCGTTAGCTGGTGCGGCAGGTGTTGTATTTGGAATTTACTATACAAAAATTGATCCACTAATGGGACTTTTACCAGGTTTAAAAGCATTTATTGCTGCCGTTTTAGGTGGAATAGGAATTATTCCTGGTGCCATGGTAGGAGGATTCATTTTGGGAATTATTGAGACCATCGTAAGTGCTCTTGGTTTTTCATTATGGAGAGATGCCGCTGCATTTATAATTCTTATTCTTATCTTAATCTTCAAACCTTCGGGACTCTTTGGTAAGAATACAAGAGAGAAAGTGTAGGTGAGAATGTATGAAATACAACCGCAAGTTTTGGTTTCTTCTTATTTTAGGAGTTATTTTTTATTCGATTGTACAAGTATTAATTATGTCTGGTAACTTAGATTCTTTCTATACCATTACTTTAATCACCATTACTATTAATATCATTTTAGCGGCGAGCTTACATTTAATTATTGGAATTACTGGACAGTTTTCAATCGGACATGCTGGGTTCATGGCTATCGGAGCTTATATTTCTGCTATATTAACGATGAAAATGCAGATCCCTTTTCCAGTCGCCATTTTAGTAGCTGGAATTGTAGCTGCACTTGCTGGTCTGTTAGTTGGTATACCTACACTCAGATTAAGAGGAGATTATTTAGCCATTGCCACTTTAGGGTTTGCTGAGATTATCCGCGTTATCATTTTAAATATTGATTACGTTGGCGGCGCAGCTGGTATGGTTGTAAACAATCAAACGACTTGGACTTATGCATTTATTTGTTTAATCATTACTTTAATTGTTATCTCCAATTTTACGAATTCGAGACATGGTAGAGCATGTATTTCGATTCGTGAAGATGAGATTGCTGCGGACGCAATGGGGATCAATACTACATATTATAAAGTTATTGCGTTTATTATCGGTGCCTTTTTTGCTGGTATTGCAGGTTCTTTATATGCTCATAACTTCTACATCATACAGCCTACAACATTTGGATTTCTTAAATCATTTGATATCTTAATTTTTGTCGTTTTAGGTGGATTAGGAAGTCTTTCTGGTTCTGTTTTATCTGCAATTCTTTTAACACTAGTATCTACTTTTCTTCAAGGTTACTCAGATACAAGAATGATTTTTTATAGTTTAATTCTAATCATCGTTATGTTATATCGTCCTCAAGGCTTAATGGGAACGAAAGAAATTACTGACTTCTTTGGAAAGAAGAAACTTGAAGTGAAAGGGGGAAAACAAGTTGGCAGTTAAACCTCTTTTAAAAGTAAATAATGTGGGAATTGAATTTGGGGGATTAAAAGCAGTATCCAATTTTAATATTGAAATCAACCCAGGTGAACTAATTGGATTAATTGGTCCAAATGGAGCTGGAAAAACAACTGTTTTTAATATGTTAACTGGTGTTTATACCCCGACAACTGGAGAGATCTTTTTTAATGACGTTCTTATAAATGGAATGGCACCTTTTAAAGTAAATCGAATTGGAATTAGCCGAACCTTTCAGAACATCCGTTTATTTAAAGATTTATCAGTTTTGGATAATGTAAAAATTGCTTATCATTCTCTAGTCAAGCATTCCCTTTTCAGTTCGATCTTTCGTCTTCCCTCCCACTTTTCAGGGGAAAAAGAGATGGAAGAAAAAGCATTACAGTTCTTAAAAGTTTTTAGTTTAGATCATTTAAAAGATGAAAAAGCTAAAAATTTGCCATATGGCCAGCAAAGACGTCTTGAAATAGCAAGGGCATTAGCTGCCAATCCAAAGCTGCTATTATTAGATGAACCTGCTGCGGGTATGAATCCACAAGAAACTCAAGATTTAATGGAATTAATACAATTTATCCGTAAAGAATTCGATTTAACGATTTTGCTAATTGAACATGATATGAAGTTTGTTATGGGAGTATGTGAGAGAATATCTGTTTTAGACCACGGCCAATTAATCGCTAGTGGAAATCCTGAAGAAATTCGCAATCACCCAAAAGTGATTGAAGCGTATTTAGGCGAAGAGGCTGGTGAAAAAGATGCTTAAAGTGGATCAAATTGACGTTTTTTATGGTAACATTCATGCATTAAATAAAGTATCCTTAGAGGTTAATGAAGGGGAAATCGTTACCTTAATCGGCGCAAACGGTGCAGGGAAAAGTACTTTACTGAAAACTTTATCTGGTTTATTAAAACCAAAATCAGGGACCATTGAGTATTTAGGAAAAACACTTGAAAAAGTCCCCCCGCAAGAAATTGTTAAGAGTGGAATATCACATGTTCCTGAAGGTCGTCGAGTGTTCGCCAATATGACAGTCGAGGAAAACTTAGAACTTGGAGCCTATTTACGAAAAGATCGAAAAGAAGTCCGGCAAGATTTTGAAAATGTCTATGAGATTTTCCCAAGATTAAAAGAACGAAGGAAACAATCAGCAGGTACTCTCTCTGGAGGAGAACAACAAATGCTTGCGATTGGAAGAGCATTAATGGCAAAACCAAAAATGCTTCTTTTAGATGAGCCCTCTATGGGACTAGCACCTTTATTAGTCAAACAAATTTTTAAAATCATTGAAGAAATTAACAAAAACGGAACAACCATTTTATTAGTAGAGCAAAATGCGAACATGGCACTTTCGATTGCAAATCGTGCTTACGTCATTGAAACGGGGAATGTCGTTCTAAGCGGATTAGCTTCAGAACTTCAAAAAAGCGAACATGTTAAGCAAGCCTACTTAGGTGGGATATAAAAACAACAGGAGCAGTTTAAACGGTCGAAAGACTTGTTTAAACTGCTCTCTTTTTTATTCATTTTTTTCACTAGGTAAAACAATCGAAGGAGTTAAATGCCCACCCTCGCTATAAAATTGAGGAACCTCACCTTTAATTTCTCCAGCTGCTAGTAGGACATTTAGTGGAATGATTTTAATTTCAGAAATAAATGGTTCAATCATTTGGATTCCTACTTCCATATCCAACCATATTTCAAACCAATTACTATTTATTTGTTGAGATTGCTTTTCGGTTCGGATATCCCATTTAATTTCTCCAATGGCTTTAAATTGAACGGGTATGTCTGGCCCTAAATTCGCAAGTAAAATATTATCGGTAATCCGACCAAATGGTATTTTAAATTGAATACCTTCTCCATGCGACTCTACAATCTCAATTTCTCCATTTGTGGCTAAACCTGTGGAAAACGTTTTTCCTTCTTCAACCGCATTAATATTTTTCAACACGTTATCTGTTATTCTTGTTGATAAGTCAATGATTTTCGCTGTATCAAATGTTGTTAATGTATGGTTATTATTATATGAAATAACTTTAATCACATCTTCCAATCCTAAACCATTTCCTATTTCCTCTCGAATTGCTTTATTCATAACATAAGTTGCTAAATTAATGGATTGGGATTCAGCAAATGCCATTAATGGTGGTTTTATAGCAATATTCACAATCCACAGTCCAAGAGTTGTGGATAAAATAAAAAATGCAAAAGAAATTAATAAGACATATCGAAACGGTAATGGCTTTTGTTTAACTGGTTTCACTATACGCTTTGGTCTAAAAAAGCCAAACCTTCTACGTGGGTATCGGCGAAATTTTACCAAAAATATCCCCCCTTACAAGCTATATGTATGCTTGACAGGGGGGAAATAAACTATTTTATTAAATTAATTTCATAGTGTATTTCATTTACATTAATAGTAACGCATCTTTTCCAAGCATTCCCGGTTTAATCCCTAACTTTTCGGCTTCAAAAGTTACAGATTCTAACGGTGCATTTAAAAGCTCCTCTATGGTTTTTACTCCTACTGCACGTCCTGCGATAATTTTTCGATCTTTTAATCTTTCGTTTAATAAGTTGACGTCTAATGCGCCACACATAATATACCCATTTTCATTAGAAACCGTTAGGAGGTTGGTCTTTGGAAGTTTTACTGTAACTGCAGTAAACATTTTTCCTTCAATGTTTATTGGCTTAACCTCAATCACATCGTTCGCCCCTTTCATACTTCAATTTATGTATAAAAAAGGCTAATAGTGATTATGAAGACTATGATTTTCAAAAATAGGACTTTACCTATTTTTAGATAGGATAGGTTTTAGTTAATTTCCATTTCAATACATCACGAATGAATTCAGGTAAATAAAAGTGTTTTTCATTTCGAGTGAATTGTGGATAAAATCTAGCAAAAGTTAATAAGTCAATCGTTGCTAGTGAGTAGGTTTGATTAGGTTGGAGTTCTTCCCCTTTAATTTTAATTTGAACTTGAGAACCTTCTCCACTCATTTCAATTTGGTCAAATATCATTGTCCCCATTACTTTTCCACGGAAACCTAATCCAATAAATTCAAGTGAAGCATATTCGTCTTTTTTAATTTGAACTAATATTTCTTTCAGTTCAGATCCTGTTAACGTAACTTTGCAAGGATTAATTGGATGTGGACAAATATTATGGATATCAAATTCCGTTATAATTCCTTGATTTAAGCCCTGCAATAATACACCTGCATTCACAAATGAACAATCAGCCTGGCACCATTCTGTTAAGGCTTCGCAAAGTAGTTGAATTAGTTCATTTTCTTTAAACCAATTTACTTCAAGTCTTTCTGGTAAATAACAAACCTCTGATTGCAAAAGTTCTTTCCCTTTTAAGTATAAATCTGTTTTCATTTGTTCTTCATATTCTTGTACAGGTAAATCTTTAGAAGCAATTAATGCTGCATTTTTTTCAACAATTTTATTCTTCTCTTTGTCAAAATAAATGTTCACTACTCCTAAATGATCACCATATTTTCCAGTGCAACAAACTAATGTGTCGTTAATCATTTTTCCATTTTCTAATACATGGTGGGTATGTGCACCAAGAATAATGTCAATATCCTGAAATTCTTCTGCCATCCGCTCATCTTCTGACAATCCTAAATGGGATAAGATAACAATGATATCTGATTGTTCTTTCACGATTGGAAGGATGTTTTTGATTTCCTCAAATGGGTCGGTAATTTTCCAATATAGCGGCTCATAAAAGTTCGTATAATTGACTGTTACTCCAATGACACCAATTTTTGTTCCATATAATGTTTCATATATTTGATAAGGTTGTGCCCAGTTTGGTCTTGTTCCGTCCATTTTATATAAGTTTGCTAATAAACAGTCAAATTTTGCTTCACTGTATAATTGATCAAGATCATGATGAGAGAGCGTAATTCCCTCATTATTTCCGATTGTAACGGCATCATATCGGCCTTCATTCAAGAACTTTACATTCTCTTTCCCTAAAGTTGCTTCTGTTAGTGGATGAAACCGATCAAGATGATCCCCAATATCAAAAAGAAACATCGATTCTTTTCTTTCGATATGACCTAGTCTTCTTCTCTCAATCTCTTTATGGATTCGCGGTAAATAATCAAAATGACTATGTATATCATTTGTATGATAAAGATATATATTTTCAATCATATTAATACCCTCATAGTTCTTCTATGGTCATGTGCTTATTGGACAAGATTTAAGTGCATGACTGAATTGTGTCTTTTTGAGGAAAGTCTAATTGACTTTTTAGCCCAATATCACTGCAATTTTCACTCTGCAAATAAATCTAGTTGTCTTGGGGCTAATCCTTCATATTGGATTCCTAATAGTTCAATCATCATTTTGGCGTTGTCTGCTGCGTCGCCTCCTGAATTATTATTAAAAAGCAAATATAAATCTTTGCTTTGTTTCTTAAGCACTTTTAGATTTTGCTTCCATTCATTTAATTCTTTCTCATTATATCGATATAAATATCTAACGTCTCGCCAATTTTCATGTTCTCGTTTATTCCAACCATATACATTACGTCCATGCATACGAATTAATGTTTTATCACATGTTGTTGCTTGTAAAACAGTTGGGATTGAAGTTGTTCCTGCTTGCGGTTCATCACAAATACTATGAATCCAACCTTCTTCTTTCATAAAATGCAATGTTTTCTCCCTCATACCGTCCACAAACCAAGAAGAATGACGAAATTCTAAAGCACAAGGGATATCTTTCATTTTTTGTTTGACCCAGCGTAAGTATAGAACATTTTCTCTAGTACACGAAAACCAAGGTGGAAACTGGAATAAAACCATGGCAAGCTTATTGGAAGCGATATATGGTTCTAGTGATTCAATGAAAGCTTGAAACATAACTTCTCTTGATTCAAAGTTTGTCTTTCCTCGTGAATGTAAAGTCATTTCATTATATGCTTTTACAATAAACTGAAAACCTAATGGTGTGTCTTTCACCCATTTTTCAGCATTCCTGATAGGTTGTATGGCATAAAAGCTTGTATCTACTTCTACAACGGGAAAAAATGATGAATAAACGGATAGCTTATTTCGTTCTTTTTTATTCGTATATAAAGAGTCATGGTCTCCCCATCCCGTTAAACCAATATAGATCATGGGTGTCCCCCTGATTTTATTAATTTTTTCAACATATCAATATTATATATTATTTTCAATTTGTGAGCGAGGAAGCTTCAGTTATTATCGCAGAAAGCATAACAAAAATTAATGGATATAAATGGTAATAAAAAAAGCTAGAGTGTTGATTCATACCTAACTTTTATACTTACTTTACTAAATTGAATTCACCTAAAAGTTGTTTCATATATCTCTTCATCATTTTTCTGTTGTGTATAACAAAGAGTCTTCATATTTACCATATTTTGAATAAAATTTGCTTTACTCTTTTTTGGAATTTCCATTTTTAATTAATCACCTATTTCTTACCATTTTTATAAAAAATATTCGTTTTGAATTATGTATTTCCTTTATTTATGAGATAAAAATAGATGTATCCAAAATGACTTCCAAAAACGAGAAAAACCCTTGATATACAAGGGTTTCCCATCAATAATTGATTAACCGATTGATCCTTCCATTTCGAATTTGATCAATCTGTTCATTTCTACCGCATATTCCATTGGAAGTTCTTTTGTAAATGGCTCAATGAAGCCCATTACGATCATTTCTGTTGCTTCTTCCTCAGAAATACCACGGCTCATTAAATAGAATAATTGTTCTTCAGATACTTTTGATACTTTTGCTTCGTGCTCTAATGAAATGTTATTGTTAAAGATTTCATTATAAGGAATTGTATCAGAAGTAGATTTATTATCTAAAATTAATGTATCACACTCAATGTTTGCACGAGCACCATCTGCTTTACGTCCGAAATGAACGATACCGCGATATGTTACATTTCCACCTTGTCTAGACATAGACTTAGATACGATTGTGGAAGATGTATTTGGTGCTAAGTGATACATTTTTGCTCCAGCGTCTTGTACTTGGCCTTTACCAGCAAATGCAATAGATAATGTCATACCACGAGCGCCTTCTCCTTTAAGAAGAACTGCTGGATATTTCATTGTTAATTTAGAACCGATGTTACCGTCGATCCATTCCATTGTTGCACGTTCTTCACAAACCGCGCGTTTTGTAACTAGGTTATAAACGTTATTTGCCCAGTTTTGAATGGTTGTGTAACGGCAATATGCATCTTTTTTGATGATAATTTCAACAACAGCACTGTGCAAGGAGTTAGTTGTATATACAGGAGCTGTACATCCTTCAACATAATGAACAGATGCGCCTTCATCAACGATAATTAATGTACGCTCAAATTGTCCCATATTTTCAGAGTTAATTCGGAAATATGCTTGAAGTGGTGTTTCCACTTTTACACCAGGCGGTACATAAATGAAAGAACCACCAGACCAAACTGCTGAGTTTAATGCTGCGAATTTATTATCTGTTGGAGGAACAACTGTCGCCCAATATTTTTTAAATAATTCTTCGTTTTCACGTAAAGCAGAATCAGTATCTTTGAAGATGATTCCCATTTTTTCTAGGTCTTCCTTCATGTTGTGGTAAACAACTTCTGATTCATATTGAGCAGAAACCCCTGCTAAATATTTTTGCTCAGCTTCAGGAATACCTAATTTATCAAATGTACGTTTAATTTCTTCTGGAACTTCTTCCCATGTACGTCCTTGTTTTTCAGATGGTTTTACGTAATAAGTAATTTCATCAAAATTTAATTCTGATAAATCCCCACCCCATTGAGGCATAGGTTTATTATAGAAATGTTCCAGCGATTTTAAACGGAAATCTAACATCCATTGTGGTTCTTGTTTCATTTTGGAAATTTGTTCCACGATTTCTTTCGTTAATCCACGTTCAGAGCGGAAAACCGAAACGTCTTTATCACGGAACCCATACTTATAATCGCCGATCTCTGGTGCTTTTTTCGCCATGATCCTTTCCTCCATTTCTTTTTAATATTTATATTCACGCTTATACAATTTGTATTTACTCGTTATCAGAATGAGCGTTTCCTAGTCCTTTTTCCATCGCTTTCCATGCTAAAGTTGCGCACTTTATACGAGCTGGGAATTTAGAAACACCTTGTAATGCTTCTATATCTCCGAGGTCTAGATTCGAATCATATTCTTTCCCTTGGATCATTTGAGAAAAGATTTCAGATAGCTTTAATGCCGTCTCAACATCTTTCCCTTTTATAAGCTGAGTCATCATGGAGGCAGATGCCATTGAAATGGAGCAACCTTCTCCTTCAAACTTTACATCGACAATTTTGCCATTTTCTTCTTTCATCGTTAAACGAATACGATCACCACATGTAGGGTTATTCATATCAATAACAAGATTGCTATTTTCTAGAACACCTTTATTACGTGGACGCTTATAATGATCCATAATTACTTGCCGGTATAATGTATCTAAGTTATTAAAAGACATCGCTGAAAAACTCCTTTGATTTGACGAGTCCACTAACAAACCGGTCAATGTCTTCTGTAGTTGTATATAAATAAAAGCTAGCTCTAGCAGTGGCTGTAACATTTAACCACTTCATTAATGGTTGTGCACAATGATGTCCAGCTCGAACTGCAATACCTTCTGTATCTAATACAGTCGCAATATCGTGTGGATGGACACCTTCAATATTAAAAGTTAAAACCCCTGCTTTTTGCTTTGGATCTTTCGGACCATAAATAGTAATTCCATCGATTTGAGAAACTCTTTCCATTGCATATTCAACTAAATAATGCTCATGATTTTGAATGTTTTCCAAACCTACTTGTTCAAGAAAGTCAATCGCAGCACCTAAACCAATCGCACCAGCGATGATCGGTGTTCCGGCTTCAAACTTCCATGGAAGCTCCTTCCAAGTAGAATCAAAAAGGTTAACAAAATCAATCATTTCACCGCCGAATTCGACCGGTTCCATTTTCTCAAGAAATTCTTTTTTACCGTAAAGAACACCTACACCAGTAGGTCCACACATTTTATGAGAAGAAAATGCATAGAAATCGCAGTCTAATTCCTGAACATCAATCTTCATATGTGGAGTACTTTGAGCACCATCAACAACTAAAACAGCTCCATTTTCATGAGCAATTTTAGCTACCTCTTTAATTGGGTTAATGGTCCCTAAGACATTGGAAACATATGTCATGGCAACGATTTTTGTATTCGATGTAATCGTTTTACGAACATCTTCAAGTGATATAGTTCCATCTTCGAGCAATGGAATATATTTTAATGTTGCACCAGTTGCAATAGCCGCTTGCTGCCAAGGAATGATGTTACTATGATGTTCCATATAAGTAATTACAATTTCATCGCCAGCTTTTAAATTGGCACGTCCATATGAATACGCAACTGTATTTAAGGATGTAGTCGTTCCTCTAGTAAAAATGACTTCTTGAGTAGATTTTGCATTAATAAATTTTCTAACCTTTTCTCTCGAAGCTTCATACGCATCTGTCGCTTTTGTCCCTAAAGTATGAACTCCCCTATGAACATTTGAATTTATTTCTTTATAGTATCTGTCTACTGTATCAATTACCACTTGTGGCTTTTGAGATGTAGCAGCACTATCCAAATAAACTAAGGGATGCCCATTCACCAACTGATTCAAAATCGGAAATTCACTTCGGATGCTCTTGATATCCATTAACGGACTTTCCTTTCAATTACCTCTGTCAATTGTTTCTTAACACCTTCAACTGGTAATTGGGAAACAACTGGAGCTAAGAATCCGTGTATAATTAAACGTTCCGCTTCAGTTTTTGAAATTCCTCTACTCATTAAGTAGTAAAGTTGAATAGGATCTACTCTACCCACTGATGCTGCGTGTCCTGCCATAACATCATCTTCTTCAATAAGAAGGATTGGGTTCGCATCTCCTCTTGCTTTTGGACTTAACATAAGAACACGAGACTCTTGTTGGGCATTTGCTTTTGTAGCACCATGCTCAATTTTGCCAATTCCATTAAATATAGAAGAAGCTTGGTCTTTCATAACACCATGTTTTAAGATAAATCCTTCTGATGCTTTTCCGAAATGAACAACTTTTGTCGTAAAGTTTTGAGTTTGACTTCCAGTACCTACAACTACTGTTTTTGTATCGCCATAGGAGCCGTCTCCAAGTAGTGTTGTTGTATTATCAGAGATTGTATTTCCGTCATTCATTAAACCAAGTGCCCATTCAATTCGAGCATCACGTAATGCTAATCCACGGCGGTTCACATAAGTGGTAATTCCACTAGCTAATGTATCAACCGCTCCAAATTTCACACTTGCATTATTTAATGCAACAACTTCTGTAATAATATTAACAATACCTTCTTCATTTACATTTAATGATAGGTAGTTTTCCACATATGTAACTGAACTATTATCATCAGCAACAATTAATACATGGTTGATTAATGGTGCACTAGCGTCTGATTGAATGAAAATTGATTGAATTGGCTCAGTTACTTCAACATTTTTTGGCACATATAAAAATGCCCCACCATTTACTAATGCTGCATGAAGTGCTGTTAGACGGTGTTCATCTACTTTTACAGCATCTTTCATAAAGTATTTTTCAACTAAATCACTATGTTCTTTAATTGCAGTAAATAAATCTGTGAAAATAACACCTTTTTCTTTTAATTCTTCAGAAATAGATATGAAACTTGGTGTTTGGTTTTGTTGAATATATAAATTATTAACTCCTTCTGCAGAATCAATTAATGCTTTAACCTCTTCTGGTAGGTCTGCAAGACTTTCGAATGGAGTATTTTCAACTGTATGTTTTTTAAATTCCGTAAAATTCCAACGATCAATTTTCGTTTTATCTGGTTTAGGCATTGGAAGGTTTTCAGTTAATTCCAATGCTTTCAGACGAAAGTTTTTAAACCACTCAGGCTCACCATTACGAGCTGAGTAGGACTCAACGTAGCCTTGGTCAAATGAGTATTCTGTTTGAGATGTCATCATGATCCTCCTTTTACAAAAAGTGAGGCGACTGGTTAGCGACGTACGGACTGGCTGAAAGCCGCGGCAGATATAGGATACACGGCGAGGCTCGAGCCGATGTTGACTTATCGCACCGAAGGCTTGCAGAAGTCCGC
>Ga0180215_1002725_pt1 | contig 17378 bp, 17 predicted proteins | sample eDN3rd37CBELigBY_FD_128871 | JGI IMG/M metagenome (GOLD analysis project Ga0180215, IMG submission 128871) | Enriched backyard soil microbial communities from Emeryville, California, USA - eDNA 3rd pass 37_C BE-Lig BY (version 2) (version 2) | ecosystem: Environmental > Terrestrial > Soil >... | reverse complement strand
GTCACCTTCATTTCCTTCCCACCCTGTATGTCACGCACCCCGCTGCATTCGACATGGATTGACGGATCGTCCACGCGCTCGATCTCCTCGCGTGAAGGTTCTTGCGACGTTATGACCGTGAGCAAGCGCGAATAGGTTCGCAAGAATTCCGCCTTGCGGATCGCATGGGGCAGCGGACCGAGCACGGCAATTCGTTTGTCCGCAGCCTCGTAACCATCGCAGATGGGGCAGTAGCGGATTTGCCCATCGAAGATGGAGCCGTGAAGGCCGGGAATATCCGGGCTGATATCGACCACGCCAGTCGCAAGGATGACCCGGCTCGCCCGCAGGGCGCCGGATGCGGTTCGCAGTATGAATGCATCCCCGTCCTTGTCGATCTGGCTTACATTCGCGCGTTCAATGGCCGCACCGTATCGCGATGCCTGACGGCTAAGGTCGGACAGAAGCTGCTGGCCGCTGATGCCCCCGCTATAGCCCGGAATATTGTGGCTGGTCGGGATGAGTGCAGCGCGGCTCTCTCCATCATGCAGGACGAGCACCAAGCGCAGATAACGAGCCAGATAGACGGCGGCCGTAAGCCCTGCCGGCCCAGCGCCGACAACGACGCAATCCCAGCAGCGTTCTTTTCGAATGCCATCCTTCATTTGGTCGGGGGAAGCCATCGCTTATGCCGCCTTTTGCATGCTGGGGATTCCGGCTGCCACCCGCACTTTGAACCGGCGATCTATCAGGCCGAGTGCGTTGAGCGCCGGCCCGAGCCGGGGTTCTATGAATTGCCGAGCCGGCAAGCTCGGAATGCGCGGGAAATTGGGCAGCTGGCGCCCGTTACAACGATAATGCTGCCTAACGCCCGGACCGGATTGCCGTTCCGCTATCGCTGTTCCTCGCCTCGTACCCCACGCTTTGTGGCAAGCGCGCCGTTGGGGGGCACCCGGCGCAGCCAGCTCTCTCTCGTGCCCCTCTTCAGTTGGATGCGCCTGAGGCCTTTATGCCTGAGGGGTTGGAACCTGCCACGCGCGCCGCGCTTAAATGTCTGTAACCCAACGACGTTCCGAGGAGATCATGGCAAGGCAGAGCTGGAAGCGACCCGGTTCACCCATAGGCCGCAAAGGTCCGCGCAAGTCCAATCCTAAATACAAGCGTCGGGCGCGACAGCCGTGGGAGCCCGGCGAAGTAAAGGAACTGAAGGCGCTCGCGAAACAAAACACCCCAACCGGAGTGATAAGCCTGAAGCTTCAGCGGCCACCCGCCGCGATCCGCAGCAAGGCTCAGCGCGAAGGAATCTCACTCAGGCCCACCAATCGATCCCCCTACAATCGTCGCAAGGCGAGCTAGCGGCGATCATATCAGGCGATCATGTCAAAGGACAAACCGAAGAGCAGCAGCGAGACTGACGAGCCGTGGAAACTGCCAGGGCAGGCTTCGCAGCAGCCGGAACAAAAGCCGCCGCCGAAGCGCAATCCTGAGGAAACCTACGGAGGCGACAAGTCGAAGACCTCATGAGTACGGGGTCAGTGACACCGTGCGATGAGTATGCCTCAGCTTGGTCGGTGCCCGTGAGCTGTGTCGTCTCCGTGGGCATGGCGGCACCGGCGCGTCCGTTTGGGCTCTCACCTAAAAGATCACATCGACTTCGACCTCGTCTTCCGAAGGCTCTGGCGGTTGGAGTACCGCTCCAGAACCGTTCTCCAGCCGGTCGAAGAAGCGCCCCTTCAAATCGGAGAGTGCGATCTCGTGGATGACATCGTGGCCGAACGGCTGGCGCCGCTCATCGCTTGACGTGGGCACCAGCGTCTGAGTCGACTCGGCATAGCGGGCGAGCGCGCCGCTCAAGGCCTCGAATTCCTGTTTGAGCCGATCGAAGCTTTGCAGCGTCATGATCAGCTCACGATCGGGCTTTCCGTCGCGCATCACGAGGTCGGTGACCCGCGACACCGTATCCTCCAGCTCGCGCACGTTGTCGAGAAACAGCGTGGCGAGGACCCCCAGCAGCGCCGCGACCTCGGACAGCGCACCGTCCGGACCGGGAGCAGCTTCAGGCCCGCCCTCAGACTTCACGCAACTCGCGGCACTGGCGCGCATCTTACGAGAGCTTTCCCATCACCTGCTCGATCTTCTGTCGCAACACTTGCGCCGTAAACGGCTTGATCAGGTAGTTGTTCACACCCGCCTGCGCCGCCTTGACCACAAGCTCGCGATCGCCACGGCCGGTCAGCAGGATGAACGGCACGCGGCGAACGACCGGATGTCCGCGCACGGCGCGCAGCAGGTCGAGCCCATCCATGCCGTCCATGTAGTAGTCGGAGAGAATGAGGTCGATTGGCTGCAGCGAGGCGATCTCCATCGCCCTTTTTCCGTTCTCTGCCTCATGGATAAGGCGGACCCCGATCTGCTCCAGAAGCAGGGACGTCATTTTCCGAACGCTTTCCTGGTCGTCGACAACCAGGACTTTCAGCGCCACCGCGTTTGGCATTGTCAATTCTCCTCACTCAGCGGACACCCTGGGGCAGCCCCGCCGCAACCCACTGTCAGGCAACTCTTGCCAATCCGTTGCTCTTGAACGCCGCAACCGAACAGGCCGGATCTTCCGCAAGATCGGAGAGCTTCTCAACGTCGAGAATCAGCGCAACGCTTCCGTTGCCAAGAATGGTGGCGGCCGCGACGCCGGGCACCGGTCCGTAGCTTTCTTCAATACTCTTCACGACGACCTGCTGATGGCCACAGAGCTCGTCGGCCACGAGGCCGAGGCGCGTGCCATCCCCCGCATCCGTAATGATGACGACGCATTCGCCCGACAGGTCTGCGGACGATCCGATATGCAGAAGGTCTCCGAGATAGACCAGCGGGACAAGATCGCCGCGCAGCTGCAGCATGCCCCGGGTGCCGACCAGATTGCTGATGCTGGACCGTGGCGGCCGCAGGCATTCCACGATCATCGACATCGGCATCACATAGGTTTCGCGGCCGACCTTGATGACCATCCCGTCCATGACCGCGAGCGTCAGCGGCAACGACAACTGGATGATGGTGCCCTTGCCGCGGACCGATTGCAGGGAGAGGCGTCCACCGATTTCCTGGATATTGGTTTTCACCACATCCATGCCGACACCGCGGCCCGAAATATCCGAGATGACGTCGGCCGTCGAAAAACCCGGCATCATGATCAGATTGTTGATCTCGTCTTCAGTGAGAAGCGCGTCCGCTCCGACAAGCCCCTTCTCGCGCGCCTTCTCTAACACCTTGTCGGTATTGATGCCGCCGCCGTCATCGCTCACCTCGATTACAATCCGCCCGCCGCGATGCTCGGCGGACAGCCGGATCGTGCCTTCTTCGCTCTTGCCGGAGGCAAGGCGCACGTTTGGCGCCTCGATACCGTGGTCGACCGAATTGCGGATGATGTGAGTCAACGGATCAGTCAGGCGTTCGATAATCGAGCGGTCGACCTCGGTGGTTTCGCCGGCCAGTTCGATGCGGATCTTCTTGCCGACCTTGGCAGCAGTTTCGCGCACCAGCCGCGGCATCCGCTGGAATACGGTGCCGACCGCCTGAGCGCGCATCGACATCAGGCCGTCTTTCAGCTCGCGGGTGTGGTGGACCACCTCGTCAAGAATTTGCGATAGCCGATCGCTGACCCCTTCCGGCAGGTCATGCACGATTTGGCCAAGCATGGCCTGCGCGATCACAAGTTCGCCGACGATGTTCACCACGCGGTCGATCTTTTCCAGCTCGATCCGGGTGGTGGTCGCTTGCGGCTTGACAGGCCGTGTCGCCGCCGGCTTGTCGCTTGCGGCCGGGGCGGGGCCGGCTGCGCGCTCGCCCTGAGGTGTTGCTGACGCCTTTGAGGTCTGCGGCAGCGGATCGGCGGCCGCAGTAGCCTCAACGACAGGCGCCGCAAAGCCAGCAGCCGGCACGACCGGCGGCGCGCTCTCTATTACGGGAAGCGGCACGACGGGACTGTCAATCGCCATTGGCTCGGCGGCATCCGCGCCGACTTCGGTCAGGCTGATCTCGCAGTCACCGACAAAATCGAAAAGGTCCTGAAGCTGTTCGCGCGTTGCCTCCGTGCGCAGCATGCCGGTCCAGCTCAGATAGGCAATCTCCGGCCGCATCGTCTTCAGGTCGGGAAGCCGTTCGGCGTCGGCTGACAGCTCAAGCACGCCGAGCTGCCGCAACTGACGCATCAGAAGCAGCGGATCGCTGCCATTCCTCAGCATGTCGGCATGCGGACGAAATGTAATTTCGAACGATCGCAGTGCCGCATCGGAGAAGGTGTCCGCCTTCACAGGCATAAAATCGATGTCGTCAAAATCCGCCATCTCGTCCGCTTCAGGACCGGCCTTATCGGCACGCACCGGTACGAAGTCGAGGCCATCAAAATCAGCCGGCGCGGCCTCTTCATCCGAAGTCTCATTGCCGAGCAGACGCTCGAGCGCGTTACGGGTCTCGTCTCCGAAGCCTGCCGGGATTGCGTCTCCCGCCCGCGAAATCTGCACAAGGTCGGACAACACGTCGCTCGACGCCAGAAGAACGTCGATCACATCGATGGATGTGGAGAGATCGCCACGCCGGATCGCGTCGAGTGTGGTCTCGAACACATGCGCGAAGCCGACGAGCGACTCAAAACCGAAAATACCCGCGCCCCCCTTGACCGAGTGAACCGCGCGGAACACGGCGTTAATGGTATCGTCGGAGCCAAGACCCTCGCGCATATCGCTAAGGCCCTGTTCGATCAGCTGCATGCCTTCGGCGCATTCGTCGAAAAAGGTCTGCTTGAGTTGCTCGAAACTCGTCATCGGATCCGTCCTTCCCTAGCAGGCCACCTTGCGCACCGTCGCAACCAGTCGCTCCGGATCGAACGGCTTCACCAGCCAGCCGGTCGCGCCGGCGTTCCGCGCAATGTTCTTTTTTTCAACCTCGCTCTCGGTCGTAAGGACGAGGATCGGAGTGGTCTTGTGCTCGGGCCGCGCGCGCAACTGGCGCACCACCTCGTAACCGTCCATCCGCGGCATATTGATATCGGTGATGACGACATCGACATTCTCGCGCTCGAGCAGGTCGACGCCCTCCTTGCCGTCGACCGCCTGGATCACGTCGAAGCCGGCGTCCGCAAGGGTCAGCATCAGCATGTCGCGCATGGTTTTCGAATCGTCGATGGTGAGAATACGGAGATGGCCCGGCGACGAATCCGTTTCCACGGCGAGATCTGTGGCAACAGCCATTGCCTCGCTTCGTGGCGCGCTTGCACTTGCGCCTGCGGCCGCTGCTTCGGCTGCGGGTCCGGTCGCGGACGCTGCGATACACTCCGGCACCTCGCTCATGCCCTCGTTCCAGTCGAGCCCAAGGTCGGAAAAAGCGCACACGAAGGCATCCGACGGCCGGTCGATCCAGACCTTTGCGTCGCGCTTTGCGGCCAGCAGGACCTGGATGCAGGGCAGCGTCAGCACCTCCACGTCCGAGGCGTCCAGCCGCACGCCGCCTGCTGACTGGACATTACGGAGCACCGCTTCATGCAGGCTGATCGCGGCGGCGAGATCGAGCACCTTCGGCAGCTTCATCATCGGCCCCTCAATGCATTCTGATTTGCTTGCGGAAAATCCCTGGTATCCAGCATCAGACGGCCTGCGCCACGGGTCGCGGAGCTCGCGATTCCGGCTTGCCTTCGCAAGCGTCGAGAATCGCATCGGCGATCTGGTTCAGCGAGCATTGGCGCATGACTGCGCCGCGCTCGAATGCGACATGCGGCATTCCGTAAATCAGCGATGACGCCTCGTCCTGGCCGATTGTCTGCCCGCCCGCCTTGCGCAATTCGAGCAGCCCGTCTGCGCCGTCCTTACCCATGCCTGTCAGGATCACCCCGATCCCCGAGCGGCCGATCGCGCGCGCGACCGAACGGAACAGGACATCGACCGATGGCCGATGTCCAGTGACCGGCGGGCCGTCATTGAGCGCACAACCGTAGCCTGTTCCGCTCTTGACCACCTGCAGGTGGTGGGAGCCGGGCGCGATATAGACATGGCCTTGCGCAAGGACATCGCCGTCCGCAGCCTCCTTGACCGACATCGGGCACTCGCGGTTGAGGCGCTGCGCAAAAGCGGCGGTGAAGCGCGGCGGCATATGCTGGGTGATGACGATCGGCGGACAGTCCGCAGGCAAATTCATCAGCACGGTTTTCAGGGCTTCGACTCCGCCGGTGGACGCCCCGATCGCGACGATCCTCCCGTTGGGCCTAACCAAGCGCGCGACGTTCTTGACCTTCGGCGGCATCATGGCGGCGCGCGCGGCAATACGTGTGCGCGCAGCCGCCTTCACCTTCGCCTGCAGTTCTCCGGCCAAAGCCGGCAACGCATGAGCGGCGTCGGCCGATGGCTTGGCAATGAAATCGACCGCGCCGATCTCGAGAGCCTCGAGCGTGACGTCGGCGCCCGCCTTCGTCAGTGTCGAGATCATGATCACCGGCATGGGACGAAGCGCCATGATTTTTCGCAGAAAGCTGATCCCGTCCATGTGCGGCATCTCGACATCCAGCGTCACCACGTCGGGATTGAGCGCCTTGATGCGCTCGCGCGCGACATAGGGGTCGGCGGCGGTGCCGACCACCTCGATCCCGGGATCCGCAGACAGCAGGGTCGTCAGCAATTGCCGGATCAAAGCGGAGTCGTCGACGATCAGTACCCTTACCGGTTTGCCCATGCTCCGCCTCTAATTGTTAAACAATTCGATTTCGCCGGCCGGCGCGCGCGTCGACAGGCGCTTTGCATGTTCGAGTTCGTCGCGTGCGATCGCACCGGATGCGTCGCGCCCGAGCAGGCGTCGCACCACGCGACCGGTCGCCGGCGAGTAATGGATGCGCCGCGGAAATCGTCCACCCAGATCCTGGGCGATGCATCGCAGCCGCTCCGCTTCGAGGTACCGGAGAGCGAATTGCGCGTTGTCGGTGCCGACCGAGATATTGCTCTCGGTTACATTGCCGCCGCCGAACACCTTGATCTCGAGCGCCTCGCGGGCGCAGCCCATTTTCATCAGTTCGTTGATCAGCTTCTCCATGGCGAAATTGCCGAACCGCGCCGATTCCAGATCACGTCCCCAGCTGCCGGTGCGTCCCTGCGGCAGCATGAAATGGTTCATTCCGCCGATGCCAAGCCGCGGATCGCGAATGCAGGCGGCGACGCAGGAACCAAGCACTGTCACCAGGGTCTCGTCGGCCTTGTCGGTGACATAAAACTCACCGGGGAAGATCTTGACCATCCAGGTTCCGATCGCCGGATCATAAAATCGGCGCGTGCCGGCAGCCGCGACGCTCATGCCCTTCTCCGGTAAGTGGTGCGGCTGACGAGCTGAAGCTGCGGGTGCGATCCGTGAAACGATTCCGAATGCCCGATGTAGAGAAAACCGCCCGGCTTGATGCACTCGACGAATCGTTCGATCAGCGCTGCTTTCGTGGCGTGATCGAAATAAATCATCACGTTGCGACAGAACACCGCGTCAAATTTCCCACGAAAGGGCCACTGCTCGATCAGGTTGAGCCGCCGGAATACGATCAGCGATCGAATGTTTTCGGTGGCTTTCAGGTCTTCGCCGCCTCGGCTTTCGCCCACCGGCTCGAAGTATTCTCGGTACATTCGCGGAATATTGTCGACGCCGCCAATCGGATATACGCCTCGCGCCGCCTTTGCGAGCACATCGGTATCGATGTCGGTCGCCAGGATGCGAATGTCATGGCGCGTACTGCTCGGGATTTCCCGTCTGAGGACGGCGGCAATGGTGTACGGCTCCTCGCCCGTGGAGCAGCCCGCTGACCATACGCGAAAACGGCCATCGCCGCGCCTTCCGCCGTTGATGAACGGCAGCACCGCATGGCTGCGGAAATGGTCGAAGTGATGAGCCTCACGGAAGAACTTCGTGAGATTGGTCGATATCGCGTTGATGAAGCTTTCCAGTTCACCGGCATTCCCGGCGAGATAGTTCCGATAGTCCTTGAAGGCGGTGAACCCGAGCGCGCGCAGCCGGCGCGACACGCGGGTATAAACGAGATTGCGCTTGCTGTCGGACAGCGCAATGCCGGCATGCCGATGCGCGAGCTGCGCCAGACTGCGGAAATCCGCGTCCGAGAAGATAAATTCCCGCGCCGCCTCCGTGACCGCCGGATCGCCGATCGCGATTGCCGCGGCTGCGCCGCGCGCCCGTCGCACCATGATGTCCTGGAACTCTTCCCGATCCTGTCCGCCCGCTTGCGCGAGCAAATGCGCGATCTTGAACATCAAGTGCGGGCTAATTGGCCTGTATGCGTTCGGCCTCACCGACCGGAACCGACAGGAGATTGTAGAGATCGATGAGCGCGATCATCGCATTGTCGACCGTGACCAGCCCGGACAGGAAATCGATACGGGAGGCCTGCGCGATTTTGGGAACCGCCTGGACCTGACTGGCGTCAAACGAGACGATGTCGAGCACCCGGTCGGCCAGAAGTCCGACCTGTCGCGCTCCAACCTGCACGATGATGACGACATGGATCGGCGAGGCATCCGTCAGCCCTTGGCCGAAGCGGCAGCGCAGGTCGATAATCGGAACAATGGCGCCGCGCAGATTGAGCACTCCGCGCACCGAATCCGGCTGGCGCGGCAGATGAGTGATTTCCGACCATCCCTTGATCTCGCGGACCGCCATGATGTCGACGCCGTACTGGTCGTCGTCGATAGCGAAGCTGATGATCTGGGTCGGGGGCGATATGACGCGCATGGCTGCGGCATTCTGCCAGTCACCCGAAGAAGGGATTTCGGCCGCCGTTTCGGGCCGGGTCGCACCGAGAGTCATCGCATCATTCCGCTGCTCATTGCCCTCTTTCTGAGGCCAATCGGCGAACTCCGACGGTGAAGACCTGGGACAGACGGAACAACCGCGCAGGCTCAGAGAAGAAATCGCTTACTGCGCTGTAAAATTGCACCAAACCTATAGGAAACAGTTAACTACGCGCGTTCGGCCTCGCCTTTGCGGCAACCGTTCAGACATCGCGCCTGAACCGCGCGCGCAGGAATTCGACAAGAGCCTCGACGCGCGCTGGACGCGGGCCGCCGGGCGGCATCACGAGATGCAACGCAATCTCCGGCGGTGACCAATCCGCCAGCACCGTCACCAGCCGCCGCTGCGCCAACGCCTCCCGCACCAGAAAGACCGGCTGCACGGCAAGCCCGTATCCTCCCAGCAGGGCGGGCATCAGCGCCTCGGCATTGTTTGCGCGCAACGGGCCAGCGGTCCGCACGGCAACTTCCTCCCCCGCACGATTCGAAAAGCGCCAAACATCCGTGGCAGGCAGATAGGCATATCCCAGGCACGCATGCGCCGTGAGGTCGCGCGGATGGTCCGGCGTACCCTTGGCCTTCAGATAGGACGGGGCGGCAACCACCACACGCGGCACCGCACAGAGCCGCCGCGCCAGCAGCGACGAGTCGGCAAGCGCGGCAATTCGCAAGGCTGCATCGAACCCCTCGCCGATCAGATCGACGGCCGCGTCGCTCAGATGCAGGTCAATGGAGACATCGGGGTATTGCGCGAAAAAATCCGGCAGCACCGGCGCGACTTCGCTCAGCCCGAAGGACATTGGGGCCGCGAGCCGCACCAAACCGCGCGGCACCGCCGACTGGGCGCGCGCTTCGCTTTCAGCGGCTTCCGCCTCCGACAGCATGCGGGACGCGCGTTGCAGCAGAATCCGGCCCGCGTCGGTCAAAGCGAGCCGGCGGGACGTCCGGTTGAACAAACGGGTGCCAAGCCGCTCCTCCAGCCGCGCGACCGCCTTCGACACGGTCGGCTTCGACAGGCCGAGTTCCGCCGACACGGCCGAAAACGAGCGCAGTTCGGCAACCTTGGCGAAAACCGCGAGTCCTTCGAGGTCAGGCAGCACGTGCAAATCCTGGAAACAATGATTTTCATGAGTTTCTATTTATTAGCGATACAGGGTCAATATCTTTCGGGGCTGAAAACGGCGCCCGGCCGGCGCCGAAGGAGGATCAACCTATGACCGCCATTGCCAGCCACGGCATCCACCACGTCACCGCAATCGCCGGACCGGCGCGACGCAATCTGGATTTCTACACCCGCACGCTCGGTCTGCGCCTCGTGAAGAGGACGGTGAATTTCGACGATCCCGGCACCTATCATTTCTATTTCGGCGACGAGGCCGGTTCGCCCGGCACCATCCTTACATTCTTTCCATGGGAGCACGCGGCAGCCGGACGGCTTGGCGTCGGCGAGACTCAGGAAACGGTGTTCCGCGTGCCGGAGGGCGCAATCGGCTACTGGACGCATCGCTTCGTCGAGAAGGGCGTGGCGCATGACTCGCCCGCACGCCGCTTTGGCGAGACTATCGTGTCGTTCCGCGACCCGGACGGCATGCGGCTCGCGCTGATTGCCCTGCCCGGCATTGAGCAAGAACCGGCCTGGAATGGCAGCGACGTGCCTGCGGAATTCGCCATCCGCGGTTTCCACAGCGTGAACCTGCTGCTGAAGGAGGTGGCGCCGACGGGTGCGATCTTGACCGATGTGCTTGGTTTCAGCGAAGTCGGACGCGAAGACCACATCGTGCGCTTCAAGGCTGGCGACACCGCGATCGGCGGCATCGTCGACATCCACGAGGCGGGCGCGTTTCTACCCGGGCGCCTGGGCGCAGGTTCGGTGCACCATGTCGCGTTCCGGGCTGCCAACGATGCCGAGGAACTCGCGATGGCGAAGAAGCTCGCGGAAAACCACGGCATCCATACCACGGAGCAGAAGGACCGCAACTATTTCCGCTCGGTTTATTTTCGCGAACCGGGGCATGTGCTGTTCGAAATCGCAACCGACGTGCCCGGCTTTGCGATCGACGAACCGGTGGCTTCGCTCGGGCAATCGCTCAAGCTGCCGCCGGTTTACGAAAGCCGGCGTCGCGAGATCGAGCAGGTCCTGCCCGAAGTCGCCTGATGCGCGTTGCTCCTCCCGCCGGGCTGGCGGGAGGAGTCTCGATCACACACGAGGTCCGTCATGACCACAGCGACTCAGCTCTCATTCATCCACCGCTTCGAAGCCGGCGCCAACCTCACCGCGCCGCCGGTGCTGCTGCTGCACGGTACCGGAGGCGACGAGAACGACCTGATCGGGGTCGGCCGGATGGTCGCACCGGACGCGGCCCTGCTTTCGCCGCGAGGCAAGGTTCTCGAAGGCGGCATGCCGCGCTTCTTTCGCAGGCTTGCTGAAGGCGTCTTCGATGAGGACGACGTGAAGCGGCGCGCAAACGAACTGGCCGACTTCATCGCCGAGGCGCGCGAGGCTTATGGATTGCCGGCGCCGCTCGCGCTCGGCTTTTCCAACGGCGCAAACATTGCGGCCGCAACCTTGCTGCTGCGGCCGGAGGCGCTCGTCGGGGCCGTGCTGATCCGCGCCATGGTCCCGATGTCGGAGCCACCCGTCGCAAATCTCACCGGCAAGCCTGTGCTGATACTGTCGGGTTCGATGGATCCGATGGTGCCGGCCGCGAATGCCGACCGCCTTGCCGCAATGCTGAAAGATACCGGCGCGGATGTGCAACATCGGACGCTGCCGGCCGGGCACGGATTGTCACAGGCCGATATCGCGCTCGCGCGTGATTTCATCACCCATGCGTCCGGAGCAATTGTCAGCGGCGCATGAGTCCGGATAACCTCCCGATAACAAAAAGCTTATCGGGAGGATTTTTCCATGTTTCGGCTTGCCGTTGCCCTGGCCGGGGCGATCTTCGCGTTCGACGCCGCCTGTGCGCAGGATTATCCCACGAGACCGATCCGCTTCCTGCAAGGCTTCGCGCCCGGCGGCAATGCCGACACGATCTCGCGTGTGCTGGCGGAGGAAATGTCGAAGACTTTCAAGCCTGGCTTCGTCAACGAAGCCAAGGTGGGGGCTGGCGGCAACCTCGCCTCCGATACGGTCGCCAAAGCCGATCCTGACGGCTATTCGATCGTGCTGTTCACCACCGGTCACGTCATCTCACCGGCGCTCAACAAGTCACTGGGTTTTGACCCCGTCGAAGACTTCTCGTTCGTCTCGACCGTATCAGAGTTTCCATTCTTCATCGTTGTCGGCGCGAACTCGCGCTTCAAGACGATCGACGACCTCGTAAAAGAGGTGCGCGAAAGGCCTGGCGCGCTGACGGTCGGAACCGCCGGCGTCGGCACCGGCCAGCACATGTGCTCCGAACTGTTGGCCGTGTCGCTGAAGAGCAAGTTCATCCATGTTCCGTATCGCGGCGATGCCGGCGCGGTCACGGCGCTGCTTTCCGATAACGTCGATTTCATCATCGCGCCGGGCACCGCCATTTTCGGTCACATTGAAGCCGGCAAGTTTCGTGCGCTCGCGGCGTCCGGCAAGCAACGCTGGCCGTCCATGCCGAATGTGCCAACCATTGCCGAAAGCGGCGCGCCCGGCTTCGAAGTGCTGGCCTGGACCGGCATCGCCACCACGAAGGGTGTCGCGAAGCCGATCGTCGACAAGCTGAATGCCGAGGTCCGGCGCGCCATCGCGGTGCCATCCGTCTCGGAAAAGCTGAAAAGCCTCGGCAGCGTCCCGGTCTCGAGCGCGCCTGCTGAGGTGACCGAGAAAGTGCGCAGCCAGGTCAAGCTCTGGAAAGAGGTTGCGGAAAAGGCCGGCCTCGAAAAACGATAGGCGAAGCAGGAAAAACATCACGATGGCAAATCCCGCCTCCTCCGCCCCGGAGCGGCTCACCGATGCATGGCAGACGGTCAAGATCGACTTCGATGACGGTATCGCCTTCGTTACGCTGAACCGCCCCGAGAAGAAGAACGCGCTCAGTCCGACTCTCAATCGGGAAATGCTGCAGGTCCTCGACGCGCTCGAAGTCGATGACCGTTGCAAGGTGCTGGTCCTGACCGGCGCGGGCGAGTCGTTCTCATCCGGCATGGACCTGAAGGAATATTTCAAGGAAGTCGACAAGGCGACTCCGGTCGAAGTGATGCGGGTGCGGCGCGACTCGATGGCCTGGCAGTGGCGGCGGCTGCAGACCTTCCCGAAGCCGACGATCGCGATGGTGAACGGCTGGTGCTTCGGCGGCGCTTTCACACCGCTCTGCTCCTGCGACCTCGCGATCTGCGCCGACGAGGCGACCTTCGGTCTGTCCGAGATCAACTGGGGCATCATCCCGGCAGGCAACGTCGCGAAGGCCTTCGCGGACAAGGTGAGCCACGCCGACGCGATGTATTACATGATGACTGGTGATACCTTCGATGGCCGCAAGGCCGCCGCCATGCGCCTCGTGAACGAGAGTGTCCCGCGCGCACAACTGCGCGAACGCACCGAGGCGCTGGCGCGCAAGCTGATGGAAAAGAACCCGCACGTCCTGTGGGCGGTCAAGGACACCGGACGCCGCCTCAAATCGATGTCCTGGGACGAGGCGGAAGAGTATCTCTACGCCAAGGCGCAGGCCACCTACTCGACCGATCCGGAGCAGGGCCGCAAGAAGGGCATGGACCAGTTCCTTGAGGAGAAGTCCTATCGGCCGGGGCTGAAGAACTATCGTCGCGAATAGCGGCTCATTGCATGAAAGGCGCGGATCAGGATCGCGCCAGACGCGATACGGTTTCGCGATAGCGGTTCGCAATCCGCTCGCGGGCATGATGACGGCCGCCGGTCACCACCGGCTTCCCGCCTGCGATGACCGACCCGATCAGACTGCGGCCTGCAGAAAACACCAGCACGTCGAACACCATGTCGCCGGATGCGCCGGCGAGATCCGGGTGCTCCCCGTCAAGCAGCACGATGTCGGCGCGATGCCCCTCCGCAATCGCACCGATCGGCTGCGCCAGCGCCTGCGCACCGCCCGAGAGAGCGCGGGTGTAGAGTGAACGGCCGGTCGATTCGCCTTCCGTCCGGGTCATCACATTGCGGGCGCGCGCCTTCAGCCGCTGCGAATATTCGAGCTGCCGCAATTCGGCCGGCGCATCGATCTGTATATTGGAATCGCTGCCGATGCCGAGGCGCCCGCCGGCGCCGAGATAACGCTCGCCGTTGAAAATACCGTCGCCAAGACTGCCCTCAGTGAGCGGACACAGACCCGCAACCGCGCCCGACTGCGCGAGCTGCGTCGTCTCGTCCTGCGTCATGTGGGTCGCATGGATCAGACACCAGCGCTCGTCGAGACCCAGCTCGTCGAGCAACCATTGCACCGGACGCGTACCGAGGCTCGTGACGCAATCGTCCACCTCTTTCGTCTGCTCGGCCGCATGGATATGCACCGGCCCCTCCGCGAAAATCGCGGTGACCTCGCGCAATTGCTCTGGCGACACCGCGCGCAGCGAATGCGGCGCAATGCCGATCCGCGCGTTCAGCAGCTTTGCAACGATCTCGCGCGAGCGGACCATAAGGGAGACGAAGCGTTCGGTCGGATTGATGAAACGGATCTGTCCAGGGTTAGGCGCAGCGCCACCAAAGCCACCGAATGTATAAAGGGACGGAAGCAGCGTCAGCCCGATCCCGGTGGCGGCGCTCGCCGCGGCGATGCGTGCGGCCATCTCGCCGAGATCCGCGTAGGGTCTGCCGGCGGGATCGTGATGCAGATAATGGAACTCACCGACGGTCGTGAAGCCGGCCTCCAGCATTTCCAGATAGGCATAGGCAGCGATCGCCTCGACATCCTCGGGGGTGAGCGCCGACAGGAAGCGGTACATCACCTCGCGCCAGGTCCAGAAGCTGTCGCCGGCCGGGCCACGACGTTCGGCAAGGCCGGCCATGCCCCGCTGGAAGGCATGGCAATGCAGGTTCGGCATGCCGGGTAGCGCGATGCCGGCGATCCGCTCGGCGCCGCTTCGGCTGCTGCCGGCGGAGACGGCCGCGATCATGCCGTCATCGGCGACATCGACGCGCACGTCGTCCGCCCAGCCGGATGGCAGAAAGGCCCGGTCGAAGTGATATGTGTGCATGCCAGCCTCGCTCGACATGTGGTCTCGGACTTCTATATCGTCATTCTGCCAAGGCGCGCAGCGCCGAACCCGGTATCCGGATGCAAATTCGAGTAGTCGCCGCTGGAGTCCCGGTTTGAGCCTTGCGCGCGTCCCGGAATGACGGAAGAGAAAGTCCATGCGTTTCGACACAATCTGGCGCGATGCCCGGATCGCGACGCTTTCCCCGGGGCGCGACGGCAAGGCCGGCGAATTGGGCGAAGTCACAGGCGCCATCGCCGCGAAAGATGGTCGCATCGCCTTTGTCGGCCCCGAAGGCGACCTGCCGACCGGCTGGGATGCAGCAAAAACGGTCAAGCTGGACGGCCGCTGGATCACGCCGGGCCTGATCGACTGCCATACCCACATCGTCTATGCGGGCGACCGCGCCCATGAATTCGAATTGCGCCTGAAGGGTGCGAGCTATGAGGAGATCGCCCGCGCCGGCGGCGGCATCGTCTCGACCGTGAAGGCGACCCGCGCAGCGGGCGAGGATCAGCTTGTTGCGCAGTCGCTCAGGCGTCTCGATGCCCTCCTCGCCGAAGGCGTGACCACCATCGAGATCAAGTCCGGCTATGGCCTCGACCTCGTCAGCGAAACCAAGATGCTCCGCGCGGCGCGCCGGCTCGGGCGCGAGCGCGACGTCGGGGTCACGACGACGTTCCTCGGCGCACACGCCATGCCGCCGGAAGCGCAAAATACCGACAAGGACAAGGACGCGTTCATTGCCAAGGTTTGCGCCATGATCCCGCAGATCAGGCAGGCCGGACTTGCCGATGCCGTCGATGCGTTCTGCGAGGGAATTGCATTCTCGCCCGAACAGACCGCGCGCGTTTTCGACGCGGCGAAAGCCAGCGGGCTGCCGGTCAAGCTGCATGCCGACCAACTGTCGAACCTGCACGGTGCTGCGCTCGCCGCGCGCTACGACGCCCTGTCCGCCGACCATCTCGAATATACCGACGAGACCGGGGTCGCCGCGATGGCGCAGGCCGGCACCGTCGCCGTGCTGCTGCCCGGTGCATTCTACGTGCTGCGTGAAAAGCAGCTGCCGCCGGTCGACGCCTTCCGGCGGCACAAGGTACCGATCGCGATTGCCACCGACTGCAATCCCGGCACCTCGCCGATCACCTCGCTGCTGCTGACCATGAACATGGCCTCGACGCTGTTCCGTCTCACCGTGGAAGAAGCCCTTGCCGGCGTCACCCGCGAGGCCGCGCGTGCGCTCGGCCGGCTGGGCGACATCGGCACCATCGAGACCGGCAAGGCCTGTGACCTCGCGATCTGGGACATCGAGCGCGCAGCCGAACTGGTGTACCGGCTCGGCCTCAATCCCCTGCATGCGCGGGTGCGGAACGGCAAATGAGTGACACCGTAACCTTCTCCGGCGAGGCGCTGGCGCTGCCCGCGTGGCGCAGCCTGGCGCGCGGCGCGGGATTGTCCTTTTCACCGCAGGTTTACGCGCAGGTGGACGAGGGCGCCGCAGCTATCGCGGCTATCGTGAAGAAAGGCGAGGCCGTTTACGGCATCAATACCGGTTTCGGCAAACTCGCCAATGTACGGATCGCCGACCGCGACCTCGAGACACTGCAGCGCAATCTGGTGCTGTCGCATGCGGCCGGCGTCGGCGATCTCGTCCCCGCCCGTATCGTACGCCTGATGATGTCGCTCAAGCTTGTCAGCCTCGCCCGCGGCGCATCCGGCGTGCGGCGCGAGACCATGCAGCTGCTGCAGGGCATGATTGCCGGCAACGTGATCCCGGCGATCCCAGCGCAGGGCTCGGTCGGCGCATCCGGCGATCTCGCGCCGCTCGCGCATCTCGCAGCCACGATGATCGGCGAAGGAGACGCGTTCTATGGCGGCGAGCGGATGCCCGCGGTCTATGCGCTCGGCCGCGCCGGGCTCGAGCCGGTGACGCTCGGCCCGAAAGAAGGACTGGCGTTGCTCAACGGCACGCAATTCTCGACGGCGCATGCGCTCGCCGCGCTGTTCGATATCGAGCGGGTGCTGCAGTCCGCGCTCGTCACCGGCGCGCTGTCGACCGATGCCGCGCGTGGCTCGGATACGCCGTTCGATCCGCGCATCCAGGCGCTGCGCGGTCATCGCGGGCAGATTGATGTCGCCGACGGCTTGCGTTCCCTGATGCGTGGCAGCGGCATCCGCGCCTCGCATCGCACCATCGACGACCGGATCCAGGATCCGTATTGCCTGCGCTGCCAGCCGCAGGTGATGGGGGCAGCGCTTGATGTGATGCGGCAGGCTGCGACGACCCTGGTGATCGAAGCGAACGGCGTCTCCGACAACCCGCTGGTCATGGCCGATACCGGCGAGGTCGTATCCGGGGGCAACTTCCACGCCGAGCCGGTGGCCTTCGCCGCCGACATGCTGGCGCTCGCGATCTGCGAGATCGGATCGCTCGCCGAACGCCGG
>Ga0180215_1002723_pt1 | contig 17379 bp, 14 predicted proteins | sample eDN3rd37CBELigBY_FD_128871 | JGI IMG/M metagenome (GOLD analysis project Ga0180215, IMG submission 128871) | Enriched backyard soil microbial communities from Emeryville, California, USA - eDNA 3rd pass 37_C BE-Lig BY (version 2) (version 2) | ecosystem: Environmental > Terrestrial > Soil >... | reverse complement strand
GCGCGTTCCACCCGCTCGGGGTGCCAGACGTCGTCCTGGTCGCTGAGGGCGATGAGGTCGCCGGATGCCGCGAGGAGCGCCTGCTCGAAGTTCGCGGTCACCCCCAGTGCCACGGTGTTGCGGCGCACGACGAGCGCGGGGGTCGGGGCATCCGTCGACCGGTGCTCGGCGATCACCTGCTCGGCGAGCTCGACCGTGCCGTCGCCCGACGCGTCGTCCGAGACGACGATCTCGGCGACCGGCCGGGTCTGGGCGAGGATGCTGTCGAGCTGCTCCCGCAGGTAGCGCGCGCCGTTGTGCGTGCCGAGCGCGACCGAGACGCGTGGGCCCACGTCAGTTCCGGCGAACGGGGATGTTGATCACGCCGAGGAAGAACGCGGCCATGGTCGTCTGCACGCCGAGGATCATGAAGAGCGCGGCCGGGATCGCGAGCCGCACGGTGTCGACCGCGTCCTGCGCGCCGAATCCGCTCGCCGCCCACGCCGCGAACTGGACGATGCCGATCACGAGGCCCACGAGGAACACGGCGACGCCGATGAGGGCGCCCGACTCCAGAGTCGCGCGCTCGGCGACCCGTTCGAAGGCGGCACTGCGGGGGATGAAGAACCCCTCATGCCGCGCGTACAGCTTCGTGAGCAAGGCGAACAGCACGGCTTGGTAGCCGACGGCCGTCAGCGCCATCAGGTAGACCTGCGTCGACACGTTGAAGCCCACGTCACCGAGCTGGAGGGGACCGAAGGCCAGGACGGCGCTTCCGACCAGCCCGATCAGGAACGTGACGATGCCCGGGTAGAGGAACAGCCACCGGGGGCTGAATAGGAGGAGGAACCGGAGGTGGCGCCATCCGTCGCGCCAGCTGCGAAGGTGGGGCGGGCGTGAACGTCCGTCCTTCTTGAGGGTGGTCGGGACTTCGCTGATCTTGAGTCCCGAGAGTGTCGACTTCACGACCATCTCGCTGGCGAACTCCATGCCCGTCGTGATGAGGCCGATCGAGAGGATGGACTCCCGGTTGAAGCCTCGCAGCCCGCAGTGGAAGTCGCGGATCTTGGACGGGAAGAAGAGGCGGCCGATGAACGAGAGCACCGGATTCCCCAGGTACTTGTGCAGCGGCGGCATGGCTCCCGGCTCGATGCCGCCCCGGAAGCGGTTGCCCATGACGAGGTCGTCCCCGGCGCGCAGCCGCTCCAGGTACGGGTCGAGGTTCGAGAAGTCGTAGCTGTCGTCGGCGTCGCCCATGACGACGTAGGTGCCGAGGGACGCCTCGATCCCGCCCATCAGCGCGCTCCCGTAGCCCTTGGCCGCGACATCGACCACGCGGGCGCCGAGCTCGCGGGCGATCTCCTGCGAGCCGTCGGTGCTCCCGTTGTCGGCGATGACGATCTCTCCGACGACGCCGGAACGCTCGAGGTAGCCCTGTGCCTTGCGGATGCAGGTGGCGAGCGTCTCAGCCTCGTTGAGGCACGGCATGACGATCGACAATTCGATCTGCGACGTGATGGTCATCGGTTCCTTCCGGGGTGGTGCCGGCATAGTCTACCCATTCGGCGTGACCGGGTCGGCCGCCGCCGACCTCGTGGGAAGGGCGGGCCGCGACGGTAGGCGCAACGAGGTCGAGAAGGCCGCGACCGCCGTCACGGCCGTCCCGGCGATCACGCCGACGGCGGCAGCGAGGGCTCCGCCGATCGTCCCCGCGGCGAGCGACATGGTGATGAGGCCCACGAGCGACCCGGCGACCGCCGCGACCGTGGCACTGACGGTCCTCCACGAGGTGATCAGGAAGGATGCCGCGAGGAGCCCCAGGGAGAACAGGAACGAGCCGACGAGCAGCAACTGGAGCAGGGGCACGGCCGCGTCGTATCCGGGGCCGTACAGGATCGGCACGAGCCAGGGCGCGACGACGACGAGTCCGCCGAACACGAGCACGAGGATCGCGCCCATCGCCGCCATCACGAGCAGGTAATGGCGCCTGGCGGCCGTGAGGTCCTCATCGAGCCAGTGCGAGAACCTCGGGATCAGCACCTGGCTCACCGCCTGGGCGAGCATCGACGCCGGCGTGGCCAACGCCATCGCCGCGGCGAACATGCCGGCCTCGAGCGGCGCCGACGTGGCATACGCGAAGACCATCGAGAACTGGATGAGCCCGTTCGTGGCGAGCAGCCCCGCGGAGTTCCAACCGATGAGATGCATGACCTCGGCCGGGCGCGTGGCCGTGTCGGGCGTGCCGTCCGCGGAGGTGCGCACCATAGCGGGGATCGCCGCCACCGCGAACAACAGGTAGCCGACGATCAGCGGCCACAGCAGGACGGCGTGAGCGCCGGTGGCGAGCACCCCGGCCAGCAGCAGGAGCGTGCAGGCGGAGGTGACGACGTCCCAGGTCGCCGCCGCGCCGACTTGCCCGAGACCCATCCGGACCCCGCGCGTCAGGATGTACGCCGACCACGCGATCGCGAGCGCGGCGAGCGCGGCGGCGTCCGCGGCGGAGCCGCCGACGGCGGTGAGCACGACGATGATGCCGACCACGCAGATGGGCACGAGGGCGATGGCCGTCGACCGCCACAAGAGCGCGAGCAACCGCTGCGGCCGGTGCCCTCGACGGAGCACGCGCACGAGGAAGGTGCCCGCTGCGTTGCCGGCCGCGGTCGGCCACAACAGGGAGAGGATGATCGACAGCGAGATCAGCGTATTGACGAGGGCGAGCTGATCCGGTCCGACGAACCGCGCGATCAGCACGGCGTACGCGAACCTGGCGAGTCCCTGCACCGCCACCCCGACCGTCGAGAGGACCGCCTGGCGGATGAGGGAGGATGGAGTCACCAAGAGATTATCCACCGCCGCACATGGAGGAGTGCTCCGAGGACATGCAGCTCGACATCATGATGCCGTTCTACGGGCGCGTCGACCACTTCCGCGAGGCGGTCGAGAGCGTGCTCGAGCAGTCCGACCCCGAGTGGCGGCTCGTCGTCATCGACGACCACTACCCCGACGTCTCGGCCGGCGAGTGGCTCGTCGGGCTCGGGGATCCACGGATCGAGTACGTGCGCCACCCCGCGAATGTCGGCATCAATCGCAACTTCCGCGAGTCGGTCGAGCGCTCGTCGGCGGACCTCGTCGTCATCTTCGGCTGCGACGACCGGATGCATCCCGACTATGTCGCCCGCATGAAGCACCTGGCCCGGGCGTATCCCGACGCCGTCATGCTGCACCCCGGTGTGCGGATCATCGACGAGGACGGCGCGCCGGCCCGCACGATCGTCGACACCGCGAAGTCGTTCTACCGGCCGCGGGCGCACCGACCCGTGCGCCTCGCGGGCGAGGAGCTCGCGGTGAGCGTGATCCGCGGCAACTGGATGAACTTCCCCGCGGTGGCCTGGCGTGGTCCCGAGCTCCGCGCCACCGGCTTCCGCGAGGGCTACGAGGTGGTTCAGGACCTCGCCCTCGTGATCGACCTGTGCGTAGCCGGAGGCTCCCTCATCGTCGACGACCTCGTCGCATTCGACTACCGTCGGCACGCCGGCAGCGTCTCGTCGTGGAAGGCGGCCGACGGAAGCCGCTTCGTCGAAGAAGCTCGCTACTTCGCGCACGTCGAACGGAGGTTCGTGGACCTGGGGTGGCGTCGGGCCGCGCGCGCGGCGAGATGGCATCTCTCCAGCCGTATCAACGCGCTCACCCGGTTCGCCGCCTCGGTCCGGTACGGCGACCGCGACGGCATGCGGACGTTGCTGCGGCACGCCCTGGGCCTCACCGGCCGCTGATCGGCGTCAGGCGGCGGGAACCACCTGGTAGACCGCCAGCGTTCCGTCCACGATCTCGAACTCGTCGACCTCCCTCAGGCAATCGGCGCCGCTGGTGACCCTGATATCGGCGAGCACGAAGTCGACGTGTTCCTGAGCGAAGTCGGAACATGCATCGAAGGTCACGAGGATCTGGTCCGCTGCCGGGTTCGACACCGTGGGCTCGCCGTCGCCGAACGTCCAGCTCACGCCAGCGAGCCGATTCCACTGGAGCTCGTACACCCCATCGGGGTCGATCAGCTCCCACATCTCCTCCGACGGCGCACCCTGGAAGCCGTTGAAGCCCTCGACGCCGGACTCGAGGAGTGTCGCCGTCGTCAAGCGACCCCCCACACCGACCCACGTCGTCTCGTCCTCCCGGTCGTCGATCGCCTGCACCGCCTGCGACGCCGCCGTCTCGCGGAGGTCGACGACCCCTCGGTACCAGGGGTTCACGGTGGCTGCCGTCAGCAGGCCGATGGCGAGCAGCCCGGCGACGGCGGGTATGGGCTGCGCTCGGGCGAACAGGTAGATGACCGCGGCCGAGACGAGGGCGATCGGCACCCAGAACCGAGCGGTGTCGAGCGCTCCCGGGTCGAGCGATTCGGCATACCACGCGATGAGCCCTTGCGTGACGAGGAAGGCCGCCGCAGCGACGGCCGCGAGCACTCGACCCGGTCGGCGATCCTTCTCCAGCAGCGGGATCAGGAGCACCGTGATCAGGAACGACGCGAATCCGAGTCCGAGTCGCAGTCGATTGTCGGTCGATCGGTCGAGGAAGAGCACATGGGCGAGGGCGTCCCAGCCGGGCACGAAGATGAACGCTAGGATCACGAGGAGGGAGGCGACCGCTCCCACCAGCATCCAGGGAACCGCTCGGCGGTCGCGTCGCGATCGCACGAGCACCCAGACGACCACCGGCGTCAGGAAGGCACCGACGAGGAAGAAGGTGGATGCCTCGGGCGGATTCATCCCGAGCCATCCGCCGGCGCGAAGTGACATCGCGAAGGATGAGGACCCGAGCGCCGAGATCCCGAACAGGCCCCCCTGCCCCGTGGGCGAGAGGCGTTCGCCGGGGTACGCCGTACCAAGGAACGCCTCCACCGTGTCGCGTTTCTCGACGAGCCACGCCACGACCACCGCGGACCCCACCACCCCCGCCGCCAGCACCGGCCACAGGCGGGCCGCCAGGCCGCGCACGCGCATCCCGCCCCGCACGGACTCGACGACCGCGCCGAGGCAGACGAGCGCGGAGACGAGCACCACGGGCACGATGAAGGGAACGTAGATGCCCATCGCCATCACCACCGTGAGATACGCGAGCACCATCGCCCACACGAGTGGTGCCACCCGGGTGCGCGCCCTGAGGCACCAGATGACCGCCGTGACCGTGGCGAACCCCCAGGCGACGGGCCAGAGGGTGGTCTGCAGGAACCACCAATGCAGGAGCGGACTGAGGTAGAAGCTCACGGCCAGGGCGGCGGAGAGCACGGGACGCCGCGGCAGAACCGTCACCACGAAGCAGGAGGCCGCCGCGAGGAGGCCCAACGCCGGAAGCCACCACTTGAGCGCCACGGCATGGTCGACGTCGAACGCCAGGAACCCCAGGAGGTGCGGACGGAAGGCGACCGACCAGTCGGCTCGCGGGAGGTCCTGCGGGATCGTCGCGTCCATGCCGCCCGGGAAGCTCTCATTGACGACCGGCAGCCCCTGTTCCGCCTGCGCGATCGCCCAGACCGTCTGCACGTTCCACTCGTCCGTGCGGATCGGTTGCGGCGTGCCGAGGAGGAGATCGGGGTCGCGGCCGGATTCGAGCTCCTGGTACCAGACGCCGGAGGACGTCCCGTTGATGGCCAGCCCCACGAGCACGGCGCCGATGACGGCGAGGAGGATCGGGAAGGCCAGCAGGACTCGGACACGTGGCAATCCGTCGGCGCGTGGCTCAACCCATTCCGCGTAGCGATCGCGCAGGCGCCGGAGGGTGGCTCGCATGGAAGGCATACTGGGTCTCCCGTCCGCTACGCGCCTGTGAACCACAGAATCGTACCCGGCTTGAATGGCACCATCCGCACCGGGGGCCACGCGGCGGTCACCACGCCGCCACCGATCGCGGCATCAGGATCGGGCTGCCGTGCGTTCGCGCCAGTCGTGGAACGCCCGGCCGAGGATCGATCCGTCGGCGAACCCGGGCACCGCATCGGGACCGGCCCCGGACTCGTACAGGTCGAGGAGCGCCGCGATCTCGTGCTCCGGAACGTCGAGTCGCTGCATCCCGACCGCGTTCGCGGACGCGACCCGAGCGGGGCTGCCATACGCCTTGGCGAACGGCGGGACGTCACGGGTCACGACCGAACTCATTCCCACCATGGCGCCACGGCCGATGTACCGCCCCTGGTGGACGGCGGTGCCGAGACCGAGATTCGCGTACGCCGCGACCTGCACATGTCCGGCCAACAGGACGCTGGAGGCCAGCGTCACGCCGTCCTCGAGGAGGCAGTCGTGCGCCACGTACACCTGGTTCATGATGAAGGCGTCGTCGCCGAGCACCGTCGCGCGCCTCCACCCCTGATGCACCTGCGCGTACTCGCGGATCACGTTGCGGTCGCCGATCCGTACTCCGGCGCTGGCACCGCTCTCGCCCACCCGCCGGGGGTGCTCGAACGATCGAACCTCGGGCGGGGCGCCGATGACGACGCCGGCGCCGATCCAGTTGTCGTCACCGATCGTCACGGGACCGGAGATGACCACGTTCGGCCCGATCGCGTTCCCGGAGCCGAGGCGGACGTCGCCGGCGATGACGGCCGACGGGTGGATCTCATTCATGTCCGTCCTCCCGCGGCGTCGCGGCGACCGGGGCCGGATCCGCGGAGTGCTCGTACGCGATCTCCTCGCGGAGGTAGGCGGCGGTCTCGCGTTCGAGGCGACGTCGCCAGATGAATACGAAGAGGATCGCGATGCCGGCGGCCAGGAGATCGGCCGCCGTGAACATCGCACGTGAGATCAGGCTGACCGCGGTCGCCTGGGGCAGCGTGAGCAAGAGCGTCATCGCGCCGATCAGAATGGCCTCGCGGACGCCGAAGCCCGACGGGAAGATGAACGCGATCAGCCCGACGGTGAAGCCGAGGGAGACCGCCCCCGTCAGGAGGATGAGCGTTCCGAAGTCGGGGTCGACGAGCGAGTTCACCAGGATCCACAGGTGCAGTCCGTACGCGACGTACGACAGCAGCGACCAGCCCACGGCCTTGCCGACGACGAGGAAGCCCACCTCGTGCTCCAGCGGGGGGCGACGGAACAGCTTCAGGACCGTCGACGCCAGGAAGGTCATGACGCGGGGGTGCAGGCAGACCAGGCCGATCGGCAGGAGCAGGAAGAGCCAGATGAGCTCCATGTGCCCCTGGATCACCACGGGCAGCGCCAGGGCGCCCAGGATGAGCGATGACACCACCCCGATGCCCGCCGCGTACAGCGCGGTCACGAGGACCCTGGGCCGCAGGATGCCGTACTGGCGTCCGAGTTCCATCTGCATCACATAGGACCAGACGGACCCGGGCACGTACTTGCCGAGCTGGCCGACGAGCAGGACCTGTGCGGCCCGGAGCAGCGGCACGCGGGGCCCGAGTCCGTTCAGCACCGCGACCCAGCTCATCGTGCCGCAGGCGAGTCCGGCGAGCACCAGCGCGAACGAGATCAGGAACGACTGCCACGAGATCAGTTCGAGGGCGGCGGTGATGGCGCTCCACTGCGCGATCAGGTAGTACACCGCGAACCCGACGACGACCACGAGCAGGACGTACCTCAGCGTCGTGAGCGCACGCGGGGCAAGGGCTTTGATTCTCTTCATTCGATCTCTACTGTCGTTCACCGGTGTCGGTCGCACAGGTGGGCCCTACGCCGTTGCAAGGCCGTGTCCGACACGTCGTCGGCTTCGCTCTAGGATGGTTGGCTGTGGTGCGTCGATCCTGGACGCCCGTGACTGAAGCAGGTTTCATGATACCGATTACCGTTGTCGAGTTCGGTGAAGACGCCGAACGCCTCGTGCTCGAAGTGCTCCGATCGGGAAACATCGCCCAGGGTTCGCTGGTCAGGCAGTTCGAAGACCGATTCGCCTCGATGATCGGCGCGAAGCACGCCATCGCGGTGAACAACGGTACGACCGCCCTCGTCGCCGCCCTCGACGTGCTCGACCTGGAGCCGGGTGACGAAGTCGTCACCAGCCCCTTCACGTTCGTCGCCACGCTGAATGCGATCCTCGAAGCCGGGGCCACGGCGCGCTTCGCCGACATCTCCGAGGATGACTTCAACGTGACCGCCGAGACCCTCGCTGCGGCGGTCACGGATCGGACGCGCGTCCTGATGCCCGTGCACCTCTACGGCCAGATCGCGCAGATGGACGAGATCTCCGCCCTCGCCGCTGCGCGCGGGCTCGCGGTCGTCGAGGACTCCGCCCAGTCCCACGGTTCGTCGCTGAACGGGCGTCACGCGGGCACGTACGGCCTCGGCTCGTTCTCGTTCTATGCGACGAAGAACATCACCACGGGCGAAGGCGGCATGATCACCACCGACGACGACGTGGTCGCTGAGCGTCTCCGCGTCCTGCGGAACCAGGGCATGCGCGCCCGGTACCAGTACGAGGTCGCGGGGCACAACTGGCGGCTGACCGATCTGCAGGCCGCCGTGGGCCTGCCGCAATTGGACGACTACGACGACGTCGTCGCGACCCGCCAGTCGAACGCGGAGTACCTCGGGGCGGGCCTCTCGACGGTGCGGGGCATCGTCGTCCCGGCCCAGCAGGAGGGGCGACGCCACGTCTGGCACCAGTACACGATCCGGGTGACGCCCGACTCCGGCGTCGGCCGAGACGAGTTCGTCGCGAAGCTCGGCGAACGGGGCATCGGCGCAGGCATCTACTACCCCAAGCTCGTATTCGATTACCCCACCTACCGCGATCGCGACGACGTGATCATCGGCTCGTACCCGGTCGCCGAGCGGATCGTGCAGGAAGTCGTGTCGCTTCCCGTGCACCCCCACCTCACGCGGCAGGACCTCGACCGCATCGTCGGCACGGTCAGCTCGATCGTGGACGAGGCATGAGCGCCGCGCCGCGCATCCTGCTGGTCGGCGCCGGCTCGATGGGCTCGCTCCACGCGCGGGTGATCGCCCAGTCTCCGTCGACCACGCTCGCCCGGATCGTCGACGGCCGCGAGGAGGCGGGGCGACCCCTCGCCGACCGCTACGGCGCGGAGTGGGCCCCCGAACTGGGCGACCTGTCCGATGTCGATGCCGTCGTCATCGCTGCATCGACCGAGGCCCACTACGACCTCGCGGTCACCGTCCTCGAGCACGACCGGCCGTTGCTCATCGAGAAGCCCGTGGCCGACGGACTGGCGAAGACGCTCGAGATCATCGACCGATCAGCGAGCCGCGGCATCCCGATGACCTGCGGACTCCTCGAGCGGTTCAATCCCGCGGTGGTCACCGCACGCGCGCTCGTGGACGACCCGAAGTTCATCACCGCGACGCGGCACTCCCCCTATGCGCCCCGCATCCGCACCGGCGTGAGCTGGGACCTGCTGGTGCACGACGTGGACCTGGCGAGCACAATGCTGGGGGGCGAGCCCACCGCCGTTCGCGGCGTCCTCGGCCACTTCCACCCGCTGTCGGCACCCGGAGCAGAAGACGTCGCCGAGGCCGTCCTGTCGTTCGACGGCGGGCGCGTGGCGCACGTCTCGGCGAGTCGCGTCGGCCAGCGGAAGATCCGGTCGATGAGCATCCACGACCTCGACAAGCTCATCGAGGTGGATCTCCTCCGGCGGGACGTCACCGTGTACCGCCACGTGTCGGACCAGCCGGCGAACGCCGAGGGACGCGGCTACCGCCAGCAGACCGTCATCGAGATCCCCGAGCTCATGTCGGCGCAGGAGCCCCTCGCTGCGCAACTCGAGCACTTCGTGAAGCTCATGGAGGGGTCGGTCGACGCCGACGCCGAGCGGCGGTCGCTGATCCCCGCCCACAGCATCGTGGAGACGCTGAAGAACGCGGCCGGCTGACACCGTCGCCGGCGCCGTCAGAGCGGCACGGTTCGCGGCGCCGTGGGGTCGGACAGGTCGACCCGCGCGACCGGGCGAGCCGGCACGCCGACGACGACCGTACGCGGCGGGACGTCGGCGGTGACCACGGCCCCGGCGCCGATGATGGCCTCGTCGCCGATCGTCACGCCCATGTTCACGACCGCGTTCGCGCCGATGAAGACCCGATCGCCGATCCGCACGGGCTCACGGTCGACCATGTCGTAGCGACGCCCCGACACGCAGCGCATGGCGCTCGAATGCGTGTAGATGTGCACTCCGGAGGAGATGTCGCAGCCCTCGCCGATCGTCAAGCCGCCCGAGCCGTCGATGAGCGTGAACGCGCCGATCCACGTGCCCGCGCCGATCGTCGGCGTCCCAATGATCCAGGCGTGCTCGTTGTAGGGGTTGTCCGGGAGGGCTGCCGACATCGTCTCAGGAGTTCTGGACGAGGGCGGTCATGCCCTCACGCACGGGGATCTCGGCCTCGAAGCCCAGTACCTCGCGGGCGCGGGTGACATCGGCGGCGCGCCGGGTGACGAGCACGGGGCGCGGGTTGAACTGCGGTTCCACGTCGACGCCGACGGCCTCGATCAGGATCTCGGCGAGCTCGGCGACCGTCGTGTCGATGCCCGTTCCGACGTTGATGGGCATGTTCGCACGCTCGGACGTCAACGACAGCACGACGGCACGAGCGATGTCCTTCACGTGGATGAAGTCCATGGACTGCTTGCCTTCGCCATCGATCACGGGGGCCTCGCCGTTCTTCAGGCGGTTCACGAAGTGGTTGATGACCGACGTGTAGTACGCGGTGGTCTTCTGGCCCTCGCCGTAGACGTTGAAGAAGCGCAGGGCGATCCACGGGAGGCCCTTCGCGCGGCCGTAGTAGCCGAGGAGGTCCTCGTTCGTGCGCTTGCCGATGCAGTACGGCGTGAGCGGGTTGAGCCGGTCGTCCTCGTGCATCGGGAGCTTCTCGGGGTCGCCGTACACGGACGCGCTCGACGCGGCGACGATGCGCTTCACGCCGAGATCGGCAGCGGCGGCGAACACGTTGTGGGAGCCGACCATGTTGATGTCGATCGAGGAGTACGGATCGGCCACGCTCTTGTTGATGGAGTCCGCGGCCAGGTGGATGACGTGGTCGTACCCCTTCATGGCGGCGTAGACCGCGGCGCCGTTCCGGGTGTCCTGGTCGACGACGTCGACGCGTCCGGTGCTGACGAGTTCATTGGCGCGGTCGCGATCCCCGCGGACCATGTTGTCGAAGATGCGGACGGTCCATCCCTCCTCGAGGAGGCGCTCCACGACGTGCAGTCCGATGAAGCCGGCACCGCCGACGACCATGACCTTCTTCTCTGACACAGGTGTTCCTTTGCTTCGGTACTGGGGTGAGACGTGATGTGGATGCCGCGAGCGCCGTCAGGCGCGCGCGGCGACGAGGGCCTCGCCGAGGGTCGTGACCACGCGGTCGACCTCCCCCTCGGTGAGGTTCGCGTGCATGGGGATCGCGAGGTGGCGGCGGAAGAGGTCGGCGGAGACCGGGAGGCTCTTCGAGAAGCCGTAGACCGGCTGGAGGTGCGACGCATAGGTGCCGAAGTTGCACTGCACGCCGTGCGACCGCAAGTACGCGGCGACCGCGCCCCGGTCGACCCCCTGGTCGAGCGTGACGACGTACGACTGCCACGGGTGCTCGCGATCCTCGAGCGCAACGGGGGCCGTCACCTGGTCGACATCGGCGAGGAGTTCCTCGTACCAGCCCGCGACCTTCCTGCGGTTCGCGAGGAGCGTGGGCAGACGATCGAGCTGGGCCAGCATGACGCCGGCAGCCAGGTCGGACAGGCGGTAGTTGTATCCCAATTCGTCGAACTCGGGCAAGGGCAGGTCGGTGCTGCCCTCGCGCGAGATCGCCGGCGCGATGCCGTACGTGTGCAGCTTCCTCGCGTGAGCCGCGAGCTCCGCGTCATCGGTGGTGAGGGCGCCGCCCTCCCCCGCCGTGATCCCCTTGCGTCCATGGAAGCTGAACGTGGCGATGTCGGCGAGGCCACCGGCCGGGCGCCCCTTGTAGGTCGCTCCGGCGGAGCATGCGGCATCCTCCATCAGCCACAGCCCGTGCCGATCGGCGATGGCTCGGAGTTCGTCAAAGTCCGCCGGCTGTCCGAAGACGTCGACCGCGATGATCCCGACCGTCCGCGGCGTGATCGCCGCCTCGACCGCGGCCGGATCGGCGCTCCAGATATCGGGGCGGATGTCGGCGAAGACCGGCGTCGCTCCCGTCCACGCGACCGAGTGGCCGGTGGCGGGGAAGGTGTAGTCGCCGACGATCACCTCATCGCCCGGGCCGGCACCGAGGACCTTGAGGCCGAGGTGCAGCGCAGAGCCGCAGTTGCTCGTCGCCAGGGCGTGCGCCGTTCCCGACACCTCGGACGCGAACCGCGCTTCGAGCGCCTGGCAGGTTGGCCCAGCGCCGGAGAGCCACCCGGACTCGAAGACGGCTCGGATGGCATCGAGTTCCTCGTCGCCGACAGTGGGCTGCCCGAGGGCGATCGTTTCGGGCAAAGTCCACCTCTCTCGTCGTCGGCCCACGACCACTCCAGACGAGGCCTCATCTATAGTAGCCGAGGCCGAGAACGCGACCGCTCGGGCCCCTTCCGGAGGACTTCATGACCAAGCACGTCATCATCGTCGGTGGTGGAATCGTCGGCCTCGCCGTGGCCGAGCGAGCGAGCCGGATCGGCCACCGGGTCACGCTGCTGGAGAAGGAGTCGGGCTGGGCGGCCCACCAGACCGGCCACAACTCCGGGGTCATCCACGCCGGCCCCTACTACCGTCCTGGCTCCCTGAAGGCGGCGCTGTGCACCGCGGGCAACCGATCGATGAAGGCCTTCGCGACGGAGAACGGGATCCCATGGAAGGGAACCGGCAAGCTCATCGTCGCCACGGACGAGCGCGAGCTCCCCGCGCTCGAGGAGCTCCGTCGCCGCTCCGAGGCGAACGGGGTTCCGCACACGGTCCTCGACGCCGGCCGCGCGCGGGAGTACGAGCCTCACGTCGCCACGGTGGGAGCACTCCGGATCGAGTCGACCGGGATCATCGACTACGGCGCCGTCAGTCGGCGCCTCGCCGAGATCGTGGCCGAACGAGGCGGCGACCTCCGCACCGGAGCCGCCGCCGTCGCGATCGAGGGCGCGAACGACGGTGTCGTCGTCTCCACGGCGACCGAGGCGTTCCACGGTGACGTCCTCGTCAACTGCGCCGGGCTCCAGAGCGACAAGGTCGCGCGCATGGCCGGGCTCACGCCGGCCGCCAGGATCATCCCGTTCCGCGGCGAGTACTACGAACTCGTCCCCGAGCGACGCGAGCTCGTCCAGGGTCTCATCTACCCGGTCCCGGACCCCGAGCTGCCCTTCCTCGGCGTGCACCTCACTCGCATGATGGACGGCTCGGTGCATGCCGGTCCGAACGCCGTCACGGCACTCGCGCGCGAAGGATACCGCTGGCGGGACATCCGCCCGGGGGAGGCGCTGGCGGACCTGACGTTCCCCGGCTTCCTCCGCATGGCGTCCAGGAACGTCGGGGTCGGGGTCGCGGAGGTCCGACGCTCGTGGTCCAAGAAGCTGTTCGCCCGGAGCCTCGCGCGGCTCGTCCCGGAGTTGACCGCAGCCGACCTGGTCCGTGCGGAGGCCGGCGTCCGCGCGCAGGCGATCCGCCGGGACGGCGCCCTCGTGGACGACTTCCTCATCGAGCGGGCGCCGAACCAGGTCCACGTCCTGAACGCGCCATCGCCGGCCGCCACGGCGTCCCTCGAGATCGCTGCGCACATCGTCGGCCTCGCAGGACTCGAGTAGCGCCGCGCTCGCCGCACATGGCCGACGACGCATGCGGTCATCACTCGGCAGGGACGACCTCGTAGATCCAGAACGTGCTCGGGCCCTCCTCGACCGTCGTCACCGGTGCGAGGCACGCTTGGTCGAGTTCATCGTCCGAGAGCACCCACTCGACGTTCTCCTGGGCGAACGGCTCGCACGAGTCGAACGTGAGACGGATCTGGTCGGGAGCGGGGTTGAAGGCGTCAGGTGGTCCGTCACCGGCCCCCCACGAGACGTTCGCGAGGCGGTTCCACACCCGTTCGTCGAGGTCGGGATCGATCGCGTCCCACATCGTCTGGGACGGCGAACTCTGGAAGCCGTTGAACGACGGCAGGCCCGATTGCACGAGCAGCACGGTGGGAAGCGAGGTGTCGCCCACGCCGATCCAGCGGTCGGAGCCGTCGCCCGCCACCTCCTTCATGGTCTCCACCGTCCGGGTGTCGTTGAGGTCGAACACGCCCCGATACAGCGGATTCACCGACGCCGAGGAGCCGATGGAGATCAGTGCGAACAGTGCCGCCGTGGCGAAGGCCCATCCGTGGGCATTGCAGGCGACCACCGCGAGGAACCCCACGGCGACGAGGATCCAGCCGTAGTCGCCGGTCGCGATCACCGCATCGTTCCGGACGAGGCTGACGGCGAGGACGACCGTCCATGCGAGGGCAGGGAGGAGGGCGGAGAGCACGACCCACAGCGGAGTCCGCTCCGCTCCGGCGACCCGCCGCTGCTCGGCGCGCCAGAGCACGAAGAGCATCATCACGAGCGAGAGCAGGCCCCACCCGAGCCGCAGGCGTCCGACGGTCGTCCGGTCGAGCAGCATCAGGTGCGCGATCGCATCCCAGCCGGGGATCAGCATGAATGCGGCGAACAGGGCGCCGCCGACCAGCAGCGCGAGCGCGAGCCAGTCCCGCCTGCGCTCCCGCACGCTCTGCACGAACATCCACACGAGCGGGACGACGAGGAAGAGTCCGGGCAGCAGGAACGATGACGCTTCTGGCTGGTTCGCACCGAACGGCGCACCGTCGGACACCTCGAGGTTGCGTTGGAACGGCCCGCTGAGCAGCGACTTCACCTGGCCGAACCCCGCACTGCCAGTGGCCTGCAGCCGTTCGCCGGGGTAGACGGTCCCGGTGAAGACCTCGATCGTGTGCCATCTGGTCGCCAACCAGACGGCCATCACGAGCGCCCCCGCTGCGCCGGCGGCGAAGAGCGGCACGAGCGCGCGCAGGCGCGGGACCACTCCCGCGAGCGTCGCCGTCGAGCCGGTCAGGGTCGCCCCGACGGCGAAGGCCGCTGCGACGTAGACGGCGGGAACGATGAACGGGACGTAGATGCCCGTCCCGACCGTCACGGTGAGATAGGCGACGACGGCGGCGAGGACCCACCTGGCGGGTCCGCGCGGGCGCCGCAGCATCCACACGACCGCGGCCATCACGATCATCGCCCATGCCGCGGGATAGAACGTGACGGAAAGGTACCACCACTGGAAGAACGGCGCGAAGAAGAACCCCACGCCGAAGAGGGCCGCGGCGACCGGCCGCCGCGGGAGCAACGTGACCGCGAACACGTAGACGGCGGCGATGAGCACGAACCCCGGCAACCACCACTTCAGGGCCATCGCCTGATCGAGCGGCAGGAACCAGAAGCCCAGCAGGTGCGGCCGGAAGACCATCGACCAGTCCCAGCTCGGCAGGTCGTGCTGCACCGTGGCGTCCATGCCGCCCGGGAACGAGCGGTTCTCGATGGGCAGCCCCTGCTCGACCTGCGAGATCGTCCATGAGGTCTGGACGTACCACTCGTCGCTGCGGATGGGGAGCGGTTGGTTCGCCAGCAGGTCGGGGTCGTCACCGGTCGCGAACGAGGGACGGAGCACCCCGGTGGACGATCCGGTGAGCCCCAGCGAGACGAACACGACGAGGACGGCGGCGAGCAGCGCGAGCGGCCACAGCAGCACGCGCAGGTTCGGCAGCCCATCGGTGGTCGGCGCCACGAAGGCTCGGTAGAGCTCACGGAGTCTCCGCGAGCTCGATGACTCAGCGGTGGACACGGGCATCGCGTTCCGTGACGGCGCCGTCGACCATGCTTCCAAGTACTTCTAGATGGCGAGCGGACACGCGCTCGAGGGTGAAGTGGCGCTCGATCAGTTCGCGCGCCGGACCTCCGACGGCGGCCCTCGCCGCTTCAGGGTCGTCGAGGACGCGGCTGATGGTGTCGGCCAGCGCCGTGGGGTCGGCGCTGGTGGTGCCGTCGCGGAACGGCACGAGGTACAGCTCGCGTCCATCCACCAGCTCGATGCCGATGAAGTTGTCGGCCTCGATCGCCGCGGCGATCGGAACCCCGGACGCCAACCCTTCGAGACTCGCGGTACCGAAGCCCTCGCCCTCGAGCTCATGGACCTCGATGCTCGCGGCCGCGAGGTAGTCGGGGATCGTGGACTGCGGCTGCGCGCCGACGGCCATCACCGCGTGTGCGACTCCGAGCCGTTCGGCGAGTTCGAGGAACTCGTCGTGGTACACGCCGCCCACGACCAGAACCACGGCGTCGGGGTGTCGTTCGAGCACCCTGGGGAGAGCCCGGACGAGCGCGATCCGATTCCGCTGCGGGATCACATGGCCGATCGAGAGGATCACGGGACGATCGCCGAGCCCGTGGCTCGACCGAGCCACCGCGGCGTCGCCGTCGCGCATCTTCTCGGGATCGACGCCCACGGGGATCGCGACCGTGCCCGAGATGGCTCGCCGGTAGCGCTTGTGGATGTACTCGTCCATGAGCTTGTCCATCACGACGAGGGTCGGCCGGTGCAGGCGCATCAGCGGGGTGACGAGCATCCGATCGGCGATCCCGTAGATCGCGCTGTTGAAACGGCTCAGCGGGCTCTCGAGGCGGGTGTGGATGCTGAGCAGCGTGGGCACGCGGCGTCGGCGGGCCCAGTAGCCCGACAACCAGGTCAGGTCGAAGAACTGTCCGTGCTGGTGCACCACGTCGGGGGCGAAGCGATCGAGTTCATCGAAGACGACCCGCTTCGCGCGCGGCGAGATCGTGAATCCGATATCGAAGTTCGCCGCGAACCGGGTCTTCGGGAGGGTCCAGGACGGCACGCGACGGATGCTGAAGCCGTCGCGCTCCTCGTATGCGGGCGCACCGCCGTACGCAGCCGTGAGCACGAGGACTTCGTGGCCGTGCTCGGCGTAGCGTCGGGCGAGATGGTCGGCCAAGTGCGAGGAACCGCCGGGCCTCGGGGGGAAGAAGTTGTTGACGACAGCGATTCTCACCGGGTGCAGCTGCTTCCTCTCCTGCCCACCTGCCGGACAGCCGTACGAGTGTAGCAAAGGCCATCCTGCGCATTCGCGGTACGGGAGGGACGTTCGGGCTCACCCGGCGACGTCGATGACACCGCCCTCGAACGATTGGGTGCACCGACCGCCGGCGCACGACGCGGCACTCGTCGGCCAACCGAACGTTCCCGCCGCACCCGCGGACTGGAAGTAGCGGTCCCGGATCGCGCCGGTCACGGCGAACGTCCCGGCTGTCGACTTCGAGTAGATGGAACCGCCGGCGAACGCCTGAGCGACGCCGCCGCCGTTCTGCGGCACGGTCAGCAGGTCGCTCGTCGTGGGGCCGAGGACGCCACGGGCACCACCGAGTTGTCCGTACGCGGTGTAGATCGCGTCGGTGCTC
>Ga0180215_1002721_pt1 | contig 17393 bp, 18 predicted proteins | sample eDN3rd37CBELigBY_FD_128871 | JGI IMG/M metagenome (GOLD analysis project Ga0180215, IMG submission 128871) | Enriched backyard soil microbial communities from Emeryville, California, USA - eDNA 3rd pass 37_C BE-Lig BY (version 2) (version 2) | ecosystem: Environmental > Terrestrial > Soil >... | reverse complement strand
GTATACTTCGTTTTTAGTATTTTTGTAAAGCTTAAATTAATAAAAAAATCAAAAAATACTATATTATAATAAAAACAAAATATAAAACACTCAGATTTATTAGTGTTGCCAACAAAATACACCAGGGTTTTTCCTTTCATGTGTATAATTATTCCACTACATTGCAATAATATGTACTCTTAGCTTTATTTGTGATTCCTATCTAGTTTAAATTATTTATAGTATAATTTGAACGGTCCTACACTTTCTTTAAAATTTAACTATAAAGGTGAAAAACATGTTCAAAAGGAATTGGTCTCTTTTTTTAATCAATATATTATTATCATTTATTTTCTTTTTCATTTCTGCTGATGAGTATACCCTTCTACACTATATCAACATGGTTTTTTATATCTGTTTCCTATATGTGATCATCTTTCTAATTCAATATACGATGAAAGGTGGATTTTTTGATGGGATTACATTTGGGTTTAGAAGATTCCATCATAAACTATTGAATAAAAATGATTATATGGAAGAATGGCGTGATAAACCTCTTCCTTCCGAAAAGATCAAACCAAGTGTATACCATAATATAATCTTTCAAAGTATTAGTTTAATCCTTGTTTTAATCCTTTTACTCGGTTTATATTACTTCGTTCTTTGACATCAAGAAAGTGCCCCCAATGGTGGCACTTTCTTCTCTATCGACTTGATCTTTTTATACATACTAGGTACTAGTATCTTCTATTATAACCTAGTATCTTCTATTATAAGTTAGCTTCTTCTTTTGGAAGTGCATATGCTCCTTCTTCATCATGTGTTTCTTTTCCTGTACATGGAGGATTAAACACACAAACCATTCTCATATTTCCCTTCGTTGCACGAAGTAGATGTTTTTCATGGCCTACTAGTGCATACAAGGTTCCCGGCTTAATCGGATGAATTTTTCCTGTCCCTAGATCCTCAATTTCCCCTTCCCCTTCAACGCAATAAACTGCTTCTTGATGGTATTTATACCAGAACATTGACTCTGTCCCTTCATAAATAATCGTATCATGAACAGAAAAACCCATACCGGCATCTTTCAAGATGATTCTTCTACTTTCCCACGTTTCTCCTTTAACATGATCTTCTGATCCAATTACATCGTCTAAATTTTTTACAATCACGATAATTCCTCCTTTAGTTGGTGAGACTATTCTTTACGCTTTCTTCTATTATGGCAAAACCTTGTTTTAAGGTTTCACAATCAATGGTTAAGGCTGGCATGATTTTAAATACTTCACTTTTTGGGCCTGACGTTTCCATGATGAGACCTCTTTCAAATGCTTGGGCACAGATTTTATCAGCTAATCCTTCCACCCCACAAGCAATCCCTCTAAAAAGACCTTTCCCACGAACTTCGCCTTCTAATTCCGGATACTTTTTTACTAGCTCATGTAAAAATTCATCTACTAGTAACCCTTTATCAATAATTTCTTTTGTGAAATCGTCATTTTCCCAATAGGTTAAGGCTTCTGTAGCTGTAATGAACGCCAAATTATGTCCACGGAACGTACCATTGTGTTCGCCAGCCGCCCAAATATCATATTCTGGCTTGATGAGCGTTAGCGCCATTGGAGTTCCGTAACCACTTATGGATTTGGATAAACAAACGATATCAGGGTTAATGCCAGCTTGTTCGAAGCTAAAGAAGGTACCAGTTCGTCCACAACCAGCCTGAACATCATCAACAATGAGCAAAATATCCCATCGACGACAAATCTCTTCTACTCGCTTCAGCCAATCTGCGTTCGCTACATTTAAGCCCCCCTCTCCTTGAACGGTCTCAAGAATAATCGCTGCTGGTAAAGCTACACCACTTCCATTGTCTTCTAAGAAACGCTCTAAATAGTCAACCGTATCCACATCTTCACCTAAATACTTATCAAACGGCATTGCTACACTATGATTTAGTGAAACGCCTGCACCATGACGCTTAAAGGAGTTTCCTGTGATAGCCAATGAACCGAGTGTCATCCCATGAAACCCGTTGGTGAAACTAATGACTAATTCACGTCCTGTAACCTTCCGAGCCAGCTTCAAGGCGCTTTCCACTGTATTTGTTCCCGTAGGTCCCGGAAACATGACCTTATATTCAAGGTTTCTAGGTTTTAAAATCACATCGTTAAAGCAAGTTAGAAAGGTTGCTTTTGCTTGTGTTCCCATATCTAAACTATGGGTAATTCCATCTTCTGCAATGTAGTTGATTAGCTTTTCTTTCATCTTTGAATTGTTATGTCCATAATTCAATGCCCCAGCACCAGCAAAGAAATCAATATAAGTTTTTTCATTCACATCCCACATCATAGATCCTTTGGCTTTAACAAATGTAGTTGGAAAACTCCGTATATATCCGCGTACCTCAGACTCCAGACTTTCAAAAACGCTTAATTGCGAATCTAATTCTTTTATAGCTTGCATCCACACACAACCTTTCGGAATATTCGGTCTTTTTTAGTTGTAAACTACCAAAGCAAGTGAGCTTTTCTTATCTGTTTAAAAGGGACCTATACGATATGTTTGCTCAGCTTCATGTCCGGGTTCCGGAAACATCTCTTCAGTAAAACAATCTGAAATTTCACAGGGACAATTCATCTGCTTAGCTAGGCCTTTAAAGAGGGATTGTGATGGCAGGTTAGAAGGAGATACAGTTGCCTCTAGGTAGTGAACATTTTCACATGCATCTCTGCTCAATAACTCATTTAAAAGCTTATTCCCTATTCCTTGCCCCCGATACATTTGGTTAACAGCTACTTGCCAAACAAATATCGTATCAGGAGATGCAGGTGGACGGAAAGCGGACACAAAGCCGATCATTTCATCCTTATCTTCTGCGACTATACATGTATCACCAAAGTAGTTGCTAAACATGAGATAAGAATAGGCTGAGTTTAAATCCATATTACTGGTATTTTTAATCAGTTCCCACATTTTCGCCCCATCTTCTTTAGTAGGATTTCGATAGGAAAACGAGGTCAGTTTATCTAACTCTGTTGTTTTTATCATTTATGGTGTTTGGATCCTCCTTTGATCAAAGATAGAAATTCATTTAGGAAATTGTCTAGCCCTGGCACCAAGTGACTATTGAATTCACTGGCGGATGCCTCCGCATTTCTAAATCCCCTAACGTTAATTATCATAACGGGAATAAAAAATAGCGTCAAAGCGCTTATTCTACGGTTAATGTATATAATCAAGGCTGAATTGTAATAAGGTATGCTCAGCTTGTTCAGATATCAAAATCCCCTTGTTTCCTCTTAAATACTCCGAATCGACAAAATATTTTAAATTTTACACAAACGCCCTTGAGGTCCCTTCTATTTCGAAAAAACCCTTTGATTACATCAAACGCCTCCTTAACTACCTACTACCAAAGTGTATCGCTAAGAAAACGGCAAGAATTATCATTTCACTCATATTTTTCTTTTATATGGTAAGGTTAATTTAGAAGGTCTTTGATGAAGTGAAACGGAGGCATAAAATGAACAAGCACCCATTAATAGTGAATACAGAATGGTTAGCGGAGAGGTTAGAAGATCCAAATTTAAGGATACTAGATGCCACTACATTTTTAAAAATGCCAGATAAGGAAAATGAAGAGGTGGGCATGTGGTCAGGGAGAGATGCCTATAATCAAGGTCATATTCCTGGAGCTGTTTATGCCGATTTAATGAATGAGCTCTCCGACCCCAAAGCCCCTCTTCCCATGATGGTTCCGCCACGGGAGCAATTTGTCAATAAAATAGAGGAACTAGGTATTGGAGACGGAACATATGTAGTTATTTACGATCAAGGTGCATTAGTAGGGAGTCCAGTGGTTGCTGCTCAATGGGCTTCACGATTAGCTTGGCAGCTGCGCTATGAAGGGTTTGATGATATTTCTGTCCTTGAAGGTGGTTTTCAAAAATGGAAAGAAGAAGGATGCCCCATCACAACTGAGCCCGGCCATTATTCACGAGCGAAATTTACCGGTAGCCGCCGTCCAGAGCTATTGGCTACAAAAGAAGATGTTAAAAGAGCAATGCAAGATGAAAATATTGTTCTCATTAATAGCTTATCACCCGAGGATTTCCGAGGCGAAACAAACACTTATCCACGAAAGGGTCATATTCCTACTAGCGTCAATGTTTTCTTTGGAAGTCATGGCGATCCGAAAACCTGGAAGGTCAACGATGAAACTAGTATACGAGAGACCTTTGAAAAGGTGGGAGCATTAGACCCTAATAAAAAAGTAATCACCTACTGCGGTGGTGGGATAGCCGCTACCTGGAATGCGCTTCTTCTAAATATGCTAGGACAAAAGAATGTAGCTGTATATGACGGTTCAATGAATGAGTGGGCAAGTGACCCTGATTGCCCGTTGATTACAGGTAGCTAAACTCTAAACTTACATAATAGGATGGGAAGGTCACAAAGACTTTTCCATCTTTTTTTCGCCTTTTCCCCTGCTGCTAGGTCAGAGTACTCCAAGAGTTTTTTTGTACGTCCCTTGCTATACCAGTAGAATAAATATTCAGTTTTTTTCAACAACTGCTATCACCCCGTTTATCCCTCCTCTATTTTCGAATTCTCTGTGAAACTGTTGTTTTCTTCCTATTATTCTTAATTTTTTCTATTGACGTATTAATAATAAAAAATTAGAATAATTATGCTAAAATAATATTTTATTTGGAGGCGTAACATGGATACCACCATGACAAAGCAAACACAGAAGCATCCTCCTGGATTATATCTGTTGTTTATGACAGAAATGTGGGAACGATTTAGTTATTATGGGATGAGAGCCATTCTAATTCTTTATTTGACCAAGTCCTTGGTAAGTGGCGGATTAGGAATGAATGAAGGTTCTGCTCTAATGTTATATGGATTTTTTACAGGAGCTGTTTATTTTACACCCTTAATCGGTGGTTTTCTTGCCGACAGATATTTAGGCCAACGCTTAGCGATTACAATTGGCGGGTTTACAATGGCAGCAGGAAACTTCGTGCTATTTGCTCATCAAAGCTTTACTGCCGTATATATCGGTTTAGGTTTACTCATAATTGGGAATGGGTTTTTCAAACCAAATATCTCTACTATTGTTGGTGAGCTCTACGGTCCAACCGACAAACGACGGGATGCTGCGTTCACCATTTTCTACATGGGGATTAATACAGGTGCCTTCTTCGCACCGCTAATAATCGGTGCTATCACCGATAAATGGTTCGCAGTACAGGCGAGCGGAATCATCGAATATGGTTATAAATATGGATTCCTTGCTTCGGCAATTGGTATGATCATTGGTCAAATTCTATTTAACATGTTAGGCAACCGTTTCTTAGGCAATATTGGTAAAAAACCTGTTGAAAAACCACAGGATTCAACTACTAGTATAGTAGAAAAACAAACACTCACAAAAGTGGAGAAAAACAGAACGAAAGTGATTTTTATCTTAGCAGCGTTTGTTGTTTTCTTCTGGGCTGGGTTTGAACAAGCCGGCGGTGCACTAAGCATTTATACAGATAAATTTATTGATCGTACTCTTTTTGGATGGGAAGTACCAACATCTTGGTTCCAATCCGTTAACCCTTTATTCATTATTCTCCTAGCACCGCTTGTATCGATACTATGGACTAAACTATCAAATACAAAGCGTGGCGACCTTCCAGTCCCTACAAAAATGGCATTTGGAATGATTATGCTAGGATTTGGGTTCATCGTATTATTATTTGCGATTATGCAAACAGGTAGCGATGAAAGCAATATTACAGCGAAAGCGAACATCATGTTTATCATTTTCACCTATCTTTTCCATACAATTGGTGAATTGTTCCTATCTCCTGTAGGACTTTCATTTGTAAGTAAATATGCGCCAATTAAATTTGCTTCTTTACTAATGGCCGTATGGATGGCAAGCTCATTCGTAGCAAATATCCTTGCTGGTCAATTAGGAGCCTTTACTGAAAGCATGGGCTATCTTGAAGTATTTGCTGTCATCGGCCTTGCTGCGATCGTTCTTGGCCTCGTCCTTCTTTCACTATCCAAAAAGCTTGTGAAAATGTTAGGCGATGACGAAAAAGAGCCAGAACAAGTTGAAGATGTCTTATTAAAAGCAAATTAAGCCTTAATGAAAAAAGTACAACTAGGTTTACTTCAACTAGTTGTACTTTTTTGTTAGGTACGCCCCAAATGTACTTATTTAAGAGCATTTATGCCGCCCACAAATTTCTCTGCTGCACGGGATAATGGTACTGATTTTAAGCTTACGATTCCAATACTCCGACTTGGGATTTCCTCTTCTAATACTACTTCGTATAAAAGGCCTCTACTTAAATACTCTTCTGCAAATTCCTTTACTACACATGAAATACCTAAGTTGTTTTTTGCAAAATCCATCACTAAATCATAGGATCCAAGCTCAAAAACCGGAGAAATCTGTAACCCCTTTTTCTTAATAAAACGTTCCACGTACATTCGGGAAATTGTTTTTTTCTCTAAAAATATTAAAGGTAATTCCATTAAACGCTCTAAACGAACTGGTTTTGCTGTTATTTTTTTATACTTGGTGCCACAGACAAAAATATCATGAATCTCCATACACGGAGTAATCTCAAGATGTTCATCATGGATGGGCAGATTACATATTCCGACATCTGCTGCACCTGATTTGATAAAGGTGACAATCTCGGAAGTAGTTCCATTAAGAATTTTTAGTTTAATCCCAGGATATTTGAAACGAAAGTCCTCTAAATATGGCAATAAAAAATAGCGGGAGATGGTATCGCCAACACCAATTCGCAACTCCCCGTTCTTCAACATTTTAAAATCGAGCAGTTTATCTTCAGCTGCTTGAATGATGCCTAGAGCGGAGTTCACATAATCATTTAGTAATTTTCCTTCGTTTGTTAAGACTACGCCCTTTGATGTTCGATAAAAAAGCTGAATCTCCAACTCCTTCTCAAGCTTCAAAATGGATTGGCTTACAGCGGACTGTGTCATAAACAGTTCCTCTGCTGCTTTTGAAAAACTGTTTTTTTGACTAACTACATTAAAGACCCGATATAAATCTAATTTCCCCTTCACATTAATTCTCCTAATAGCAGATATTATAATTATTAATTTTACTTATATCATGTTATAAGGGTATAGTAAATATGGAGCTAACAAAGATTATAAATAGTTTTATACATATTGATTGATACTAGAGGAGAGATTCAATTGGAAAGAGTCGTTGGTACAACCGTAAGAGGTCTTCGTGGACCAATTATTAATAAAGGTGATAACTTAGAAGAGATTATTGTAGATACAGTATTAAATGCTGCAAAAGTCGAAGGCTTTTCAATTAATGATCGCGACATTATTACTGTAACGGAGTCCATTGTAGGACGTGCACAAGGAAACTATGCGACCATTAACGACATCGCTACAGATGTACAAGGTAAATTTGGCGACGATACCGTTGGAGTTATCTTCCCTATTCTTAGCCGTAACCGCTTTTCTATTTTGCTACGTGGAATTGCCAAAGGAACTAAAAAAGTTGTCTTAATGCTAAGCTATCCGTCTGATGAAGTTGGAAACCACCTAGTCAGTATCGATCAATTAGACGAAAAAGGAATTAATCCTTGGACAGATGTATTAACAGAAGCTGAATTCCGCGAGCATTTCGGTTTTAACAAACATACCTTTACTGGTGTGGACTATATCGAATACTACAAAAGTTTAGTGGAAGCTGAAGGTGCTACCTGCGAAGTGATCTTCTCAAACAACCCTAAGACAATCTTAGATTATACAAAGAGTGTCTTAACTTGTGACATTCACACACGTTTCCGTACAAAGCGCATCCTCACAAACAATGGTGCGGAGAAGGTTTATGGCTTAGATGATATTCTAACTGAGTCAATCAATGATAGTGGCTTTAATGAAGCTTATGGTCTGCTTGGATCAAATAAAGCAACAGAAGAAAGTGTAAAATTATTCCCAAATAATTGCCAACCACTTGTTGATGCTATTCAAGCGACCATTAAGGAAAAGACTGGAAAAACAGTTGAAGTCATGGTTTATGGTGATGGTGCGTTTAAAGACCCTGTCGGAAAGATTTGGGAGCTCGCTGACCCAGTTGTTTCCCCTGCTTACACAGCGGGACTTGAAGGTACTCCAAACGAAGTGAAATTAAAATACTTGGCTGACAATAACTTCGCTCATCTTCGTGGTGAAGAATTAAAACAAGCCATCTCTGAATACATCGTAAACAAAGATGAAGACCTTGTGGGTGCTATGGAAGCGCAAGGGACAACCCCTCGCCAACTAACAGATTTGATCGGATCACTGTCTGATTTAACTTCTGGCAGTGGTGATAAAGGAACACCATTCATTTATATTCAAGGTTATTTTGATAACTATACAAAGTAATGTTAAAACAGTAGAGGATGCCTGCATAGGTATCCTCTTTCTGTTCTGCTTAAACCATAATACAGAGAATGCCAGACATTTAAACCACATATATATATTAAATAGTTCATTTTTTATTACAAAAATATATGGGGGTATGGGATGAAAGTCTTCAATAAAGTCATTGTCGTAACAGGTGCTGGTGGTGGAATTGGGCAAGAACTTGTGAAACAACTTTTAGAAAAAGGAGCTAGAGTGGCTGCAATTATTCACAAATCCGGACTTGAGGATATACAGGGATTAGCATCCACCTATGGCGACAAGATTTCAACACATAAGGCTAATTTAGCAATCAGAGCTGAGGTGGAAAAGCTTCCAGAGGATATTATTGCTGCTCACGGGTGCATAGATGCCATTATTAATAATGCAGGCATTATTCAACATTTTCACAGTCTAAACGACCTTGACTATGAACAAATACAAAAAGTCATGGATGTTAACTTTTACGGTACGCTTTATATGTGTAAATCCTTCTTACCCTATCTTTTAAAACGACCAGAAGCCCACATTTCTAATGTTTCCAGCATGGGGGGGTTTCTACCTGTGCCGCTTCAATCGGTGTATTCAGCCTCAAAAGGAGCCGTAAAAATGTTAACAGAAGGCCTACAGTTAGAGCTTAGAGGTACCAATGTAGGCGTTACGGTTGTGTTTCCTGGTGGCGTAGACACGAACCTCGTCCAAAACTCTGGAATAGATAGAAGTGGAGTAGAGAGCCATTCATATAAGATGCTCAGTCCAAATGAAGCAGCTGCAATCATTATTAATGGGATGGAAAATAATAAATACCGAGTATTAGCTGGCAATGATGCGAAAATAATGGATTTTTTATATCGTTTAAATCCTAAAAAAGCAACGGACATCATCGCAAAAAAGATAAAAACACTTTAACTCTACACATCATTGTTTCATAATGATCGTTTTTTTCAAATATGACCACTGTCTAACTATGCCTCTCAACAAACTTGTAATATGTATACCACTTGACTCTTACAACCTACCTTTTACAAAAAGTTCACTAAAGGGAAATGTCTCTTTTAGCACATATCTAAATTCCATCCCCCCTTGAATGCTATACATCGCGTCAAAATCTCATTTACTATTGGTAAGAACCAAAGTAATTATTTAAATGAGGTTTTGATTCGCTCTTTAAACTAAGGTATATTTGTTACACCAAACAATTATTAAACTAAGGTCGTGATAAACATGCGTGTTAATAAATATATTAGTGAAGCTGGAAAAGCATCTAGGCGAGGTGCGGACAAATTAATTACCGAAGGAAGAGTCACAATCAATGGAAAACGTGCACAAATAGGCGATCAAGTCGAGCCTGGGGATGATGTCCTAGTAAATGGAGCACCGGTTCGGGTAGCTAGAAATTATGTCTATCTTGCCTTAAATAAACCTGTAGGGATTACAAGTACCACAGAAAAGAAAGTAAAGGGAAATATTGTTGACTTAGTGAATCATCCATTAAGAGTTTTTAATATAGGACGACTAGATAAAGATTCAGAAGGCCTAATCCTCCTTACAAACGATGGTGATATTGTTAATGAAATTTTACGCTCTGAAAATAAGCATGAAAAAGAGTATATTGTTTCAGTAGACAAGCCGATCACTCCTGAGTTTGTAAAAAAAATGTCTGAAGGAGTTAAAATACTAGGTACAAAAACACTTCCTTGTGAAGTAAGACCGTTATCAAAATTTGATTTTCAAATTATTTTAACACAGGGGTTAAATCGGCAAATCCGCCGCATGTGCGAAGAGTTAGGCTATGAAGTCTATAGACTGCAAAGAACTCGGATTATGAATATTCATTTGGGGAACCTGCCTCCTGGGCAATGGAGAGATTTATCAAAAAAGGAACGTACACAATTATTTAGCGAACTAAACTATGAACCAAAGGAATGGTAAAGGGTAGATATTTTAGTAAGATTGGAGGGCGATGCAATCCAAAGCATGCCCTTCACTCTCTTCACTTCTGAAAAACGGTAGCGAGGAAGCACTAGAACCGAACTCGTACTTCTTTCATTTCCGTTCGAACCTTTTTGGTACCAAAGTGCTTTTTGATATACGGGATCACAAGGTGGTCAAGGCCGTAGTAATACCTTCCTTTGCCAGTAAATAATAGAATCATTGCTACTACGAAAAACTTCGAATCTAGGCTAGCTAAACCAACTCCAGCCAGTATAAAGTTAATATTCATGAAGGCACCCGCAATTAAAGCTGGAATAGTCGCTAATCCTAAGATTAACCCTAAGCCAACAAGAAATTCTCCCCAAGGGATAAGGATGTTAAAAAACTCTTGATTTGGGAGCGCAAATCCTTCAAGGAAAGAAGCATACCACCCTTGAACTGTAGCTTGGTCCCCCCTTGCACTTGAAATTGCTCCTTGTAAAAATCCACTTACATCAAATCCAGATCTAATTTTTGAATAACCTGCATCCAGCCATTGAAGCCCTAACCAAATTCGTAATATAGCTAACAAGAATGCCAACTTTCTTGCACCTAAAAATTTTCTCATCATCACTTTCTCCTTTTAGTTCTCTATCAGTCCACAGGATCCACTGAAAATCCTAAAATCCGATGTAGTCTACTATAAAAATTTGTGAATTATTTCACTTAACCCTCTACACATCTACTAGTTTCTAAGTTTCTCATCAGCAAGCTTTCCCCTTTCATTCTTGTATGATGATTATATTAACGAGTTATTCCATCATTGACATTGATTTAAATCAATTTACTAGGAAATAATTTTATTCATTCACTAACACATAGTAGCTACTTCTATTCTAGGTATTAGCCATAGAGCGGTAGCTAACCAATGAAAAGTTACATCTCCTTAAAAAAATTTGTGAATACTGTGTTCCTTAATCTAATGAGGCTTTAATCTAATAAAAAGTAGTGTGCACCATTGGGGTCAGGAACCATCTATAAAGCAATCTACTATTTTCTAAAAAATTCCCAATTTAAATACCCAAAAATAGAAAAAACTGTATAATTATTGAAGAATACAACAGGAAACTGCGTTTTGTAACTAGGGGGATTATGATGGAGGTTTTTGTTGCTAGACAACCAATTTATACAAAATCAAAAGAAATCTATTCTTATGAATTGCTCTATCGAAATGATAACAATAATCGCTTTCCCAATATTGATGGTGATGTTGCCACAGCTGATGTCATTATCAATAGCTTTATTAATATAGGCATGGATGAACTTGCTAATGGAAAACCCTGTTTTATCAATTTTACAAAAAACCTTCTACAATCTAAAGTTCCAACCTATTTTAAGCCAAACCAAATTGTAGTAGAAATATTAGAATCAGTAGCATTAGATCTGACCCTTTTAGATATTTGTAAAGAACTCAAAGCTCAAGGGTACAAAATTGCACTTGATGATTTTGTTTTACATTTGGATAACCCATTCACATTAAAAATTATGGAATACATAGATATTATTAAGGTGGATTTTAGAGAAACGACCGTACCTATGAGAAAAGAAATTGAAGAAATCGCTTTAAGATACAAGATTCAATTGCTAGCGGAAAAGGTAGAGACATTGGAGGAATATGAATTAGCGGTTAAAAATGGCTATGAGTACTTTCAGGGTTACTTTTTTTCAAAACCCTTCATTATATCTAGTAATGATGTTCCTGACTATTTTCAAAACTATCTTCTAATAATCAATCATTTATCTACGAATGAACCTGATCTCTATCATATAACTCAGTTAATCGAACAAGATTTATCTCTTTCTTACAAATTACTAAAACTAATTCATTCACCGGCTTATCGTCCGGTAAATAAAATTAATTCCATTAAACAGGCCATTATTCGTTTGGGCTTTAAGGAGCTTAAGAAATGGCTGTATATCCTAGCAATCCGAGGAAATAGTACAGAAAATAGTGACTGGTTAAATGAGTTATATATGAACAGCCTAACTAGAGCAAAGATGTGTGAGCAAATCGCCATTTATAAGAACTTTAGGCATGAAGCACCGTCTTACTTTTTAACAGGTATGTTTTCTCTGATGGATGCGATAATTGGTATAGAAATGAAAAAAATATTGAATTTAATGCCTTTACAAAAAGAAATCTATGAAGCAATCTTAGGGGAATCCAATCAGTTAAGAGAAGTATTAGAGTTATGTATTTCAGTAGAAAAAGGAGATTGGAAAAATGTTAGTCTTAAATGCCAAGACCTCCAGATTGACGAAAGAACAGCTCTTACTTTTCATAATGAAGCCTTTAAATGGTCAAAAAGTTTAGCAAATATCTAGTAATCCTAATTTGCTGGTAACGGAGGTGGAAAGATGGGTAGTTAACAAAGCTGCCCATCTTTCATTCCCTTTAAGAAGAGTAGCAAGCTACTCAGTCTTATAGAAATGAGAACAATAGTAAAAAGCTGCACGATAACCTAAATTACTTATGATACGGTTCACCGTAGTTATTTAAGAGGCAAAAAGAGCATTGAGACCTACTATACTCAATGCTCTTTTGAATTAATTCTAATTCGAAATGTGTGGAGTGCAAATGGTAGAAAATAAAAACTTAAAGTAAACTAGCACGTTAAGCCCTCTACATCATTTAAGATAAGTTATTTCGGTGTTTCCTTAGTATTTTTCTGTTGAGAATATATTTGAATCCCTGAATCAATCGCAATAAAAGTAACAAATACTTCTTTTAATATCATCATATCGTTCTCCATATCTAATTTCACAAAACTTCCTGAAAACAAATTAAAATTGTAAACTATATATATAATTATCATCATTACATATGCATACAGTCGATAGTTTATATTTTTTTCCATATAATCAATAACTGGATACCGAAATCGTTTACTTTCAAATATAAAATTCAGAAACGTAATTATCCAATAATACCTATAACTAAATATCATAAGTACTAGCAAACTCACTACATACACTAATCCCCATTTAATCTCCAAACCTTCTGGAATAAATAAAATTAATAATGCTGTTGGAAATATACATATTATTACAAAAGTAATAACAATTCCAATATTCAAATGAAATTTAGTATACATTAATGCAATAAAGGCTGGTACACCTAGTACTTTTTCATGAAAAACTTTAAATGCTTGTTCCACATAAAAAACGGATAACTAACTTGATAGAAAATTAAATACCATAAAGCACCCACTATAATCAAATTAAGAACGGCTCCTAGATTATCAAGGTCTTCTTTCATCAAATCCCTGAATCCAAATGTAAGTAGCATAAAGAGTATGAATAATATAAACCAAAAAATTATACCAACCTAAGTACTAATTATCCGATCTTTCATTTATAATCTCCTTTTATTATCTAGACAGTCTAATTATATCGCAGAACCTTCATGCCTATATCCTGCAAACTTTATAATTTATCAGATATAACAAATATTTAAGTAAAGTAAACTTAAAATCAATGACTGAAAAATTTAATATAGCTCCAATTTACTGTATGGTTAAATATGTAATAATAATGATGTTTTATGTTAATATCAGAATAAACCACAATAATCTTTGAATAATATTTTGGAGGAATATTCATTTATGAAATGGGTTGTTACAACATTTATTTCTATAGCAGTTCCCTTATTAATCTATTTTTTAGGATTTGAAAAGTCTGATATTGTTTATACAGTATCAGATAATATACCTATGAGTACTAATACTGAAAAAACTAGTAATATTCAACAAATTGAGATTAAAAATGTAGGTAATCACCTTGCGAAGGAAATTCAAATCAAGATAGAAGGAAAAATAAATAATTCAAGAGTAATTAAAGATTCAGAACTAGATAAATTGGAAATCTATAACGCACCTTTTGAATTAATATATTCTGAACTTCCTCCAGACGGTAGTTTTAAATTGATCGTGGAGTCCTCTTTAAATGAATTAAATGAAGATGTGATTACGGCCAAAGAAATTTACCATCTACGCCATCTTTTTTACCACTCTACGCCAATGTTTTTACCAGGCGTTGCCAAGCTCTTTACCAATAAAGAACTCATTCATCATATTAGTAATGAGGAGGAGTTCTTTATTAAAGACCAATATTAAGCTTTAAAGTATTTAATGATGATTTTTCTAGATCCTTCGTGAATGTCCTGTTCTGTCCATGTGTAAGGGTAAGGTTCTTCTCCGTATTCTTTTAGTAGCTTTACCTTTAATTCCATGGGGAAAGGACTCCAGTCTTTGTAACCAGCCCAGTAATAGTTTTCCTCCATCTTTCTCAAATCTTTTGGAGTCAGTATTGCCATTCCTTAAACCTCGATTCCTAATCCATGTCGTTCTCTCATAGAAATCTCACCGTCCAGTAAGAATTGATAGGAGTCATGGATAATACGGTCTAATATGGCTTCTGCGATGGTACCGTTTCCTAACTTTGTGTGCCACCCACTCGGATCAATCTGAGAACAGTAAATGGTTGAGGCAGTTTTGTGCCGGGCTTCAGTAATTTCTAACACGATATTTGCTTCATCCTTTGAAAGATCCGTAAGGAGCCACTCGTCAATAATTAAAACGTCGGTCTTTGTATACTTCTTGATTAGCTTCCGATAGCTACCGTCGGCAGCTAATTTAGCCAGAGATAATTCATCAAGTAATTCAGGCAATCGAACATACTTTACTTTGTAATGCTGACGGCAGGCGGATACGCCGAAGGCACAAGCCATAAAGGTTTTTCCGGACCCTGTAGGTCCTTTCAGTATAATGTTATGATCATTTTCTATATAAAGCCCACTTGCCAATTTTAGAATAAGGTCCTTTTTGAGCTTTCTATCATCAAAATACTCAATATCCTCAATACATGCTTTTGAATCAGAGAACGTGGCATTCTTGATTAATCGATTTAAATGATTACTTTTCCGGCGAGAATATTCCAGATCCACAAGCAGAGAAAAGCGATCTTCAAAACTCATAGTTTGGTATTCTCGATTTTGAGCTTGGTCCTTATATGCCTCAGCCATACCTGCTAATTTCATTTCCCGTAGTTTGGACAACATTTGATCATTCATCATTTATCTTTTCCTCCATAATAAGAAGCACCACGTGTGAAGCCGAAATTGGTGTCATTCATCTCAATATTTTGCTCTAACTCTTGTTCAGCGTCTTTTTTCTTATTGTTTTTCAACAGCGTTTGAATGCTTTTGACTGTAGGTCTTTTCGTCATGGTGAGCAGCGCTTTACATGCCCGCTCTATTTCATATTTACTATAACGGTGTTCCAGCTTCTTTAAGGAAAAGATAGATTGTATGCTTGTTTTTCAGATTGATAGGACTCCAAAAGGTACCTTACAGTACTTAATGTTGAAGATCCTATGCTTTCTGCCCATTCAATCGCTACTTCAGGAGTTTGATCCACAAACAGTTTATGATTGTCTGGCATATGTTCCCGGACCGTTGATATCTGTCCAAATCTCCCATATAATCGTTTGTGTGAAGTTAACCACATATGATTAAAATAAATCACAATCATATCTTCGGAAATCTTCACATCTACTTGTCGGCTGATATACTCATATGGAACAGAATAAAACATGCTTTCAACAGAGATATGGTAATCTGGACGCACTTTGGCAGTCTTCCATTCTGATATCTTGTATGGCATGTCCGGAAGAGGGGAAAGCGCAAATTTCTCCTCTTCTTCAAATGCAGAATAGCGACTTCCTTCTTTTCGAGTAAAAGGTCGATGATTAAATTCCTCTAATTTCTTTCTCAATTCTTCATTTAACTCTTCAATACTAAAACAGTGGGTATTTCTTAATGCCGCAATGATCCATGTAGAAATGGCTCCAACTGAGCCTTCAACACTTGCTTTATCCTTAGGACTGCGAACACGCGCTGGCATGATAATCGTATCGTAATGATTGGCCATTTCCTTATAGGTAGGGTTTAATACAAGTTCCCTTGAGGTATGTTTCGTCACGCCTGTCTTCAGGTTATCCGAAACAACAATCTGGGTGACCCCACCGAAATATTCATATGCATGGATATGAGCACTAATCCAGGATTGTAAGTTCATTGATAGGAATGCTTCCGCATATGAAAGTTGGCTGCACGGCAATGTAGCGACGAAAATATATGCTTTCACCTTTTCACCAGTATCCCTATCAATAATAAATGCCGTTGTACCCGCCCAATCTACCTCCAGTATTTCTCCTGGTTTTCTACGAATTCGTAATGTTGCTTTATGTTTTTGGGCATATTCATCATAATGACGGATAAAACTCCGATACGAGTAAGGGATTTTATTGTTCGCTCGACTTTCTGCCTCGTATTCATGATGTAAAAGCGAAAGAGTAACGTTCGGTTTGGCCAACTCTTTATGGATGTAATCAAAGTCGAGTGGCTGCCTCCCAGAGGCTTCTAATGATTTTTCAGGAAACAGAAAATCTTCAATCCATTTATCGTCCATTTCCTCGTCTAATGGACACGTCAAACTTTTCCTCATAGCCATTTCAATGACCTCTGTTACTTTCTGACGAGAGTTCCAGTACTTGCAGAAATGCCCCTCAAACTGATTTCCTCATCATGTAATTCCAGTATCTTACGATAATGGATCATAAAAAAATACCTCCCATATAAAGTGTCATATCGTAAGATATGCTCACTAATTATATAGAAGGTAGTGGGTGGTAAATAAGCTGTCTTTTAGTGGTAAATTCCTTGTCATTCGGTGGTAAAAACTTTGTCACTGGTGGTACATTTAGATGGCCGTAATCATTGGAGAACAACGTCCAGAAAACTGATTAATTATTTTAAATACTTTATCGTTCATATAGAATATCTCCTAACTTTATAGATACAAATGAAATTCCCAACTATGAATGAAAGTATGTATAAATCAAAGAATGGGAATTAGCTGTAATAAATCCCATATTAATGTTTTCCTAAGATCAAATGGCAATGGCAAAGACTTTTAAGTTAAAGAATT
>Ga0180215_1002720_pt1 | contig 17397 bp, 13 predicted proteins | sample eDN3rd37CBELigBY_FD_128871 | JGI IMG/M metagenome (GOLD analysis project Ga0180215, IMG submission 128871) | Enriched backyard soil microbial communities from Emeryville, California, USA - eDNA 3rd pass 37_C BE-Lig BY (version 2) (version 2) | ecosystem: Environmental > Terrestrial > Soil >... | reverse complement strand
TTGTCAACGATCCAACCTCAGGCTATGGAGTCCATCTGGAGTGGATGTTGAATGAGGCAGGAATCGATATATACGAAAAGCCGCAGGAAAAGGCTTCGTAACAAAAAAAGTGGAAGCGCCTTGATCAGCCCCGACAAGCATAAGACGCTCCTGAATAGAAGGCGTTTTTTGCCTTCAATTCAGGAGTGGCTTATGACCTCGAGGGGCTAGGCGCTGGAGCTAGATTAAACAAAAAAGGCGGGTTTTTCCCGCCTTTTTATCATAATATAAAGATTTTTCGACAAACTTATTTAGTTATATCGCATTAAGTCGAAAACAAGAGAAAATCAAAGAAAAATAATGATTTTAATGATTTATTTAGAAAAAATCAAAAATGAAAAGGATTTTTGGTTGCATTGTCGAATTTCTCATTTAGAATAGAAATATATACTATAAACATGATGCTTTCGAACAATGACGTTTTTCTTGCACGTTTTATATTAAATATGAGAAATTCAGGGAATGAGGAGGAAACAAGTAGTGAAAAAGATAAAAGTATGTGTTGTTGATGATAATCGTGAATTAGTCAATTTGTTAGAGGAATTTATCGATTCACAAGAAGATATGGAAGTTGCAGGTGTTGCCCACAATGGCCAGGATTGTCTTGAAATGCTTGAAAATGTAAATCCAGACGTTCTTGTCCTTGATATTATTATGCCGCATTTAGATGGGCTTGCTGTGCTTGGAAGATTACGTGAGCTGAATTTACAGCCTGCACCAAATGTCATCATGCTGACAGCCTTTGGGCAGGAAGATGTGACGAAAAAAGCGGTAGAATTAGGTGCTTCTTATTTCATTTTAAAGCCGTTTGATATGGAGCATTTAGCAAGCCATATTCGTCAAGTAAGCGGAAAATCAACATCTGTGCTAAGAAAACCGGCAGGCGGCTATCGTGCACAAACAGAATCTAAGCCTAAAAATTTGGATGCAAGCATTACTAGTATTATTCATGAAATTGGCGTACCAGCACACATTAAAGGTTATATGTACTTAAGGGAAGCTATTTCAATGGTTTATAATGATATTGAGTTACTAGGTTCCATTACTAAAGTGTTATACCCAGATATTGCGAAGAAATACAATACAACAGCAAGCAGGGTTGAACGTGCGATTCGCCATGCCATTGAAGTAGCTTGGAGCAGAGGCAATATTGAATCCATCTCTTCATTATTCGGTTATACCGTCTCCATGACAAAGGCAAAACCGACTAATAGTGAATTTATCGCGATGGTTGCTGATAAATTACGCCTTGAACATAGAGCTTCTTGAAAGAGTTTGAATAATAATTAAAAAAAGGTCTGATTTCATTTTATCCGGATATATATACAATACCGGAATAAATGAAATCAGACCTTTTATTAAGGGATGGTAATAGCAAAGGCCTTATTGGAGGGAATAAAATGACCTTAATTTTTGCACATAGAGGTTATTCAAAACTGTATCCAGAAAATACAATGCGGGCTTTTAGAGAAGCAGAAAAGGCAGGTGCTGATGGAATTGAACTTGACGTCCAATTATCAAAGGATGGAGAAGTCGTTGTCATACATGATGAAAGTGTTGACCGGACAACCAACGGCAAGGGGTATGTGAAGAATTTAACTTATAGTGATTTAAAAAGTCTAAATGCTGGCTATGCGTTGAAAACCAATCTTAGGAAGGAACCTATTCCTTCATTGCGTGACGTTTTAAAATGGTTAACCGGAAACAGCATGATTTGCAATATTGAACTGAAAAACGGAATCTTCCCGTATGAGGGAATGGAGCAAAAGGTAATTGAACTTGTTCGTGAGTACAATCTAACGGAACGAATCATCCTATCCTCCTTTAACCATTATAGTATTGTCAATTGCTATCGTATGGCACCAGAAATAGAGACGGCTCCGCTCATGGGACAAGTAGTGTATATGCCATGGATATATGCAGAGTCGATTCGTGCAAAAGGGATTCATCCAAAGTATAAAACACTTAAAGATAAAGTGGTGAAAGAATCAGAAGAAAATGGAATCGCGGTAAGACCTTATACGGTCAACAAGGAAAAGGATATGGCTCATCTTATCGAATTAGGCTGCTCAGCTATTATTACAGATGATCCAGACAGAGCCCTTCGGGTCAGAGACAGAATAGAGAAGAAACCAAAATAGTTCATAAACAAGAGACCATTGCAAAAAGGCGCAGCTTCTGGCATGCTACGCCCTTTAGGATGGTCTTTTATTTCATATTTTCATCTTTTTTATTTTCTGTTTGAAAACGGGACTGTACTTTATTTCTCTTTCGATCCCGATGCAGGATAAATCCAGCGATAAACCAAAGCCCGACAATAAACATCAATAATCCAATGAGAAATTGAAGCCATAAAAAAGGAAAAGGAGAATGCAGGATACTAAAAACCATGTCTCGCATTAGTTTCACGCCGATTGCGGCAATTACTCCAGGAATTAACAATATCACGAGTGCTACGATTCTGTTCATAAGAAATAATCCCTTCATTCATTTGTATATAAAAATGATAATTCATTGAGGGCAATTGTCAAGAACTATGGTAACATTAAAATGTGAATATGAAAGAATTTTCATAAATATAAATTAAGTGAGAAATAAATTGCATAGAAAGGGAGTATTTATGCAAACAGTCATGATAGTGGGAGCTGGCAGGGGTGGTATGGCCATTCTGCAAATTATTCAAGAATCTGCTGCACTCATGATAGAGGCAGTCATTGATGTAAATCCGGAAGCTCCAGGGATAAAATGGGCCCGTCAAAAGGGGCTGCGAATAGATTGTGATTGGCAGCAATATAAGGACAAAAAAATAGATATGATAATTGAAGTAACAGGTAAATATGAAGTTTTTAGCGAGCTGCGAAGTGTGTTCGGTAAAGAAACGGTATTAATACCGGGTAGTGTAGCTTTTTTACTTGTTAAGCTATTTAAGGATAAAGAAAGGCTTATTAAGAGAATTCAAAAGGAAACTTATAAGTATAATCTTATTTTCAATTCAACAAATGATGGCATGATTGTGATTGATCAGGAGGAAAATGTCATACTCCTTAATAAAAGCGCTGAGAATATGATGGGAACAACAAAGCAAGATGCGGTTGGAAAACACATCAGTAAAGTAATTCCATCAAGCCTCCTGCCCAGGGTGATGCGGACAAGAAAGGTTGAGAATAATCAAGAGTTGCGATTAGAAAATGGCTTGAAGATTATTTCAACAAGGATACCCATTATTGATGAACATGGGATATTGATTGGGGCAGTTGCTGTCTTTAAAGAAATTACGGAAGCGGTACACTTGGCTGAGCAAATTACGGATCTTAAAGAATTTCAAACAAAGCTGGAAGCGATTTTTCATTCGAGCAATGAAGCGATATCTGTGGTGGACGAGCATGGGATTGGGATGATGATAAATCCTGCCTATTCAAGAATTACCGGATTAATGGAAGAGCAGGTTATCGGGAAGCCGGCAACAACTGATATTGCCGAAGGGGAAAGTGTGCATATGAAGGTGCTGAAAACCCGGCGCGAGGTACGGGGCGTTCCGATGAGGGTAGGTCCTAATAAAAGAGAGGTAATTGTAAATGGTGCTCCAATTATTGTTGATGGGAAGTTAAAGGGCAGTGTTGGTGTTATTCATGATGTCTCAGAGATTCAGAATTTAAATAGGGAACTGCATCGGGCGAGACAAATTATTAGAAAGCTGGAAGCGAAGTATTCGTTTGAGGACATTGTTGGTAGCTCCGACATTATGAAGATTGCATTTGAACAAGCAAAGCTGGCTGCAAAAACACCTGCAACCATATTGCTGCGCGGAGAGTCGGGGACAGGTAAGGAGTTGTTTGCTCATGCCATCCATAATGCAAGTGACCGTAAATATAATAAGTTCATTCGTGTTAATTGTGCTGCGTTAAATGAATCACTGCTTGAAAGTGAGCTATTTGGATATGAAGCTGGAGCCTTTACAGGTGCAAAACGTGGCGGGAAAAGAGGCCTTTTTGAAGAAGCGGATAATGGTAGTATCTTTTTAGATGAAATTGGTGAATTATCGATTAGTACACAAGTGAAACTATTAAGAGTACTCCAGGAAAATGAAATTATCAGGGTCGGTGGAACAAAGCCCATTTCCTTAAATGTCCGTGTAATCGCTGCAACAAATGTCAATTTAGAGAAAGCAATGGTAAATGGAGAGTTTCGTGAGGATTTATTTTATCGATTAAACCAAATGCCGATTCATATTCCTGCATTAAGAATGCGTAAAGAGGATATTGAGCTACTAAGTTCCCGATTAATCGAAAAAATAAACCAGGAATATGGTCGAAATATCGAGGGGCTGACTGACCAGGCATTAACAAGGATAAAGAATTATGATTGGCCGGGAAATGTCCGTGAGCTGGATAATATTTTGCGAAGAGCGATCATTTTTATGAGTTACAATGAAACGCTTATTGATGTTGATCATTTGCTGGATTTTCATAATAGAGTGCCGCAGAAAGAAAACAGTGTCGAGGATTTCATGTTAGAGGGAACGTTAACGGAAATGGTAGAGGATTTTGAAAGGTCAATTATTACCAAGACGCTTAAAAAAAATGCAGGAAATAAGACTATGACTGCTAAGGATCTTGGTTTATCGATTAGGAATTTATATTACAAGCTTGATAAATATAAAATTGCAAGTACCAGCATGCAATAATTTTCATGGGTATGCAATTAATTTCATAGCTATAAATAAAAAAATGGCATGCTGTTGCTGTTTTTTTATTGGCACGATTCTTGCATGAATAATCATATCATACACCTTGAGGTGATCAGCTTGGATTTATTCGAACGGTTAGAAAGGTATGATTATGAGCAGCTTGTTTTTTGCCAGGACAGTTCTTCAGGGTTAAAGGCTATTATAGCCATTCATGATACCACCTTAGGACCAGCATTAGGCGGTGCTCGCATGTGGACCTATACGTCAGAAGCGGACGCAATTGAGGATGCGCTTAGATTGGCCCGCGGTATGACGTATAAAAATGCGGCGGCTGGTTTAAATCTAGGCGGAGGGAAAACAGTCATTATTGGCGATCCGCGTAAAGATAAAAGTGAAGCTTTATTTCGTGCATTTGGGCGCTATGTTCAAAGCTTAAATGGCAGATATATAACAGCAGAGGATGTAGGAACAACTGTTGCCGATATGGATATTATCTATGAAGAAACCAATTATGTAACAGGGATATCTCCTGAATTCGGTTCCTCTGGTAACCCATCTCCAATTACAGCATATGGCGTTTATCGGGGAATGAAGGCAGCGGCAAAGGAAGCCTTTGGCACTGATTCTCTTGAGGGAAAGGTTGTAGCTGTTCAAGGTGTTGGCAATGTCGCGTTTGCTCTTTGCCGTCATCTGTATGAAGAAGGGGCAAAGCTTTTTGTTACAGATATAAATAAGGAGGCAGTACAAAGAGCTATACAAGAGTTTCATGCAGCTGCAGTAGATCCGGATGATATTTATTCTGTGGATTGTGATATTTATTCTCCATGTGCGCTCGGAGCAACAATAAATGATTTGACCATACCAAAGCTGAAGGCAAAGGTGATTGCCGGCTCTGCAAATAATCAATTAAAAGAAGCAAGGCATGGAGATTTGCTTCATGAAAAAGGAATCATCTATGCACCTGACTATGTAATTAATGCAGGCGGGGTTATTAATGTCGCTGATGAGCTGTATGGATACAATCGAGATCGAGCTATGAGAAAGGTGGAGACGACGATTTATCACAATGTTGAAAATGTGATTGCGATTTCGAAGCGTGACCGGATTCCAACCTATAAAGCGGCAGATAGGATGGCTGAAGAAAGAATGAATGCTATTAGACATTCGCGAACGCAATTTCTGCAAAATGGTAAGCATTTACTAAGCAGGCGATAAGAAAAGCGCTAGTACCACAAAGTGAGGGACAGATGTTTAGCTTCTATCCCTCCTAGCGATACATATCGATGGGTAAGAAATTCAATCATTTGGAGGTGGGTAACTTGCGGGAACATAAACATCGTATTCTAATTATAAATCCAGGTTCAACCTGCACAAAAATCGCTGTATTTGAAAATGAGATTTCAATTTGGGAGAAGAGTATCAAGCATGAAATTGAAGCAACGGAGTCCTATTCAAATATTATCAAGCAATTTGATAGTCGAAAAAATAGTATCCTTCAAACCCTCGATAAGGATGGAATCAATCTTTCAAGGCTTGAAGCTGTATGCGCTCGAGGCGGACTCCTTCGTCCTATTGAGGGGGGAACCTATGAGGTAAACGAAAGGATGCTTGCTGATCTGAAACAAGGTTATTCCGGAGAGCACGCCTCTAACCTTGGCGGGTTACTTGCTTTTGATATTGCTGCAGGGCTAAATATTCCTGCCTATATTGTCGATCCGGTCGTAGTAGATGAGTTAGATGACATTGCAAGAGTTTCAGGGCTGCCGATGATTGAACGGAAAAGCATCTTTCATGCATTAAATCATAAAGCAGTAGCACACCGTGTGGCGAAGGAATTAGACAGTCACTATGAAGACATTAATTTAATTGTAGCCCATATGGGCGGCGGAATCACGATTGGAGCACATAGACACGGAAGAGTTATTGATGTGAATAATGGTCTGCTAGGTGAAGGACCCTTTTGTCCTGAACGTGCCGGAGCCGTTCCCGTCGGTGATATTGTAGATTTATGTTTTTCAGGTAAATTTACCAAGGAAGAAATAATGAAGCTGCTTGTTGGTAAAGGTGGATTTATTGGATATCTGGGAACAAATGACCTAGATGCAATAGAGGAGAGAATTGCAATGGGCGATAAAAAAGCTGGTTTAATCTACTCTGCGATGGCCTATCAAATTGCGAAGGATATTGGTGCGGCAAGTGTTGTTTTGGCTGGGCGTGTGAATGGAATTATCTTAACCGGTGAATTAGCTTCGAAAAAGAATTTTGTCAGGGAAATAAGTGATCGTGTTTGTTGGATTGCAGATGTATATGTGCAGCCTGGTGAAAATGAACTGCTTTCATTAGCTGAGGGAGCATTGAGGGTTTTACGGGGAGAAGAAAAGGCAAAAGAATATTTGGGGAAATGCTTATTAAAGAGGTAAAGGGGGTCATTCCTTGGCAAAGGAATATGACATTGTAATACTCGGCGGAGGACCCGGGGGATATGTTGCAGCTATCCGTGCAGCGCAACTTGGTTTTAAAACGGCGATTGTAGAAAGCAAAAAACTTGGAGGGACTTGTCTTCATCAAGGCTGTATTCCTACCAAAGCGTTATTAAGAAGTGCTGAGGTTTATCGCACGGCTAAACGCAGTGAAGAGTTTGGTGTAATGACAAATGAAGTGACCTTGAATCTTGCTAAAGCTCAGGAGCGTAAAGAGCGGATCGTTTCCCAGCTGTATAACGGGGTACAGCATTTGATGAAAAAAGGGAAGATTGATGTCTTTGAGGGTAAAGGGCGAATTTTAGGACCGTCTATTTTCTCTCCATTGCCTGGCACCATTTCAGTTGAAATGAATAATGGCGAAGAAAATGAAATTCTAATTCCGAAAAATGTAATTGTTGCAACTGGATCAAGACCAAGAGCGCTGCCTGGTTTAGAAGTAAACGGTCAGAATGTTATAGCATCTGATGAAGCATTAAAAATGGAAACATTACCTAAATCGATTCTAATTATTGGCGGCGGTGTAATTGGTGTTGAATGGGCATCCATGCTGTCAGATTTTGAAGTTGATGTAACAATTTTGGAGTATGCAGATTGCATTATTCCTACTGAAGATAAAGAGATCTCAAAAGAAATGCAGCGTTTAATGAAAAAAAGAGGTATTAAAGTCGTAACAGCTGCAAAAGTCCTTCCAGAGACATTGCAAAAAGGCGATAAAATCGTGGTTTCAGCTGAGGTAAAAGGGGAAATCAAAGAATTTTCAGCGGATAAGCTGCTGATTTCGGTTGGGAGACAGGCAAACATTGAGGGAATTGGTTTGGAAAACACAGACATTCTGATTGAAAATGGCTTCATTAGGACAAATGAGTATTATCAAACAAAAGAATCACATATATACGCAATTGGCGATTGTATTGGCGGCATTCAGCTTGCACATGTTGCTTCACATGAAGGAATTACAGCAGTTGAGCATATAGCAAACAACGAACCACAGCCGCTTAATTATTCGCTGATCCCGTCTTGCATTTACAGTCATCCTGAAGCAGCAAAGGTAGGTTTAACAGAAGAAGAAGCAAGAAATAAAGGGTATCAAATAAAAACAGGCAAGTTTGCTTTTCGCGCGATTGGAAAGGCGTTGGTTTTTGGCGATGTCGATGGATTTGTCAAAATGATTGTTGATGATGCTACCAATGATGTTCTTGGGGTTCATATGATTGGACCGCATGTTACGGATTTAATATCAGAAGCAGGATTGGCGAAGGTTCTTGATGCTACACCTTGGGAAATAGCACAAACCATTCATCCGCATCCGAGCCTGTCAGAAGCTATCGGTGAAGCAGCATTGGTTGTAGAAGGAAAGGCAATCCATGGGTAAAAAGAGCTTACAATCATGTCGGAAATAACGTGATTCTTAATTATAGATTCAGGAGGTTTTTTTATGGTGGAAAACCGTCATAGATCATTAGGTTTGAGTGATGAAACCGTATTGGAAATGTATGAGACAATGCTGCTTGCTCGAAAAATTGATGAACGGATGTGGCTGTTAAATAGAGCGGGGAAAATTCCCTTTGTTATATCCTGTCAAGGGCAGGAAGCAGCTCAGGTAGGTGCTTCATTTGCACTTAACCGAAAGCAGGATTATGTTCTGCCTTATTACCGAGATGTAGGGGTTGTCCTTGCATTCGGAATGACTGCGAAAGAAATCATGCTGTCAGGGTTTGCCAAAGCGGAGGACCCAAACTCTGGCGGGCGGCAGATGCCTGGTCATTTCGGACAGCGAAAAAATAGAATTGTCACAGGCTCATCGCCTGTCACAACACAGGTTCCCCATGCAGTGGGAATCGCTCTTGCAGCAAGAATGTCCGGAGAAAATGTAGTCTCTCTCGTTACATTCGGCGAAGGTTCTTCAAACCAAGGTGACTTCCATGAAGGCGCTAATTTTGCTGCTGTACACAAGCTGCCTGTTATTTTTATGTGTGAAAATAATAAATATGCCATTTCGGTCCCGATAAGTAAGCAGCTCGCCTGTGAAAAGGTATCTGACCGGGCGATTGGTTACGGTATGCCTGGATATACCATTGACGGTAACGATCCGCTTGCCGTATATGAAGCAGTAAAGATAGCGGCGGATAGAGGAAGAAAAGGTGAGGGTCCTACCCTTATTGAAACCATTTGTTACCGACTTACACCACACTCTTCAGATGATGATGACCGGAGCTATCGTGCCCAGGAGGAAGTAGAAGAAGCGAAAGCAAAGGATCCACTTTCTGCCTTTTTAAGCTATCTTAAGGCTGTTGGAGTAATGGATGAGAAGAGGGAAAAGGAATTAAATGACCGTGTAACATTACTTGTAAACGAGGCAACGGACTATGCTGAACAAGCGCCATATGCTGACCCTGAACAAGTATTTGATTACGTATATGCGAGAGGATAAGGGGGAGAAAGATGGCAATTATCTCTTATATTGAAGCTGTTACAATGGCTATTCGGGAAGAAATGGAGAGAGACTCAAGGGTATTTGTTTTAGGGGAAGATGTTGGAAAAAAGGGCGGCGTTTTTAAAGCAACGCAAGGCTTGTATGAGCAATTTGGCGAACAAAGAGTCATGGATACGCCATTAGCGGAATCCGCTATTGCTGGGGTAGGCATCGGAGCTGCTATGTATGGCATGAGGCCGATTGCCGAAATGCAATTTGCTGATTTTATCATGCCTGCGGTTAATCAGATTATTTCAGAAGCAGCAAGAATCCGCTATCGATCAAATAATGACTGGAGCTGTCCTATTGTCATTCGTGCTCCATACGGAGGAGGTGTGCACGGTGCCTTGTATCATTCCCAATCAGTAGAAGCTGTTTTTGCTAATCAGCCTGGATTGAAAATTGTGATGCCCTCAACTCCCTATGATGTAAAAGGACTGCTTAAAGCAGCTATACGAGACGAAGATCCCGTATTGTTTTTTGAGCATAAGCGGGCATACCGGTTAATTAAAGGAGAAGTACCTGAAGATGATTATGTTCTTCCGATTGGAAAGGCAGATGTGAAGCGGGAGGGGGAGGATATTACCGTTATCACCTATGGACTTTGTGTTCATTTTGCACTCCAAGCGGCAGAGAATTTAGCGAAGGACGGGATATCAACACATATTTTGGATTTACGGACCGTTTACCCACTTGATCAAGAGGCGATTATAGAGGCCGCTTCAAAAACAGGGAAGGTCCTGCTTGTTACAGAGGATAACAAGGAAGGCAGTATCATTAGCGAGGTTTCAGCTATTATTGCCGAGCATTGTTTATTTGAATTAGATGCGCCTATTAAAAGACTAGCCGCGCCTAATGTGCCTGCGGTTGCATATGCACCACCAATGGAGAAGCATTTTATGATCAACCCGGAGAAATTAGAAAAAGCAATGCGTGAGCTTGCAGCCTTTTAAAGAGAGAGGAGGGGACAAAGTGACAATTGAAAAAATTATCATGCCTCAATTAGGTGAGAGTGTGACGGAAGGTACGCTTTCCAAATGGCTTATTTCTGTCGGTGACAAGGTAAAGAAATATGATCCACTTGCAGAAATAATGACAGATAAGGTCAATGCTGAAATTCCATCTTCTTTTACAGGCATAATAAAGGAATTAATGGCAGATGAGGGTGAGACATTACCTGTCGGCACGACTATTTGTGTCATTGAAACCGTAACAGAGTCAGCCCTTGAAGAGAGCGAAAGTACCTCTGAAGAACAGAAAAGAGTAGAGCAGAAGGTAAGCTTTTATCATGAAGGTAGAAAAGAAAAAGAACCTGCAGGAAAACTCCGTTATTCACCAGCTGTTTTAAAGCTTTCACAAGAGTATGGTATTGATTTAAAACAAGTAAAGGGAACCGGTTCAGAAGGGCGGATAACACGGAAGGATCTTTTAAAATTAGTGAACGAAGGTCAGAAAGACCAAGATGAGACCGATCGGACAGAGTCTCTGGTAACACCTTCCTCTGTATCAGTGGTTACAGAAGCTACAAAAGAAAACTCAGTGCAAAAGAATAGTAAGGTTACTGCTGTGCCAGGTGATATTGAAATCCCGCTTTCTGGTTTAAGAAAGACTATTGCTGCAAATATGGTAAAGAGCAAGCATGAAATTCCTCACGCCTGGATGATGGTTGAGGCAGATGTTACAAATCTGGTTGAATACCGGAATGAAGTAAAAACAGAGTTCTATCAAAAAGAAGGCTTTAATTTAACCTTTTTTGCCTTTATTGTCAAAGCAGTTGCCCAAGGATTAAAGGAATTCCCGCAAATGAATGCCATGTGGGCGGGAGATAAAATTATTCGAAAAAAAGAGATTAATCTTTCGATTGCAGTTGCTACCGAGGACGCTCTTTTTGTACCCGTCATAAAGCATGCAGATGAAAAAACGATAAAAGGGATTGCCCGAGAAATTTCCGTACTAGCTGATAAAGTCCGCAGCGGCACGACTAAGGTTGAGGATTTTCAAGGTGGAACGTTTACAGTAAATAATACGGGTTCAATTGGTTCTGTTCAATCGATGGGAATTATTAATTATCCGCAGGCAGCAATCCTGCAGGTTGAATCCATTATAAAACGTCCGGTTGTCATGAACCAAAATATGATAGCAGTTCGAGATATGATGAATCTATGTCTCTCGCTTGACCATCGAATACTTGATGGATTTATTTGCGGAAAATTCATGAACAGAGTAAAAGAAATCCTTGAAAACACAACAAAAGATAATACTCCAATATATTAATAAAGAAAAAACCGATACGCTGCTATAACTAGCAGCGTTTTTTCTATTGATTCCACATGTTTCCAAAATAGTGATTGTGTGATTTACATTTGTATAATAAAATAATGAATGAATAGAAAAACAATTTCTAATTTTATAACTTTTTTCTATAGTTAGGGGGGAAGGCTGCTGACTTTTGGCGGCGTGAGATGAGTCTAAAAGAGATGATGGATTATTCATTTTCACAGCAAACAACTGAAGTATGGAAGAAAAAGGCTGAAGAAACACTAAAAGGGAAAAGTATAGACTCTTTATCGAGAGAAACATATGAAAACATCAGATTAAAGCCTCTATATACAAAAGAGGATGTGAAGAAAACGGCGCTTTCGCAATTTCCTGGCTGCGAAGATTTCCGACGTGGAAGCAGTGCGCTAGGGTATATTGGAGAATCCTGGAAGATTGCCCAGCGTATTGATACAGAAAAGCCGGAAGACTTCAAAGTACGATTAAATTCAGGTATTGAAAAAGGGCAGACTGCGATTGCATTTGCACCATCTGTTTCGATTGTAAAGGAATTACCAGAGCTTCTTACAAATTATTATCAATCCTATTCGTTAAGCATCAATGGTGCTCATTTCCAACATGAAATCATTTACGGAATAGCTTCTTTACGAAATTCTGAGAAGATAAGCGGATATGTAGGAAAAGACCCTGTTTCACTCTATGCGAAACAAGGCGGTGAAAAAGAAAATTTGCAATCTGTTTACGATCGTTTAGTTGAGACGATCCAAACAGCTTCATCGGCATGCCCTCAGTTGAAAACGCTTTTAGTAGATACAGCTGTGTATCATAATGGAGGCGCCAATGCAGTTCAAGAGCTGGCTATTGCCCTTTCGACTGCTGTCCATCATATAGAGCAGCTGAGATCAAGAGGCATGGACGTAAAAGATATACTTAGTAAACTAGTATTTCATTTTTCAATAGGAAGTAATTTCTTTATGGAAATTGCTAAGCTGCGAGCAGCACGAGCTTTATGGAGCAAAATTGTCGAAGCCTATCAGGCTTCACCAGAAGCTGAGGGACAAATGGTCATATCAGCTGAAACATCATGGTTTACAAAAACAGCATATGATCCTTATGTGAATTTATTACGATCAAGCAATGAGGCATTTGCTGCAGTACTTGGCGGCATTCAATACCTGCATGTGAGCCCCTATAATGAGCCTGAGGGAGAAGCAACACCGTTCTCAGACCGAATTGCGCGTAATACTCAGCTGATTTTAAAGGATGAAGCGCACTTAAGTACGGTTGTGGATCCGGCAGGTGGCTCTTGGTATGTTGAATCCTTAACGAATCAATTAATTGAACAGGCATGGCCTCTATTCCTTGAAATAGATGAAAAGGGCGGTATCCTTCAAGCATTACAAACAAACTGGATACAGAAGGAAATCCAGCATATAGCTGTAAAGCGGCAAAAGGATATCTTTACACGTAAACAATCAATTGTTGGGACAAATAAATATGCTAATTTAGAGGACACGCCGTTAAATGTCGATTTTTCCTGCCATGAAGCAAAAAATCAATCAGCTGTAAGTCCCATTAAAGCTGCACGTTTATCAACGCCATATGAAAAGCTCCGTAAACGAGCTGAAAAGTTAACAAAAGAAAAAACAGCACCTGCTATTGGATTAATCTGCCTTGGTCAGCTGAAAAATCATAAGGCTCGGGCCGACTTTATTAGTGGATTTTTTGCTCCTGGAGGAATTAAAACACTAAGAAGCCAGGCAATGGAAGGAAGCAATGATGCAATAAGCTTTGTTACCGAAACAAATCTCAGAGACTATGTCCTTTGTGGATCGGATCTTGACTATAAGACTGTTGGTTTAGAAATCGTACAAGCCATTAAAGCCAGCTTCCCCCAAATCAGGCTTTATGTAGCCGGACTCCTGGATGAAGCGGACCAAAAGGCTTTACTCGATAAAGGAATCTCTCATTTTATTCATGTAAAAAGTAACAGCTATGAAATAGCTTCATCCTTTTTAGATGAAATGGAGGTGGAGTAATCAATGACACAAAAACCGGATTTTACCAAGATTTCATTCAATACTACGAAAACAGTTTCAGAGGTGGATTGGAAACAGAAGGCAGAAACTGAAATTTCCGCTTCGATTGATGATTTGCTTTTTGAAACCAATGAACATATCAGCACAAAACCGATATATACAGAAAAGGACCTAGCAGATGCCAAGCATCTAGAAGATAGACCAGGACTTCCACCTTATACTAGAGGACCGTATCCAACCATGTATGTCAATAGACCATGGACGGTTCGCCAGTATGCCGGCTTTTCAACTGCAGAGGAAAGCAATGCTTTCTACCGCCGGAATTTAGCCATGGGTCAAAAAGGTCTATCCGTTGCCTTTGACCTTGCAACACATCGGGGCTATGACTCAGATCATGCACGTGTTGTGGGGGATGTCGGAAAGGCGGGTGTAGCCATTGATTCAATCGTTGATATGAAGACACTGTTTGACGGAATTCCATTAGATCAAATGTCTGTATCAATGACGATGAATGGGGCAGTGCTGCCGATTATGGCTTTTTATATCGTAACAGCTGAGGAGCAGGGAGTTTCTCAGGAAAAGTTATCCGGTACCATTCAAAATGATATTTTAAAAGAATACATGGTTCGTAATACGTATATTTACCCACCGGAAATGTCCATGCGGATCATTGCCGATATTTTCGAATATACATCAAAGTACATGCCTAAATTTAATAGCATAAGTATCTCCGGTTATCATATGCAGGAAGCCGGGGCACCTGCCGATATTGAACTAGCCTATACACTTGCTGACGGACTTGAATACGTGAGAACCGGATTAAAGGCTGGTATTGGTATTGATTCCTTTGCACCAAGACTATCATTCTTCTGGGCAATTGGTATGAATTATTTTATGGAAGTCGCAAAAATGCGGGCAGCCCGTCGTATTTGGGCAAAAATGATGCAGTCGTTTGAACCAGGTAATAGTAAATCACTTGCATTACGTACACATTCACAGACATCAGGCTGGAGTTTAACTGAACAGGACCCATTTAATAATGTGATTCGTACATTGATTGAAGCCCATGCAGCTGCAATGGGGCACACCCAGTCGCTGCATACAAATGCACTCGATGAAGCAATTGCCCTGCCGACAGACTTCTCGGCACGAATTGCTCGTAATACACAGCTTTACTTACAAGAAGAAACAGGCATCACGAATGTTATTGATCCTTGGGGCGGCTCTTATTATGTTGAAGCATTAACAGAACAATTAATGAAGCGAGCTTGGGAGCATATCGAGGAGATTGAGAACCTTGGCGGAATGGCAAAAGCAATTGAAACAGGTCTGCCGAAAATGCGTATTGAAGAAGCAGCTGCAAGAAGACAAGCTCAAATTGATTCAGGAAAAGAAACAATAGTAGGAGTTAATAAATACCGTCTGGAAAAAGAAGAACCAATTGAGATACTCGAGGTTGATAATACAGCTGTTCGGTTAAAGCAAATTGAAAAATTAACTCAATTAAAAGCGACACGTGATGAAGAAAAAGTACAGCTAGCACTAGCTGCAATTGAAAGAGCCTGTGAAGAAAATGAAGGAAATCTCTTGGAACTTGCCGTACAAGCTGCACGCGTAAGGGCAACCTTAGGAGAAATTTCCTCAGCAATTGAAAAAGTATCCGGCCGTCATAAAGCTACTATCCGCTCTATAAGCGGTGTATACAGTTCCGCCTTTTCAAACGAAGAAGAAATTGATGCGGTGAAGAAGATGACCGACGAATTTCTTGAAAATGAAGGCCGCCGCCCGCGGATATTAATTGCTAAGATGGGTCAGGATGGTCACGACCGCGGAGCAAAGGTGATAGCAACGGCTTTTGCCGATTTAGGCTTTGACGTTGATATCGGTCCGTTATTCCAAACGCCTGAAGAAACAGCGCTGCAGGCTGTTGAAAACGATGTCCATGCAATTGGCATGAGTTCCCTTGCGGCAGGTCATAAAACCTTGCTTCCGCAGCTTGTAGCTGAATTAAAGAAACTTGGACGGGAAGATATCGTTGTGGTTGTTGGAGGAGTTATTCCAGCACAAGACTATGAATACTTATATGAACATGGAGCTTCAGCTATTTTTGGACCAGGAACGGTTATTCCGGTTTCTGCCCAGAAGGTAATCCGAGCAATTTATGAAAAACTCGGCTACGAGGAAGTGAAAGCATAAATGTCTGAAGATAAAAGGCCCGAATGGACGAATCAAGATGAGCCCGATAAATTTTCAACGTATATTCGGAAAGGAGTAGAAACTACTCCTCAAGAAGGCCTTGTTAAAAACAGGACGTTTCGAAAAAAGAAAGTCGCTGATGAAATTACTTGTGAGCAGTTAGCGGAAGGAATACTGAATGGTGACCGTACGATGCTTGCCCGCTCCATTACATTAATTGAGAGTAACGCAGAACACCACTTTCAGAAGGCTCAAACGCTTCTTCAGCAGCTTTTGCCCAATACCGGAAAGGCCATCCGCATTGGGATCACAGGAGTACCTGGTGCTGGGAAAAGTACGTTTATTGAAGCCTTTGGCATGTTTCTATGTAATCTCGGGTTAAAGGTCGCCGTTCTTGCCGTGGACCCAAGCTCAAGCAGAAGCGGCGGCAGCATTCTTGGTGATAAAACACGTATGGAGCAGCTATCCCGTAATCCAAGGGCGTTTATCCGCCCTTCCCCATCGGCGGGGAAGCTTGGCGGTGTTCACCGCAAAACAAGAGAAACAATGCTGCTATGTGAGGCATTTGGCTTTGATGTGATCTTAATTGAGACAGTTGGTGTCGGTCAAAGTGAAGTAATTGTCCGAGATATGGTTGATTTTTTCATGTTAATTGTATTAACGGGTGCAGGCGACGAATTACAAGGAATGAAAAAAGGGATCATGGAGCTTGCTGATGCAATTGTTGTCAATAAAGCAGATGGGGAAAATAAAACATCAGCATTAAAGACAAAAAAGGAATATAATCAGATTTTACATTTTCTCCAGCCGGCAACAAAAGGCTGGGAAACAAAAGCCTACACATGCTCTGCCTTAATGGAAGAGGGCGTTAAGGAGATTTGGGATGTTATTAATGATTTTCAATCAACAACGGAGCAGTCAGGGGTGTTTGCTGATCGAAGAAGATTGCAAACGATAGAATGGATGAAAAGTATGATTATCGACCAGCTCCAAAACAGCTTTTTTCATAATCCAGCAATTAGAGAAATGCTTCCAATGGTTGAAAACCAGGTAATCTCAGGTAATAAAACAGTCACATCCGCTGTGGAAGAATTATTTGAACAATTTTATAAATCGTTAACATAGGCTGTGTTAAAGTACTTTGTTCATTTTATTAGCACGTTGATTGCAGTGGAAGGTACGAAGACTCCTGCAGGAGAAGCG
>Ga0180215_1002718_pt1 | contig 17405 bp, 15 predicted proteins | sample eDN3rd37CBELigBY_FD_128871 | JGI IMG/M metagenome (GOLD analysis project Ga0180215, IMG submission 128871) | Enriched backyard soil microbial communities from Emeryville, California, USA - eDNA 3rd pass 37_C BE-Lig BY (version 2) (version 2) | ecosystem: Environmental > Terrestrial > Soil >... | reverse complement strand
TGCCTCTGCCATTGCCAAGCCGCATGTTGGAAGGGCTACACAGGCAATAGAGCTGCGGCGCAGTGCTGAATAATGCTTCCCGTCAGTTAAACCGTATTTTTCTACAAGTTCATTAATCTTTTTCTTCTTCTGACTTGATACATTCGCAATAATCACATTTTGATTCCCAGTTAGGTGAAAAGCACCTGTATGGATTTTCGCAATTTCACGCAGACCCGTTTTCAATTTGTATTCATCATAATCTGCCACACGTCCGCCTTGGATAAATAATGTCAGATTCCATTTGCCGCCAACACCCTTTACCCATCCGTAACGGTCTCCATTATGATCAAATTGGAATGCTCTTGCTTCTTCTAGACTCCAGCCAAGGCGATTTTCTAATTCTTCCTTTACATTTTCAAGACCCAAGCGGTCAACCGTATATTTAAAACGAGCATTTTTACGAACGGAACGGTTACCATAATCACGTTGGATAGTAATGACTTTTTCAGCTAAATCTTGAATCTTATCTGGTGTAACGAAACCAATGACTTTAGCAAGCTGAGGATATGTGGCTTTATCACCATGTGACATCCCCATACCGCCGCCGATTGCTACGTTAAATCCGACAAGTTTGTTATCTTCAATAATGGCAATAAAGCCTAAATCCTGAGAGAAAACATCAATATCATTTGTCGGTGGAACCGCGATTCCAATCTTAAATTTCCGCGGCAAATACGTTGGTCCGTACATAGGTTCCACTTCTGCATCTGGAGTTCCAGCTACTTTTTCTTCATCAAGCCATACTTCATAGTAAGCTCTTGTCCGCGGTAATAAATAATCGCTTAATTGTTTTGACCACTCATACACTTCTGCATGGTGCTCAGATTGATACGGATTTGCTGCACACATAACATTACGGTTTACATCCCCACATGCCGCAATCGTATCCATTAATGCCGCATTAATACCTTGGATGGTACTTTTCATATTCCATTTTAAAATCCCATGCAATTGGAAAGTCATTCTTGTTGTCAACTTTAACGTTCCGTTTGCATATTTATCAGCTAGCTCATCCATCACAAGCCATTGCTCCGGTGTAGCAACCCCTCCTGGCAAGCGTACACGAAGCATGAATTGATATGCTGGCTCTAGCTTTTGTTTTTGACGCTCATTACGGAGATCACGATCATCCTGCAAATAGCTGCCGTGGTGCTTCATTAAACGGTTGTCATCGTCAGGAATTCCAGCGCTTAAACGGTCAAGCATAACTTCCTTCAATGTTCCGCGTAAATAATCACTTTTTATTTTTATCTCCTCAACATCACTTGGCGGTCCTTCCGGTGCTGTTAAAATTGTTTTCACCATGTTGAAAACACTCCTTTCAATCCAAAATCAATATACATCCCGCTGATAGCGTTTTTGCTGTTGCATGTTGGCAAGATAAGCTTCCGCCTCTTCACGGCTCATGCCGCCTTCTTTTTCAATGATTTCAATCAGTGTATGATGAACGTCTTTTGCCATGTTTTTCTCATCACCGCAAATATACACGTTAGCCCCTTCTTCAAGCCATTCGAATAATTCTTTACTCTGTTCTAACATACGGTGCTGTACATAGACCTTTTCATCGGTATCGCGTGAAAAAGCAACATCCATTTTTGTTAACACACCATCTTTAAGCCATTTTTGCCATTCAGTCTGATAAAGGAAGTCTGTCACAAAATGCTGATCACCAAAGAACATCCATGATTTTCCTTCTGCTCCAATTTCTTCACGCTCCTGCATAAATGAGCGGAAAGGTGCAACACCCGTACCAGGTCCAACCATAATAATAGGTGTATCCGGATTATTTGGAAGCTTAAAGTTATCATTCTTTTGAATATAAATTGGAAGTGTGTCGCCTGGTTCTAAACGTTCCGCACATAGGATAGAACAAACACCTTTACGATCACGACCATGCGCCCCGTAACGAACAGCACCAATTGTTAAATGAACTTCTTCTGGATTTGCCGCATAACTGCTCGCAATGGAATATAAACGTGCAGGAAGTTTTCTTAAAATCGAAACAAACTCTTGCGCTGAAACATTCCATGGACCAAAATCACGGACTAAATCAAGTAAATCGCGTCCATGCAGATATTCCTTCACATCACCGGAAGCCAGAAGCTCTCGTAATTTTTCATTATTTGAAAGCTCTAACGCTTTTTCTAGAAGCGGCTTTGTTAAAACAGTCAATTCAAAATAAGATATAAATGCATCTTTTAGCGAACGAGTTTCACCTTGTTTATTAACCGTTACTTGTTCTTCTGGATTCCAATTTAGTTCTTCTAGAAGTAAGTCAACAAGCTCTGGATCATTCTCAGGATAAATACCTAATGTATCACCTGGCTCAAATGTAAGCCCTGAACCTTCTAAAGATAATTCAAGATGACGTGTTTCTTTATTAGAACCGCGTCCATTCAAATTAAGATTTTCAAGTACTTCTGCTCTAAAAGGATTTGTTCTTGAGTACTGTGATTCCAAGCTTTGAGTTGTTTCAGCAGACACTTGATGGGAAGTATTTCCACCTTGTGCTTCATTTAAGCTGCTCAGAACGCCTTCTAACCACTCTGCTGCAGGCTCATCATAATCAACATCGCAGTCAAAACGCGGATAAAGCCTTGTCCCGCCAAGCTCTTCCAAGCGCTGATCAAACTGCTTACCCGTTTCACAGAAGAACTCATAAGAACTGTCACCAAGGGCCAAGACCGAATATTGAAGTCCTTCAAGCTTTGGAGCTCGTTTTCCATGAAGAAATTCATGGAAAGATATGGCATTGTCAGGCGGCTCTCCTTCACCATGTGTACTCACAATAATCAACAGGTTATCAATCTTTTTTAAATTATTTGGTTTAAAATCGCTCATGGATGAAAGGGCTACTTTAAAGTCCTGTCCTTCAAGGGTTTTCTTCGCTTTTTCAGCTAACCCCTTGGCATTTCCTGATTGAGAACCAAAAAGGATAGTAACTTCTTTTGTAATTGTTTTCACATTATTCGCTGATACTGGAACTTCTAATGTTTCTAAAGCAGCAGCAGCCTGTGACCCAGAATGTGCTTGCACCTGGGATGCAGCTAGAAAACCGCTCAACCAAACTTTTTGTGACTCTGTCAAACTCGGCAGCAAACGGTTAAGGAGCTCTGCCTGCTCCTGATTAAACGGACTGTTCAATACCTGAAGTTGCAACGATATCCACCTCACAAAATAATTAAACTAATCGCACATCTTTTTTATTGATTGACTATGTTAACAAACAATGTTGATAAGTCAGATTTTTGACTCATCCGTGAGAAATGTCCATTTCTCACGCCTTTCATCTGTGTTGAAAGGTTGCTGTATAGTTATGAATTGACAGGAGAAAATTTATTTTCTCCTGTCAATTCATAACTATACAGCTTGAGATGAGTCAAAAATCAACAATGTTAGTAAACAAAACCTAATTATTATAGCTAACGATTAATTCCTATAAATTATAAACTTTTCTTATATCCATCTTATATTGATTATTCCTATAAATCAAGTAGGTTTTTAACAACATAGAAAGGATTTATGAATTTTCACTAACCAATATATTGTTCTTTATTATCTTATACTATATGACACTTTACCAAAGGAATGAGAATTAGTAAAATAAATATTAATTATTGCAACTATTAATAATACTAATAATAGAGGTGGTATCCTTTTGCACTATGAGGAATTAAAAACTTTTGTCACCCTTGCAGAAGTGAAAAATTTTACTAAAACAGCCGAAATCCTTCTCATGTCACAACCGAGCGTTAGTTTACATATTAAAAATTTAGAAAAAGAGTTTCAGACGAAATTATTTCTTCGTTCACCAAAAATTCTAAAAATCACCCCTACAGGCGAGATGCTATACGACCGGGCAAAGCAAATGATTACCATTTACGAACAGACAAAGCAGGATATACTCGAACATCAGAACTCAATCAAAGGAGAATTAAAGATTGGAGCTAGTTTTACGATAGGAGAGTATATTTTGCCTTCTTTATTATATGACATGCAAAAAAAGTATCCAGAGCTTGAACTTCAGGTTACGATTGGAAATACAGAGGAAATTGTCCAATCCGTTCGTTTATTCCAAGTAGATATAGGATTAATTGAAGGTCACACAAATGAAAAGGAACTCTCGGTCCATCCGTTTTTGCAGGATGAGTTATTTATTGTTGTCTCAAACGATCATGAACTCACTCGAAAAAAAAATGTAACAATGGCTGACCTGCAAAATCAGGAATGGATAGTAAGAGAAGTTGGATCAGGGACACGTGAATATTTTAACCATGTCGTCCGGTCAAATGGGTTGAAGGTAAAATCACTGCTTTCTATTAGCAGCAATCAAGGAATTAAAGAAATGCTGATTCATGGTATGGGGATTTCTCTTCTATCCCGAAGTGTCATTCAAAGGGACGTAGAGCATCGAAACCTTTCCATTATCCCCTTGCAAACTCATTCCTTTTCTAGAACCTTGTCATATGTTTCCTCACCTATTATGGAGGATAAAACAAATGTAAAAGCTTTTATTTCGGCACTAAAGGAAAAATGGCCGGACAAAATTGAAACGACGAGATTATAAAGGAAGACACTAGTATATTTGTTTTGCACAATGCAAAAAATACGTTGAATACTTTTAAGGAGAGTACGATATGGATGTTCAACGTGCAATGGAAATTATCAATTCAATTGAAATGGTCAATGTAAGTTTCAGAGGAATACCGATATATATAAAAGAAGTACATGCCAATAATCAAACAGCAACAGTGTTTCCCCTCGACGAAATGGACCATCAGCAAATTGTCGACCTAAATGGTTTAGCTGAAGAAGGTCCTACTATGAACAAATACACATAGGAAAAATCTTAAGGAGACGAGCGATATGGATTGGTATGAAAAATTAAATCAATACTTCCCTATTGTTGAAATGAAATCTAAAGAACATATGGAAACCTTACTAAAGGAACGTTCGGATATCTATCATAAAGATGAGGGCCCAAACTATATTATGATGTATGTAGAATTAGACAACTTTATCTTTATTGATTATTTATTAGTTTCAAATAAGGCCCGTGGGCAAAGACTTGGTCATAAGCTATTAGAAAAATTAAAGCAAAAAGGAAAACCAATCATCCTTGAGGTTGAACCGATAAACTACGAAGATAGTGATACCGAAAAAAGACTGCGTTTTTATAAACGTGAAGGCTTTGAGCATGCCCAGTCTATTGGATATACACGAAGATCCTTAGCGACAAAAGAAATGAACTCAATGGAAATCCTCTATTGGGCACCTAACAACGAGTCTGAAGATATGATTTATGATGCAATGAAACAAACCTACAATATGATTCATACCTACAAGGATCAGCATTTTTATGGTGAATCATATCAACCTGTTGAAGAAGTATTAACCTTTAATCAGGAACCTGCAAATGAAAATTTATTAGACAGCCTCTAAAGCCGATGATTCTCGCACACAAAACAAAAAAGTCTGACCCGGAAACGATTTTCCTTAGGGTCAGACTAGCTTTTTATGAAAATTTATTATTCTTTTGTCACTAATTTTAGCGGCGCTGCGATATTTTTCTCTACCTTTTCCCCCTGCAATACGTCTCTTGCAGCATCTACCGCAAGTTTACCGATTAAATCTGGCTGCTGGGCAACGGTTGCTTCCATTTCCCCTGCCTGAATCGCATTAAGCGCATCATCATTTCCGTCAAATCCAATGACCATAATATCCTTGCCTGAGCTATTGATTGCCTCAATGGCACCCAATGCCATTTCATCATTATGAGCGAAAACGGCTTTAATATTAGGATTTGCTTGCAGTAGATTTTCCATTACCGTTAATCCTTTTGTCCGGTCAAAATCTGCTGCTTGTTTAGCAGAAATATTCAACTTTTGATCTGCAATATTATGAAACCCTTGCCCTCTTTCACGTGTAGCAGATGCCCCTGGTACTCCTTCTAATTCAGCCACTTCAGCTTGTTCGCCAAGCTTTTCGATCATATAATTGGCTGCCATTTCTCCACCTTTAATATTATCTGAAGCTACTAGGGCCTCCACTTTTCCTTTATCTGCTGAACGGTCTAACGTAACGACCGGTATGCCAATATTGTTAGCAGATTGAACAGCCGTTGAAATAGCTGCCGAATCAGTTGGATTAATAAGCAAGGCATCTACACCCTGTTGAATTAAATCCTCCACATCATTCACTTGTTTTGCTGAGTCATTTTGAGCATCCACAACAATGACTTCCATTCCTAATGCTTCTACTTCTTGCAACACTCCATCCTTTAATGAAACAAAAAATGGGTTATTTAAGGTTGAAACAGACAAACCAAGTTTTATATCATCTAGACTTTCTTTTTTATCCGGTTTTGCCCACCCTGGCGGCTGCATAGAACAAGCACTTAGGAGCAAAAGTGTAAGTGATAGGCATATTGCTAGTAATTTTTTCATCATAATCTCTCCCTATGCTACTTTTTACGGTCAAGTAATACGGCGATTAAAATCACAATCCCCTTAACGACCATTTGATAAAAAGAGGATACTCCAAGAAGGTTCAAGCCGTTATTTAAAGTACCGATAATTAAGGCACCAATCAATGTCCCGAAAATTCTTCCTTTACCACCTGATAAGCTTGTCCCCCCTAATACAACGGCAGCAATGGCGTCAAGCTCATAAGAAGTACCTGCTGTAGGCTGTGCCGAATTTAAGCGAGAGGTTAAAATGGCCCCTGCCAGCGCTGCAAGCATACCAGAAAGACTATAAATCATAATTTTCACTTTCGGAACTTTAATCCCTGAAATTAAGGCAGCTTTCTCATTTCCGCCAATCGCATAAGTTTGACGGCCAAATGGCGTTTTATGAAGAACAATGAATAATACAATAAAAGTAATGATCATCGTGATAGCTGGTACAGGTATTCCTAAGAAATATCCACGGCCAAATAACTGAAACAAATAATTATCTCCAAGACCTGTAATTGGATTTCCTTCTGTATAAACAAGTGTCAACCCTCTAAATATCGTCATGGTTGCAAGTGTAGCAATAAATGGCGCCATTTTCCCTTTTGTAATGAATAATCCATTTACCATTCCCATTAATCCGCCAAGAATACATCCAATAATCATCGCAAAAATCGGATCCAAACCAGAAACAATCATTCCTGCTGTCAATGCACTTGATAGGGCAAGAATCGCCCCGACAGATAAATCAATTCCTCCGGTTAAAATAACAAATGTCATACCAAAAGCAATCAGCGCATTAATCGCCACTTGTCTTAGCAGATTTAATATATTTAAAGGTTCTAGAAAACTTGGATTTAATATCGATACAATTACAACTAATATAATTAAACCAAGTAATGGCCCCAATTTTTGGGTGATGGCATTCATCATATTCATCTTACCTGGCTTTGCAGCTTCTTGAATGGAATTCATTTTACTGACCTCCTGTTGCCAATGTCATAATTTTTTCTTGGGTCGCTTCTTTGTTCAATAATTCTCCTTTGATTTTTCCTTCATGGACGACGAGGATTCGATCACTCATTCCAAGCACTTCAGGCAATTCAGAAGATACCATGATGATCGCTACACCTCGCTCAGTTAATTCGTTCATCAACTGGTATATTTCTCTCTTTGCCCCAACATCTACTCCTCGTGTCGGTTCATCTAGAATAAGCAATTTCGGTCCGATTCCAACCCATTTAGCAATGACTACTTTCTGCTGATTTCCACCAGACAGTTTACCAACCGCAATGTCCGAGGATTCCGTTTTAACGGTTAATCGTTTGATTAACATCTCAACAAAATCTGTAGTGCTTTTTTGATTGATAATTCCTTTTGGAGCGAAACTGGAAAGAGTCGGCAATATCATATTTTCACTTATCGAGAAATCAAGGATTAATCCCTCATCTTTACGGTCTTCTGTAATAAATCCAATGCCTAACTTTACAGCCTGATCCGGAGTTGATATTTTTACTTTTTCCCCTTTCAACCGCACTTCACCGCTGTCAATTGAATCAAGTCCAAAAATAGCTCTCATGATTTCCGTTCTTCCGGCACCCATCAAGCCTGAAACCCCAACGATTTCTCCCTCACGAACGGAAAAACTTACATTCTCAAAAACTCCTTTTTTCGTTAACCCTTTGGCTTCTAGAACTATTTCACCTGGTACAGGAACACGTTTGGGAAAGCGTTCGGTTAATTCCCTGCCCACCATTTTCCTCACAACTTCATCAAAATTCGTTTCAGGGATTGGCTTCGTATCAACTGTTTTCCCATCACGCATCACTGTAATCCGATCACAAATGGTAAAAATCTCTTCCATTCGGTGAGAAATATATACAATAGAAACGCCTGATTTCTTTAATGAAGAAATCACATCAAATAGTTTACTAATCTCTCTTTCCGTTAAGGCAGCAGTCGGCTCATCCATAATAATCACTTTTGCATCCGTCATTAAGGCTTTAGCAATTTCAATCATTTGCTGCTCTCCGACAGAACAACTTCCTGCCTCTTTATCTAACGGAATCGAAACAGCTAATTTTTCAAATTGCTTTTCTGCCAACACTTTCATTTCATTTATTTTTAGAAGGCCAAATGAATTTCTTAATTCCTTTCCAATAAATAAGTTTTCCAGAACAGTCATATCTCTCCAAATATTTAATTCCTGATGGATAAAAGTAATTCCGTTTTTCTCTGCTTCTTTTGGACTTTTAAAATAAGTTTCCTTGCCATCAATGGTGATAATCCCTTTGTCACGAGCATGCATTCCTGTAAGCACATTCATCATAGTTGATTTACCTGCACCATTTTCCCCCATAAGAGCATGTACTTCTCCCTCAAGCAAATCAAAATCAACACCTGTTAATACTTGATTGGTTCCAAAGGCTTTATAGATGTTTTGCATCGTAATTCGCATGTTCAATCACCTCACTTTTAGAAAAATACTCCCGATTGTAAAATACAATTTGCATATGGAGTGATTTCGCCCGTCCGAATAACAGCTTTTGCCTGTTTCGTTAATTGTTTAAAATCCTCATGAGAAACTTGTTCTATTTTCTGATTCTTAAATTTTTCTTTGATATATGTTGCATGATCGGGGTTTCCTTCTTCTATTTCAGAAGCGATGATTACTTTTTCCACGACCATATCCTCTTCAATCATATTCACTACCTCTTTAAATGAAGGATTCCCTGGTTTGACGGCTAAATCAATCTTTTTGACACCTTCTGGAATAGGCAAACCTGCGTCTGCTATAACGATAGTATCCGTATGGCCCAGATCAGCTAAAACTTTTGAAATATGACTATTTAATATTCCATAGCGTTTCATTTTTATAAATTCTCCTCTACTTCTTTTCTCGTTGGCATGCCGCCTTGTGCCCCAAATTTAGTGACAGATAAGGAGGCAGCTCGGTTTGCAAAACGAATGCTGTCTTTTATGGTTTTTCCTTCAGCAATGGCAACCGCAAATGCTGCATTAAACGTATCACCTGCACCGGTTGTATCAACAGCTTCTACTGGAAAAGCCGGAACAAGCACCTCATTATCGCCATCATGATAACGGACTCCGTTTTTACCTTCTGTAATAAGTAATTTATTTGGATAGTCTTTTAACGCTGTATGAATGTCTTTATTCTCAAAAAGAACAGAGGCCTCCCATTCATTTGGTGTAATATAAGCCGCCATATCAATCACCGTCTTACTAATAGGTCTTGCTGGCGCTGGATTTAATAGTAATGGGACATTATTCTCAAAACATACTTTTGCTGTATATTCTACCGTTTCTTCAGGAATTTCCTGTTGAATGAGAACGATATCTGATTTCAATATCACATCAATTGCCTTATCAATATAAGCTGGAGTGATACAATCATTCGCACCCTTTACTACGATAATGCTGTTATCTCCTTCTGCAAGAGTAATATGAGCTGTCCCAGTTTCTAAATGTGTAACCGGTTCCACATATGTCGTAATTACCCCATTTGAAGTAAAATTGTTTAAGATTTCTTCTCCGAACGAGTCGCTGCCAACACATCCAACCATATACACTTCCGCACCGAGTCTGGCGGCAGCGACGGCCTGATTGGCCCCTTTGCCGCCAGGGACAGTTTTAAAGCTGTCGCCAAGAATGGTTTCTCCCTTTTTTGGTCGTTTGGAAGCAGTTACAACTAAATCCATAGAAGAACTTCCGATAACGGTCATTTTAATCATTTTTCTCAACCTTTCTTGTTGTTTGTCTCTCAATAAATGTAACAGGCAGTTCAATATTTTTATGCAGTAATGGTTCATTTTTAATAATTTTTATTAATAGCTTAGCCGCTTCTCTTCCCATATCATAGGCTGGTTGTCTAATCGTTGACAGCGATGGAAAAAGCAGTTTGCTAAGCGATATATCATCATATCCAATAATCTGCAAGTCATCCGGAATCGACTTTCCAATCCTTAGCGCCTCATGTAATATGGCTGCTGCACTAAGATCATTGCTTGCAATCACCCCATCGATATCAGGATATTTCTCAAATAGAATTTCAGCCACCTTTTCAGCATCGTCAAAACTAAACGAAGACGAAATAACATGAAAGTCCACATTAGCCTGACAAAGCTCTTCCACTGCTCCTTTAAATCGATCCTGCGCTGTCCTTAATGCATTTGGGCCTCTAAGTACGGCAATTCGCTTACTTCCTCTTTTGATGATTTCCTGAGCGGCTTTCCTTCCCCCATCTAGCCCGTCTGCATAAACAGATGGATGACTATTCGTCGTTCGATCAAGAAATACAACTGGAAAAGAGAGTTTTTCATAAGGAGTCGTATCAGCATGATTGGTAGCCGAAATAATCCCTATAACATTGTTTTGTTTAAATGTTTGAATGTATTCTATTTCCTTTTCAGGCTTTTCATCCGCATTTCCAATGATTAGATGAAGACCCTGCTCCTGCATTTCATCCTCTACCCCTCGCGCTAATTCCGGGAAGAAGGGATTTCGAATATCTGGAAGCAGCAATCCAATCAATCTTGATTTTTTCTTATAAAGAGATCTTGCTACTTCATTCGGTTTATAATTTAATTTCTCGATTGCTTCGTTTACAAGCCTTCTTGTATCCTCATGTATATAACCTTTATCATTTAATACCCTTGAAACGGTCGCTACAGATACTCCAGCCTCTTTAGCGACGTCACGAATTGTAGCCATACATTCGCCTCTTTCTGTAACCGGTTACACATATAATAACACCAATTTTTTATGTTTGCAATATAGTATTATTATGTTCAAAAAAAGTTAAAATTAAAATGATATATATCCAACTTATTAAATCGGTATAGGAATTCTTTTTCTATCATGTGCGGGTAGTAAACACGGTTCTTACGCCAGATATTTGACTCATCCGTGTGAAAAGTCCTTTTCACACGCCTTTCAGCACTGCTGAAAGGTTGCGATATGGTCATGAAACGGGAGGAGAAAACGAGTTTTCTCCTCCCGTTTCATGACCATATCGCTTAGATGAGTCAAATATCTACTAGTATATGTCGAAATATTAAAAAGGAGCTATAGATATAAGTCCGATTAAATAATTGGACATTTCAAACCCCTTCCTGAATTTCTACAAAATGCTTTAAAGTAAGGCGCCTCAAGAGAGGAGAGACATTTAGGAAACCAAATCAAATGTTAGAAAATTAAGTCGGACATATAGATTATCCTCCGATTATACGATTAGACATTAATCATAGTAATCAAAAAAAATAGCAAACAGCACGCTGTTCGCTATCTTTCCCATTGATTCAGTACATTAATAGTAAGATTAGTAAAATAATCAGCTGCCACTAAAAGAGCCTCTTCTTTTAGAGTAAACGCAGGATGATGCCATTCTTTCGGTCCATCAACACCCATCCAAACAAAAAGTCCAGGGAGCTTTGTCTGATAAAAAGCAAAATCCTCTCCAGCCTGGCTCTGAGCCGCTTCTACAACCTCATACCCAAGCTCCCGAGCTGTTTCCGACGCAATCTTAGTAAACATCGGAGAATTATCTACAACAGGCATATATGGATACCAATGAAAATCAGCTTTTGCGCCATAAGCACCAGCAATCCCTTCAACTGTACGCTTCATTAAATCTGGTATAACCTGCCGTGCTTCATTTTGAAAGGTTCGAACGGTTCCCTCAAGCTCTGCTTTTTCAGGAATAACATTCCATGTGTTTCCTGCATGAACTCTCGTTATGCTGATGACGGCATTGTGGAAGGAACTAAGATTACGGCTGACAATTGTCTGCAGCGCTGAAATCATTTGACCGGTAACTATAATGGGATCAATCGTGTTGTTTGGAATTCCTGCGTGACCGCCAACACCATTAATCTCAATCTCAAACCGGTCCACACTCGCCATCAGTGCTCCTTCACGAACTCCAATTGTCCCTACAGGTAAATCTGGTTTATTATGCATCCCAAAAATAGCTTCGACCCCATCTAGTACACCAGCTTTTTCAACAAATACAGCGCCCTGTGCAATTTCCTCTGCCGGCTGAAAAATGATTCGTACCTTTCCTTTTAACTCGTTTCGCCGTTCCTGCAGAAGAATGGCGGCACCAATGATGGAAGCCGTGTGAAAATCATGCCCGCACGCATGCATGACTCCCTCATTTTTCGAAGTGAACGGCAAACCTGTTTCCTCTTTAATTGGCAGGGCATCAATATCTGCCCTTAAAGCAATAATAGGTCCTGGCTGGTTTCCTTTAATTTCTGCAACAACCCCAACCTCCAACTGATAATCTAATAAAGGGATTCCTGCTTCCTTCAACCATTTGCGGATTCGTCTAGTCGTTTCATATTCCTTCATCGATAATTCCGGATGCTCGTGCAACTCTCGACGATATGTAATCAGTTTTTCTAATAAAGGTGAGTTCATATCTAACCTGGTCAACCTGTCAACCTTCTTTCTCTAAAATGAATATGAATACTATATTAATAATTTTCCACCTGATCCAGTTCTTCAACAATGTTTTTCTGTCTTTTTGGAGATCCTTTACGGTTAATCATAAATAGGCTGAGCAAAATGAGTAACAAGCCTAAAAGAAGCGTGATGGTGAAAGGCTCGCCTAGGAATAACGTTCCTATCCCCACCGAAATCAGCGGGACAAGAAAAGTGAACGAGCTTACTTTACTAGACTCACCTGAATTCATTAATTTAAAATAAACAGCTGTTGCTCCTGTTACTCCTAAAATGGCACCAAACATTAAACTAGATACATAAGGGATATTCCAGATTATACTTGACAAACTCTCCGTACTAAGACCTATACTGCATAAGAAGATTCCACCAATTATATTTTGAAGAGCCACCAGCCATAATCCATCTACTAGACTGCTTGTTTTTTTTACATATACAACACCGACAGCCCAGCCGGTCCCCGTTAAAAAAGCTAAAAGAATGCCATAAAAAGAAATATTACCGGATATACCATCAAGACTCACAACCACTACACCAAAAAAGCCTATAATCATTCCAACTATCTTTATTAGTGACAACGACTCTTTCAGCCACACCCAAGCAAGGAGCACAACAAGTACTGGCTGCAAATAAACGATGACTGAAAATAAACCGGAAGGCAAATATTGTAAACCATATGTTTGAACTCCATTAAATATAATAATATTAAACAGGGCAGAAATCATATAAACTGGCCATGTTTTCTTCCACTGAATACTGCTCCGTTTAGGAAAGAGAACGATTGCCAACAATATTCCACCTAATAACGTACGCATGCCCGCAAACAGGAATGGCGGAGTGTATTCTAACGCTGTTTTATAGATTGGCCAGCATAATCCCCAAATAAGCACAACAAAAGCTATGGCTATGGCTGCCTTTAATTTAGATATTTTTTCCATTATCTATAATCCTTCTTTCCAACTATCTGCTACTCTGTAAACTTAATTAGTATAATCCAATCCTGTTAATATTACTAACGATTAAACTTAGTAAGTTTCAATATTCTAAAAAATGAACCCCGATAAAAAAGGAGTGTCCTATCCAAATAGATAGTACGCTCCTTTTTTATCTATTCTTTAATCTGCCATTCTTAAAAGTCTTTCCTCAACTTCTTTTTCTGTCAAACCATGTTCAGCAATATATCGATTTCGCGGGTGTGTGCGGCATTCTGAAGAACAGCTGCGCAAATACTTATGCTCATTTTCCTCAGAGCAAAGGATTTTTTTATTACATTCCGGATTCGCACAGTTCACGTAACGCTCGCATGGCTCTCCTGTAAAGTAATCGCGTCCGACAACGACATGCTCTTTTTGATTAACAGGGACACCGATTCTTTCATCGAACACATAAAGCTGTCCATCCCAAAGCTCGCCTTGAACTTCCGGATCCTTTCCGTATGTTACAATTCCACCGCCCAGTTGGGAAACGTCCTGGAAACCTTCTTTCAATAGCCAACCGGAGAATTTTTCACAGCGAATTCCTCCCGTACAATACGTAACAATTTTTTTATCCTCTAATAAATCTTTATTCTCACGAACCCAATCTGGCAAATCGCGGAAATTCTGTACATCCGGTCTGATAGCCCCTCTAAAATGACCTAAATCAAACTCATAGTCATTTCTTGCATCAAGAAGTACGGTATTTTCATCATTTATTGCCTCGAAAAATTCTTTCGGACTTAAATGTTTACCCGTCAGTTCATTTGGGTTGACATCATCCTCTAATCGAAGAGTGACTAGTTCCTTTCGATGACGAACCTTCAACTTTGGAAAAGCATGTTCTTCTGCATCATCTATTTTAAATATCATATCAGCAAAACGTGGATCTTTCCTCATTGTTTCAATATATTGATTAGTTTGCGCCATTGTTCCGGAAACGGTTCCGTTGATTCCCTCAGCCGCAATAATAATTCTTCCTTTTAACCCCAGCCCCTGGCAAAGGCTTGTATGTTCCCTTGTAAACTCCTCAGGATTTTCAATTGGTACATACATATAGTACAACAATACTCTATATGGTTTTTGCTCCATTTTTTCTTCCACCTATCCATTTATATTTGCAAGATATAACTATATACATAGGTTTTATGTTAGATACTCTTACCGTTCTTTAGTATATCAGAAAAACAATAATCAAAGGTGATATATGCACTTGCCAGTTTTTTCAAAAAATACTGATAAAAGAATACGTTAGGCATCTTGTTTTGTATCCTCTACGATAATTGTTATGATTATAGAGCATCTAATAAGAAAGGATGAATCATTTGGTAAATATAAATATCCCTGTTTCCATCTTAAACCTTGTACCCATTCGCAAAGGTCAACATGCTAAACAAGCAATTGAATCTATGGTTGACCTTGCCCGTGCAGCTGAAAAAATGGGCTATACTAGATATTGGATTGCAGAACACCATAATGCACCAACACTCGTAAGTTCTGCAACCTCCATTCTAATTAAACATACATTAGAGCATACAGAACGAATTCCTGTTGGCTCCGGAGGGATTATGCTTCCCAATCATGCACCATTAGTAGTAGCTGAACAATTTGGAACAATGGCAACTATTTATCCTAATCGTGTGGAGTTAGGACTTGGCCGAGCACCTGGTACGGATATGATGACTGCCAATGCATTAAGAAGAAGCAATGGACATGAATCTGTCTATACATTCCCTGATGACGTTCAGTCATTGCTTACTTATTTCGGACCAGAAGAAAGTCAAAGCTATGTAAAAGCTCACCCAGGTGTCGGCACCCATGTTCCTATCTATATTCTAGGCTCATCAACAGACTCAGCCTATTTAGCTGCTAAATTGGGATTACCTTATGTATTTGCTTCCCATTTTGCACCGCAGCAGATGGGAGCCGCCATTTCCATTTACCGGGAAAAATTCCAGCCTTCCCAATATCTCGATAAACCATATATGATGGTATGTTTGAACGTGATTGCAGCAGAAACAAATGAAGAAGCTGACTACTTAGCCACATCACTAGACTTGTTCTTCTTAAATGTGGTCAGAAGCTCTTCCATGCCGCTAAGCCCACCAATTGAGAATATAGATGATTACTGGAGTCCAATGGAAAAACAAATGGTCAAATCGATGACGAGCGCCGTTCTAATGGGCAGCAAGGATACAATCCGAGAGCAGTTGCTAAACTTTCAAGAACAGTATCATATCGATGAACTTATGGCTATTTCTTATATTTATGATGAGGAAAAGCAAAAACGCTCTTATGAAATCCTTAAAGAAGTAGTGGATGGAAGATAGATTTTAAAGCCGCCATAAAAAATAGTCACTAACGTTTGTTAGTGATTATTTTTTATGATTTTTTCAGCTTATTTTGGAAATACAACACCCATTTGTTTTCTAGATTCTTCTATAATTTCGGCTGTTATTAGAGAATTAGCATAGGAATTGACCTTTGATTCATATGTACCTGCTTGAATAAGCTTAATAAACTCCTCCACTTCATAATACATAGTATGCTGTTGTTGGTCCTGAGAAACATCTGCAATCTCACCATTGCGATAATGTATTTCTACCTTTTCAATTGGATTTAACTTATCTATGACGATGTTTCCATCTTCACCCTGGATTTCTGAGGCAATAGTGGAGTTCGTTATTTTCGAGAACATCAGTACTGCTTCCATTTCAGGATACGATAAAATAATACTTCCTTCCCCGTCTACTCCCGATTCAAGAATATAGCCATTTGCTTTTATACTTTTCGGTTTACCAAACAGCACCACTAAAGGATAAATACAATAAACCCCGATATCCATGATAGAACCATTTGCAAAAGCCGGATTAAAGGCATTAAGTACCGTACCTGCTTTATAGGCATCATAACGGGAACTATATTGACAGTAACTGGCTGTGAATCTACGAACAACACCAATTTTATGTAAATTTTCTTGAATGACCTTAAAATTAGGCAATAAAGTAATTTTTAATGCCTCCATTAATAAAACATTGTTTTCTTTTGCAGTATCAATCATTGCCTGCACTTCTGCTGTATTTGAAGCGAGCGGTTTTTCGCATAATACATGCTTGCCATGTTTCATTAACAGAATCGCCTGATCCGCATGTATTGAATTCGGACTGGCAATATACACAGCATCAATCACATCACTTTTAGCCATTTCCTCTAAATCTGTAAATGTTGCTTCAACTCCAAATTTCCGAGCAAATTCCTCTGCCCTTTCCTGTGTACGAGAATATACAGCGGATAAAACAAAATCTTCTGCCATCGAAGCTGCCTCGATAAACGCTTCCGTTATCCAATTTGTTCCTATAACACCAAATCTAATCATTTAATACCCTCCACCCATATTGTTTCTACTTAAGAAATCTTTAACGATTATACCAAAAAAAACGAACAGTACCATA
>Ga0180215_1002717_pt1 | contig 17409 bp, 18 predicted proteins | sample eDN3rd37CBELigBY_FD_128871 | JGI IMG/M metagenome (GOLD analysis project Ga0180215, IMG submission 128871) | Enriched backyard soil microbial communities from Emeryville, California, USA - eDNA 3rd pass 37_C BE-Lig BY (version 2) (version 2) | ecosystem: Environmental > Terrestrial > Soil >... | reverse complement strand
ACTCGTGTTTGAAATGCCTCATTTTCCTCCAACCCATCAAGATTTAAATACCATTCCAAAAAGGTGTCATCTTCTAATTCATCAGCAGCTTGATCGAAATGTTTAAATGTATCATTTAGAACAGGAAAGAAGTTTTCGTTTAAAAAACTTTGAAACGATGTAAATTCATAATCTTCCTTGTTTAGCTTCAAAATATCAAATAAATAAAACCCGCCAAAAACACAGACTACCAAGACGATGGCAATGGCAATTATTCTTTTCACATTTTATTCTCCTTCAATAGAAAACTTGGCTATGCGCCAAACCTTTTAGCGGATGGCCTTAGTTGCACTTATGCGAACAAGAAATTTCTACACTTTCTTATTCTTTAAATGAATAACTTAATTTTAAGAATGTGTATTTTTATCGCAACCATACAGCTAGACTTGAAAAACTAAAATTCATTTTTAATAATTGAAAATTCATATGTTTTTAAATTTTGGACAACATAAAGGGTACAATAAGCGAGGTGTTGTTATGATTATTGAAAGGTCTTCAAACTGGCGAGAGGACTTTATGAAACGAGTTCAACAAGACGGTCCATGGGATAGTTGGACACTTTATAACATGAGCTATGAAATTGAAAAAGTGAATTTAATACCTGAATTTTCAGGACTGCAAGCACCCAAATTTTTAACGAATATTCAGTTGTTGCCTCATCAAGTTGAAGCAGCACAAACTGTAATTGAGAAGATGAATGGAAAAGCAATTTTGGCGGATGAAGTAGGTTTAGGGAAAACCATTGAAGCCGGTCTTATTATGAAAGAATACATGATTCGCGGAATTGTGAAAAAGGTGCTCATTTTAGTCCCTGCTTCCTTACAAAACCAATGGGTCACAGAATTGAATATGCGATTTTTCATACCAGCGATTGCATATAGAAAAAATACACCGATTGAGAGCTATGATGTCGTTGTGATGAGTATGGATACAGCGAAAAAAAGTCCTCATCGCGAGAAAATATATGAGCAAGATTATGACATGATCATTATAGATGAGGCACATAAACTAAAGAATCATAAAACGCAAATCTACGAGTTTGTGCAAAGCTTAAAGAAGAAGTTTTGCTTATTATTAACCGCTACACCTATTCAAAATGATGTTTTTGAAATTTTTTATCTTGTATCTTTATTGAAGCCGGGACATCTTGGGAACTATGAGGCATTTCAAGCTTCCTTTTCAGCTACTAAAAATAGTATAGATGGGGAAAAGTATTTAAAAGAATTAGTGAATCAAGTGATGGTCAGAAATCGAAGACAGGATACGGGAATTGAATGGACAAGTCGCAAGGTTGAAACGATACCAATACAATTTACTTCTGAAGAAAGAGATGTCTATGACATGATTGGTGAATTGAAAACGGTGTCATCTGTATTTTCTAGCTCCTTTACAATGGTAACCTTACTTAAGGAGATGTGCAGCAGTAAGGAAGCAACATTCTTAACCCTCAATAAAATGCTTCAAAAATGCATTACAAAAGAAGAAAGCGATTATATCGAAGAAATACTAGCGAAATTAATGAAGCTTGAAATCAATTCGAAAGCCGAAAAAGTCATCGAGATTATTGAAAAAGCGAACGATAAGGTTATTATTTTCACAGAATACCGAGCAACACAAGCGTATTTACAATGGTACTTATATACAAAAGGAATTACTAGTGTTCTATTCAACGGGAAATTTAGTAAAAGTAAACGAGACTGGGTGAAGCAATTATTCAGGGAACGAGATCAAGTATTAATTGCTACTGAATCAGGTGGAGAGGGGATAAACCTTCAATTTTGCCATCATGTCATCAACTATGATTTACCGTGGAACCCAATGAAGCTCGAACAGCGAATTGGCCGTGTGCACCGTTTAGGACAGGAAGAAGACGTCCATATTTACAATTTAGCCATTGAAAATACGATTGAGCAAAAAATATTGGACTTACTGGGAAGTAAAATTGATGTCTTTGAAAAAGTGGTAGGGGATTTGGATGATATTCTAGCACGAAAGGCATAGCATATAATTTCGAAATTTTTGAAACGAACTAAGTGCAACTAATAGTGAAATGAACAAAAGGAGGAAGCATCAAGATGTATGCAAAACAAGTTCATGACTATTTAAAAACATTTTTTAAAGAAACCAATTGTGACCTTTTAGCAGATGAGGGACATTTATTATCCGTACAATTAACGGTCGATATGGATAAAAGAATCATGAACCGCCCGTTCTATTGGCAGTATATTGAGGCAACGAATAGTCAGGCGAATCCGGCGCGGCTTAATTTGATTACGGATCGCACAAAAATCCAAAATCAATTTATGGGAGAAATCATTCACTTTGGTTCAGGCAGGCTGCACCAAATTTTTAAAGCTACTAAAGAATTAGGATCTTTCGTGAAAATGTATCAACATAATAACGGTAATGAAGGAAATCGAATGCTCACACCTTATTTTTGCGTGAATTATAAGGTATCGTACTATTGTGATCAAACGAAGGAAGTCCTATATTCATTAGGAATAAATTTAATCAATGGAGAAATTGAAGATAATTTCCATGAATATGTTAGTCAACTAGAACTGAAACCGAATATCCAGGAAAATGCTTTTTGCCTTCAATACATCATTAAACCTGCACGTGCTTTAGAGCGACTGGATTCTATGATCCAAAATATTATTCAAAACGATGACCATTCCTGGGCAGAAGAAGCCAAAAAACGATGGGCAAAGGAATTAGAAGTGCTTAACTATTTTTATGAAGGTGTTGAAGATAAGCCTGAAAGCTACGAGATTGAAAAGAAGGGCCTGGAAGAACGATTTAATCCGCGCATCAAAGTAGAAATCATTAATGGAGGATTGTTTTTTTTGCAATCGTGAACAGCAGCGCTCAAGGGGGAATTCTTGAGCGTTTTTCTTTGGATAATTCTCAATATTAAATTTCAGGTAGAGTGAATAGAATCGCATATAAACTGGCTATCTTGATAGAAAAGAGCATTTAAAAGGAGAAAGAACAACATGCGTAAAAATTACATCTATGCCATTTTATCAGTTGTTGCTGTGGTAGGTATAGTCGGATACTTTGCAATTGATACGACTGAACAAGCACCTGTTGAAAATGAACCGCAATTAACAGCAACGGATGTGTATTGGTCGTATACAGGAGAAACTGGACCTGATCAATGGATGAATGTGAATTCAAACTATGAAGCGTGTGGCCGAGGCGAGCTTCAATCCCCTATAAACATCGAGCTAAAAAAAACAGTAGATCAACAGGAAGCCGTGAAATTAGCGGAACAAATTTCACTCAATTATGATCAGGCAATTTTTACCGTCGAAAATAATGGGCATACGATTGAGGCAAACTCTACAACCCTTGAAAATTCGCTGTTAATAAATAATAAGGAATATAAATTAACGGGCATTCATTTCCATTCACCAAGCGAACATCAGTTAAATGGCCAATATTTTGATATGGAAGCACATTTATATCACAAATCAGAAGAGGGAGAATTAGCTGTAATTGGCTTATTTATTGAAAGTGGGGAAGAAAATCAAGTGCTGGCAGAAATGTGGGATGAGATTCCGACAAATGGTGAAGAGGCTGCAAAAATTTTAAAAAATCCAGTAGATTTACAATTACTATTACCTGAGGAAAAAAGTGTTTATCAATACATGGGATCTTTAACTGCTCCACCATGTACAGAAGGGGTAAATTGGTTTATTTTGGAGCAGCCTATCGAAATGTCAGATGATCAAATCAATCGTTTCAGTTCTATCTTCCTGCAAAATAATCGTCCTATTCAAGAATTAAATGGACGTGACGTTTACAAATTTGATCTTAATTAATAAATAAACGCGGTTGAGGAAACACATTCTCAATCGCGTTTTTTGTATCGTATAATTGTACAGGCATCTATTTCGATTATTCTTTTGCAGACTTCTCCTTGTTAAATACCTCGATATCGATTAAACGGGCGCCAACTTTATGAAGCAATTCTTCTATTTCTTTAATCGTGTCTTCTTGGGCATCTTTACCCAGTGTCAAAATAACTCTTCTTAAGTACCAATTATCATCATCAATAGTAAAAACGCTATGAACAGAAGTTTTTTTCTTTACAAGAGTTAACACTTTAGCCAGAATTCCCTCTGTATCGGGTAAAGCAATTGTTAATGCATAGCTGCCAGTTTTATATCCCCAAGCTTCTTCAAGTAATTCAAATACTTTTGAATGGGTTAATATCCCCACAAAATTTTGTGCTTCATCAAGAACTGCAAGATAAGGCAGCCTTTTGATGGAGAAAAAGCTTTCGAAAAATGAACTTTCCTCGTATATAGTTCCGTCTTTATCCTTAGTTAGATCAGAAATCGGAACGTCTCCTTTTTCATGTTCTAGCATATGTTCAAGAATCGTGACTTTATAAGCATTTCCTACAAATTTTTGTCCGCTATTATCTAAAATAGGTATACATCGATATCCGCTGTCTTTAAGCTTTGCAAGCACTTGTGAAGCACTTTCCGATTCTTTGCACCATACTACGTCATTCTTCTTTAATAGTCGTTGTTTAATAATCATTTCTATTTTCGTCCCTTCTTTTAGAACCAACCAAATCAAAGCTTAATTATGGAATTTTAGGCAAATGGATTTCAATATATTTTATGATATGAATACCCAAATGCAGATATACATAAACAATGTATAAATAATTGGGGAATGCCAAAAATAACAGAACACAATCTTAAGTGGATTGTGGGACTTGCAAAAAATCCAGCTTATAGGAGGAAAATATGGGAATAATTTATAGACTTGCTTTAGTTCTAGTCATAATAGGTGCGATTAACTGGGGGTTAATTGGCTTGTTTCAATTTGATCTTGTAGCAACCCTCTTTGGGGGACAAGACACAGCAGTTTCAAGAATTGTGTATGGTTTAGTCGGATTGGCAGGGCTGCTAAGTATTCCATTATTATTTAAGGCGTATGATGAAGATGATGTAGAAATCGCCAATAATACACATAGCAATGCCTACACAAATATGAATTATCAAACTGAATTCGGTGAAGAAGAGGACTTTTCAAGTGTGCAAAAAAACCGTTCAAACGAAGTTGATCAAGCAGCCCGTTTTCCTGATGCAAGCAACAACCGTGCCCTGGAATTATACGAGAATGACGGGAAAGGCGAAAAGGGCGATAAAGATCACCTTGTATAAAGTGTTTTCGAGTGGGTTAAAAACCCACTCTTTTTTTGGATTATAAAGCGGTACTTCCCTAAAGAGAGTACCGCTTCGGTCAAATTATTTAATTAAAAACTCGAATTTTTTAGGGAGACTAACACCTAGTTTTTGGAGATCAGTCTTTGCTTGTTCGACTCGTTCTTTTACTTTGATTTTTGTTCCATCATCCAGTTTTTCAAAACTTTCTTGCATAGGATGCTTCGGCATTTCGATGCCCAATTCTTTAAGTTTTTGATGTGCTTCTTCTTTTGTTATTTTGCCTTCTTTTTTATCTTTAAAAATTGCTTTTGCTTTTTCCTTTGTTTCTTCATCCAGGTTTTCGAATAGTTTGCATTCCTTGTGCTCGGGAGGGGCAATTCCTAGCTCTGCAAGCTTCTTATCTGCTTCTTCTTTTGTAATTTTATCTTCTTTTAATTGTTTGAAAAGTTCTTTTACTTTTTCTTTTGTTGCTTCATCTAATTCTTCCATTTGTTGATGGAATTTATGTTGAGGAACCTCCAAGCCCATTCCCTTTAGATCCGCTTTTAATGAGCTTAAAACCTCATCAACTTTTGCTTTTGCCTCATCGTCCAGCTTATCATACTCACCGTGGAATTTGTGCATATCCTCATGAGCATATGCGGGGGCAATACCCATGCCCATTAATCCAATGGATAGGAGAGCTGTCAGGAAATATATCCATAGTTTATTTTGTTGTTTCAATGTACTCACTCCTAAGTTTATTGTAATTTAGTTAATAGATAGGGAAGTGAAAAGAATGTAAATATCTCACCACCTTGATTTCTTTTCTATTTGTTAATTTCCCAATATAAAAAGTGACAGACCATTTAGTCACTCATCACAATTCATATTTTGTGTCATAATAGCTAGAATAATGTAACTAAATTGATTTTTTTTTGGCAAATAAATTGAAGGCATCACAAACAGCATCGAACAAAATTTTGAAAACTTTCCCAACTATCGAATAAAATACATTTTTTAGGAAATAGATAAAATAAATGGAAAATAGAGGTGGAGTAGTGAGTTATCCATATTTATTGCTTATATGCTTGTTAATGATGATATCTTTAGCACTTGTTATGTATTTATTGGGAACAAAAATTTCCTATACTTACATACTGTATAATGCTTCAGTCAGTATTGGATCGGGAGTTATTTTCTTTTTAGTCAAAATAATCCTAACAATGGATCATGCAGGGCCTATTGAACAAATACTTGATGCTGGTATTGCATTGCTCCTCATAACAGTCTGGATTGTAGCTCTAATAGAGACTTTTACAGTCGAATTAGTCGAAAATGGGCAAGAAATAAAGGGAAATTTAATCTTTATTGCGAATTGGATAAAAACAGTTGAAATAAAAGCAATTCCTTCAACAATTGTAAAGAAGGCTAATAACTATTCCCTTAAAGCTAAAAGCTATTTAGTTAAAAATAAACTTGCGATAAAAATTCTAAAAATAATTAGTGAGATTCATAAAAATAGAGTACTAAACAAAAGGGTGTGATGAAATTTGAAGAAATGCGTGTTTTTAGATCGCGATGGAGTGATCAATGAGGTGCTAACGAATCGAGTGAAATTTGTTAACCAACCAAAGGATTTTTATTTTTTACCTGGTGTACCTGAAGCGATAAAAAAGCTTAATAATCATTTCGATTATATCTTTGTTGTCACAAATCAAGGGGGAGTAGGGCTGGGTTTTATGAAAGAGGCACAGCTCATTCGAATTCATGAACATATGATCGATGAATTAAAAAAATTCGGTGCAATCGTTCATGATGTCGCTTATTGTCCCCACAAACCAAAAGCAGGCTGTGAATGTCGAAAACCTGGCAGTAAAATGATATCAGATTTAGGGAGAAAGTATGGAATTGATTTATCAAATTCCTATATGGTAGGGGATACCGATACAGACATTCAAGCAGGAAAAAAAGCCGGGACCAAGACGGTTTTTTTAGGAGAGAGCGACCCATTAGCCGATGCAATATTTCCAGATTTGGCATCAGCTGCTGATTGGATTGTAGAAGATGCAATGAGTAATCGGTGAAACTTATTAAGCTAAGCCTGAAAAATTAACCACTTTTGAACTAGCTCAAAAGTGGTTGGAGCTTCATTATTTTCTTTTCTTTTTATCAATAGCGCTAACTAAAGGGACTTTTTTAATAACTTCCAATTCAATTTGCACATGATATTTGTTTTCCTCAATTTCAGTAACATCAGTAATTTTCCCTTTACGGCCCTTCAACTTAATTTCGGAACCAACAGAAGGAACTTCATTTAGCAATTTACTGATAAAAAGTGTATTTCTTTCATAGAAGTGAACTGCGAACATAATCTATCTCCCTTCAACTAAATATACAACTATTCTATGAAACTAGTTCAATTCTAGAAGGGAGAAAATTGTAAATAGAAAATAAATTTTTTAATGATAAAAACTTGGTTTTATCAACACAAAATAGGCTAATTTGCAATGCATGCTTAAATTAGCCTTTTAGTATTTTACTATTTTATATTGTAGGTGTACCTGATTCCTTATAATATTTATTTAAAGTCATCAGGGCACTGCCGATTCTTTCGTCCTGGGGAACAATCATTCTTTTGACGCCGCGATCTTGCAATGCTTTTCCAGTAACTTTTCCAACAGGAAGAGCCATTACCTGATTTTCAAATGCATGAAGAAGTTCAAATTTTTGATTTTTCTCCAGAGCGTACTTGAAAAGAAAACGCACTTGTTGAACACTGGTAAAACCAACTGCATCTACTTCGTTAGTGAGAATTTCATGCATCAATCGTTCTAACGTTTCCTTTTCAGGGGCAATATGCTGATAGGGAATAATTTCTTGGTAATTGGCTTCTTGTCCTTTTAACCAATTGATGAGCTCAACTCCTGGATCCCCATAAAGCTGAACGGCCACCGTTTTATCCTTCAAATTATAGGGCTTCATTTCTCGAATCAACCCAGATATGCTTCCATCATCGTCTCTGACAAGGGGTACCAAGTCTCTCTTTTTCAATGCATTGACAGATTTATATCCGCGCACAGCAATCTTCATCTTTTGAAGAGCTTTTTGAAGGTCTTCTTCATACTCCATTTCTTTTGCGACTTCAAATAATTTCTCAATCCCAACACCTGTTGTGAAAATAATCCATTCAAATCGGCCATTTATAATCTCTTTCACTTCAGTTCCAATAAAACTAGAATCAAAAAATACAGTCCCTTGAGCTGGTCGATGTACAGCAGTGCCTCCAAGCTGCTGGATAATATTTATTTGTTCATCTATTTTTCTTGTCCCTAATAAAGCGATGCATTTGTGATCTAATCCACCCATCCTACATCCTCCTCATTAATTAATAATTCTATATTAACAGATATTCGAACGAAAAGAACTAATGTTAAAAAACATTACATGATAATTCGGAATTCAGCTACTTCGATGTTCGATTTAGCTAATTTTTGTATCGATAATCAGATTTTGCAACCGTTTAGTCAAACTTTAAAATGAACGATGCTTTACAAATACATCTTATGTGATATTATCTGACGAATAGATTTTAGACTTTTCCGTCAAATAAAAAGCGATTTTGAGGAGTTTTATATATGAGTAAAAACAGCTGTTCCTTGTTGGAAATAGAATGGCTGGTGTAAAAACAATCAAGGAAATTCTTCAAAATCCGAAGAAATATGGTTTTTCTCCAATTAACGTGAAAGTTGTAACCCGTTTAAAAGGCGGAGAACCATTTATCTAAGCGAAAAGTTCATGCCTTTTTATCGTTATTTGTCTCTTTTTGAGCAATTCTTACATATTTAATTAGTAGTATAAGGTTTTTCAACCCTTAGCCAAGTGTTCTAACAGTTTATTCGCTTTAGCATATACTATTTCAAGGGTGATGAATAATGATAAAAGTTGGATATGATGCTGGGCATGGTTTTAATACAGCAGGTAAACGCACGCCTGATGGAGAAAGAGAATGGTCATTCAATGACAAGGTTGCGCGAGCATTTGCTAATGAATTGGCCCTTTATAAAGGTGTAATGACCAAAAGGTTTGATGACCCAACAGGACAGGTAGATGTGCCATTACGGGAAAGAACAGATGGGGCAAATAATTGGGTAGCTGATTATTATATTTCTTTTCATCACAATGCACTAGGAAGTCGATGGGGAAATCATACAGGTGTCGAAACTTTTGTCTACACTGACCCACAACCTCGAAGCGTTGAATTGGCCAATGCAATTCATCCCGCCGTCGTTAACGCATATGGTTTGACGGATCGAGGCATCAAACGGGGTAATTTACACATAGTTCGTGAAACCACTATGCCTGCGATTTTAATTGAAGGCGGCTTTATGGACAGTTTAATCGATATAAACAAACTACGTGATGATAGTGTGTTGGAAAATGCAGGGAGATTTATTGCAAGAAGCTTTGCCAGTTTTGTTGGCTTATCAAGAATAACAGGTCCCGAGGAGGAGTTAACAATGGCGCAATATGAGGAATTAAAGCGTTTAATCGATGCTCAAGCTAGAAGAATTCAAGTACTCGAGGGCTTGGCAGGAGTGAAAGAACGGGCTGTATCAACGGATCATAGAGTAGCGTGGGAATGGGCGACTGCACAAGGTTTAGTTAATGGCGAGTTTCCAAATAGACCTTTAACGCGAGAGCAGTTTGCTACAATCGAGTATCGAAAAGCAAACCGTTAAAAATTAACTAAGTGAATATGAATTTTGAGACCGGCACAATACGAGTGTTCGGTCTTTTTTATCGCATGCATTTAATAATAAGAGACATAATAATAATAGATTCTTACTAAAAGGTGGATACATGAAAAGAATAATTATAAGTTTTATTTCCATTTTACTAATTCTTGTTGCGATTTTAGTTTTAACCATTTCTATGGCACCGACTAAAAATCTTGGCGAAAGTGAAATAAGCGCTGGGCAAAAGCCTATCCTTCTCCTGACAATTGATTCACTTATGAGCGAGCCGCTTCAAAAAGCAATGCAGATAGGACATGCACCAGCATTATCTTTTTTAGTAAGCAAGGGTCAGCTTATTCCAGATGTTATTAGTTCTTATCCAACCATGTCAGTAACGATTGATAGTACAATTTTGACTGGTGCATATGCAGATCAACATAAAATTCCTGGTCTTATTTGGTTTGATCAAGAGGAACAACGCATAATCAGTTATGGAAGCGGTATGAGAGAAATATGGAATAATGGTGTGAAAAAAGTAGCCAGAGATAGTATTATCCATTTAAACAATGACCATTTAAGCGAGGATGTGAAAACGATTTATGAAAATCTAGCGGATTCTCAAATTCAATCTGCCTCTATAAACGGGTTGATTTACAGGGGGGATATAGAACAACAGTTAAATGTTCCAAAAATGCTATCACTTTTGCAGCTGCTTCCTAAAGAAATCGAGGTGAAGGGACCGACAATCCTATCTCTTGGTGCCCTTTCTCAATATAATCCAGATAATGATAAAAATAAATTTATTTGGAATCGGATGGGCGTTGCAGATGATTTTACTTTAAATGAACTTAAGTATCTAATCGAACAGAATCAATTGCCTCCTTTTACTTTAGCATATTTTCCAGATCTCGATGCAAAGGTTCACCGAAATGGACCAGATGAGTTAAAAGCAGTTGAAGAGGTCGATCAAAAAATTCAAGATATATTGAATTTATTTCCAACATGGGAGGAAGCCATCGAGGAAATTACATGGATAGTCATGGGCGATAGTGCGCAATCTTTAGTAAACAAAGATAAAGAAAAGGGGTTAATTGACCTCAATGAATTACTGGAAGGCTATTCGTTCTGGAATGGCAAGAAGACTGAAGGACAAATAGCCATTGCGATAAATGAGCGTATGGCCTATATCAACTTAAATGATGAAACGATAGAAATGAGTTCCGTGATTGAGAAGTTAAAAAAGGACAAAAGAATGGGCTTCATTGCATGGAAAGACGCTGATCATAATTTTATATTAAGCCCAGAGAAAGAAACGGTCCTTTCATTTTCAAAAACTGGACAGTATAAAGATTCGTATAATCAAAGCTGGAATCTGGAGGGCGATGCCTCACTATTAGATATCTCTGTAACGGATGATGGATTAATTGAATATGGCTCGTATCCAGATGGACTAGCTAGACTTGACGGCGCTCTCAATTCACATGAAGGACGTTTTATTATAGTTGATGCAAAACCATCCTATGAATTTATAGAAGAACATAGCCGTGATCATGCCGGGGGCGGGGCGCATGGTTCTCTTCATCAAATTGATTCTCTCGTTCCTCTGATTATTGTTGGAACAGATACTAAACCAAAATACAATCGAGTTGTCGATATAAAGGATTGGTTGATGGAAATCGTTCAATAAACGGCGCAGCATTTTCACCATGTTGTGCCATTTTTTCTTTTTACAGAAAGGTTTAATCGTTGAATAATTGTAGGAATGGAATTTCATACTACCAATGTAAAATTAAAATTTGGAGGTACATGGAATTGACTATTGAACCAATCACGGTAAGTGCGATTATAAATGGCGAGAAAATACAGACGGAAAAGAAAATAGCTCGAGAAAATCCTACACATCCCGATCAAATTGTCGGTTATGCTCCTAATAATACAAGAGAAGAAACAATTCGAGCCATCGATGCGGCCTATAATGCTTTTAAATCCTGGGCATGGACAGATGTTGATGATCGCATTAACAGAATGAGGACTGCTATTCAAAAGATTAAGGATGCAACCCCTAAGATTGCGGAGCTATTATCACGTGAACACGGGAAAGCCCTATATGATGCACAAGGTGAAGTTGCCATTTCCCTAATGTGGATGGAGTTTGCATGTGATCATGTCAAAAAAGTAACCTCACCTGAAAAATTAGAGCATGAAAATGGCAAAACCATTATTACACATGATCCCATAGGCGTAGTCTCAGCTATCACGCCATGGAACTATCCAATTTCATTATCTACTATAAAAATTGCTCCAGCCCTTCTAACAGGAAATACTATGGTATTGAAGCCAAGTCCATTAGCACCTTTAGCCGTAAGTCTCGTGACAGAAATTATTGCGGATGAGTTCCCACCAGGTGTTTTAAACCTGGTAAATGGCGATGCGGAAGTAGGAGTAGAATTAACTTCAAACGAAAAGGTAGCGAAAATTGCCTTTACAGGTGGAACAAAGACAGCAACACATATCATGAAGGCCGCTTCCGAAACTATCAAGAAAATGACATTAGAGCTTGGCGGGAACGATGCAGCTATTGTCCTAGAAGACTTCGATGTTAACGATGAACGAGCATTAAGAAGAATGGTTATCTCCAACTTCCTGACTGCCGGGCAAATTTGCATGATTGCAAAACGTGTCTATGTTCACCGTTCAATTTATGATGCTTTTGTAGAAAAATATATTGAAGCAGCAAATAAATGGATTCGTGTAGGAGACCCATTCAATCCAGATGTGACAGTTGGTCCTGTGAATAATAAAAACCAAGCAGACTATGTGAAAAGCTTGGTGGAGGATGCTAAAAACAAGGGTGCTAAAGTAGTTCCACTTGGCAAAATTTTAAACCCGGAACTAATGGATAATGGCTATTTCCTTCAACCGACTTTAGTATTGGATGCAGATTACCGAGATCCAATCGTTGTGGAGGAGCAATTCGGCCCAACTGTCCCAATCCTGCCGTTTGATGATGAAGAGCAAGTAATTGAATTGCATAACGAAAGTATCTACGGCTTAACAAGTTCCGTATGGGGCGAAGAGGAGCATGCTGTCCGAGTAGCCCGCCGTATCGAAGCCGGCACAACAATGATCAATACAGCAGCGGTCCAAGGTTTAGACGTTCGCTTCCCATTCGGCGGGGTGAAACAGTCTGGGGTAGGACGTGAATACGGAGAAGATGGCATTAAATCCTATACAGAAACACATGTAATCAATATCCCGAATAACCTGGAATTGCCTTATATTCCGGAATAGTTGAATATCAGAAAGCTTCTGCAAAAATTTTGCAGGAGTTTTTTTGATGCCGCCAAGTTTCGAATATAATTAAGTATATTTTATATCGAGAGTCACAGTATAAGTAATAGTTAAAAAATATGCATCAATAATTGAGAGCACACCTGCTTTTCGAAAGGAAGTTATCTAATGAACCTATTTCGAGGCGATGCGCATAAGATTTATTGTCATCTAAAAAAGAACCCGGATCAGTTAGGGAATTCTAAATACTTAAAGGAAATGAAAGAAGTGCGGGAATTTTATCAATCCATTGCAAGTGATGTATTAAAGTTGATTTTTTATCGTCTAATTAAAGAAAAAAATGGGTCGGGTATGATCCCTGTATATGTTTCTTCAATTCCATTTTTATTTTTGATTTTCTCCAATAATTTACAAAAATTATTATTCGCACAAGGGAGCAAGTATTGGCTCATTTTTATCGTGATTTATCTAGGGGGGATAAGTTTCAGCTTATTCTTGCATTTTCGTGAAAAAGCTTGGGCTGCTTCCCATATTGAAATCATCCAGGATATATTAACTGAGCGAAAAGATAATTAGCGCCTCGGACTGTTGACAAAAGTTTCCATACTGTTGGTTGCCTCGTTCGCCCCCTCATGAACATTTAGTTCTTCTACTTGGTTTCACTCGGCAGCCCGCCTTTTCTGACAAGAGTTTTCAAGAAAGACTGGGTTTCCTTGTCTTTCAAAAAAGGAAGCCTTTCTATATATAAGAAAGGCTCCCATTTTTTTAATGAAGTTGTTTTTCCAGCGTTGCAAAATAGGGTTGTTGGCCAATACGGAAATAAGTGAGCAGATAGCCATTCTTTGCAGTCACTTGCCCATTTTGGAGAGCGTTGTAATCAATCGAAAATGGAATGATCAGGGAATGCTTAAAGAATTCTTTCTCATGAATATCAAATTGAGTAAATTCTTCTCCAGCAAGAGCAGGATTCTCTTTTAATAAGTTATAGATTTCTTTTTGTACTTCACGAGAAGCACGTTCTTCCCACCAAAGTTTTCTAGGCTGGAATTGTTGTTTTGATAGATAATCCAGCTGCATTAAGCTGCGAACAACTTCCAAGTTTACATTCGGCTGGGTTGCCAAGAATTCCTCCAAACGTTTGAACAAATCCTCCAGCTGATGCCCGATTCGTGACCAGCCTTTGTGCTCCCAATATGTACCGAAGTTTTGGAAGAAATCAAAAGGGGTTTCAAACACTTCTGTAACTAGATATTCAATCGTATTGTCCATACGGTGATCATTCCAGTACTTTTCCAGTACATCTTCTGCATGCTTAATGCGAATAATCTCATCAAATGTCAAAACGTTATTTGAAAAAATTTCATAAGGAGCTAAATCCACATAAGTATAGCCATATTGTTCGGCCTGAACGCGAAGCCCCGTCCCACGCAGCAGTTTTAAGAACCCAAGTTGAAGCTCTTCTGGACGCATGGCAAAGACATCATTGAAAGTTTGACGGAAACTATCATAATCTTCTTCTGGAAGACCCGCGATTAAATCAAGATGTTGATCAATTTTGCCGCCTTCTTTAACCATTGTTACTGTACGTTTTAGTTTCTCGAAGTTTTGACGGCGTTTTACTAGTTCGTTTGTTAAGTCGTTTGTTGATTGAACCCCAATTTCAAATCGGAATAATCCGTGAGGTGCGTTATCGTTTAAGAACTGGATTACTTCTGGTCGCATAATATCGGCAGTAATTTCGAATTGGAATACAACACCGGGTCTATGTTCATCGATTAAAAATTGGAACATTTCCATGGCATAGCTGCGGCTGATATTAAATGTACGATCGACGAATTTAATTGTTTTGGCGCCATTGTCCATTAAATAGCGAATTTCTTCCTTAATCATATCGCGGTTAAAATAACGCACGCCTACTTCAATAGAAGAAAGACAGAATTGGCATGAGAATGGGCACCCGCGGCTTGTTTCGATATATTGAATTCGCTTGCCTAATGAGGGGCGGTCTTCTTCAAAGCGATAGGGACTTGGAAGCTCGCGCAGATCCACTTTCTTAGGCTGTGCATGTATTTTCATTTTGCCATCTTGCATATAACAGATCCCTGGGACATCTTCTAATGGAATCTCGCCATTAAAATGCTGCAGCAAGAATTTAAAGGAAAGCTCGCCTTCCCCCATAACGATAAAATCCACTTCCGGTATACGACGCAGCCAGTCATGTACATCATACGAAACCTCGGGTCCACCTAAAACGATTTTCGTATTTGGCGAAACAGTTTTAAGCATACGGATGACACCAATTGTCTCTTCAATATTCCATATATAACAACTGAACCCTACGACATCAGGTTTCTGCTGATAAAGGTCCGAAACAATATTAAAAGCGGGATCTTTAATTGTATATTCAATAATTTTTGGATCAAATTCAGGCTGCGCGGAACCTTTTAAATAACGCAACGCCAAGTTTGTATGGATATATTTGGCGTTCAGAGTTGTTAAAACTATATTCATGAATGAATCTCCTTTATCGACACTTATCAAGATATAACTATACGATTTTTAACGCGCAACGTCTAGGGATTATGCGTTTTTGAGAGGGGAAGGAGGGGATTCCTCCGAGATTGGCCAGATTATTTGAGCTTTTTGTTTGAATAATTGTTGGTTTGGTTTATAATTGACTAGTCAATAATTGAGGGGTCAATAGTTAGGGGGAAGGTATGCAGCAATCATGTGAAGAAATAAAACATATTTTTCTTATGTGCAAAACAATTGATAGGCAAGTCACTCATAATTTCGAAAAGCGAACAGGAATTAGCTTTACGAGGTATGAAATGCTGCACATCTTATTGAATAGAGGAAAACTTCCACAAACAGAGCTGCAGCAATCATTGAAGATTGACCAAGCTGCTATAACCAGACATTTGAAAATATTGGAAGATAAGTCTTTTGTTCTTCGTGAAAGGAATAAGCAAAATAACCGTGAAGTAATTGTGGAAATTACAGATGAGGGTAGAAAAGTGCTGGAAGATTGCGATGGAAATCGAAAGCAATTTTTTGATGACTTATTTATTGATTTTTCCGAAGAAGAGAAGCGGCAGCTGCAAACATTGGTTACAAAACTATTGGATAACAGTAATAAACAATTTATATAAAAGAGAAAGAGGATTTAAAAATGACAATTACACAAACAGCAATTCAACAATTAATGCATGATAGAAAATCAGTTCGTAAATATAAAGAGGGAGTTGTGATTCCTCATGAAAAATTGCAAGCATTATTGCAAAATGCCATAACAGCACCTTCTTCCAGCAATATGCAGCCATGGCGATTTATCGTTATCGAGGATCAACAGGTGAAAAAAGAACTGCGCCAGATCTCAAATGATCAAGAACAAGTTGAAACTTCTTCAGCAATTATTGCAGTGTTGGGCGATCTTGAAATGTACAAAAACGCTGAACAAATTTACGACGCAAATTTTGAACAAGGGTTCATGCCAAGAGAAGTGGCGGATTTAATGATCAAAAATTCCCTCGGCTTATATGGAAGCCTGCCATCTGAAAAATTATCAAGCCTTGTTCATTTTGACGCCGGTTTAATCTCAATGCAGATCATGTTACTGGCTAAGGATATGGGTTACGATACAGTCCCAATGGGTGGTTTCGATAAAATCAAATTTGCTGAGAGATTTAACCTGCCAAAAAATGAAGTACCAATTTTATTAATCGCAATCGGTGAAGCGGCAGCTCCTGCTTATGGGTCATCCCGTCTGCCGGTTGAACAGATTGTGAGATATATTTAACGGATATATTCTTGTAAGTTAGGCGAATGGCTTTGGTGTCGAAAAATCAAATAAACCAAGTTGATCAAATTGAGATGAGTACAATTGATCAACTTGTGCCACAGCATCATCATGTTAGAAGGCTTGAAGGGGTGATTGATTTTTCTTTCATTTAGCGACTAGTTGAACCGCTGTATTCAACACTCGGTTGACCTAGTGTTGATCCAGTGGTATTAATTAAAATGTCATTTGTTCATACTGATATCCAAAAAGACTTGAGCAATATAATAAGAGAATAAGTACCTATGAAACCTAATAATAGTAAACGGATGAGTTTATGTTTTTAACTCATCCGTTTCCAGCTTAAAATCTTTCTAATGTCAAATCCATGTTT
>Ga0180215_1002716_pt1 | contig 17410 bp, 13 predicted proteins | sample eDN3rd37CBELigBY_FD_128871 | JGI IMG/M metagenome (GOLD analysis project Ga0180215, IMG submission 128871) | Enriched backyard soil microbial communities from Emeryville, California, USA - eDNA 3rd pass 37_C BE-Lig BY (version 2) (version 2) | ecosystem: Environmental > Terrestrial > Soil >... | reverse complement strand
CCGCTGGCTAGATAATCTGGAATTCGCGACTCCCAGAGCTCACGTGTAGCTTCATGTTTTTTCATCTCATGACCACCCTTATTCTAGGATGTTCCTATGATCTCATGCTTGAAGTTGACTTAGCAGGTGGGGAGGATTTGACGCTTACGTTCCGAGAACCTTCTTGTGCTGGCGTACACGTTTTACCTTTGTGTTTCGGGACACCTTCAGCGGGAGATCGATGTTCTTTACAGGAAGTAATCCCAGATCGATATAACGATAAAGTGTCTTTGTGCAAACTGTGGCATTCTCGAACTTCTTCCGAGCCTTCGCATAGCCATATATGGCATCAGGCGACCAATGTTCCTTCTGCATTTTCTCCACAGCATATTGGATGAATTCAGAGGCCTCTGCAAGCTTGTATTTCGCGCCACAGCGAGAACGGTTCTTCTCATAGACGGCTTGGCCGGCGTCAGGGAAATAGACCGTATGCTCGGTTAGATCTGATCTCCTCTGTATCACGCTGCCGCGCTTGAGCTCTCGTGAGATTGTTGACTTGTGACAACCAATTTCATCGGCGATTGCTTGGAGTGTGTTTCCCTGCTTGTGCAGGGCTTGGACTTTACCACGATCAAATGCTGTAAGGTGTTTAAAGGTTCGTTTTTCTGTGTTATGTTTGGAGCGAGCCATTGGTAATTCCCCCTGTCATGGATTGGTTTGCGAGACCTAATCCTTACATCGGAATTACCGTGGCTTTTATTGATATTTACTTGTTGCATTTAATTTTACAATGAACCCATTTTGAAAGCATAATCTTGCCGCTAGTTTTAGCTTGCCTAAGCGGCAAAATTATGGTTCAGGTCTCACCGACCTAAAGGTCGGAGCTTTTGACTTTAATGGAGGCGAGGGGAATATCGATATCTCGATCACACTTACACAGATGCTAACTCAAACGAAGCAATACACTAAGGTAGATATCGATGCCGTGCTCGTCCGCTGATGTCCAATCGAATTTGCGCCACCAACGCTCCCTGCGCGCGGGACTGAACCCCGGATTCGACCCCTCTTGCAACTCCAGTACAAAGCAAAAAGACACCCATTCGGGTGTCCTTTGCTTTGTATGGAGGCGAGCTTACACTGTTGAAAACCCTGTCGTTATAATTCCAAATAATTTTCGCATGCAGCACATGATTAGCTACATGATTATAGTGTCTTGATTTGACGTAGAGATTATTGACCTGGTGTACCCATTTGTATATACTAACTTCATCCCTTTTTACTTTACGTTGTAAAGGGGTCAACTTGTGGAGAGTTACATAAAGGTCTCTCTTGGATATTTCGTTTTCCCCGATGTTTCAAATATGCTTCCTTGTGCTCAGGTAAAAACATACGACTCGACTCCCACATGAGGTTAGATACAGGAGTGATTTTCGTTTCTTTCATGCTGACATCACCGGTTGCGCAACCGATATCCTATCGATTTGAAATGTTCTTGGTTTCCGCTGATCGAGGTCGTTGGTGAAGATCTTATCGCCGCCAACAGCTGATATGCGGATCCGCCACTGACTGAATATACCACTTCGGTCTTGGTAGATGATCACGATTGTACGGCCAATAAAATCAAGTTTTAATGTATTTGAGAATCGGATTTTATCAGACCATGCGACTCGAGAGAATATCTGATAATATCTTTCCCGCAAAGGGTAATATTATGTTATATTTATTATCATTAATATCATTGAGGTGAAAATAATGAAGAATATTTCTATCGGTGTACTCCCAGGTGATTATATAGGGCCCGAAATAACACGAGAAGCTCTCAAGGTCTTACGCACCGTAGAAAAAAAGAATAATTGGTCCTTCAATATTGTTCATTTATTGGCAAGTGGAGAAGCGTTTGAAAAGTGCGGATTGCATTTACCTCAAGAAACATTACATAAGGCGGAACAGTGTGCAGCTCTAATAAAAGGTCCATTCGGTGGCCCTCCCGAAGAAATAAATCATCCAAAGTGGTCTGGGGTTGAACAAGGAGCAATTCTACCCTTAAGGAAGCATTTTAATCTATTTACTAATCTAAGAGAAACAAAAGTATTCGAGTCATTATTGGATCTTTCTCCAATAAAAGCAGATATCGTAAGGGGAACAAATATCTTAATTGTTAGAGAGTTAACATCTGGTATTTATTTCGGGGCAAAAGAGGAAAAAATTGTTGAAGGTGAACGTGAGTACTCAGATTTAGAAGCCTATCGCGAATCTGAAATAAAAAGAGTTGCAATAAAAGCATTTGAATATGCTAATAATCGAAGGAAAAAGGTAACATTAGTTGCTAAATCCAACGTGCTTAAGAGCAGTGTTTTATGGAGAGAAGTCGTTAGCCTTGTCGCTAAAGATTATCCAAACATTGAGTTGGATTATATGCATGTAGATAATGCCGCAATGCAACTAATCCTAAACCCCAGACAATTTGATGTTATTCTAACAAATAATATGTTTGGCGACATATTATCTGACGAAGCATCTGTTCTTCTCGGCTCAATCGGCTTACTTCCTTCAGCAAGCTTGGGAGACACCAATTTCGGATTATACGAACCTATCCATGGTTCAGCACCAAGCATTGCTGGAAAAAATATCGCAAATCCAATTAGCTCAATTCTTTGTATCGCTCTAATGCTTCGTTTCTCATTTGGACAAAATAATCAGGCAGATGAGATTGAACAGTCTGTAGAGAGAGTTCTACAAGAAGGTTATCGAACAAAGGACCTATTTCAAGATGGTGACGACTCAAGTAAACTACTTGGGACATCGGAAATGGGCGACATCATATCGAAGTATATTGAGAACAATTAATTTAATTTGTATAATGAGGAATGAAAATATTTATTTGTTTTATTTTCATTCCTCATTAATTCTATATTGCCTCGTACTGAAATAATTCCCGGTAAACTCCGCAACTCCCAATTAATGATAGATGATTACCGTCACCCACGATCTTCCCTTCATCGATTACAATAATACGGTCCATATTCTTTAAAGCCGATTGTCTATGCGCAACAATTATAAGAGTGGTATCATTTCCTAGTTTCCGCAAGTTCTCCAATACAGTACATTCAGTTTCGTAATCTAGTTGTGAAGTGGCTTCATCTAATATGATTATCGCCGGTTTGCGAACCAAAATTCTTGCAATAGCAAGGCGTTGTTTCTGTCCACCAGATAATTTAATACCAAGTTCGCCAATATTGGTCTCATACTTTTCTGGTAGTGATTTTATATGATCAGATATCTTAGAAAGCTGACAAGCATCTTCAATATCTTTTATCGAAGCTTTCGAATTAGCCAATAACATGTTTTCATATATAGATAAATTAAATAAATAGCTATTCTGAAGAACTACTCCTATTTTTTCATTTATTATATTTGTGTTATATGAAGTCACATCAGTATTATCTATTAAAACAACACCTTCAGTTATTGGACACATTTGAATCATGGCTTTTAACAGTGTACTTTTACCACTTCCACTTTTCCCAACAATGCCGATTTTTTCACCAGGACGAATTAGAAAACTGACATCGTTTAAAACATTCCGATCTGAACCACTGTATTGATATTTGACATTAACAAATTCAATACCTTTTTTGAATTGAAAAGGCATATTTCTATTTTCATTTGTAGGATATTTCAGCATTTCAATTACCCTATTAAGTGATGGTTCATCCTGGCTTAATGTAAATTCGAGTAGATTTATTTGATCAACACAGTTGAAAAAGTTTTGGTAATAACTCATAAACACCAAAAGGGAGCCTACAGTTATTTCACCATTAAAAATTAATAATCCTCCCAAAAAATATAAATTCATTCGAGTCACAAAGAAATCTTTGAACGCAACGAAACTTCTATTCCCAAACCAAAATAGTGCCTTTTTAAATTCTTGTATAGACAATTCGTGCCAATTTTCGGTAAAGGTTAGCCGCTGTCGATTCTCTATTTGTAAAGATTTTATTTCTTTCCATCTTTGAATTGTATGTTGAAACCAATCTTCATATTTACCAAAATGTTCTCTATAATACTGGGAGGTTTTTTCAACACCATTTTTCAATCTCTTCGTCAAGAAAAATGCAAACGGAACCATAATAAACCCAAACAATGCTAGTTTCCAGTTAATGCCAATCATGATGAATCCAATTACAGGTAAACTTATACATAAATATGCATATTGTAAAACTTGTTGCTGAATGAATGAACTAAACTTATCCACATCTCCATCAAGTCGGTTTTTAATTTCACCGGGGGATAGCAAGTCATATTTACTTTGCGGCATCATTTGAAGTGTTTTCCATAACCTTCTCCTAATACCGAAAGTCAGTAGGTTACTTTGTTTGTTATTTAAAAAAGTTTGCCAAGCCAATAGCGCACTTTCTATTGCAAATAGCGCAATATACCCAATTATGATCCATGACATCCAGTTCAATTTCTTCTCAATCAAAACGTCATCGATAAAAAATTTGTACAATACAGGTGTTAATAATGACACAGCTAACAACCCTAGTTTAACTATAGACAATCCTACAATCAGTATTCGATACGGTTTATTCCAATGCCAGATCTCTTTCACAAGGAAAACTCTCTTGTTGAACCTACTCAAACTGCCTCCTCCTTATATTGTTCTGCAAATAGTTGTTTATAAACATCGCAGTTTTTTAGAAGCTTAATATGGTGATCGCATGAAATGATCTTCCCTTCACTAAGAACGGCTACTCGATCACAATTCAAAATGGATGATAACCGATGTGTAATAATTATTGAAGTTCGATTATCTGTGAGGTTTTTCCAGGATTCATGGATAAATCTCTCTGATTCATTGTCAAGAGATGAAGTCGCCTCGTCCAATATAATGATTTTCGGGTTTCGCAAAAAAATTCGTGCAATAGCAATCCGCTGTACTTCTCCACCTGATAAATTAAATCCGCCGATACCTATTGGAGTTTCTAGCCCTAGCGGTAGGTTTTGAATAACTCTTGTAAGTAATGCATACTTACATGCATCCCATATTTGTTCCTCTGTTGCTTTTGGGTAGGCGATTAATAAGTTTTCGCGTAAAGTTCCCTGAAACACAACATTTTCTTGATGAACTATCCCAATATTTCGCCTAAGTGACTTTAATGAAACTTCCTTAATATTTTGACCGTCAATCTCTATATGTCCCATATACAGGTCATGGAAATCAAGAAGTGTACTTATTAATGTACTCTTTCCAGCACCACTCGCTCCAACCACTGCCAGTTTTTCCCCTGGAAAAATGGTGAGGTCAAGTTTATTCAATATTTCCTTATCCCCATAATTAAACACGATCTGACTCCATTTAATCATACCATCGTTCACAATTAGTTCTTTCTTATTTTTTCTTTGATCTTCATCCGTTTCGTCCAATAAGTTCAAAACTTTATTCAATGCTACGGTTCTTTCCATTAATTTAGCATATGAGTTGCTTAGTGTTTTTAACAGTTCTTTAGATCTTGTAAAATATTGAATACATGCAACTACTCCGCCAACTGAAACTGTTCCTTTTAACACCATAATGGCTGCAATCATATATAAAAAAAGGTCTAGGCTTAGTAAAATACCAGAAACAACCCTATCAGAATAATATTGTGGAAAACTAGTTTTGTTCCGTATACGAATTAGTCTTATTAATCCTCCTAAGTATTGTCTTGTCGTATACTTATAAGCTGATAGTAATCTGATCTCTCTCATCCCGTTTACTATTTCCATTATCCATCCAATAAACTTTCCATAGGTATCTCGTTGTTGTCTTATCAGCAACTTCAACTTTCCAGCAAAGTGTTTTGAAACGTAAGCAGCCAGAGGAGCTGAAAGAGCCATTAAAACAGCAAGTGGGATACTGATAGTACATACTAGGATAAACGCAACTATTAATCGAAGCACATTTGCAAACGCATAAAAAATATTCCAGTGAATGATGTTAAGAACTTCTTCCGAATCTTTGTTAACAATTGTTATGAGGTCTCCTGTACTCTTTTCATTTAATGAATTTGCTTTCGAATAAATGATTTTATTGAAAAGCTTTAGACGAATGGAAAATAGGAACCGTGTTCGAAGATAAGCCCCAGTACAATTTAATATAAAATGAAGACTCTGTTCAGAAATATAGACAATTGCATACCACATTACAATAGTCTTGAAAATATCCCAGTTTCGATGATAAAACGCTTCATTTACTAATAAGCCAAATATATATGGGTACAGCATTCCAATCACAGAAGTTGAAACAATACAAATGAAGAGATTACTGAAACTCATATTAAATGGTTTTACAAAGTGGCTAAAGAGTTTTATTTGTTGTATCGGAAATCGTCCAATTCTTTTTTTCACTTAATCACATTCCCCTAATAAGTTTCTTCCATAATGATTGCTTTTCATTAGGTATTTCAATTGTTAAAGTATGTGATTGATTATTACGAATATCTACTAGGTTTTCAGAGATCAAATCTTTATACAGTGGGAAAATAAGAACTTCGAATTCTTCATTTAGGCCTTCTGAAATATTATAATCTGCAGAATATCTCCTCCCTTGTTCTGAAACATACCAAATAGCTGGGAAGTTCCTATCCGAGGTAAGAGAACCCCATTCAGTTATATTCCCTTTTATAATATCGTTTTCTATACTTCCTATTATTTTTGTATAGATAATCGCTTGGTTAGTTGTACTACTGTAGTATAGTAACCATCCCAACAACAACAAGATAAAAACTGAAAAAATTGGCGTTTTTATAAATAACTTTGTAAATAGTCGGTTTATTATCATAAAATCCCCTTCTTCCTAAAATCGGTAGGGGTTTCACTCATATATCGCTTGAAAATTGAACAGAATTGAGAAGATGAAGAATAACCAACTAACTGAGCAATTTCGTTTATCGTCAAAGAACTATTCATAAGCAATTCTCTAGCTTTATTAATTCTTATCTTATTTAGATAGTATATTGGTGAGATATTAAATATTCTTTTATAGGTATTGCTCAGATAAGTAGGGGAACAGTTAATAATATTGCAAAGATCATTTAAAGAGATTTGTTGATTATAATTGTTTCTAATATATCGATTAATCTTTATAAGGTTGGAGTTGATTTTTTTTGCGATCTTATTTTTGACATCTCGATCTTGATTGTCGTTCCTTCGAAATAATTTTTTTAATCCACGAACAGCTTCATTTATTCCAGTAACGTTGTTAAATACACTTTGTATAGCACTCACCAAGATTGATTCATTAGTATCCAATGAGAACAACATCACCTTCTTATGTGGCCAATATATTGAATTGGCATGGAACAAAATAGTCCTATAAACAATAGGCTTATTTTTTTGGTTGATTAACCTTATTCTTTTTTTGCATGATTTTATCAGTAATAATGAGCGTTTATCGATTGTTGTGGTCGTATGATGATTCGTCACCTGCAAAGAATCATACGTTTGAATAATAGCGAACAAATGCTCCTCAGCGGGTAAGCTAACTTCAGCACCAGGAAGTAAAGTGCTCTTTTGATTAATTGCTAGTACTTTCAATATCCCTCACCCCGTAAACGATATTCGATCAGAAATTATTGTTGATTTCGAGCATCAACAAAGTATGATAATTTCCCACTACTGCTATAGGGGATAAAATCTGTACACGTAAAAGTAATATTTAACATATTTCCAAAGGTATTATAGAGGAGTTCCTCTAAATAATTGAGACTACCAGTCTGGAAATTAACACCTGGGATGTACATAAATTCGAAGTCAGCATTTCCTATTTGTCGAAATTGAAACTGAGCTATCGTGCCAGGATATTTGCGGTGCAAATCATATACTGCCATATAAAAATTACTTGTACTAAGGGTTTTGTTGTTATAGAGAAAATATTGACCAATTCTCCCCCCAGAGAGTTCGATAATTCTTCCAGGAAATAAACAATGATGGTCAACAAACTTTCCGGTATCGCCTATTCTGTAACGAATAATTGGCATTGCATAATTGTTCAACCCGGTTATGACAACTTCATTTCTACCAGAGTTTTCGGTGGATAAAAACTCCACAATTACATTATCTTCAACAATGTGTAGATGTCCATTTGGACAACTATATGCGATTACCCAAATTTCTTTTGATCCATACATATTGGTCACTGCACATTTAAATACAGAAGAGATATACTTTCTTTGTTCAGTGTCGCTATACTCACCAGTGACCTCAATAAACTTTAAATTTGGAATATTGATTGACCATTTCCTTTTCTCAATATGTTTCGCTAAATAGTAAAGTGCAGAGGGGGGACCGAAAATCCAATTAGGGTTAAATGCTTCTAATGCTTCGCAATACAACTCGAGTCGTTCAGGACTTAGATCTAATACACTCAAGTTTAATTGGTTTCCATTAACAAAACATGGGGAACTATTAATTGTTCTATCAGTATTAAATCTTCTTAGAAAGAAAATTGCGTACTTGTCATTTGGATATACTTTTCCAAACCAATTACGACACTTCCAAAGCAATCTTCCAGATCTAGTAGCGTCAGAGTGTGATTTAAAGCATTTAACAGGTATTCCAGTGGAACCACTTGTCGTTTGATGGGTTAAACTGTTAACAGGAAAACGACTTGATAGGAATTCATTTTCTTTTCCGCAAATATCATTCCGATTAATGATAGGATATGAGTGGAGACCCCCACCATTATTTAAAATGTATTCCTTGTTTTTAATATAAAATGGGACAGTACCAATTGCATGACTGAGAATATCCTCTAATTTCCCCAAATTAAACCTCCTCACTTTTGTTAACAATTATTTTTATTTGCTCACATATTTTATTGATCGTTGAGAAATTTTCCATGATTAGCGCTTCATCTGGAATCTCTAAACCAAGCATTTCTTCAATTTTCACTACTAGAGTTATCATGTTAATTGAATCTATACCCAGTTCCTCAATAATATTGGTATCGTTCTCTAGAATGTCATTTGAATTATTTCCTTGCGGAGATATTTCGAGTATGTACTTGCGAATGACATCTTTATAATTTTGCATTTTAAGGACTCTCCTTTTTAATAAATTGGTTTATGAAAAGCTTAACAATCTCATTACGATTAATTTTTCCTGATGGAGTAAGCGGGACGTGGTTTTTTTGTAGAATGAATTTGGGTCTTTGCCACGGTTCAAATTCATCATTGCAATATTGAACTACACTATCTTCTAAGGAGTACGATATATTAGTGACTAAGTATAAACCCACCAACTGTCCGGCAACATTATCAGGTATACCTACAACTATCACATCCATCAGTATGGGGAACTTTTCCTTAATCGCCACTTCCAAACCCGCAGGGTCAATTCTAAATCCATTTGATTTGAAAGAATTGTCTTTTCGGGACACATAATATAGGAATCCCTCATCATCTTTGTAAAATAAATCACCAGTGCGTAATGTATTTACACTTTGCTCAAAAAGAAAAGTAGATGATGTCTCATTCGGACGGTTCCAATATCCCTGACAAACATTCGGACCCGTAACGTATAATTCTCCAATTTCATAAGGTGCACATTCATTCCCACTATCATTTTTAATAATCACACTAGTCCCTTGAAGCGGAACGCCGACAGAATTAATTTTCTTAGATACCAAAGATGGTGGAAGATACGATACTCTCTTGCATTCGGTTAATCCATACATTAGAAACAACTCTGCATTTGGAAACATTTTTTTTAGTTTTGCTATTACGTCGTTGTGTAACGCATCTCCGGTATTAGTTACATATCTAATCAATGGATATTGTTCATCTGCATTTGAAGTTAGTAATGTAAATAAGTTCCTCAGCCCAGGAAAACCCGAAATTTCTTTTTCCTTCAAATACTTTGTTATTTCCTTCAAAAAGTTTGGGGGTTCTTCTAAAAAAAGAGTAGCTCCGCGTGAAACTGTCAGAAATAATTGATACAAACCATAGTCGAATGAGAGGGGCAGATAACTTAATACTTTGTCATTTTGACAGTTTCGTAAGTATTGATTTATAGCATCAGTTGAAAAAAGGATATTATTGTGCGTTGAAATTATCCCCTTGGCTTTTCCTGTACTTCCGGAAGTATAAATTAATGCTGCTATGTCCCCTTCCTGGTGCGGCTCATTTGTTACCCCACTTGAGATCCAATCACCGAATGCCACCCACGGAAAGGATATGTTTTTGTTATTATCTTTTTGTATGTGATGATATATGCCTAATGATATTTCCGGAATAAACTCATAAAATTGTGTCGAGACCAAAAGATTAATATTGGCATCTATAATGATCTCCCGTAATTTGTTAAGAGGTAACTTGGGATGAATGCATACAATAATTCCACCAGCCTTAATTGCTCCAAATATTGAAATAACAGCTTCTATACAGTTAATCATACATATTCCAACACGATCGCCCTTTTTTATACCGGCAGCTTTGCAGGCTGAAGCAAACTTGTCAGTTTCCAACTTTAGTTGACTGTAATTAATAGAGGTGTAATTGGAATATATAGCAGGTTTATCGCCAAACTTTTCTGCACTCTCATCAATCCATTTTGAAATATTCAAAAAGAAACCCCATCTCAGAATTATGATAATAGCCTAATTTGATCCAACAATATTTCTGGAACCTCACATTTATACCGATTCCCCTTCCAAATATATTCATCAATCTTTAACCACCCATCATTACTTCTCCAATATATAAAATTCTTGTCTCCAAATAGATTGACATCCCTATGTGCAATGAAATCTATTTTTGTTTCAGAAACATGACAAACTTTGAGTTGGATTTCCCCATATTTAGTCCATGCCCCATGGATAGACCCACAAGCTCGTACGGTATTTTTGGCTTCCAATAATGATTGAGAATTAGTTATTGTCCTATCTAATCTAGTTGGCACTTTACAATAAGTGTGCAAATTCTTGTTTTGTGGCACTGCTATTTCTTTCCAAATATTCCTGTTCTCGAGTACTTCAGGTAACGTACGAATAATTTCCTTGACCATCTTTCTCCATAGAATCACAGAACATTCATCAGAGTTTATTGGGATTTTTTTTTGAAGAATTATATCCCCTGCATCGAATTTCTCATTAATAAAATGAAAAGTTATACCCGTCTCTGTTTCGTTATTTTTAATTGCATGGAATATTGGGCTTGGCCCCCGATACCTTGGCAATAGTGAAGTATGACAATTTACTACACCATATGGGCAATATTGATATAATTGCATCGGCAATTTATGAGGGTATGCAAAAGATAAAATCACATCTGGGTTCAACACCATTATTCGATTTAACCAGTTGTCAGTCTCATCAATAGGGTTGACATCTATATTACTTATGAACTGAGGAGAATTGTTTATTGCTCTGTCGTTCATAAATACATTAAGATTACGGACAATATTCAACCCTCTCAAATATGTGATAATTGGTACACCTTGTCTTCCACAAATATATACAAGATTCATTCAGCTTATCCCTTCTTAGTTAAATCATCAGTGTTTGATTAATGCATGTTCGATTTCCTTGTAATCGGGGTAAAATGGGTTATATAAAACTTTTCTATATGGTACTGGAGTACTCTTTAGTCCCAATCCTTTACTTAATAAATTTTTTCTTGTCGAGAGATTAGACATTAAATCGCAGTATTCCGTAAAAGAAAAACTATTTTGACTCCACCATTCTATGTAAATATTTCTGCATAGGTTTATTAGCATATCCTCGTTCTGCTGGTATCTTTCTGATAGAAGTTTTACTATATAATTTAACTGTGAATCAATAATTCCGTGTGTATACATAGAGGTTAAAAAATACTTCCTGGTTTCTACATCATGATCTTCAAGAACCGCCATACTTCTTGTTTCTCTTGCATTATCTGCATTTATATGGTGAGAATTCACATCGAATTTTTCTAAAAATTTTTTTGTTATTTTAGTTGACTCAATATCTCTGAAACATACACCGCTTATAGTCTTTTGTTCGTTATCCCAAACAATGAGAGTGTTTTGAGCATGTGACTCATGCCCTAAACCATACTTCACCAATCCCAAATAACTATGTATCAAAGCTTTAGCTGTTTCCATAAAAAAACCATGCACAGTCGACCCTGATTTTTCCAACAACTCCTCGTAAATCGATCTTTTGGAGGTTGGAGAAGGTGAGAATAGAGAGAATGAGGGAATAAGGATCTCACTATCTTTTAATTTGGGATAAACTGAATTTAGCCCTCCTCTTAAAAGACAAGATACAATACTGTTTTCTGTGTGACTCATCATACAAATTTCAGGAATGAAATATACTCCTTCTGGCCAGAGACCTTTGCTTAACAATTGCATGAACACTTCAGTTGTTCGTATACCATTAATTGCTTCTTCTTTATTAAGGACCCTTGAATGACTGGTAATTTGAGCAGTATAAGAACACTTAATTTGAAAATCATTTTTGGAATCGTTTTCATTTACATGTAGAAGTGTCCTTATTGATGTTGTAGGATAACAACGGATTGTTTCTTCAAATTTCAAATCACTCATTAAAATGGGGTGGTTGACTTTGAGATAATCCACGGAATACGGATGTAATGGAATACATCCCTTTGTTCCGTATAAATCCATATAAGTTGAATAAGATGGATCATTTCTTAAAGCGGATACATTTGAATATTCTATTTTGTTGGACTTCGAACTAAAAATAGGAATCTCAACCCAAGATTTGTCCATCAAAAATGGGTGATGTTCTTCGTTTCCCATAAATGCATGTGAAATTGGGTTCATTTTGGGTCTATCGACATTGTATTTTTGCTCAAGAAGTATAAAAGAGGAGTTTCTTTCCCAATTCAATCTAAGGGAATTCTCCTTCCTGTAGCTGTATAATTTCTTGAACATTTTTCGAGCCATTTCTGCATTTTTTATTAGCAACTCATTACAACTCTCTTCTTCAGCTCCAATAATTCTACATACCCATTCAATTGTTGGAATAATTGGTTTATATGGCTTCTTTGATTCGAGTACTTCATAGATCTCATCTATATCTCCACAGAAGTCATGTGTAACTGCAATGAAGTACTCATCCGGCACTGCATATACCTTGAATCTATAAACAATAATATTTTCAGGGTATGGAGAAATATCTGTTCTTACCTCTTCCGTGAGCTTTTCCAGGAGACCAAAATCCGCCTCATTCGCCAAAATAGACTCATTTATAAACGCTTTCAAAACATTAAATACAGTAAAACGGATCGAGCTGACATATGAAAGTTCCTCATCGCTTGTCGTCATATCATTTATCAAATTTATTGATTTATTTAAAATAGTTTCCATGTTTGTTCTTCAGCTCCTTCTACAAATTTATTGGCTAATTCAACTCCTTGCATAAAAGTATGATCTTGATTGGATATTTCGTAGCACCATGCACCAAATCTACCTCTAGAATAGATATCTTTTTCCATCAAAGCGGGTTGTATTTTTCTTAAAATATCATTCCTGTCTATACTCGGCGTCGGGTAACCATAGGGAGCTTTATAATACCACTTTGAAATCACTTCGGATTTTGTATTTATAAGACCTGTCTTTTGAATCCCATGTAACACGTCTCCAATAATAGTTTCAGTATCAACAGGTTGCTCACCAGATTCTGCAACTTCACATAAAAGGGAATAGTACCCTGGACCTGGAACATTATATTCCGAATAATTAGACAAAACTGTAACACGATAAAAAGGAACGTCACCATCCGGAAAATATACCCAACTCTTTCCTTCTAATGTTTTTGGCAAAACTCCCTTTATTCCAATACCAATAGCATGTGTGGTGGAGTACTTTAAATTCTTTGAATATGGAACTAACTCTAATAAATTTGACTTTTCTATCAATTTAGTGATGGGGAGCGTACTAACGAGGATGTCATATGATTCTATGTCTCCATTACTTAGGAAAATTGTTTTATTACTCGTATCAATTCGAACTACTTCAACATTATATTTAATTTTCTCTTGTGGTAATTGCTCAGCCAAACCTCTCCATACCGCACCTGTACCACCTTTTATAGGATATTGAAAAAAACTGTTTGGGCCCCACTCCTCCATTTTCTCATCAAACAATAGGTCTTTGATAACATTTGAAATGTTTATGTTGGCGATTCGTTCCTTGACCCAGTAATGTCCCATCTCTCTCGGGTGATATGCCCAAACTTTCTGATTATAAGGAAACATAAAATGTTTATAAATTCCATCCCCAAATCTTGAAAGTATCCATTCTTCGAAAGTATCTACGTCAGCCTTGGTCACTTGGGTAGTTGCGATTTCTATCAAGGAACTCAAACATTCCCACATAACATCCTTGGGTAGGTACTTAAGATTAAGATGAAACGGGTATGGAATAAATTTATCGAATTGCCAGCAACCAGCAGATCTTTTTACTTTTTTCAGCATATTTCCAAAATTACTTTCGAGCATATTGTTATAGTAGGGATAGCTTGAAAAAAGAACATGTCCTCCAATATCCCAAGTAAAACCATACTCGTCGATAAATGATCCCGCTAATCCACCTGCTAAGGTATTCTTTTCTACTCCCAGCCAATTATCATAGCCCAGTTCATTCAAACGGTACGAAAGACCAAGTCCGCAAGGACCAAGACCCAAAATAATTATCTTTTTCATAGCGCCCCTCCTAGTGATATACACTGATAGAATTGTTTTCTATACTATCAATAATGTTAGGGGCGTCAATACAATCTGTAAAATGTAAATGCAGAATTTTGTAAGTAACGCTATGAGTATTCCCTGAACTAACAAAAAAAATTGAATGGAACCGCATTCAAACAAGAGATTCAATACCTTCTTATTATTTAGCATCCAAATAGCCATTCAACGATGGTGTTGTTTAGGTCTTGATTATTTTACCTATCGGTCAATATAGGAACTTACTATGTATAATTACAACGAAAATAACTTGAAGAGATTTAGAAATTCACCAATAAAATCAACAATTATTCGCATCATATTCGTTTGATTCAATAATTAAATTCTCTTCCCCAAAAGATTTATAAGGTCAAAGAGTGTGGATCGCTCATATTCTCGTAATTCTTGTAGATGTGATTTTATTTTATTCACAAAATATACACTTTTTGAAATCTTTTGTTTTAGGCATAAGTTACGAATAATCATCGCCATTCTTTCCATTTTCTGCAATGAATTGCTTAATAACTTCGAATCTTCTCCATTCCCATCCAATTCGATAATTGATTCGCCGAGTAATTGAAGGACTCTCTTGTGTTCCCATAGAGTGCTAAACGGTTGGATATACAATTTACTATTGCCCTTATTAGTTGAATCAATATACTCTTCTAATAAATCGTAAATATTGATGCCAAAAACTCTTCCTTTGCTGTTACCATGGTGGAAATTCATAGCAACACGATAATTACTTAAATAGTCTGTACCTTCTAAATAGCCTTCAAGTCTTTGTTTTATTAAACTCATGTCTGGAGTGAACTGAGCGTCTGCCCCCGAAACACTAAGCACGGAAATTGCATTATATTCTGGTGCATCCATATTATAATATGCATCAGCTAAATCTGCGAATTTCACCTGCATTTCACAAAACCGCATATTATTATTATAATCATAATCCAGTATATTGAATAAATTATTACCCTTGTCGTAACCAAAGACCAATAGATTGCTTATATGGTGAATCCTTTTAAATGAAGAGTGGTGCGGTATATAGTACGCATCATATTCGATATACACGTACTGACCACTATCAATGCAATTAATTACAAATTCACTAAAACCGATTTTTCCGAAGACATTAAGCAATGTATTTTTTGTTATCCGTTGAGGGAAAATCCAGGGACTGTGGAAAGAAAATAAGTGTTGAGAAAAATAATCTAACCAATGAACATCGTCGAAATTTGGGACAGCATATAAGTTGATATACCTGCTTAGAATCCAAAATTTCGTATTTTCATTATATTGGATTATTGACAACGGCAAGCCATGATGCTTGTAACTATATACTATAGGTTCTGAGATTGACAAAATATTCTTCTCCAAATTAATTCTCCTCTATTAATAAATTTTGTATTTCAAATATGTAAAGAATAATTTAAAGGGATTTCAAAAATTTCCATCTTGAATACCAAAGAAATCCTTGGGGGTTTAAAGGTAATTGTTTCCACCAAATCCCTTCAATCTATTCATCGAGTCATCGAGCATATTTTACACAAAAATGCATACAGATGCTAGGATGTTTTTTGTTGCGTATCCATTAATTTTTTCAATATCACAAATGAATGGGATGCTCCCATAATGTAGTCCTGTTACAGACTGACGGGATGAATCCCCTATCCGACAAGACCTTTACTTTGTAGAAGTATGCACGAACATTTATATTCGCTGAATATATGACTATCTACTATCACAAACTCAGAAAACTTTCTCATCAACTTTTACGCCACCCAGGAACCACGCCAGGTTTGACTTAATAAGTCACTTTTCCGAACAGTAGTAATAATTAAAACCGCACCGATATTGAGAAGGTGTGGTTTTAATTTGTTACAATATCATTGCCGTGAGCCAATATTGGAATTAATATAATGCCGGTGGTACATATTCCATGTGTTTGACAACCGAATTAATACTAATAATTTATTTTTTCTTCTTACAACGAAAATAAAAACTCAATCACCACACGTGCTTTCGGGGGTTTATGGTACTCACTTTGTACAATTACGGGTTAAGTCACAAATCGATTTTCCCCTTTGGCTCTAACAATCGATCTTGTTGCTAGTAACAATTCTTCCCCGCAAGATCCTCTATTCATCTAGAATCATCCCATTCATGTTTTCTCTCATCGTATCATTAAGCGCCTTTACTTGAATAGTAATTGACTATTGTGTTTGATTATTGTGTTTTGAGTGGATTTACCCCATGACTGCGCTAATCTTTTCAGGTCTACTCATCTACTGTATGATGTTGGATATAAAGACCTATATATTGTCGAAAACGAAAGGAGTATGTATGCCATATGTGCTCATTACTTGCTCTACCTGAGATCGAGCGAAAAATAATCCAAATAGGTAGATTTGACAGAGTTAACTATGTAGCCAAAAACAATACAATAAGACATACGCTAAAGGATTGGACGAATGAGATTTCAAAGAGACCATTTACGAGTAAGCTCCCACCCATTTTGGCTCCGAAGAATCCAGATATGATATACGATGGTATAGCTGGAGTAATAAAGACGCTATCTAAAAAGAGGTCCGCTCCCCACCGCATGGCTAGTTCCTCCGTTACCGAGCCGTCATACCCAATCTCCCTCGTGTATTTCGCAAAGCGTCTGAGTTCCTGTGCTTCGATTTTTATTACATAGCCCAAGCTGCGTTTGTATG
>Ga0180215_1002715_pt1 | contig 17423 bp, 17 predicted proteins | sample eDN3rd37CBELigBY_FD_128871 | JGI IMG/M metagenome (GOLD analysis project Ga0180215, IMG submission 128871) | Enriched backyard soil microbial communities from Emeryville, California, USA - eDNA 3rd pass 37_C BE-Lig BY (version 2) (version 2) | ecosystem: Environmental > Terrestrial > Soil >... | reverse complement strand
TCTGTTCCTCACCACCGAGGCTGTTGTCGCCGACAAGCCGGAGAAGGCCGCCGCACCTGCGGGCGACCCGACCGGTGGCATGGGTGGCATGGACTTCTGAGTCCAGACTCAAGAGAGGCCTCGGCGCGCTTGGCGCGCCGGGGCTTTTCTTTGTTTATCCCCAGCGTGGGTTCTATGCACAGGTCGAGCCCGAAAACCGTGCGCGAGGCCCACGTTCGTCGGTGGCTCTGGCGAGCGTGCGGGCATGGAACCCTTCATCGGAAGCGTGGCAGTGCGCAGTGGTGCTCTCACCCGGCGGGGACTGCAGCGCCACTACACAGCGCTCTACCGCGACGTCTACATTCCCCGCGACCTGGAGGTGACAGCCCGCATCCGCGCCGAGGCGGCATGGTTGGCAACGCGGGCGCCCCTCGCCGGAACCTCGGCGGCCGCCGTGCTCGGCACGCGATGGCTGAGACCTGAGCTACCCGCCGAGATCATCCGGCCGGACCGGCATGCGCCGCCGGGCATCGTCGCGCACTCCTGGACACTCGCATCGGGCGAGACGTGCCTGGTCGCCGGGATGGATGCCACGACCCCGGCCCGCACGGCGTTCGACCTGGGCCGACTTCATCGTGCCGACGTCGCGGTGCCGCTGGTGGACGCCCTGCTCAACGCGACCGGAATCAAGCCCGCCGACGTGCTCGCGGTGGCTGACGCGCATCCGAATGCCCGCGGCGTCGCGCGGTTGCGGGTGTTGCTGCCCCTGCTCGACGCCGGCGCCGAATCTCCGCAGGAGAGCAGGTTGCGCCTGGTCCTGGTGCGTGGGGGACTGCCCGTGCCGCAGACCCAGATCGAGTTCCGCGACCTGCGCATCCGCGTCGACATGGGATGGCCGGAGTGGAAAGTGGCAGTCGAGTACGACGGCGTGCAGCACTGGTCAGACCGTCGGCAGCGGTCGTGGGACATCGATCGGATCGCCCTGCTGGAAGAGGCCGGGTGGGTGGTGGTGCGTGTCAGCGCCGAGATGCTGTCGCGGCCGCACGTCGTGGTCGAGCGCGTGCGAGCCAAGCTGCGCGCCGCGGGATGCCCGATCTGAGCCGACCGTGGGCCTCGTGCACGGAACTGGGCCGAAAAGCGTGCACAGGCCCCACGTTCGGCGCTAGTTCTCGCTCAACACCACACAGTCGTCGATGCTCGCGGCCGTCGGCCCGGACCCGGTGGACCGCTTGCGGTGCAGAACCGCGCGGGCAGGCACGATCTGCGGCGGGGCGTCGTCGGTGGCGCCGGCACGCGCCTGACCGTCGACGATCAGCGAGAACCCACTGGGGCTGCGTGGCGGCCAGATCAGGGTGACGTTGTCGTGCACGGCGAGATTTCTGCGAGTGCGATCTCCGAGCGACCCCACCTCGATGACGCCGTCCACCAGCCGCGGATCACACGCCACGGTGTGCGCGTGGTAGTTGTCGTCGACCGTGACGAGGTAGGCGAACGTGTAGTCCGTCAGCTTGTCGGCCAGCTGCTTGAGATCCACTTTCACGCTCATGTGGCGAGGATAGTTTCCGTACCTGTCAGGCCGGTGCGGATTGGCGCCCACGGACCAACCGGCCCGGACGGGCCTCGGTGGGCACACCGTTCTCGGCGATCACCTCGCCGGACACGACGGTGGCGACGTAGCCGTCGGCGCTCTGGTCCAGGCGCCGTCCCCCGGCGGGCAGGTCGTAGGTGACGACGGGCTTGTGCAGCCGCATTGCGTCATGGTCGATGACGTTGAGGTCGGCCTTGAACCCGACGGCGATGCGGCCACGGTCGGCCAGCCCCGCGACCTGTGCGGGCACCGAGGTCAGCTGCCGGATGGCCTGCGGCACCGACATCCGCCCCTCGGCCCGGTCACGCGCCCAGTACGCCAGCAGGTACGTGGGAAAGCCTGAGTCGCAGATCATTCCGTAGTGCGCACCGCCGTCACCGAGCCCGAGGACCACGTCCTCACGGGTCATGAGGTCGCCGACGGTGTCCAGCGAGTTGTCGTAGAAGTTGGCCAGCGCGCCGAGCAGGATCGCGTGCCCGTCGTCTTCGAGCAGCAGGTCGTACGCCTCCTCCAGGGGCGTGACGCCGTGCGCCCTGGCACGGGCCGCGATGCTCTGCGACCGGTCGGGCTCGTAGTTCGCGTCGGGGCCCAGCGGGAAGATCCAGTCCCATGCCTGCGCCAGGTACACCAGCGGGTTGGCCGGCGCCCCGCCCGGCTTGTCGGCCAGGATCCGTTCGCGCACTGCGGGTTTGCGCATCTGAGCGACGCGTTCGGGCAGCGGCAGCCCGGCGATCTCCTGGTAGCTGGGGTACAGCACGAACGGATTGGCCGACAGTTCCAGGCCGATCATCAGGCCGATCGGGCGAGGGAACACCTGCGCGGTGACCCGAGGCGCCGCCGAGGACGCCGACGTGTTGGCCTTCTCGACCATCTCCATGGCCTCCCGCCACAGCGGTTCCCCCGCGTTGAGCACCAGCAGGCTGAACGTCACCGGCAACCCGGTCTCGCCGGCCGCGTCGAAAACCTGTTGCAGCACAGGCTGATACCCGCCGGCCGGAATGTCGGGCACGAACTGGATCAACCCGCCGCCACCGTCGGCGATGCCGCGCGCGATCTCGCGGATCTCCTCATAGGCGGCCTCGAAGCTCGGGATCTGCCTGCCGCCCTCGGTGCGGTGGGTCGCCAACCGCGACGAGGCGAATCCCAGCGCCCCGGCCTCGATGGCCTCGCGGGCCAGCGCACGCATCCTGGCCAGGTCGTCGGCGGTGGCCGGTTCACGGTCGGCGCCGCGTTGGCCCATGACGTACACCCGCAGCGGCGAGTGCGGCAGGTACGCGGCCACATCGATGTCGAGACGACGAGCGGCCAGCGCGTCGAGGTACTCGGGAAAGGTCTCCCAGTGCCAGTTCAGCCCCTCGGTCATGACCACGCCGGGAATGTCCTCCACGCCGGCCATCACGTCGACCAGCACGTCGTGGTCCTCGGCGCGGCACGGCGCGAACCCCACCCCGCAGTTGCCCATCACCGCGGTGGTGACACCGTGCGACGACGACGGGTTGAGCCGGTCCGACCAGATCGCCTGCCCGTCGTAATGCGTGTGCAGATCCACGAAGCCGGGCGTCACCAGTAGGCCGGCCGCGTCGATCTCGCGGGCGCCGGTCCCGGCGACCTCACCGACCGTCACGATGACGCCGTCACGCACCGCGACGTCGCCGACGACCGGTTCGCCGCCGAGGCCGTCGACGATGGTGCCGCCGCGGATCACGAGATCGAATGCATGGCTCATCTGTCCAACGTACGACGCGGCGTGCCGCACATGCCCGGGAATCGGCCATCAGTGTCGCTGCGGCGTGGCAGGATTCGAGCCGTGATCGATCACTTCGGCATCAACTGCGTCGACTTCGAGAAGTCGAGAACGTTCTACGACAAGGTGCTGGGGGTTCTGGGCTACACCCGTCAGATGGATTTCGACGTGGCCATCGGATACGGCGCCGACGGTCACCCCGACTTCTGGATCGCCGACGCCGGCGCGGGCAACGTGGCCGGGCCCAACCGCGAGGTGCACATCGCGTTCAAGGCCTCCGGTGTCGATGCGGTCCAGGCGTTCTACGACGCCGCGCTGGAGCTGGGCGCCGAGTCGCTGCACGCGCCGCGACGGTGGCCCGAGTACCACCCGGGCTACTTCGGTGCGTTCGTGCGCGACCCCGACGGCAACAACGTCGAGGCGGTGTTCCACGGCGCGCAGTGACGCCTACAGGGGTTCCAGCGCCTCGATGGTCCACGCGCCGCCGGATTTCCGCAGCCCGACCCGCATGGCGTATCCGGACTGCGATCTGGTCTGGTTGCCCGTGGACGCCACGGTCTGATCGACGAAGGCCAGCACCGCGGCCGTGTCGTCGGTGAGGCTCTCCACCGCCGTCTGGCGGATGGTGGACGTCTGGGTGACGCCGTTGGTGCGTGCGACCGACAGCTTGGTGCGCATGTCGTCGCGATAGGTGTCGGCGGCCTTGCCGGACAACACCGATGCCAGGTCGGCGATATCGGTGTCGTCGGTCCTGGGGGTGTAGCTGAGCAGCTTTTCCAGATTGTCCGAGACGAACCGCGTGACCTCGTCGCGGGCCGCGGCCTGATCGGCCACCAGCACTGGTGCCGGACGGTTCTTCTCCGACATCTGCCACAGGCCCAGACCGAGCGCGGCCACCGCGCCCACGGCGAGGACCGCCACCATCACCCACCATCCGGTGCCGCGCCGCATCAGTCCACGAACTCCACGCCGGAGACCTTGTAGGCGCCGCCGGTGTCGACGACGGTCACCGTGAGTCGTTGCAGCGCGTCCTCGCGGGGCGCGTGGGTGTTGTTGGTGGTCTTGGTGGTCAGGCTGACCAGAACCTCCGCCTCACCGGCGTCAGGGTCGAACGACGCGATACCGGCACCGGTCACCTCTGCCTCGGTGTGCTTGCCTTCGTCGGCGGTGTCCTTCTTCATCTTCGCCGCGCCACGCTGAAGGCCGTCGCGGAACTCGCCGGTCGCGCCGTCGAGGACGCGGTCCACATCGGCGTCGACCGTTTCGGCGTTCACCATGACCAGAGCGAGCGCGAATGCCTTCCCGGTGTCGACGTAGGGCTGCCACTGCGGGGTGTCGGCGGCCGCAGGCGTGCTGCGTGCGAACTGGGTGACCGCGAACACCGCGGACGCGAGGAACAGCACCGCCGCCACGACGGGGACGAGAACTGTTGCGACGCCGCGTTTCTGGCGTGGACGTGGCTGGAAGACCTGGGGCGGCGGTGCCTGGCGTTGCACCGGGGCGGCGAACTGCGCGGGGGCAGGCGCCGGCTGAGCCGGGGGCGCCACGGGTGGTCGAGGCCGCTCGGGTGGCCGGGGCGGGGGAGGGGCCTGCGGTGCCGGTGGGCGGGCCGCGTCGGTGAGGGCTGCGGCGAACTCGCCGCACGTCGAGAAGCGCGCGGCGGGGTCCTTGGCCAGGCCCCTGACCATGACGTCGTCGAGCCGCGCCAGATCGGGACGTGAATTTCCAAGGCGCGGGGGCGGTTCGGACAGGTGCTTGCTGATGACGACGGCGGCGTTGGAGTGGTGGAACGGCGAGCGTCCCGCCAGCAGGTGAAAAGCGGTGGCCGCCAAGGCGTATTGATCGGCGCGGCCGTCGAGATCCTGTCCCAGCAGCTGCTCGGGCGCCGAGTACGCCATGGAGCCGACCGCCATGTTGGTCGCCGTCAGGCCGCTGATGTCGTCGACGCGACGCGCAACTCCGAAGTCGGCCAGCAGGATCCGGCGACGGGCCGCGGACGGGTCGGTCAGCAGGATGTTGGCGGGTTTGACGTCACGGTGCAGCAGGCCGCGGGCGTGGGCGTAGTCGAGGGCCTCGGCGATGGCGGTGACGATCTCGATCGCGGTGTCGGGCGGCAGCCCCGCGGGGTGCAGCTCGCGCACCAGACGTGCGGCGTCGGTGCCGTCGACGTAGTCCATCGCGATCCACAACTGGCCGTCGGCCTCACCGCGATCGTGCAGGCCGACGATGTGCGGATGCCACAGCCCGGCCGCGATGTCGGCCTCGCGGTTGAACCGCTGCCGGTACTGCGTGTCGCCGGTCAACGATGTGGGCAGGATCTTCAGCGCGTCCTGCCGCGGCAGGCGGGGGTGCCGGGCCAGGTAGACCTCGCCCATTCCGCCGGTGCCGAGCAGACGCGCAATCGTGTACCCGGCGAACACGTCGCCGGTGTTCAACGGCATGGGCGTGATAGTAACCGCGCGCCGCGGACCTTCGCCGCGAGTAGCGTCGGCATCATGACCGCCCGTGAACCCACAACCAAGACCAGCACCGGCTCCGTCAACGAATCCGCGGCAGTGCGAGAGCTGCTGCGCGACGCGTTCACCCGCTTGATCGAGCACGTCGACGATCTCACCGACGGGCTGACCGAGGAAGTGTCGTCCTACCGGCCGACGCCCGAGGCCAACAGCATCGCGTGGTTGCTGTGGCACAGCGCCCGCTGCCAGGACATGCAGTTGTGCGACATCGCAGGCGTCGAACAGGTCTGGACACGGGACGGCTGGATCGACCGGTTCGATCTGGGCCTGCCGCCCGACGACATCGGCTACGGGCACAGCCCGGAGGAGGTCGCGAAGGTGCAGGCGCCGGCCGAACTGCTGGCCGGCTACTACCACGCCGTGCACAAGGTGACGCTGGAGTACATCGCCACCGTCACGCCCGGCGAGATGGACCGGGTGGTCGACACGAACTGGAATCCGCCGGTCACCGCGAGCGCGCGGTTGATCAGCATCATCGACGACTGTGCACAGCACCTGGGTCAGGCCGCCTACCTGCGCGGCATCATCCCGCGGTGACCCGGTGGTGGCCGCCCGTCGGGCTGGCCGCCATGGTGTTGCTCGGTGGGGCGGTCCGGCACGGGACCACCCCGATCGACGTCTGGTTCGGCCACCTCGGGCGTGAGCTGGGACGACCGCTGCGCCGGGCGTTCCTGTATTTCACCGAACCGTGGCTGGTGGCGGGTGTGCTGCTGGCCGTGATCGCGGTGGCGCTGTATCGCGGGCAGCGGTGGTTCGCGCTTGCCGCGGCGATCAGTCCACCGGTGGCCGTGCTGCTCGCGCAGGCGTTCAAGCGCATCTTCGGCCGGTACCGGGGTGATGCGCTGGCGTACCCGAGCGGGCACACCGCGTTCCTGGTCGCCACGCTGTGCTTGCTGGTGGTCGCGGCCGGGTTCGCGTTGTGGGCGGTGGCCGCCGCGGCGCTTCTCGGGCTGCTCGGCATGTTCGGGCAGGCCATCACGCATCACTACTTCACCGACACCGTGGGCGCGGCGTTGCTGGCCACCTCGGTGGTCGGCGTAGCCGTCATCGTTCTTGACAGGTGTCAACCCCGGTGCGACGTGGGTCACAAACCCTGATTAACATAGGGCCCATGACAGCGACGCCTGAAGTTGATCTGCCGAACCCGTACACGGGTACCGGCACCATTCACAACCCCGCGACCGGCGCCGTCGCCGGCGAGGTGCGTTGGACCGATCCCGCCGACGTACCGCGCATCGCCGCTGGTCTGCGCGAAGCGCAGAAGGAATGGGAGGCCCGCGGACCGAAAGGCCGCGCCAAAGTGCTGGCCCGGTACGCCGTGTGGCTGGGCGACCACCGCGACGAGATCGAGAAGCTGCTGATCGCCGAGACCGGCAAGTCGGCGGTGGACGCGGCACAGGAGGTGCCGCTGATCCTGATGATCCTGTCGTACTACATCAAGACCGTCGAGAAGGCGATGGCGCCGGAGAAGCGCCCCGCGCCGCTGCCGTTCCTGTCGATCAAGAAGATCGAGGTGCACTACCGGCCGCGCGCCGTCGTCGGCATCATCGCGCCGTGGAACTACCCCGTCGCCAACGCCATGATGGACGCGATCGGCGCACTGGCCGCAGGCTGCTCGGTGCTGCTCAAGCCGTCCGAGCGCACGCCGCTCACCGCTGAGGTGCTGCTCCGCGGATGGCTCGACTCGGGTGCGCCCGAGGTGTTCGCGCTCGCGCAGGGCGCCCGCGCGGTGTCGGAGGCCGTGATCGACAACTCCGACTACATCCAGTTCACCGGTTCCAGCGCCACCGGCGCCAAGGTGATGGAACGCGCCGCGCGGCGGCTGACACCGGTGAGCCTCGAGCTCGGCGGCAAGGACCCGATGATCGTGCTGGAGGACGCCGACATCGACCTGGCGGCCAACGCCGCGGTGTGGGGCGCCATGTTCAACGCGGGCCAGACCTGCGTGTCGGTCGAGCGGGTCTACGTGCTCGAATCGGTCTACGACCAGTTCGTCGCCGCCACGGTGCGCGCCGTGGAGAACCTCAAGATGGGTACCGGCGAGGGCTACGACTTCGGTTCGCAGATCGACGCCGGCCAGGTCGACATCACCGACCGCCACGTCAAGGAGGCCATCGCGGCGGGCGCCAAGGCGCTCACCGGCGGCAAGCGTCCCGAAGGGGGCGGCAGCTTCTATCCGCCGACCGTGCTTGTCGACGTCGACCACTCGATGAAGTGCATGACCGAGGAGACGTTCGGCCCGACGCTGCCGATCATGAAGGTGTCGTCGGTCGAGGAGGCCATCCGCCTGGCCAACGACAGCCCCTACGGTCTGAGCGCCTCGGTGTTCTCCAAGGACGTCGAGCGCGCGAAGAAGATTGCGCTGCAGCTTGATTGCGGTGCTGTCAACATCAACGACGTCATCTCCAACCTGATGTGCACGACCGCGCCCATGGGCGGTTGGAAAACCTCGGGCATCGGCGCGCGGTTCGGCGGCGTCGACGGTGTGCGCAAGTTCTGCAAGCAGGAGACCGTCGTCGTGCCGCGCACCAGCGTGGGCGCGGGCGGCACCTACTACAACAACTCGCACAAGGCGCTGGCCCGCATGAACCGGCTGATGACCAAGCTGGCGCTGGCCCGGCCGCGCCGCGTCGCGAAGTAGCGCCGCGCAGCGCCGATCGGCGTGCCAAATCGGTACGCCGATCGGCGGGGCGCGTCTAGCGTGAACGCGTGACGTTCACGCTGCCCGACACCAAGACTGTGCGCGACGCCGCGGCGCATGTTCGCGCACTCGTGCATCCACAGATCTACAACCACAGCGTCCGTACCTACCTGCTCGGCGCCGAGGCGGCACGCTGTGACGGGGAAACCGATCTGGACCTCGAAACGTTCTGTGTCGCAGCGCTTTTCCACGATTCTGGCACCGCCGATGAGTACAACGGGCCGGCCCGCTTCGAAATCGAGGGCGCCGACGCCGCTGCTGAGTTCTCTCCGACCGGGGCTTCGACGCCGACGCGGTCGACGCGGTCTGGCCGGCCATCGCCCTGCACACCACACCCGGCATCCCCGAGCGTCGCGGTGCGGTTCCGCACTACCTTCGCACCGGGGTGCTCATCGAATTCGGGCCGCCCGAGCTCCGGAAGTCCTACGCGGAGGCCGTTGCCGCCGCGGAGGCAGAGCTTCCGCGGCACCGGCTTGAGCAGACCCTGGAATCCCTCGTCGTACAACAGGCGCTCGCCAATCCGCACAAGGCGCCCAGGCTGTCCTGGGCGGCCGAACTCGTAGCGCACCACGATCCCGCGCGCGACGGCATCAGCCCAGGATTCTGACGCCGTCCGTTCACGTCGTCGTCACCCTCGCGTTCGCCGGCCTCGTTATTTTCGGCCGGTGATGCTGGACTCCACCGGATATGCGGTCCGTGACGACGACGATGACGATCCCGAACTGCTGCTCCCCGGCGGCGAGGTCGTCGACACCTGGCGCGAGGGCTACCCGTACGACGAGCGCATGCACCGCGCGGAGTACGAGGAGCAGAAGCGACTGCTGCAGATCGAACTGCTCAAGTTGCAGAAGTGGAGCCAGGCCCACGGGCATCGGCACGTGATCGTGTTCGAGGGCCGCGACGCCGCGGGCAAAGGCGGCACCATCAAACGCTTCATGGAGCACCTCAACCCGCGTGGGGCGCGCGTCGTCGCCCTGGAGAAGCCCACCGAGCGGGAGCGCACACAGTGGTACTTCCAGCGCTACGTCGAGCATCTCCCGGCCGCCGGTGAACTCGTGCTGTTCGACCGCTCCTGGTACAACCGCGCCGGCGTCGAACGCGTGATGGGCTACTGCACACCCAAGCAGCACGCCGAATTCATCCGGCAGGCTCCGCTGTTCGAACAGATGCTGGTCAACGACGGCATCAGCCTGACCAAGCTGTGGTTCTCGGTCACCCGATCCGAACAACTCACGCGGTTCACGATCCGCCAGGTCGATCCCGTCCGGCAGTGGAAGCTGTCACCCACCGACCTGGCCTCCCTCGACAAATGGGACGACTACACCGCCGCGAAAGAGGACATGTTCGCCTGGACGGACACCGAGATCGCGCCATGGACCGTGGTGAAGAGCAACGACAAGAAGCGCGCCCGCATCAATGCCATGCGCTACGTGCTCGGTAAGTTCGACTACGACAACAAGGACCATGACGTGGTCGGCCAGGCCGATCCGCTGATCGTGGGGCGTGCCCTCTCGGATTGAGCTCGGACTGAGCCGAGTATGAGTTCGAGCGCCGCCCGAAGAGGAGGACGGCGTGCGCTTTTTGATGACGCTGTTCCTGTGGCTGTTGACGACGGTACTGCTCGCGGCTGCGGTGCCCGGCTTGTGGGCGCAGAAGAACGTCATCGACGCGGCGGGTTATTCGTCGTTCGCCGAGGCCGCCGCCAAGGACCCGCAGCTGCAGCAGGCTGTCGCCGGTGAGCTTGCCACGCAGGTGAGCACGCTCGTGCGCGACAACGGCGGTGAGGTGAACGCCGACATGGTGCGTGGTACCGCCAACGCCTACACCGCGGGGGAGGACTTCCCCGGCCAGTTCGCCCGTGCCAACGAGATCGCCCACACGTGGCTGTTCACCGACCGCATCCGGCGCGACGAGGGTGGCAGCTGGGTCATCGACCTGGCACCCATGCTGGCCGACTCGTCCTTTGAGGACACCCTGTCGAACTTCAATGTCGCAGTGCCCCAGACGCTCACGGTGCCGATCGCCTCAGAGCCGCCGTCCGGCCTGGAGCCCGGTCGGTTGCGGCCGCTGGCCACGTGGGGTCCGTGGGTGAGTGTCGGGACGACCGTCCTGGCCGGAGTGTTCGCTCTGCTGACCCTCGCTGTCGCGCGCTCGCGCGGTAAAGCCCTTGCGGCGTTGGGGATTTCCGCGCTGCTGGTCGGCGCGGCCGGATGGGCCGGGCTGGAGGTGGCGCGGCGCTACATCAACGACGCGCTCAACCACACCAGCGGCGACATCCGGGCGATCGCCGACGCCATGGTCGGCCACGGCATCGGCAGCCTGCACCAGTGGCTCAACCTCACGCTGGCTGCTGGTGGAGGTCTCGTGGTGCTCGGCGTGGTTGTCGCGATGCTCGGCGGGCTGCGTCGTTCACGCTGAGGGTTTGACTGTTCCGGACTATTTCGACTTACCGATGAGGTCCCACGCCGAGTAGACCCGTGATCTGATCTTCAGGTAGTCGGTGCGCAAGAACGCATACAGCGCCGTGACGACGAGGATCGCCAAGTACGCGGCGACCACGGTGCCCCACCCCCTGTGTAGCGCAGCGAGTGAGACGAGCAGGCCTCCGACTGCGGCCGTCGCCCAATACAGGCGGCGCTCGAGCCGGGCGTCTTTGGCCACGAACAAGGCGACGACCCCGACGATGAGCACCACGGCGCCGGCGACGAGATAGATCGCTGCCAATCCACCCTCCTGGTTGCCGTTCGGTGTGCCTGCCATTGAACTTGCCGCGCGCCGCAAGTGCTCATGGTTGCCACGAACACGTCGTCATCCACGGGCGACTCCAGCGCAGATCAGAGGGTGAATCCGAGCACCCAGTTGACGAAGCAAGGTGACTTGGACCATAGTGTCTAGGACAGAAGGTCTGACCATCTACCCGCACTAAGTCTGAAGTCGTCGAAGGAAATCCGCATGAACCTCTACTCACTCCTGCAGCAACGAACCGAAGCGTCGGGTCCGGTACGCGTAGGTGTGATCGGTGCCGGCAAGTTCGCGTCGATGTTTCTCACCCAGGCGGTGAATTCGCCGAGCCTGCATGTGGTGGGCGTCGCCGATATCAACGTCTCCAAGGCCAAGGCCGCCTTGCACCGCACAGGGTGGCCGGCCGATCGGTACGCGGCGGGTTCGCTCGACGAGGCGCTACGCACCGGCGCCACGGCGGTCACCGACAACGCCGACGCACTGCTGGCCCACCCGGGCATCGAGGTGATCCTGGAGATCACCGGCAACCCGTTGGTCGGTACCTACCACGCGGTGACCGCGATCGACAACGGCAAGCACGTGGTGATGGTCAACGTCGAGGCCGACTGCATGGTGGGCCCGATCCTGCAGCGCCGGGCCGCGGCCGCCGGCGTGATCTACGCGATGGCCTACGGAGATCAGCCGGCCCTGATCTGCGAGCTCGTCGACTGGTGCCGAACCGTCGGCTTCGACGTCGTCGCGGCAGGCAAGGGCACCAAGTACCTTCCGGAATACAACTACTCCACACCCGAAACCGTCTGGAATTACTACGGATTCACCGACGAGCAGCTCGCCTCGGGTGACTACAACCCGCAGATGTTCAACTCGTTCCTCGACGGCACCAAATCCGCGATCGAGATGGCCGCCGTGGCCAACGCGACCGGGCTGCTGCCCCAGGAGCAGGGCCTGCTCTTCCCGCCGGCCAGCAAGGACGACCTGCCGACCGTGCTGCGCGAGAACCGCTTCCCCGGGGGCAGTCTGATGCGTCGGGGCACCGTCGAGATCGCGTCGAGCATGTACCGCGACGGCCAAGAAGTTCCGGACAACCTGCGCTGGGGCGTCTACGTCACGTTCGAGGCCGTCACCGACTACGCCGTGCAGTGCTTCGCCGAGTACGGGGTGCACACCGACGAGACCGGCCGCTACGGCTCGCTGTACCGCCCGTATCACATGATCGGTCTGGAGCTGGCGGTCAGCATCGCCTCGGCCGTGTTGCGCAACGAGGCCACGGGCTCGCCCACCGGGTTCCGCGGCGACGTCATGACGACCGCCAAACGCGACCTCAAGGCCGGCGAAAAGCTCGACGGCGAAGGCGGATTCACGGTCTTCGGCAAGCTCGCCCCGGCCGAGATCTCCCTCGACCGCAACGCCTTGCCCCTCGGCCTCGCCCACGGCGCGACGCTCGTGCGTGACATCGCCAAGGACGAGACCATCTCGTGGGACGACGTGCGCGTCGACGAGTCGCAGTTCGCCGTCAAGATCCGCAGACAGCTCGAATCGGAATTCCGGTCCGAACACATCGCCGCCACCGCCTAGCGACCAGTTGGTCAGACCGTCGAACCTTGGAACCTACGATGAGTGAATGCATCCGCCGCGCCGCCACCCGCGGCGCGGGACACAAGGAGACGACGCACCGTGACAGCAGCCGACCGCTGGGAGCCCGTTCAGCGCCTGCGCACCTACGAACAGGTGATGGCCCAGATCGAACAGCGCATCGCCGCCGGTCAGCTCCAACCGGGAGACCATCTGCCCAGCGAGCGGGAGCTGGCCGCGCTACTCGGTGTGTCACGCCCCTCGCTGCGGGAGTCGCTGCGCGTCCTGGAAGCGCTCGGGGTGGTCGAAATCCGCCGCGGCGGCGGGTCCGAGGGCGGCGCGGCCCTGCGGTCGGTCCCGGGCACCGGGCTGGTCAGCCTGCTCAAACTCCAGCTGGCACTGTCGCACTTCAGTTGGAACGACGTGCTGGAGACCAGGCTGGCGCTCGAGCTGTGGTCGGCGAGAGAAGCCGCCTATCGATCCACTGACGACGACCACCGAGAACTCGGCGCTATTCTCGACCAGATGGACGATCCCTCGATCGAGACCGGTGACTTCAATTGCCTGGACGCCGAGTTCCACGTGCGGATCTCCCAATCCACCGGCAATGCCTTGACCGCATACTTCATGGGGTCGCTGCGCACTGCCATCCACCATCAAATGGTCGAGATGTACGCCGCGCTCGCCGACTGGCGCGAGACGGCCAAGACGGTCAGACGCGAGCACCGCGAAATCCTGCAAGCCCTCGTCGACCGCGACGGGCCGCTCGCGGCACAGCGCATGCAGGCACACATCTGCGACTTCTACGACCTGAAGATCAGCGGCAGCGAGCTGGCCGGCGAATAACGTTCGAAGATCCAGCTCCTGCATTGACATCGAGGCCTTGCCTCACATCTCAATGGAGAGAGACGGATCCTGATGGACACCCCCACCATCCCGGCACCAGCGGAGCGTGCTCGGCACGGCTCCCCCGACAAACTGCGGACCGCCATCGGCAGTGCGGTCGGCACCACGATCGAGAACTACGACTTCCTGGCCTACGGGACCGCCGCGGCCCTGTACTTCAATGACGCGTTCTTCCACGCCGACGATCCCTTGATCGGTGTGCTCATCGGCTTCGCCACGTTCGGCGTCGGATTCGCCATGCGACCCCTCGGCGGCCTGCTCGGCGGGTATCTGGGCGACCGCATCGGCCGCAAGCCGGTGCTGATCGGCGCGTTGCTGGTCATGGGTTTTGCCACCGTGATGATCGGCCTGCTACCGACCTATCAGCAGGTCGGCATACTGGCGCCGATCCTGCTGACAGCCATCCGCGTCATCCAGGGCCTCGCGTTCGGCGCGGAGTGGGGTGGCGCGATCCTGATGACATATGAGCACGCGCCGTGGAAAAAGCGCGGCCGCTACGCCGCGATCCCACAAGCCGGTGTGCCCCTTGGCGTCTTGCTGGCCAACGTGGTCTTCCTGCTCTCCAGCCATCTCGACAGCGAGCTCGCATGGCGGTTGCCGTTCCTGCTGAGCTCCGTGCTGATCGTGGCGGGCATGATCATCCGGCTCAAGGTTTCGGAATCACCGGAATTCGTCGACACCAAGGAAGCCGGCAAGGTGGTCAGCAACCCGCTGAAGGAAGTGATCCGCCGCGACTGGCGCAACATTCTGCGCATCATCGCACTGCGCCTGGCCGAATCCGGCGGCTTCTACGTGATCGTCACCTACATGCTGTCCTACCTCACCAGCGGCGACGAGCCGATCACCACGAAAGCCGTCGCACTCACCGGTCTCATCGCGGCCACCGCGACCGGCACGGTCACCACCATCCTGTTCGGCATGCTGACCGACAAAGTGGGCCGAAAGCCGGTCTACTACGCAGGCACCGCGTTGCTGATCCTGTTCGCATTTCCGATGTTCTGGCTGGTCAACACCGGCTCGACGGTCCTGATCGTGCTCGTCTACATCATCGGGTTGGCGGTCATCCACGACGCCCTCGCCGCCACCCAGGGCACCTGGTTCGCCGAATTGTTCAAGACCAACACCCGCTCGTCGGGCGCCTCCATCGGCTACCAGTTCTCGGCGGCCATCTCCGGGTTCATCCCGCTGATCGCCGCAGCGGTCGCCGCCCAGCTGGGGTGGGCCGGGGTCGCGCTGGTGTACCTGGGCTGCGGTGTCCTCGGCCTCGTCGGCACGATCCTGACGCGCGAGACCTGGGGCGCCACGCAGCGCGCGGCCGTCGACTCGGTCATCAATTCTGCCGAAACACCCGGCACCGCAACGAAAGCGAAGGTTTCGCCGTGAAGACAATCGTTCTGGATGACGATCCCACCGGTACGCAGTCGGCCAGCGGTGTTCGCGTACTGCTGGAGTGCAGCGCGGACGCGATCGAGGAGACGCTGCGCGACGCCGAGAGCGTCTATGTGCAGACCAACAGCCGCGCACTCGCCGAGGCGGACGCGGTAGACCTCGTCCGCCGGATACGGGCAGACGGCGAAGAAGCCGCCCGACGCCTCGGCGTGGCCGTGCGGTTCGTGCTGCGCGGCGACTCGACGCTGCGTGGCCACGTCTTCGCCGAGACCGAGGTGTTTCTCGACGACGACGCCGTCATGGTGTTCGTGCCCGCGTTCCCCGACGGTGGCCGCACCACCCGCGACGGCGTGCACTACGTCAACGTCGGCGGCCACGACCTGCCCGCGCACGAAAGCGAATACGCCGCCGATCCGGTGTTCGGCTTCAGCACCGGTGTTCTCGTCGACTATGTCGCCGAGAAGTCAGGCCGCACAGCCGTTTCCGTTTCGCTGGCAACGGTGCGCGGTGGTGATCTGGCGACGGTGCTGAGCACCGCACAGCCGGGCGCCGTGGTGTTGCCCGATGCCGTGGACAACGCCGACATCAGCTTGATCGCCGAGGCCATCTCCACCGCCGACGCCGCAGGCCGCAAGATCGTGGTACGCACCGCGGCTCCGGTCGCCGCCGAACTCGCCGGAGTCACGAGCCCCGGACTGCTCGGCGCACCGCTGCTCGACCGGCCGCGGCCGACGCTGTTGGTGTGCGGATCGCACACCGCAGGCGCCACCGCACAACTGGCCCCGGTGATCGACCGGTGGGGTGCACCCGTCGTCGTCGACACCGCGGGTGCCCTCGACGATCCCGACACAGAGGGCCGCCGCGCGGCCGACCGGGTGCGCGCCCAGCTGGACGCGCGGTCCTTCGCCGTGCTGATGAGCGAACGCGACCGGTCGTCGGACCACAACACGCTGAGCCATGGCGAGCGGATCATGACGGCGCTGACCACCGCGGTGCGCGCAGCGGTGCCGCACCTGTCGGTCGTGGTGGCCAAAGGCGGCATCACGTCGGCCGAGGTCGCCCGCGCCGGGATCGGCGCCACCTCCGCCCTCGTGCTCGGCCAGATCCGTCCCGGTGTGTCTGTCTGGCAACTCGAAGACCGCAACGGCCGCGACATTCTCTACGTGGTCGTACCCGGCAACGTGGGCGACCACGACACCCTGGTCGAGATCCTCGACGCGCTGCGCATCGGCGCCGCGGCACCGGTTGGAAGCCGACAAATTTCATGAAAGCCGCACTGACCGCGGCCCGCGCGACACGAAACCCGCTGCCTGCCTTCACCTGCTACACGCTGGAGACCGCCGTCGGCGTACTGGAAGCCGCCGAGACCGTGAGCAGGCCGGTGATCCTGTTGGTCTCCGATGCCGCGATGCGCGATGCCGCAGGTGCGCGGCTGGTGACGGCGCTGGTCGCCGTCGCGCAGCAGGCGCGGGTGCCCGCCTGGGTTCAGCTCGACCACTGCGCCGACCTCGAGCGCATCCGTCATGCGCTCGACCTCGGCGCGGGTGCTGTCATGGCCGACGGTTCCCACCTGGACGACGCGGCCAATGCCCGGTTCGTGGAGCGTGCGGTTGCGCTCGCCGAACCGTTCGACGCAGCCGTCGAGGCCGAGCTGGGCCGCGTCGAGGGTGACGAGGACATCGACCTGGCTGTGGAGGCGGGCGCCCTGACCGATCCCGACGCGGCGCGCCGATTCGTAGCGAGCACCGGCGTGGACTGCCTGGCCGTCGCGGTCGGCAATGTGCACGGCTCCTATCGTCAACGCCCGCGGCTTGATTGGCCGCGGCTGGCCCGCATCGTCGAGGAGCTGCCGGTGGCCGTGTCGCTGCACGGCACCTCCGGCCTCCCGGCCGAGGACCGTCGCCGGGCGCAGCAGCTCGGCGTGGTGAAGTTCAACGTCAACACCGAGTTGCGGCGCGGCCACATGGCGGTTCTGCGGGACCGGATCGCCCACGATCCGGCCAGTACCGACGTGCTGGCACTCACCGCCGCCCTGCGCCGTCGGGCAGCCGAGGTCGCCGAAGAGCTCATCACCTGACTGCCTCGTCGCCCACCGGCAGCGCAGATTCGACGACTCTGCAGGCGGGGTGCGAAGTGACGAAGAGAGCGGCCAGGTCACGCCGAGTCAGTCGAGGTTTCCTCCGGTGAGCATGCGCCACAGGAATTCGTAGGTCAGCGCACCCTTGAACGCGGCCTGCTTGTTGTCGGCCGCACCGCCGTGCCCACCCTCGATGTTCTCGTAGTAGT
>Ga0180215_1002711_pt1 | contig 17452 bp, 16 predicted proteins | sample eDN3rd37CBELigBY_FD_128871 | JGI IMG/M metagenome (GOLD analysis project Ga0180215, IMG submission 128871) | Enriched backyard soil microbial communities from Emeryville, California, USA - eDNA 3rd pass 37_C BE-Lig BY (version 2) (version 2) | ecosystem: Environmental > Terrestrial > Soil >... | reverse complement strand
GTTTCATACATCAAGAAGGACGAGCTGGCAAAAATCATCAACATCCCAATGAACACCAATAGATTCATTGATTCATGCAGGAAAAACACACCAATAAGGACAGCAAAAAGTGAATTTAAACGTTTAAGTGTAGAAGCCCGTACTGAACCTAAATGCTGGATAGATGTAAAGAGTAACGTTCTTCCAATGTATGCTGTTAAGATACCTGCTAAAATGAACCATCCGAGCCCTTTTGTTGAATAGGGCGGCCAACCCTGAAATATGCCTTTTGCAACGGTGATAATCCCTGCCATTCCGAAGGTTATCAACACAGAGAGGAAAGCTCCATTATTTTTTGAATGAGGGGTTACCCCCTTTTTTACCATTACATTGGCACAACCAAAGGAAAAGGCAGCCACTAAAGCTAACGTTTCTCCAATCATCTTTCAACTACCAAACCTGAATAATATCCGCTGATTCTACTGCATCCCAAAGGCTTTTCACCTCAAATCCATCACGTTCTGCTTCGGCCCATAAATCGTCAACAGGCCTAAGCCCAATAACAACTGAGATTTCATGTTCCCTTAACATTTTTGCAAATTCACTAACCTCTTTGCTATATCCGAGTATCGCAACAGATTTTCCAAAAAAATAATTTGGAATAACCAATTGTTCCGCTAATGGCATACAATCCACCCCTTAAAATAAAAACCTGTACGAAAGAAACAATAACGATTTTCTTACGTACAAGAATTTGTCTATTTTTTGAACATCTTGTAAACCGATTTTAATTCGATTTAATTAACTGATATTTAGCTGTCATATTTTCCTTTAGTCCTTCTCTCCAATCAATTCCCTTTGGAAGGAAGGCATCACAAGCACGTACATTACGGCTTGTTTCTGGATGAATTCCTTTTGGAGCTTTGCCATTTTCCACATCTCTTGTTGCCTCTAACAATAGCTGTCTTGCTGCAATTATGGCTAAATCGGCAGTTCCAAGACGTTCTTTTGTACGATCCGTAAATGGTTTTTCCATTGTTTCCTGTAAAGCATAATCCTGGGTGTTAATTCCCTCAATTCCCGTAAATGTCTTCGTTCGCTGCACTTCTCGATCAATGAGATAATCATTGGAAGGATTCCGTTTTAAACGAAACCCTGGCAATACATCATCAGGACCTCTTCCAAATGCAATTTCCTGCTGTAACGAGAAGTCCGGATCTAATGGAATAGAAGGTTCAGAAGTATATTTAAAATTCCACACCCATACACTTTCATCATCAATTGGTACCCAAATGTGACCACGAATCGTTGGATAGTCCTCTTGGCTGCCATCTTGCCATTTCAACATCTGCCCACGCATTTGCTGGGACGGCATAATAAACTGATAGGCACGAACATAGTTACCATCGTCTTGTAAATCACGGATCCCTACATATCGGAAACCGTAGTCCGTTTTATCCACCTCAAGCTTTGGATTAGTTGCACGGTTACGTAGAGAATTTTTATCTTGGATATTGTTATTATGAGCAAACGATGAATGGGATGTATCAATCCCTCCTTCTAGAGCTTGCAGCCAGTTACAGCCTTCATAGGTTTTTGATACTTGGAAATGAGTTATAGGTGCTCGCAGCCATTCATAATCCGGAAGATTTGGCTGTTCTTCCTTTGGTCCCATATAAGTCCATACAATCCCGTTCTTCTCCCAAGTCGGATAGGATGTTAGATGAACTTTTTGTTTAAAATTACTATCGCTTGGTTCATTAGGCATATCTACGCATTCACCGTCTCGATTAAATTTCCAACCATGATACGTGCATCGAATCCCGCATTGTTCATTCCTACCCCAGAATAAATGCGCCCGGCGGTGTGGACAATAGGCATCTAGAATGGCTACCTTCCCTTCTGAATCGCGGAATGCAACGAGATCCTCCCCTAATAATTTCAATCTAATTTGAGGACTATCTGGCTCTGGAACTTCTTCAGAGAGAATCGCAGGAATCCAGTATCTTCTGAATACTTCCCCCATTGGCGTTCCTTTACTAGTCAAACATAATCTTTCATTATCCTCTTTCTTTAACATAAGACCCACTTCCTCTTAGTAAATATTTTGAATTTATTGATTATTTATAAAGAAATTATACTTTCTCTAAAAGGCTTGAAATAGGGAGGGTTCTTGCATATGGAACAATATAAAAAAATACTCAATATTTTTAAACTATTGATTCCCTTCTGTTGAAATAACATTGATTAGATGAGATTTCTGTGAAAGGAAAAAAGTGTTTCAGCATACAGCTGAAACACTTTTTTCTATAAAACTATTTGGATTTAATAGATACAATCGCTGAGCAACCGACTTCTTATAAATTCCGCCATGGCGCAATTTTCTTCTCAAATATCTTTAACAGCTCTGTGAGTAATACAGATAGAACCATTAATACCGCAACATAAGCCAAATATTGGGCAGTTTGAAACAGCTCTGATGCATGTCTAATCGCATAGCCAATCCCCTTATTTCCCGCCAGCATTTCTGCAACAACTACCGCAATTAATGCTCTTCCAATCGCTAAGCGTATACCTGTAATAATAAATGGAATTGCAGAAGGCAAAATAACCTCTTTAAACATTTGTCCTCTGCTTGCCCCATAGGAACGTGCAGCCTTAATTAAGGATGGATCTGTCATTTTCACACCTGACATCGTGTTAATCAAGATAGGAAATATGGATAAAGCGAATACCATCATAACCTTGGATAGAGTGTCTAACCCAAACCATAGCACAAATAATGGTGTTAAAGCGATCATTGGTGTTGTATAGAGTGCTGTTACAAAAGGGTCAAATGCTAACTCAAGATTTTTCCAATACCCCATTGCTAATCCGATTGGAATCCCAATTAGCGCCATTGCGAAGCCAATACCTACCTCCATCCCGCTGACAGCAAGATGAGTAAAAACCTCCGTGGAAACGAAAAACGCTACTGCTTCGGTAAAAATTTTACTTGGCCAGCTAAACATAAACGGATCAATGAGGTTTAAACGACCGCAGATTTCCCAAACAATTAAAATAATAAGGAGGGTCACAAAAGGATAGAGAATACTTTTAGGTATCTTCCATGTCCTCTTTTTCATCGTAGGTGGAAGACTTTTCGTCACTTCTACTTCTTGCATTATGCTTCCCCCTTCTTATACTGTCTTCTTACTTCCCCTTTTAGATGATCCCAAATGGTTTGCTTATATTCCTGGTATTCCGGTAACGTCTTCGTTTCAAGTGTTCTTGGATAAGGGATATCTATTTTAATTTCATCTACTATTTGTCCTGGGCGCACGGACATTAAGATGATCCTGCTGGAAAGAAAAACTGCCTCATCAATCGAGTGAGTAATGAAAATAACTGTTTTCTTCTCATTCAACATAATTTTTAATACTTCTTCCTGCATAATTTCGCGAGTTTGTTCATCTATTGCAGAGAATGGCTCGTCCATAAGTAAAACCTTTGGCTCAACAGCAAAACCACGGGCAATTCCAACCCTTTGCTTCATTCCTCCTGACAGCTGATGGGGATATTTATGTTCAAAACCCTCTAATCCTACCATTTTGATATAATGCAGAACTTTATCGCGTATCTGCTTGTCCTTCTTTCCTGCCATGCGTAACCCAAAAGCAACATTATCATAAACCGTTTGCCATGGCATTAACGCAAAATCCTGAAATACCATTGCTCTATTTTCATCAGGTCCGTGAACTTCTGAACCATTTATCGAAATCGTACCAGATGTAGGTGTAAGCAGCCCGTCTAATGTATGAAGAAGGGTGCTTTTTCCACATCCGCTCGGTCCAATAATCGAAATGAACTCCCCTTCATGAATTTCCCCGGATACATTTTTTAGAGCGTGTACTTGATTCGGCTGACCTTCATTATAAATAACATTTAAATGATCAAATTTTAAAATAGGAGTCTTTGTTTTTACCATTGTCATAGACTTCACCTCTACAAATTAGAATGGACTAGATTAATCTGCAATAAAAGAATCATCGTATAATTGCTTGACCGTAACATCACCTGTTAACATTCCTGCTTCTTTGGTTGTATCAATCGCCCATTTTAATCCTTCAATGTTGATTTTTCCTTTGTCTGCTAATGCAGGCTGAACAAAATCAAACGACTTTTGAGCGTCTTCCTGATTCATTTCTAATTTTTCCATAATGATTTGAATCATTTCGTCTTTATTTTCCGGCTTCTTAGCATATTCGGTTGCTTCTGCGATTGCAGCCATAAAGCCTTTAACTGCTTCTGGATTGTTCTTCATAAATTCGCCATTAGCAATTAACATGTTATGGTTATATGTTTTAAGATCCTCTCTCATAAGTCCTAATTGATGCATCCCTGCAGCTTCCGCTTTTAAGTCAGTTGGCTGACTAAGAATCGTCAACTTTGCCTGGCCTGTTACTAATGACTGAAGACGTGTTGAATTTTCCCCTGCTTCAACGATACGGACATCCTTGTCAGGCTCTAATCCATTGTTCTTTAACCACCAGCGAAGCTGAATATCCGTTCCATTTCCAGTACGGTTCGTTGCGACAACTTGACCTTTTAAATCCTCAGGCTTTTGGATATCAGATGTTGCGTAAATACTATACATTGATTGATCATCAAAAGTCCCAATCATTTTGATATTTGCACCAGATGCAATTCCATTAATTACTGATTCCGGCAAACTAGAAATAATTTGAAACTCATTTGTCTGAAGTCCTCTAAGTGCAATGACTCCGCCTTGTACCTTTGTGAAAGACACATTTAGATTGTGCTTTTCAAATAACTCATGCTTTTCAGCTACGAATGCTGGCAGATAGCTTGCATTATAAGAAGGGAATGCCATACTTATACTCGTTTTACTATCTTTACTTGTACCACCGGCAGCTTTTGTATCAGATTGAGTTTTCTCCGTTTTTCCACAGGCACTAAGAATTAAAGCAAGTATTAATAATGGTACAATGAATAGTTTTGGTGAAAATCCATTTACTACTTTTTTCATCATTAAGACCCCCTAGAATTGTTTTATAAATAGTAGAAATACAATTGACAGTTTTATTAAACGATTCCTTCTACCCTTATCCCCTCCTCTTTCAGGAAACGCTTTCACTCTGTTATAAAATAACAATTCTGAATAATTTCCAAATATTCTAAATATTACAGTTATCATATTCTCATAAAAATTTCACATGTGATTTGCTTTGTTCTTGTATATGGAACACGCCTTAAAAAAATTTACACTATTGTTAACTTGTAAATTCGATCAGATCAAAGGAAAAGAACGAAATTACAACCCTATATAAAAAGAAAGAATGATTAGTAGAGACTAATCATTACTAGAAATGAAATATGTAATTCTTTTTCCTATGCCACTATTTATTAATAATAGTCCATTCCCATTTGTTCAGTAATCAGTCTGCTGCATTGTCTGAGTTCCCTTACATATTGCTCGATTTGATTTAAAGAGAAAGATGCTCGAGAACCAGTAATGCTAATCGCTCCTACTACTTTTCCCAAATCATTTTTTACTGGGACGGCTACAGAGGAAATTCCATCCCTCAATTCTTCCATTGTTAACGCGTAATCCTTCTGTCTAATTTCGATTAAGTTTTTTTCCAAGTCGCTTGCGGTAACAATTGTATTATTTGTATATCGAGGTAAACCTCCTTCGATAACCCGTACAACCTCATCGTTACTCTGGTGTGCTAATAGCATTTTCCCAATTGCAGAACAGTGTGTTGGAATTCGGTCACCAATCTTGGATTTTGTTCCACTCTCTCCATTTGGACTTAGTTTAACAAGGTATACTACACCACCCTTATCATACACACCAAGACGTACAACACGATTAATTGACTTTGCAAGCTTATCAAGGACAGGGACTGACACTCTTCGCAGCTCCATCGAATGATAGACGGTAAATCCGAGTTCGAAAGCAGCAATCCCTAATTGATATTTTTGAGTTTCCTGGTTTTTTTCGACTAAATTTGTTTCATTTAATGTCTTCATAAGCCGGAACACAGTACTCTTTGCTAACCCTAATCGCATACTCAATTCAGTAATACCTAATTCTGTTTCTGTCTTCGAAAAGGTCTGCAAAATTCTGATTGCATTATGTACAGAAGACAACACGTTTCGTCCCCCGCTTTCTACTTTTGTATAATATTTTAATTATTCTAAATTTAACAAATAATTGCAATATTTTCAATAATTTTATCACGTATTGTGCCGTATGAAAGAACAGGCTATTTTCAGCATCGGCATCCATAAGACATTATGAATATAGAACTTTGATTATAGGATTTGAGAGGAAGTGGCTATATGTCAAAACTATCATTAAGCTTTGCTTGCTGGGATTATGATCGGATCCATGCTCTAACAAACGGTTCCGTTCAAGTAGATGGAGTTGATCTGAATTGGCTGAATATGCCGGTTGAGGAAACATTTTGGAGAATGATGCGCCATCAAGAATTTGATGTAGCAGAATTATCCTTATCTTCGTATTTAGTTGCAAAGGATCGCGGTTATCCTAATTTCACAGCCATTCCCGTCTTTATGTCCCGATTCTTCCGCCATTCCGGCATTTACATCAATAAAAATTCTGGAATAGAAAAACCCGAAGATTTAAAAGGGAAACGAGTTGGGATTCCGGAATACCAGTTAACGGCCTGCCTTTGGATTCGTGGAATACTCCAGCATGATTATGGTATTCATCCAGCTGACATGAATTGGTATATTGGCGGTCAAGAAACAGCCGGGCGGATCGAGAAAATTAAGCTTGATCTTCCTTGGAATATTAACATCAGACAAATCGATGATAACCAAACCTTAAATCAAATGCTTGAATCTGGTGAAATAGATGCCTTTATCGCACCGCGTGCACCATCTTGTTTTCTTGAAGGGTCTCCGAATGTTCAGCGTCTTTTTCCTGATTATCCAGCTGTTGAAAAGGAGTATTTTAAGCGTACGGGAATTTTCCCTATTATGCATGTAGTAGCCATTAAAGATGAAATTTTAGAAAAGCATCCATGGGTTGCACAAAATTTATTCAAGGCCTTTGAGCAGTCAAAACAAAAAGTATATGAAGGCTTTAAGCAAACAGCAGCCCTAAAAGTTACCCTACCTTGGTTTACTTCAGAGTGGGAAAATACGAGAGAATTAATGGGCGAAGATTTCTGGCCCTACGGATTAGAAAATAACCGCGAGACATTAGAAGCAGCCGTTACCTATTCCTATGAACAAGGAATGATTAAGAATAAATTAAAGATAGAGGATTTGTTTGCCAAATCTACTTTAGAAAAATATACGTTATAGTAAGGAGGCAAACAAATGGGAAAAAAAGTGCTAGCAGCAGTCGCAGTAGGTGAAATGGAAACAACTCTCCGTGAATTTGAATTACCTGATATCTCTCCGGAGGAAGGCATTCTCCGTGTCGAAATAGTTGGGATCTGCGGAACAGATGTGGCTTATTATCGTCACTTTCAGGAGCCTAAAATATTAGGACATCATGTTGTGGGGTATATTGAAAAGATTGGCGATATAGCATCCCAAAAATGGGGATTAAAACCAGGTGATCGGGTTGCAATGGAGGAATATATTCCATGTGGTCAGTGTAAAGCCTGCAGGACGGGTGCCTATCGTTCATGTACCTTTACTGACCCCCGTTCTGGCGGAATCCGGTATGGAACAGTCCCTATCTCTATGAATCCATCATTATGGGGCGGATTTAGTCAATATATGTACCTCCATCCTAATTCTGTTCTTCATAAGATGGCTGACCATGTACCAGCTGTCGAAGCAGCACTGACATTACCATTAGCAAACGGGTTTGAATGGATGAGTATGGAAGGAAAAGTAACTACCGGTCAAGTTGTTGCCATCTACGGGCCTGGACAGCAGGGATTAGCTTGCGGACTCGCTGCTAAAGCTGCCGGAGCAACAGTCATTATGATTGGACGAAGTTCTAGTCAGCGCCGCTTAACATTAGCCAAAGAATTAGGAATGGATTACATCATTAATACGACTACGGATGATTTATATTCCAGTATTGAGCAAATAACAGACGGTCATATGGCAGACGTAGTGCTAGATGTAACATCTGGCGGTACAGCTCCGATTACAGACTCAATTAATATTGCAAAAAAAGGTGGAATAGTCCTGCTTGGAGCCTACAAGTATCAAGCCATTCCAGAATGGGATGTCGATACAGTGATCAAAAAAACACTAACTCTTAAAGGTGTTAGAGGACATAGCTTCGAGTCAGTTCAAATGGCTACTGAACTCATCGCAGCAGGCAGGTTCCCTCTCAGCCTGCTAAATTCTCATAATTATAGGTTAGATCAGGTAGATTTAGCATTAAAAACAGCCGGCGGCGAAGGTGAACCTGGACCTTTGTTAGTTACTGTTACACCATAAATGATGCGCGGGGACGGTTCTACTGCTTCATGGAAGCAGTAGAACCGTCCCCGCGTTTTTTTAGGCACCATTATCAACCCCAAATAGAATTAGTTTCTTACTTTTCTATGTTAAGTGGTTGAAGAATATGATTAACATGTATAATGTTATTGAAGTTATTTTTAGAAGGTGTTCATACGATGATAAATATAATTGGAATTACGAATGACAATCATTTTGAAAAAGATATTTCTATTGATCATATCGATTTATCTAAATACAAATGGTTTTGGGTTGATTTTAGTGAACCAACTGATGAGGAGGTAAAACATTTAGCTTATACTTTTCATTTTCATCCGCTTGCGATTGAAGACTGTTTACAGAGACTTCAACGTCCAAAATTGGATTATTATGATGACCATACTTTTTATGTTACACATATTGTTCGAGAAGAAGAGAAAGAAATTTTAAAAGAAGAATTAGATTTTTTTCTTGGAGATAATTTTATTGTTACATTTCATCGAACACCATCAAAGGAAGTCAATCAGGTTTGGGCTCAATTATTGTCTCAAAAGAATATTGAAAAATGGGATACCTATTATGTGTTTTATAAAATATTGGACGAAACTGTAGATAACTATTTTCCTATTATGTACCAAATAGAGGAAGATTTAGATAAAATCGAAGATAACACGCACCATAAATCAATGAATCTATTAATGACTGAATTATATAACACAAGATATATGTTATTAAATTTAATGCATACCGTTAATCCAATGCGTGATTTACTTTACCGTATGTTAAATTCTCATCATTTGGATGGAATAAAGGATAGGAAAGAATATTTTTCTGATATTTATGACCATCTTTTAAAATTATCGGAAATGGTTATGGCTAATCGGGAAATTACTGCAGACATTCGAGACAGTTACCTCTCGTTAAATTCACATCAGACAAATAATGTGATGAAAATCCTTACCATTATTACTTCTATTTTCTCTCCTCTTACATTTATTGCGGGAATATACGGGATGAACTTTGAGCATATACCTGAATTATCATGGAAATACGGTTATTTTATTACCCTTGGATTTATGGGGATAATTGGAGTATTAATGTATATTTGGTTTAAGAGAAAAGGATGGTTTAACTAAACAAACACAGGGAGGTTCTATTTCTTCGACGGAGCAATAAATTCCTTCTTTGAAATATTTCTAATGTATTAAGCATTTGTTAATATCAAGAAAAACAATTGACAATATACAGTATGTAACTATATGATAAATTTATAAATTGAATCGTTTTCTCCTAAAGGGGAGTAGCTTTTACAACAAAGTCGTCATTTCGGAGTCTCAAACTCTCGGCTTTGTTGGCAACAATTGTTGTTAGCAAGACCTTTACCAGCTGGTAGAGGTCTTTTATGTCCTTAGACCTTTACCTTCCAACCGGTAGAGGTCTTTTATTTTTCAAAGCCTTTACCATCTTTGGTAAAGGCTATTCAATTTTTGTAAATAGATAAAACCAATAAATGGAGGATATACAAATGTTATTAAGAAAAACCATGTCACTTTTAGGGATAGGCTCGGCAAGCATTGATTTAGTTTTGGAAAAGGAAACGTACTCCCCTGGCGAACAGGTTTCTGGTCATTTCCTGCTGAAGGGTGGTACAGTAGACCAAACCATAAGTCGAATTCATTGTGATTTGATTGTTGTGGATACAGAAACGGAACAAGAAACGATTGTAGATACTGTAACCATTTTGACTTCGAGGAAGATTCAACCGAACCAGGAAGATCAATTATCATTTACCTTTACCATTCCCGACGGTACTGATCAATCACGGAAGGATCAATACTATTACTTTAAATCAAAGCTTGTTTTTCATGAAGGAACTGAAAGTAAAGACCACGACATTATTTATTTAAAACCAAAATCTAAATGATTCGTATCGGTGTCAGGCACCACAAATGGACATTTTCCTGTATTTTGTCTTTTTGTGGTGCCTGACACCTTAGGCGAGAATTTCTTTTTACTGGAAGTTTTTCATTATACCATTATAATATTCTTAGAGTTTATAATGAATTTTCTTTTGAGAATGTGTGGTGGGTAGAATGAAAAAGTATATTCAGGCAAAAATCATTATGGTTTTTTCCGCTTTGTTGTTATTATCCTGTTTGGTTGTGTCGTATTACAGCTATCAATCCTCTGTTACGTTAGTCAAAGATTCTTTAAGCAATGTTGCAGAAAATATTACAAAACAGGCTGTTGAAACGATTGATATGGATAAATATCAGCAGGAAATCACTTTGGAATCTGGAGAAACGAACTATTATGTTGAATTACGCAAAAAATTAAATCTTTTAAAAGAGAATACTGGTTTAACATATTTATATACAATGTCCCGTAAACCAGTAGAAAATGACTATCAATATTTCTATATGGTTGATGGCATGCCGATCGGTGATAAAGATGCATCACAATTAGGTGATCAGGAGGATATTTCACAATATCCCAAAATCAAAAAAGCGTTTGAAACAGGCAAATTGCAAATCGAGATGTCAAACGATAAAGAATACGGGGCCCTCCTTTCCACCTATCTGCCTTTAAAGACTGATTCTGGTGAAGTGATCGGCATTGTTGGGGCTGATTTAGATGCAACAAATGTTTATCAATTAATGGATTCATATAAAAAGAAAATGATTACCGTGACCGTTGGTATATTATTGATTAGTGCCCTTATGATATACATCGTTACCTACTTTTTAGTTAAGCCATTAAAAAACCTTACAGCCCAGGTGCAAAAAGTGGGAGCCGGTGACCTGTCCGTCCAGCTTGCAACGAGTCGAACAGATGAAATTGGCACATTAACAAGAGCATTTCAACAAATGATGAATGATTTAAAACAAGTCATACATGGTATAAACAAGAATGCTATTCAATTGGTCCATTCATCCAATCAGCTTTTAGAAGGTTCCAGTGAAGTAAGTGAAGGGAACCAACAGATTGCCGGCACAATGCAGGAAATAGCAAAAGGATCAGATAGTCAAGCATCTTCAGCTAACCAAGTTTTCCATACAATGAACCAGTTCACCGGTCAAATACAAGAGGCAGCGGAAAAAGGAAGCGAAATGAGCATTTCCTCTCTTGGAGTGATTGAATTAACGAAAAATGGCTATCAGCTCATGAATGAATCGGAAAATCAAATGGATACGATTCATAGTGGTGTATTGGAATCCATTGAAAAGGTAAAGCTATTAGATGAACAATCAAAGGAAATATCGAAGCTGGTGCAGGTGATTCAAGCCATTGCTGTTCAAACCAATTTATTGGCACTCAATGCTGCAATAGAAGCAGCTCGTGCCGGGGAACATGGAAAAGGCTTCGCCGTTGTGGCTGGTGAAGTTCGCAAACTGGCAGAGCAGGTTACAGGGTCACTTGGAAATATTACAGAGATGGTAAACAGGATTCAACATGAATCAAATAATACAGTAAAAGCCTTGCAGCTCAGCTATACACAAGTCGTTGAGGGTAAGAAAAAAATAAAATTGACCGGGGACACCTTTAATGATATAAAACAAGCAGTAGTAAATATGCAGTTACAAACCGAGACTATATCCGAAAATCTGAAGAACATTTTTACAAAGAGTGGAGATATTAAGGATTCCCTTAATTATGTTGCATCCATTTCTCAAGAGACATCCTTAGGCATTGAACAGGCTTCTGCTACGATCCAACAATCCACTGGTAGCATGCATGAGATTGTTGCTATATCTGAATCAGTTGCACGATTAGCTAAGGATTTAAATAAATCAGTTGACCATTTTAGAATAGAATAGTATAAGGGACGGTGTTCTATGAACTACCGTCCCTTTCTATTTCGTGTCTATTACTTTATTCTTTAAAAATATTCTAAATTATGTGATAATAAAAATTATAGTAGGAAAACTACAAACCCAATTTTTATGACAGCTTTAGATGGAGGCGAAAAAGTTGAATAAGGATAAAACAGCAATGATTGTCGGTGGTGGTATTGGAGGGCTTGTTACCGCCCTGAAACTTCACCGCGTTGGCGTGTCAGTGCGTATATTTGAAAGTGTAGAAACGATTAAAGCATTAGGAGTAGGAATTAATTTACTGCCGCATGCCGTTCGAATTTTAACGGAATTAGGGTTGACTGAAGAATTGAAGAAAACCGGGATTCCTACAGCTGAATTAAATTATTATAACAAGTTTGGCCAGCCTATTTGGCATGAGCCAAGAGGCTTGGATGCAGGCTATAAGTGGCCGCAGTATTCCATTCATCGCGGCCGTTTACATATTCTATTATTAAATGCAGTAAAAGAGCAGATTGGTGAAGAAGTCATTTTTACCGGTCACCACCTAAAATCCTTCCAATCCTTTGATGATGGCGTTGAAGCTACTTTTGAAAACAGAAAAACAGGTGATATTATTGGAATGTATCGCGGTGATTTTCTTATAGCTGCAGATGGTATTCATTCGGTTGTCCGTAAACACTTCTATCCAAATGAAGGTCTGCCCAAATTCAGCGGCCGTATTTTATGGCGTGGCATAACGGAATCAGCTCCATTTTTAACAGGGAAATCGATGATCATGTCTGGATTCCAGGATCAAAAATTTGTCGCCTATCCGGTTTGCCCTGAAACAGCTGAAAGAGGCCGTTCTCTTGTTAATTGGATCGCTGAGCTGGCTGTTCCTGGAGACGTTCCTCCCCGTAATGATTGGAATAAGAAAGTAGAAAAAGAAGTATTTGCACCTGCCTTTTCCAAGTGGGATTTTGGCTGGTTGAATGTACCAAAGTTAATTGAGGAAACCGAAACGGTCTATGAATTTCCAATGGTTGACCGTGACCCGCTGCCACAATGGACATTTGGGAGAGTAACTTTACTTGGTGATGCAGCACATCCAATGTATCCAATCGGATCTAACGGGGCTTCACAGGCAATCTTGGATGCTGATGCCTTGGGACAAGCCTTTGTCGAACAGGAAACTATGGAACAAGCATTGACTGCATATGCAAATGCCCGCATGGAACCAACTGCGAACATTGTGTTGACAAACCGGAAGAACGGTCCGGAAAGTGTCATGCAGATTGTAGAGGAACGGGCACCGAATGGATTTGCGAACCTAAACGATGTAGTCTCGCAGCAGGAATTAGAGGAAATAGCCAACAAATACAAACAAATTGCCGGATTTGACCGTCAATCATTAAATAGCAAAGCGGTGTGACAAAAAAATGATCGAGCACATTGTCTTAATTCGATTTAAAAATGAACTATCAAATGCCCAGCTTGATGAGCTGATTCAGAAAACATTGAGTTTAAAAGACTATATTCCAGGCATCATTGATATCCAGCAGGGACGTAACTTTTCAACTCGCAGCAAGGGATATGAGATTGCCTTAACGGCACGCTTTACCGACCGAGCAGCATTAGAAAACTACCTCCCACACCCTAAACATCAAGAAATCCTAGCATCCTTAAAGGAATTAGGACTTGAAGATACGATTGTTGTAGATTTTGAGATTTAATAAAAAAGCAAAAAAGGTGTCAGGCACCACAAAAAGACAAAATGCAAGAAATGTCCTTTTGTGGTGCCTGACACCTTGTATACTGTTATTTATTATGTGGATGGCGGAAGCAATCCAATGTGTGGTCGTTGATCATGCCGACTGCCTGCATGTAGGAGTAGCAGATGGTGCTTCCGACAAATTTGAAGCCGTCTTTTTTTAGCTGTTTACTCATCTTTTCGCTGATTTCGTTTGTAACCGGTACCTCTTCCTTCGTTTTCCACTCATTCACAATCGGCTTGTGATTGACGAAGCTCCATATATATTCGGAAAATGAACCATGCTGCTCTTGAATCTTCAGGAATGCTTTTGCATTCGTGACGACACTTTGAATTTTCAGCTTATTTCGGACAATTCCTTTATCTTCCCTTAACGCTTCCAATTTTTCCTCGCTAAAATGGACAATTTTTTCCGCATCAAAATTAGCAAAGGCTTTTCGGTAATTTTCCCTTTTTTGTAAGATCGTCCACCAGCTTAACCCGGCCTGGGCCCCTTCCAGGCACAGCATTTCAAATAATAATCGATCATCATAAACAGGTACTCCCCAATCCTGATCGTGATACTCTATATATAATGGCTCACTTGTTACCCACGCGCATCTTTTCATTCCAGAATGTTCCTTCCATAAAAGATTCCTGTTTCGAACTGTACCTTAATTATTGCCCTGAATCAACTTGGAAGCTCTACAGACTCAGTATTAGTCATTGGTTTTTTATCAGGCTCCGGCAGTAAAAGATTCATGATAAAGGCTGCGACCAAGATTAAGATCGAAATATACAAGGAGAAATTATAATTCCCAGACAAATTATATAAATAACCTGGGACATATGCCCCTAGTGCCGAGCCTACCTGATGACTTAAAGACAGACACCCAACGATAAAGCCAATTGAATAGTTCTTAAAATATTCAGCTGCTAACAGTTGTGTCGGTGCTACCGTTGCAAAGTCAACTAATCCAAATAAGGCTGCGAAGATCAGCAACAATACCGGATTATGAGAATAGACAAGAATCACAATCGATAATGCGCGTGTAATATATAGAAAGACAAGCAGTTTTCGACTGCTCCAGTAATCAATAATCACACCAGATAAAAGAATGCCGATAATATTAAAGGCCGCTAATATACTGACGGCCGCACTTGTAACAGTCGTGGAAAATCCATGATTATGGGACATCGGTATCAAATGGGTATCCATTAGGCCCGTTGTTGTAAAACCACATACGGCAAACGGCAGCATCAGGAACCAAAACTGCCTTTTCCTCAATACTTCCGCTATCGAAAATTTTGCTTCAGGCCTGTCATCCATCGAGGGATTTATTTCCTTCTGCTGTCCTCCAATCGGCTCGAGCCCTTTTTCCTTTGGTTGATTTCGTAAAAAGAACACCACGACCGGAAATACGATGAGGATTAAAAAGATACCTAATAATAAATTCGTCATTCTCCAATCAATATACTGAATTAATAAAAGTGAACCTGGGACAATCAGCATTTGCCCAAATCCAAAACCTGCCTCCAAAATTCCTAATGCCAGCCCACGTTTTTTATTGAACCAATTCATGACAAGTACGGTACCCGCTACATTCGATGCACCGCCAACACCAAGTGAGACAAAAGCATAAAGCACAAATAATTGCCATGGCTGATGAACAAATGTAATGAAAAAGAAACTGACCCCCACTAGTAACGTACTTGCAGAAATAATAAGCCGGGCCCCATATTTATCTACGAGCCTGCCAATTACCGGCTGTGAAATGCCATAAATGACAAAGCTTAAGGCGGAAATGAGTGAGGTGGTTCCTCTATCCATGGAAAGATCCTCCTCCCATGGTCCAACGAAAGCCCCAAAAGCTAAGCGGCCGCCCTGGACTGCAAGAAACGTAAGAAACGTAACAAACACGATCATCCAGGCATAGTGAAATTTCCTTGTTTTCATCGTTACCCCTTTCTATGATGCAATACTCTCTCATATGTGATTATTTAGATAGTTTCCACTCTTTTATTCTATCGTGAAAAAGCAATCACATCAATTTAGCTTTTGTATGATGAAAAAGTAAAATCCACCCAAAAAAGAGATTGAGTGGATTTAAGCAGTCATTATTAATCTTGTTTTGCACTGACATCGCCGATTGACTTTTTTACTTTTGCATAAACCTCTAGGCCATGCAATTTTTGCAGAAGATAATGGATGAATCCAAACATAAGACTGATCATAAAAGCAGAATCTAATGCGCTTTCAATATCAGCTGAAATCGATCCAATCCCTAAAATGAGAAAAAATAAAATGACACTGACGATAATATTAGAAATTCCTAATCCGCTATAGCATTTATATATTTTCAGGTTGCGATCATAGCTCTCTTCTTCTCTTGAATATTTCCAATATAGCAGTGACGACGCTATTTTAACAAAGGTACGTTTCACTTACTTTCCTCCAAATCTAGATGATACGAATCAATAATTAATTATATCGCAAAAACGATCGGATTGCTACCTGCTATAAGCCAGAGCCATCATCCATTCTCTGAATAAATTTTTCGGCCTGGGAAAATGATAGAGAAGGATGAAAAAAAAATCATTCTACTAATGCGAGGGAAATATGATGAAGCGTAACGTGGTAAAACAATCCGTCTCAATGATTATGGCTGTTCTATTATTTTTGGGAGCAGCCGGCGTGAACGCACCTGTACAGGTTCATGCTCAGCAAAAATCGGAAGCAGTATCAGAAACTGCACTTAAACCAATCATTATTCAGGCCCCTATGCCAATCGAAGGAGAACATTTTGCCCAAAGATTGAAACATGTAAAAGTAGAAAAGTCCGGAAGCTTTATTTTCTGGATTGGAACGCTTGATGACTATCCTGTCATCGTGATGAAAACGGGTAAAGGGATGGAAAACTCTGCTGCTGCGACCGCCATCGCGATTGAACGGTATCATCCCATTGCAATAATCAATCAAGGAACATCAGGCGGGCATGATGCAAGTTTAAACGTGTATGACATTGTGCTAGGAAGAAGAACAACTAACATCGGTTCATTTAAAACGCCGGAGCTGGCAGAAGGTAAAGGAAGTGATCCGATGAAATGGATTCCAATGGATTTATTAGCCTCTGAAGGCAGTGCCGGGGAAGACCCGAACGCAGAGAAAATCCGCTACTTTGACGGGGACCAGAAGCTTCTTGCCGCTGCTAATGCTGTAAAACATAAATACACAAAAGGAAAGGTTGTAGAAGGAACCATCGGCTCGGCTGATACCTGGAATAATGAAATAGACCGTATCAAATGGTTCCATGAAAAATTCGGAACCTCTGTTGAAGAAATGGAAGGTGCCTCTGCTGCCCAAATTGCTGGCTCCTACAATGTACCACTCCTAGTGATCCGAATCCTATCCAATAATAAAGTAAACCAAGGAAAATACAATCCAAATACAGCTGCAGCCAATCAAGAATATGTGTTTGAAGTC
>Ga0180215_1002708_pt1 | contig 17475 bp, 18 predicted proteins | sample eDN3rd37CBELigBY_FD_128871 | JGI IMG/M metagenome (GOLD analysis project Ga0180215, IMG submission 128871) | Enriched backyard soil microbial communities from Emeryville, California, USA - eDNA 3rd pass 37_C BE-Lig BY (version 2) (version 2) | ecosystem: Environmental > Terrestrial > Soil >... | reverse complement strand
CTGGATGAGGTTCGCACTCAAGTAAACGAATATGTAAACTTTTAATGCTCGCCAGTTTAAGACCAACTGGCGAGATTTTTTGTTTGTAGAATAGACAAGAGTGTACACGTGTATAGCTGAAATAAATTAAGAGAGGATAAATAAATTTATGATCACATAGCGCGTCTTTTGAGGGGAAAGCCAAGTTAATGATTACAAGACATGCCTTTTTGAGCGAATAACCAAATTAATGAACGGATAGCTAAATTTATGATCATATGGCACAAATTCTGAGCATATAACCAACTTACTCATCTGACACATACCCACATTATGACGAAACTTTCATCGTTAAGTTAAATTTTCAACATTTTATGTAGATGCAAAAGGAATTTCAGCGAATTTTATAGAAATATGTAATATGAAAAATGATAGTCTGTTTGTTTTGGGAGATACCATTCCATTTAGAGGAGCTGATGTTTTGAAGAAACGGAATCTAATTGCCTTTATTTTATTTTTCCTATTATTATTAGTTGGCTACATTTATTCACAACATCCAGTTTTGGGAGCTTTAATGGATTTTTCAGAAAAAGAAGTAGCTTTTATCAATCAAATTGTGCGTTAGGGAATTACGATTCAAAAAACTCATTACAAAAATATTAAGATGAAACTGCCAAAAATAATAAATTTACGAATAATAAAGAAGAATGCTCACATAATAATTCCAAATCATTTTTGGAGGTTATTAGTGTGAAAAAATTATGGTACTTGCCATTCCTGTCAATGCTTATTTTCTCTTTAGTCGGTTGTAATACAGACAATGCATCAGAAACAGATACAAGCGAAAATATCAATGAAACCACAGAGGTAATTGAAGGTGATTTGGAAGAAGTTCAGGAAAAATCATTGAGAGAGTCGGATGATGCAACACCGGATGCTGAAGTTGAAAATGAACCAGAAGGAACTACAGGTGAAAATTCCGAGCAACATCCACCTGTAAGTAATGATGTTGGCGGACAAGGCATTGAAGATGAAGGTCAAAATACCGATGCAAATACAGTAGCAGACTAAGTAATGCAAAGAAAGTTTTTACAAGGCAATCGACCCTTTAAAAGGGTCGATTTTTTTTTATATTATTTCCTTTTCAGGATTATTTAAATAAATTATTAAAAAATTTGGTTTTAAAAGTATTAAAAAGTAAATTTGATACAAAATACTTGTGAACTATATTTTTTTATTACTTTCTACAAGTAAATAGAATGGTTTATTAAATTCAAAGTTAATTTAGGAGGTAGCTACATGGCAGATCAAGATAAAAAGGATCCACTATTAGAGAAACGTACATCGAGACGTTCATTTCTTAAAAATTCTGGTTTAACTGTAGGTGGATTGATTGTCGGTGGTGCGGTTGGAACATTAATTGGCAAAGAAACAAATGAAACAAAGACTACAGAAGATACAAATCAAGCACCAACCCCACAAGGAACAGGGAATGCAAACCCGAATGCCGCACTTATGTTCTTTACACCAAATCAATTTGATATTACAAATGCTGCGGTAGAAAGAATTTTCCCTGCTGATGATAATGGGCCGGGAGCACAGGATTTATTGGTAGCATATTTTATTGACCATCAATTAGCTAGCGGTTGGGGAACAAATGCTAAGGAGTATATGTCGGGTCCTTTCTACCCAGGTGAGGAAACGCAAGGCTATCAAAGCAGCCTAAATCGACAAGAAATTTTTACGGTTGGCCTCGAAGCAATTGAAAAACATAGTACTGAGAAATATGAGAAATCATTCCTTGAATTATCGGGAGAAGAGCAAGATGCAGTATTAACTGACTTACAAGACGGTAATGTAGAGATGAAGGGAGTTTCTTCTAACTACTTCTTTAATCTACTTCGCTCCACAACAATTGAAGGTGTTTATGCAGATCCATTGTATGGAGGAAATGCAAATATGGCAGGTTGGGAAATGAAGAAATACCCTGGCCATCAAATGAGTTACTTTAACATGATTGAGCAAGAAGAGTTTGAGGAAATTGCACCGAAATCTTTATCCTCACAACATAACCATTGATTTAAAACAAAAATTAAATAGCAAAATACGGGAGTGATAAGAATGGCAACGACATTACCTAAAACGGATGTTGTGTTAATTGGCGTTGGTTGGACAGGCGGTATTTTAGCAGCTGAACTAACAAAAAAAGGGTATCAAGTAGTTGGTCTTGAACGTGGTAAAGGCCGTAAAACATCAGATTTTATAATGGTCCATGATGAATTGCGTTATGCACTGCGCTATGATTTGATGCAGGATTTATCCAAAGAAACGGTTACATTTAGAAATAACGAAAAAATGCGTGCTCTTCCAATGCGACAATATGGTTCTTTCTTATTGGGAACGGATGTAGGAGGTTCAGGTGTACACTGGAATGGTCAAACGTGGAGATTCCTGCCATATGATTTTCAAATTCGTTCAATGACAGAAGAACGCTATGGAAAAAATAAAATTCCAGAAGATATGCTCCTTCAGGACTGGGGAATTACTTACGATGAGCTTGAACCTTATTTCGACCAATTTGAACAAATGGCAGGTATTTCCGGAGAAGAAAATCCGCATGGCGGACCACGTTCAAATCCATATCCTACTGGTCCAATGAAACACACGCCAGTAATGAGTCTTTTTAAAGAAGCTTGTGAGAATCTAGGCTATAAACCATTTACACAACCATCGGCAAATTTATCCGAAAGTTATACAAACCCTGATGGGATCGCACGCGCGGCATGTCAGTATTGTGGATTCTGTGAGCGATTTGGTTGTGAATACGGGGCAAAAGCTGATCCTACCGTGACAGTTCTTCCAGTAGCTGAAAGCACAGGGAAATTCGATTTACGTACTCATTCAAATGTTGTTGAAATTCTGCATGAAGGAAATCGTGCCACTGGAGTAAGATTCATCGATACACAATCAGGTGAAGAGTTCATCCAACCAGCAGAAGTAGTAGCTGTAACAAGTTATGTGTTAAATAATGTTCGTTTACTACTGCAATCAGGAATGGGTAAACCATATGATCCTAAAACTGGAACTGGTGTAATTGGTAAAAACTACGCATATCAAAATATGTGTGCTTCTACTACAGGTTTCTTTGAAGAACGAGAATTCAACGTTTATGCAGGTGCAGGTTCACTTGGTATGTGTGTTGATGAATTCAATGGAGATAATTTCGACCATTCTGACTTGAACTTCCTCCATGGTGCAAATATATTTTTAGGGCAACTTGGTAAACGACCAATCCAAAATAACGCAGTGAAACCAGATACACCAAGTTGGGGTGCAAAATTTAAAGAGGAATCGGTTAAATATCAGAACCGTTCAATTTCATTTAACGCACAAGGTGCTTCTATGCCTTTCCGTTATCATTATTTAGATTTAGATCCAACCTATAAGGATGCATTTGGAAATCCGCTGCTGAGAATGACTTATGATTTTAAAGAACAAGATAACGAGATGTCTAAATTTATGGCAAGTAAAACTGAAGAGATTATGAAAGAAATGGGTGCCTCTGAAGTTATCGTTGCGAGAGAAAAGGGTCCATACAATATTGTTCCTTATCAATCTACACATAATACTGGCGGGGTCATTATGGGTGATGATCCAAACACAAGTGCATTAAATAATTACTTGCAAATGTGGGATTATGAAAATGTTTTCGTACCGGGAGCTAGCGCATTCCCGCATAACTCTGGTTATAATCCAACTGGAACAGTAGGGGCATTATCTTATCGCTGTGCTGAGGGGATTGATTTATATTTGAAAAATGGCGGGTCGTTAGTTTAAAATTTTCTAATTATATTATTACCAAAAAGAGAATGTTATCGAAATCGAAAACATTCTCTTTTTACATATTAATTTAATTTAACCTCAACCCATTTTCGTACACTATTGATTAACCAAATTTGTGAACAAATTTCGAGGTCTTCTCGTGTTAAGACCTTTTCTTCGATTTTACCTTCCCTCAATAACTTTTCACGAAAAGTTCCTGCTAGAAGTCCACAATGAATCGCTGGGGTAAATAACTTTCCTTCAATTTCGATAACGATATTCCCGTTCGTGAATTCAGTAATTTCTCCCAGATCATTCCATAGAAGAACATCAAACACATCGGGTTGCTGGAATTTTGTATAGATTTCCCGATTGGTTGTTTTATGGTATAAAAATAGGTTGTTTCTATTAATTGATTGCCTAGCTAATTGAACCACTTTAGTTGCTGAGTTTTCAACCAGTGGATGAGGTTCAATTGTTATTTGACCGGTATCCCCGCAAAGTAGGCGAATCTTAAAATTACCTGTTGGATACTTTTTTGTGAAATTTAATAAAGCTGTATTTACCTCGTCTCGATTAAACGGAAATTGGAAGTATTTTGCTGAATTTTGAAGACGGTCGAGATGTTCTTCAAGTAAATAAAGTTCCCCATTCGATAAGAGAATGCTTTCAAGTAATTCAAAACCAGGTTTTTCTTGTTCAAGTAAGCTCATCTTTGTTAGAACTTCCTCGTATTCGCCTGAAGCTGTTGAATCCCATGTAATTCCACCACCGACACCATAAGTTGCTTTTCCTGTCTCTTGATTGATGATAACAGTGCGAATAGGAACATTAAATATGGCTTCTTGATCTGGAGTGATATAGCCAATTGCTCCACAATATACATCTCTTGATGCTGTTTCAAGCCTTGAAATAATATCCATGGTGCTGATTTTCGGAGCTCCGGTAATGGAGCCGCAAGGGAAAAGAGACTTAAACAAGTCAAAATAGGTAATGGTTGGTTTCACCTTGGCAGTAATAGAAGAGGTCATTTGAAGAACAGTAGGGTAGTGTTCAATATCAAAAAGCTTAGGAACTTGAACAGATCCTTGTTCTGCAATTACACTTAAATCATTGCGCAATAAATCTACAATCATCACATTTTCAGCACGGTTTTTTTCTGATTCATAGAGCCATCTTGCATTTTCTTCATCTTCAGCCAATGTTTTACCTCTAGCAATCGTCCCTTTCATCGGGCGAGTATTGATTTGGCCATCTTTTAGATGGAAAAAAAGTTCAGGGGACGCAGAGAGTACACTGAATTTCCCCGTATTAATGTATGCACAATAATTAGATGACTGTGCTTTCTTTAGCTTATTGAAAAAGGCAATATCATCACCTTGAAACTGTGCATTGAGTCGAATCGTGTAATTCGTTTGATAAGTGTCCCCATTCTCTATGGAGGATTTTATTGATTCGATAGCTGAATCATACTCATCCCTGGTGACATTCGGGATCCATTTTGAATGCTCATAGCTTCCATTTCCAACAAGACTCTCTTGTATGGGTTCAGAGAATATTCCAAACCAAAGCAAAGGCATATTCGGATTTTGATTAACACTAAAAGCACGGTCAAATGCAGGTGCGCTTTCATAGGAGACGTATCCAGCTGCATAGTATCCATCGTTTACTGCTTCTTGTATTAATTGAAAGCACGGTTGAACTTCTTCTATTGTATTGGCTGCGATAATCTTTATCGGATTCCTAAATGTAAAAGGCTGCACTTCTCCTGAGGAAGAAGCGAATTCAAATGATAAAAGAGGTTGTATCGTATTCGTTTTCATGATGTAATCCTTTTTCTATTAGTAAAGAAATTTCGAATCATTTGCAGACCGTTTTCCGTTAGTATTGCTTCAGGATGGAATTGCACACCCTCAACTGCATAATCCTTATGACGAATGGCCATAATTTCTCCATTCTCCGTTTTAGCACTAACTTCTAAACAGCCAGGTAATGTTGTTTCATCAACTATTAATGAATGATACCTAGTAACCGGAGCAGGGGAGGGAATATCTTTAAAAATCCGTTTACCATCGTGAAGAATCATATCCACTTTCCCATGCATTGGTTGCTTTGCTTTATGTACCTTACCACCAAAAGCTTGTGCGATAATTTGGTGACCAAGACAAACGCCTAATAATGGTATTTCTTGATAGAATTCTTTTACTACATCTAGGCAAATCCCTGCAGTATCCGGATTTCCCGGCCCTGGCGATAGAAGTATAGCATCTGGCTGCGTTGCTTTAATGTCTTTCAGTGTCACTTCATCGTTACGAAAAATAACAACTTCCTCACCTGCAGATTGAATATATTGGACTAGGTTATAGGTGAATGAATCATAATTATCAATGACTAATATCAATTTAATAGTCTTCCTTTCCAGGTGAGTGATATGAGACCTATTATAGAAGAAAAAGGTCGAAATTGCGAAGGTTTTGAAATTGATTAGGAGATAGAAGAGCGTTTGTATGTTTGCTATAATTTCTATCCTTTAATGAATCATTTTCAGTTTCAATTAAAATACCTCGACATAAAGTCGAGGTATAAGGTAAGCGTTATTTATTATCATTGATAAACTTTTCAACTTTTTTCACAATGGAGCTGTTCTTGATTTTTTCCATTAGCGGATTTTTTTCTGTACCGTATTCCTCATTAGACTTAGTAGAACTTTGAGGAGAATTGTTCGGTTTTTTTGCACTGCTTTGACTTTTTAATCCTCGATCATCGAAGTTTGAGTAATCATCAAAATCTTTGTTTTGGCTCATCTTCTCATCTCCTTTCAACATTAATATGCGTATTTTTTGTGCAAATTATGTAAACAATGATACAAACTATTGCTCCTGTTCAATAAATGATAGATAATTGAAAAAATTAAGAATGACTGGGAGTGTACATATATGCAAGCTGAGCAAGTTAAGAGAGAGAACCAGCAACAGAGTTCACAAGTAGAGAATAGAGCAAGATTATTAGTGAAATGTCCCGATAAACCAGGAATTGTATCTGTATTATCAACTTTTTTATTAAAATTCAATGCAAATATAATTGAATCCAGCCAATATTCAAGCGATCCTGAAAATGGTACTTTTTTCATTCGATTGGAATACCATTGCGAGAATCTCCAAGCGAAATCCGATGAGATGGAAATGGCGTTCACTAAAATTGCAGAGGATTATGAAATGGACTATCATTTCTATTATTTAAATAAACGTCAACGTTCTGCTATTTACGTTTCGAAAGAATTACATTGCTTATTGGAGCTGCTTTGGGAATGGCAAAATGGTGATCTGGAAACGGATATAGCAGTCGTAATAGGTAATCATGAAGACGCCCGCCCAATCGTGGAGTCCTATGGAATTCCGTTCTATTACTTACCGGCAAATAAAGAAATCCGTAAAGAAGTGGAAGCACGGCAAATCGATTTGATGGAAGAGTACAATGTGGATGTATTGATTTTAGCCCGTTATATGCAGATTTTAACGCCTGACTTCGTCAATCATTTTGAAAATCGAATTATAAATATCCATCATTCGTTCTTACCGGCATTTATCGGTGCAAAACCTTATGACCGCGCATATAAAAGAGGGGTAAAATTAATTGGGGCAACTTCACACTATGTAACCAATGATTTAGATGAAGGGCCGATCATCGAACAAGATGTTGAACGAGTAGATCACCGGGATGATGTTGTGACATTAAAGAAAATTGGCCGTCAAATTGAGCGTCGAGTTTTATCAAAAGCCGTGAAATGGCATTTAGAAAATCGGATTATAGTTGAAGGAAATAAAACAATCGTATTCCATTAATAGAAAATAGGGGAGCTGAAATCAGTTGGTTCATTTCAGCTCTTGACTTGGATAAAGAACGATCCAGCAACATAAAGTCACGTGCAATTAAAATACAAAATGTCCCAAAAGTTAAGTTTCATAAACTTTTGGGACATTGCTTATAAATTATTCAAGTGGTGAATTTTCAACTGCTTCTAGTTCATGCAGCTTTTCGTAAATCCTTCTTTTTCTATAAAGCATGGTGCCTGCTTCGGAGACATCATCCATCATGCCTTTATTAATAATTGCCCCAAATACCATTCCAGCTACAGGCACCATTTGAAATAGCTTCTTCCAACCGAAATTGTCGCGGTAGGTGAAGAATACTTCTTGCCAGCCCTTTAGCTGACTAATCATGCTTTCCGCAGAATCATTCTTCTTATTCAAGCTTGCTAATTCGTTTAATATAGCTTCTTTCCCGACAATATCGGCAGAGGCAAATTGTAAGCATTTTACAATGAATACTCTTTCCTGTTTTTCATTCGGATTATAGCCATGAATGATCGCAATCTCTTGGAGGGTTTTTATAGCCATTCCTAAAATGACAGGAATATCGATTACAAGTGTGAAGATTCCTCCAATACCTGTTGAAGCACCTTGAACAGTGGCTAATTTACTTCGTTCACTTTGTAAGTTATTACTTAATGTCATCATATCTGTAACGGGCATTTTACCAATATCTTCAAAGGCCTCAATCGGATAATCCGTGGATTTTTGTATTTTCTTCATCATTTGTTTTTCACTTATTAGATATTTGCCGCCTGTTTGAATATAGCTTCCAATCTCATTCACTAAGATGCCAATCTTGGCTTGTATAAATTTAGGTGTTAATTTATCAATCACTTTAAAGGGTAGTCGACCTATTTTCTCCCAAAAGAATAACCCTTTCTGGTCATCTTCCCATTTTTCAATTTCCTCAAGATAAATGGCTAACTGTTCTTTTGATTCCAATATCATTTCTCCTATCCATATTCGGTGATATCCTGTTAGTAATAATACGAATTAAAGTACATAAATGTTTCATTAAAAGTATGTACATTTTTGACAAAGTCTTGCTTAAGTAATATTTAAATGAAATGTATGACACTTAATGTTGAATCGTATATATAATTGATACCTATTTTGCGGCATTGTAATATGAGGGAGGGAAGTAATGGAAAAAGTATCTCAAACTGAGATGAAGCAGCTTGATGAGTATTTTAGAGATTCGTTGCTTATAGATAAATTTGATCCACAATTAGAATATTGGAGAAAACGAAGGCTTGAAAAGTCGCAAAGCGTCAATAGTGAAGATGCAATGGTCTGGAACGTTTTTCGAACATTTAACCAAATCGACCGCAAACTTTGGGTTGAACAGTTATTTTTTAAAGCATTTCATCAAGAGTTTTTACATTCGACAGAACAAATCAAGATTGTATTATGGAAAAAAATACGTCCCCCTAAAAGCCTCGGCATAAATGAAGGTAAAACCGATATCGATATTATTATTGAGTCCGATACCTTTGTATGGTTTATTGAAGCAAAATACAAAACAGATATAAGTCTAGGTACTGAACTATCCTCAAAACGAGATGAAGTGCTGCGTTATATCGATGTTGGAACAAATTTTGCGGGAAAGAGAAACTTTTATTTTTCCTTATTAATTTTAGATAAATTTAATACTCCAATTGGGTTTCGCAAGGCAAATGAATATAGCCACTCCTTTGACAAGATTATTGAGTTATTGCCTCACAGAGTAGAACTGCCATCCCTGAAAGGCATTAGTGTATTTCAATGGAAAGATGTTCAGTCTTTATTTAAAACTGTTCATCTATATAGTAAGAATAAATACGAAAGATATATTACTGATCAAGCTAGTTATTGGTTATTTGATAAAATCCAGGATGAAAATTAGTTTGCCGAAATAATGATCGATTTTCCGACACGTAAATTATTATGTGTCGGTTCTTTCGATTTTCAGATAATATTTTAAACATTTATGGCTAAATTTATCATTTTTAGGGCATTCTGTGGGTAAAAGATGAATTTCAAAGGTTGTGAGGGAGTTGAACATTCTCGTAATTGGTGTGAATGGTCAAATAGGCAGACATTTAGTTCAGTACATACTTGAAGATGGGTCTCATCGAGCAAAAGTCTTGTTGAAGAACATGGCGCAAGTTGCTTACTTTAACGAAAAGGGTATTGAAAGCTTTGTATATAATCCAAATGAAACCATTGAAAAGTTTGTAAAGGAAGTTCATAATGTTGATGCACTTGTAATTGCAGAGCATAGTTTAGACGATATCATGACCGATCCCTTAGCTGAAATTGATCATACCATTAACTTGTTGGAAGCATTAAAAGATACAGATTTGAATCGTGTCATTCATATAAGTACATTTGAAACAAGAAAAGAAGAATGGATTCATTTCCCTGTATACTTTCGTCCAATAATGATTAAAAATTATTATGTTGATCAGTGGTTAAGGTTATCATCACTAGATTATACAATTATCCATCCTGGTGAATTGACTGATAAAAAGGGAACCGGATATGTAAATGTCGTTGAAAACGATGTTAATAGAGGTGAAATTTCTAGAGAAGATGTTGCAAAAGTAGTATTTGCTTGTTTAGAAAATCAATCTTCCATTCGAAAAGAATTCAAGGTAATATCGGGTAAATCATCCATTTTTGAAGCGATAAATTCAGTTAACTAAGCGTCATTTTGAAAAGGTTTTAAAAAAACAATGCACGATTTACTAGAGTTAGCGGTAAGAATGCTATTTATTTCGCCTTTTATAGACTAGATAATTATTATATAATAGTAGATATTTTAATCTAAGAAAAAATGTATTATAATGTTATACGGTTATAATTCATACAGAGAAGATGGGTTCCTTGGTTCAACCCCAAAATGGGAACGCCTACATCTTTGCAAATATAGGGGAGATAAGGAAGGTAATTATGAGTACTAAATACGAAAAAACAGACGTTATCTTAATTGGTGCTGGTATTATGAGTGCAACTTTAGGTACTATGTTAAAAGAATTAGCACCTGAAATGGAAATTAAGATCTTCGAACATCTAGATAAAGCCGGTGAAGAAAGTTCTAATGAATGGAATAACGCTGGTACAGGGCACTCTGCACTTTGTGAACTTAACTACACTCCAGAAAAAGCAGATGGTACAATAGATATTAAAAAAGCGATTAATATTAACGAACAGTTCCAACTATCAAGACAATTTTGGTCTTACCTTGTAAAAAGCAATTTAATCAGCAATCCTGAAGAATTCATTATGCCGATTCCACATATGAGTTTAGTAATGGGCGAGAAAGATGTAAACTTCTTGAAAAAACGTTATGAAGCGCTTTCAGTTAACCCATTATTTAAAGGTATGGAATATTCTGAGGATCCTGAAAAGCTAAAAGAATGGGTTCCACTAATTATGAATGGCCGTAAAAGTCAAGAACCAATCGCTGCAACGAAAATTGACTCTGGTACGGATGTCAACTTTGGTGCATTAACACGTATGTTGATTGAACATTTACAAAAACAAAATGTGGAAGTGAACTACAAACATTCTGTAACTGATATTAAACGTTCTAGCGATGGTATGTGGGAAGTAAAAGTTCATGACCTGGATGGCTGTAAAATGGAGTATCATAAAGCTAAGTTTGTCTTTATCGGTGCTGGTGGCGCAAGTCTTCCATTATTACAAGCAACAGGTATTCCCGAGTCAAAACATATCGGTGGCTTCCCGGTAAGTGGGCTGTTCATGGTATGCAACAATCAAGAAATCGTTGAGAAACACCATGCAAAAGTTTATAGTCAAGCGAAAGTTGGTGCACCGCCAATGTCAGTGCCTCACCTTGACACTCGCTATATTGATGGCAAAAAATCATTATTATTTGGACCTTTTGCTGGATTCTCACCTAAATTCTTAAAAACTGGTTCAAACATGGATTTATTTGCTTCTATAAAACCAAATAACTTATTTACTTTATTAGCTGCAGGAGCTAAAGAAATGAAGTTAACAAAATATCTAATACAGCAATTAATGTTATCGAATGAACAGCGTTTAGAAGAATTACAAGAATTCATCCCGGATGCTAAATTGGAAGATTGGGAAATTGTTGTAGCTGGTCAACGTGTACAGGTAATCAAAGATACTGATGCTGGAAAAGGTACACTTCAATTCGGTACAGAGGTTATCACAGCTGCTGATGGTTCTGTTGCTGCATTACTTGGGGCTTCTCCTGGTGCATCTACAGCTGTTCCGGTTATGCTTGATGTTATGAGTAAATGTTTCCCAGATCGTTTCAAAGAATGGGAATCAAAAATTAAAGAAATGATTCCATCATATGGTATTTCTTTAATGGATAATACTGCTTTACTTGAAGAAATCCAAGCTTCAACTTCTGAAGTGCTTGGTCTTAACGAAAAAGAAGTCGTTCATAACTAAATCAATGTACGTAAGAACCATTGATCCTTAAAGGAGGATCGGTGGTTCTTTTTTAGTTTTACAAATAGTTAGGCGTCGATAATGGGAATGTTTGTAGGAAAAATTAATGATTGATTTCAATATATAAGTAAATTATTATATAAGAGATTGGTTATATAATGATAGGGAAATTTCTTATTCTATCTATATCAATAAAAAATGTTTTAGTTACGTTTTAGGAGGAAGTCTTCATTGTTTACAGCTACTGTAGCAACACTTATTTTTTTAGTTACACTGATTTTCGTTATCTGGCAACCAAAAGAGCTCAATATTGGTTGGACTGCATGTGCTGGTGCAATCATTGCTTTACTTGCAGGTGTAGTAGATTTTGGAGATGTGGGAGAAGTAGTAGGAATTACTTGGAATGCAACGATCTCCTTTGTAGCCATTATACTGATTTCCCTTATTTTAGATGAAATTGGGTTATTTGAATGGGCTGCATTACATATGGCAAGAGCGGCAAAAGGTAATGGCATCAAAATGTTTGTTTATGTAAGTATTTTAGGAGCAATCGTTTCAGCATTATTCGCAAATGATGGAGCTGCTTTAATATTAACGCCAATTGTTCTGGCGATGGTTCGAAATTTAAACTTCCGGGATAAAATGATTTTTCCATTTATCATGGCGAGTGGATTTATTGCAGATACAACCTCATTGCCATTTGTAGTAAGTAATTTGGTTAATATTGTTTCTGCTGATTTCTTTAATATAGGCTTCATAGAATATGCATCAAGAATGATATTGCCAAACCTATTTTCTCTAGTTGCAACGATAACAGTATTACTGGTTTACTTTAGAAAAAGCATTCCTGGAAATTATGAAGTTTCAAAGATTAAAGAGCCGAAAGAGGCAATTAAGGACATAAAAATGTTCCATCTTTCTTGGTATGTCCTTGCTGTGTTATTAATCGGCTACTTTACAAGTGAGTTTATAGGGATTCCTGTATCGTTTGTAGCAGGTGTTATTGCGATTTTCTTCTTAGTCATGGCAAGAAGAAGTGCTGTAGTGAATACCGGAGCAGTTGTTAAGGGAGCACCTTGGAATGTTGTTTTCTTTTCCATAGGAATGTATGTGGTGGTTTATGGTTTGGGAAATGCCTGGTTAACAAGCTCATTAGCTGGTGTAATTGAAAGTTTTGCAGAGCAAGGATTGTTTGCAGCTACGATTGCAATGGGGTTTATAGCTGCAATTCTTTCATCTTTCATGAATAATATGCCGACCGTGATGATCGATGCCTTGGCGATAGCTGAAACAAGCTCGACAGGAATCGTAAAAGAAGCGCTAATTTATGCAAATGTCATTGGATCTGATTTAGGTCCAAAAATTACACCAATTGGGTCGTTGGCTACACTTGTCTGGCTGCATGTACTTTCTCAAAAGGGTGTTAAAATTTCTTGGGGCACTTATTTTAAAACAGGGATTATTCTTACAATACCCATTCTATTTATCACGCTGGTTGGTCTATATTTAACATTGATTCTATTCTAAAAGGAGCATTTCACATGTCGAAAAAAACACTTTATTTTTTATGTACGGGGAATTCCTGCAGAAGTCAAATGGCTGAAGGTTGGGCAAAAAGCATCTTGTCATCTGATGAATGGGAAGTAAAAAGTGCGGGTATCGAAGCGCATGGTGTAAATCCGAATGCGATAAAAGCAATGCAAGAAGTCGGTATTGATATTTCTGAACAGACTTCAGATATGATTGATATTGAAACTTTAAACAATGCGGATTTAGTCGTTACATTATGTGGAGATGCCAACGATAAATGTCCAGTTACGCCGCCAAATGTAAAACGGGAGCATTGGGGATTTGATGACCCTGCAAAAGCGCAAGGAACCGAAGAAGAGAAATGGGCATTTTTTGGGCGTGTTCGTGATGAAATCGGTCAGAGAATTCGACGTTTTTCCAATACGGGACAATAGATTGTGGACAGGTGGAAGTAAGCAATTACTAAACGAATTTTACAATTTGTTTACTCTATCAAGAAACTTTATTTATGAGGTGAATAAATGGAGCTTCAATTACTTGAAAAACAATTAAAAGCTGTAGCAGACGCAAATCGCTTAAAATTGCTAAGCTGTTTAAAGTCTGGTGAGGTTTGTGTATGTGATTTTGTGGATGTCCTCGGTATTTCTCAGCCAGCTGTCAGCCAGCATTTAAAAAAGCTAGAGGAAGCAGGCATTATTACTGCCCGTAAACTGGGAACTTGGAAGCATTATCGACTCGTTGAAAATCCGTCCACGATTATACAAACTGTGCTGGATCAATTAGATCGTCAAGAATTTTGCCATTGCGGTACATGCAAGTAGACTAATATGAAAAAAACTCACGCAGCTCTAATGACGAGCTGGGTGAGTTTTTAGTTTATGCTTCTTCCTCAAAGTAAATCTTGTAATATTTTCGATTGGTTGCTTCGTCAAATCCAACTTCGATTAATTCATCTACTTGTTCAATGTTTTGGACATTTACCTGAATTTCAATATTGGAATCGAGTTTAATTTTCCGTTTATATGTTTTTTCGGCTTTTTCAATAGCGTTATCAGAAATTACGGTTTCATAAGGTTTAACCGTATTGACAAGTACATCTTTTTGGGTAGATTCCGATTTCTCAAAGACGGTATTAATATAATCATTCACTTGGAATTCTTCTTCATTTCTAAAATAATCGAGAGTTTTGTTTAAGAATCCCAGCTTCTCAGTACTTGTAAAGCCTTCCTCTTTTAAAATATATTTTTTGCATTCTGTTAAAGCTAAGTTTGTTTTATGGAAATGCTCATCAGCTATTTTGATTTTTAAAAAACGCTCCTGCCAATAAACAACGTCTTCTTTTCTTTTTGTTTTGATAAAAACAGCAGGTGTTTCATCCGGGCCCATATCTACAATAACCGCCAAGTTATTGATTTTCTTTACATTAATTCCATCGATTCCATTTACAATCATTTTATTTTGGTCATTTTTCACATCTAAAAATATCTCTTTTTCATCAATTTTGACGATGGAAAGGGCCTTTTTTGTTTGGTTATTCCAAATACAATTATCGAAGAAGCCGATAAATAATTCACCATTTTTAATATTTGGATGCTGTGATGCAGTATGTAAATGGGTGGCAATATTCTTTGATTGTTCCAGGAAACTATTTTCTTGTTCAAAGATCGATTTTGCGTATGTATAGATTTCGTTTAGATTTATATCTGTTTCGTGAAAAAATTCGTATTGCTGGTCTAAATCCATTTTGTTAAATGCCAATTGTGTAAAGGCTGCTTCAAGCAAAACTTCAGGCTGAGAAAATGCTTCTTCCCCCAAAATTAATGTATCACTAACATAATGTATAACATATTGAGATAATTTACTTTCACTTACTTCTAACAATTTTTTTCACCTTCTATAATAAACTCTAGAGAATCTACCATATCATATCCTGCTTATTTTTTCACAGCTTTTTTAAGGAAAACAGCAGCTAATAATTGCCAGTGGCAAATTTGCATTTTGGAGTGTACGAAAATAGTAAAATACTTTATAATAATAAATAGATTACAAGTGATTCAAAGTAGAAAACCGTTTCCGTTGGGTGTGTGGCAACACTTAACATAAGGAAACGGTTTTTTATATTTTACGATATATATAATCGATAGATTAAAAATCTTTCATACGCATTTTTTTCGAAAAGGTCGGGCAGGGGAACCTCCTTTATCAATTCAAAAGCTGTATGCTGTTCTAAAAAATATCGGTATTCATCAGAAGCATAGTAAAAGATTAAATCTATCTCCCGCTTATGCTTTTCAACAGATGCCAAGATATTATTTAAAACCTTCATAAAAATTTGCACCGAAAATGGATTAAAGAAATAAAAGCGATTATCCGCTGGTTGAATATCATAGTCTTGAGCTAAACAACATTGAAATTTCACCGTTTCAGAGTTTCTATGAGTTTTCTTTAGATAGTGTTCCCGGTTTTTTATGGCCACTTCAAAGAAGGTTTTGTTCATTTCAATTCCCATAACGGTAGCATGATATTTATAGTTTAGATAAAAATTAAGTCGTCCCTTACCGCAGCCGAAATCTACAATATGATCAGTCGGCTTTACTTCATAGTGTTTGAATAATTCTTCTAACGCTGAGTATGGTGTAGGTTCATAAGGATGATAATGGATCGAATGATTGATTTCAGCTTTATTTCCACGTGTATCAATATTCAGTAATTCCTCAAAATACTGTTCCTTCACTGCTGTAATTCTCCAATCCTAGCTACATCTCATAACTATTTTTTATTACATAGACAAATTATTTTCAGCAATGAGTCTATAAGATTCCATTCGATCTTCAGGGGAATGGGTAATGGTTAAAATCATAAATTCTTCTACTTTATATTTGGATTGCATCTCGGTAAGCGCATATTTTACTTCTTGTGGATTACCGATAATCATTTTTTGTTTTAGTTTCATTAATTGTTCTTTTTCTTTGTCTGACAATCGAACATTTTTCGCTTCCTCGATGGATGGTACCTTTTGACCTTCGCCTCGATTTTGTTGGATCTGCCAAATAAGTGAACTCCAGGCAATCTCCTCTGCTTTTTCGGATGTTTTCGCACAGATGACCGGTACTGTTAATAAGACTTCGGGTGACTCTCCAAAATTGTTTCTTTGAAAATTCTTTCGATATTGTTCAATTATTGAACTAGGGTCTATGTCGCTCATAAATTGGCCAAAAGCATAGGCTAGACCATTTTTTGCAGCAAGGATCGCACTTTTTTCGCTAGTGCCCAGCATCCATGGGTTCGGGGAGGTTTGCGGAACAGGAGAAGCTTTAATTTTTGAAAACTGGTGATCCGCTGGAAAGTCTGATTTTAAAAAATGAAGTAATTCATCGACTAAATCATCCATCTTAAAAACCTGTTGCAAAAAATTATCTGATAAAGCATTCGTTGCTTCTGCAGAGCCCCCTGGAGAACGGCCAATTCCAATATCAATTCGATTCGGAAAAAGGGTTGCCAGCATATTATATGTTTCAGCTACTTTATAGGGTTTATAGTGAGGCAATAAGACAGCACCACTTCCAATACAAATCTGTTTTGTATTTGCACCTATTAAGCTTAGCATTATTTCAGGTGCAGAACATGCTAATCCAGGTAAGTCGTGATGTTCCGCAATCCAAAACCTGGTAAACCCATATTGTTCAGCTGCTTTGGCGAGATTTATCGACTCATTTAGAGCATCTTTGGCACTTTGGTTACTTGAGATAGGGGATTGATCTAAAATACTCAACTTCATGGGTATCCCTCGTTTCTTATTCCTTTACTTCTAGAAATGTCACACTATAATCTCCCACTT